>Ga0315282_10003590_pt1 | contig 27797 bp, 24 predicted proteins | sample YL17G07_20_MG_FD_203693 | JGI IMG/M metagenome (GOLD analysis project Ga0315282, IMG submission 203693) | Sediment microbial communities from Yellowstone Lake, YNP, Wyoming, USA - YL17G07_20 | ecosystem: Environmental > Aquatic > Freshwater > Lake > Sediment | place: USA: Wyoming | collected...
TGCTGCGCCGTAGTGACACTCGTCCGATCATGCGTTTTTATATCAGTAAAACTCCTGTTCAGCAAGACAAGTAGACGTTTTTCAATGGTTCTTTTTTCAGTGGACCACTTTTATAAACCCCCACAAAACGGGGACTATAGCCCCCACAAAACGGGGATTTTCATCCCTCCTTTGGAGAAACAAGATGGATTGGAAAGATAAGATTGTATTGGTTACCGGGGGAACGGGTTCTTTTGGTAAAAAATTCATCGAGATCATGCTGCGTGAATACCACCCGGCCAAACTAATCGTGTATAGCCGGGATGAGCTCAAGCAACATGAGATGCGCGCGGCTGGTTTTGATCACCCGACCTTGCGCTATTTCATCGGGGACGTGCGCGATATGCAACGTCTGCACCGGGCCTTCAGCGGTGTGGATATCGTTATCCACGCGGCGGCCTTGAAGCAGGTGCCAGCCTGTGAATATAACCCGATGGAAGCGATTAAGACTAACATTCTGGGTTCAAGCAACGTGATCGATGCTGCCCTGGATGAAGGGGTGGAGCATGTGCTGGCCTTGAGCACCGACAAAGCGGTCAACCCGGTTAATTTGTATGGCGCCACCAAACTGTGCGCTGAAAAGCTATTCGTGCAGTCCAATGCTTATGCAGGGGGGAGGACCACCCGGTTTAGCTGCGTTCGTTATGGCAATGTGGTTGGCAGCCGCGGTTCGGTTGTGCCAGTGTTCATCAAACAGCGGCAGGACGGCAAAGTGACCATCACAGATGAGCGCATGACCCGGTTCTGGATTTCGTTGGAGCAGGGCGTACGCTTCGTCATCCGCTGCACCGAGCAGATGCAGGGCGGCGAGGTTTTCGTACCCAAGATTCCCAGCATGAATTTGCTCGACCTGGCGCATGCTATAGCCCCGGACGCCCAGGTGGAAGTGATTGGCATTCGGCCGGGTGAAAAGCTGCACGAGGTGCTGATTTCGGAAGATGAGGCGCGCCAGACGGTGGACGTGGGAGATATGTTCGTTGTGGGACCGGCCGAAAGCCTGTGGTTTGGCCGCGGTTGGGAAAAGTCAGGTAAACCTTTACCGGAGGGGTTCCGCTATACAAGTAACACAAATGAGGAGTGGTTGTCTGTCGAAAATATCCGTAAAATTGTGGCTCCGATCGAAGCCGCATACGAACAGGGTATCTTGGGATGAAAACCCCCGGTTCTGTGGGGGGGACGCGTTTGTTAATCACCGGCGCCAGTGGGCTGCTGGGATTGAATTTCGCTGTACAGACTTCCTGCCAGCATTCGGTAACGGGGGTGGTGCATCATAATGAATTGGCGGGAGTGCCTTTCAGTGTGGTCCAGGCCGACCTGGCCCAACCTAAATGCGTGGCTGATTTAATCAAACGAACCAGGCCCGAGGTGATAATCCACTGCGCGGCGCTGACTATCCTGGATATCTGTGAAACTCAACCCGAGCTGGCCTGGCGTTTAAACGCGGCTGTACCGGGTGAGCTAGCCGCTGCCGCTGCCCAGGCTGGCGTTAAGCTGGTGCATATTTCCACCGACGCAGTTTTCGATGGGCAACGTGGGAATTACACGGAGGAAGACCAGCCCAACCCGCTCAGCGTTTACGCGCGCTCGAAGCTGGCTGGAGAGCAAGGCGTAGCGCAGGCCAATCCACAAGCGATCATCGCCCGGGTCAACTTTTATGGCTGGAGCCTGACGGGGGCGCGCAGCCTGGCTGAGTTTTTCTACCGCAACCTTTCAGCCGGCAAAGGTGTGAATGGCTTTACAGACGTGCTCTTCTGCCCGCTGCTGGCCAACGACCTGGTCGACCTGCTGCTCAAGATGGTCGAAAAAGATCTCAAGGGCCTGTATCACGTGGTCAGTGCGGAAAACCTGAGCAAGTATGAATTCGGCTGCCGGATCGCTCGCTTGTTCAACCTGGATGAGAAGCTGATCACGCCCACTTCCTGGCGTGCAGGCGGTTTGCAGGCGCAGCGTTCGCCTGACCTGACCATGAGCACAGCCAAACTGGCCGGCGCTTTAGGGTTCAGCCTGCCGGACCAGCAGGCAGGGCTGCAGCGTTTTCACAGATTATTCGAGGGTGGATACCCGCAAAAAATCCGCCTATTCAGGCGATTGGTGGTCTAGATATGCCAGCCAGGCCAGATCTCTTGAGAGACATCCGTTTCCGCATTTCCGGGATTTTCCTGTTGGTTTGCCTGGCTGCTGCTTTTCTCTTTTTGATCGGGCAGCATGGGGACCCGAAGGCCTTTATTTTCCATGGGACAATTTTCGATGGCGTACAGGGTGGAAGCATTGGTTACGATGGTCAATTTGCTTACGCGATTGCCAGCGATTTCTCGGGGGCGCGCCAGTGGCTGCCTGAAAGAGCTTACCACTACCAGCGCATTTTGTATCCTCTGCTGGCGGGAATTTTATCCCTGGGCCAAATCACCTGGCTACCCTGGACGATGGTGCTGGTAAACGTGGCTGCCCTGGCGGCTTCCGGCTGGCTGTTGGCGGATTTGCTGGTTTCCCGCCAGGCCAACGCCTGGTTCAGCCTGGTCTTCCTGGCGTTTGGCAGCCTCCTTTTTGTTTTATTTATGGACCTAAATGAGCCCCTGGCCTTTTTCCTAGCGCTTTTGGGGCTCAAATTTTTTGACCAGGGGAAGCTTTGGTTGAGCGGTCTAGCTTTCAGCCTGGGTGGTCTGACCAAAGAAGCGGCCCTGATCTTTGCCGTGGCAGTCGCAGCATATTTACTGGTGAACAGCCGCAACTGGCGCGGCGCTCTGAAGGTGTTGGGAGTGAGCTTGGCTGTGTATGGTACGTGGGCGTCCATTGTGTCAGCCTGGTTGGGCGATACGATTTTTCAGGCGCGAATGTCTCGAATTGAGGTGATACCTTTCGGAGGATTATGGTTTGTGAACTACGCGCCTGGCCTGACCATCGACATCTTATGGATCGCAGGCCCGGCTTTAATTGCCGGGGTAATGGTGTTGATAGATTGGTGGAAATCCAAGAAAATATCCCTGGAAATGCTCCTGGTGCTGGCTAACGTGGCCCTGATTGCCTTCATGCCTCGCTTTACCTGGCTAGATTGGATCGCCACGCTGCGCCTGGGGATCGGCCTGGTGATCGCCTGCCTGCTTTACTTTGCGCTGCATGGCGGGCGCGTGGGCTTTCTGTTGTCTGCGTTGTGGTCCTCGTCGATTTTTTTACCTATTGTGTTTGCAGTCAACCTGGCGGCAATTCGATAATTATTTCTTGAAAGATGAAAATCCCTATTCTGTGGGGGTCGAAGGAGGTATTGGATGAAAATTCAAATCGGAAATCATACCATCGGTGAAAACGAACCTACCTATTTTATTGCTGATGTGGCAGCGAACCATGATGGCAGCCTTGAACGCGCCAAGAGTTTGATCCGTCTGGCCAAACAAGCTGGAGCGGATGCGGCTAAATTTCAGAACTTTCGCGCCCCTGAGATTGTCTCTGATTATGGATTCCGTTCGATGGGTGGGCAGCAGTCTCACCAGGCGAAATGGAAGAAATCAGTCTTTGAAGTGTATGCGGATTATTCCATCCCCTTCCAATGGTGCGAGGAGCTAAAAGCTACCTGTGACGAGGTGGGCATCGATTATTTTTCATCTCCCTATGACTTCGACGCAACCGATTACCTGGACGCCTTCGTGCCGGCTATTAAGATCGGATCCGGCGAAATCACCTGGACGGAGGCATTGCAGCACATTGCGTGCAAGGGTAAGCCGGTGTTGTTAGCAACTGGCGCTTCGGATATCAGCGATGTGCAGCGAGCCGTGCATACTATTCTGTCGATCAACCCCCGATTAGTATTAATGCAGTGCAATACCAATTACACTGCCAGCCTGGAAAATTATAAATACATCAACCTGCTGGTGCTGTGCACTTATCACCTGATGTTCCCGGATTTGATCCTCGGGCTGTCTGACCATACTCACGGGCATGCGGCTGTGTTAGGAGCGGTAGCCCTGGGAGCGCGGGTGGTCGAAAAGCATTTCACCGATGACACCAGTCGCGAAGGGCCGGACCATCTTTTCGCCATGGACCCCGATTCCTGGGTTAGTATGGTGGAGAATACCCGGCAGCTCGAACGCGCTCTGGGCACAGGGGATAAATTTGTCACCGAAAATGAGCAGGAAACTGTCATTATCCAGCGGCGCTGCCTGCGGGCTAAGCGGGATATCAAGAAAGGCGAGATACTCACCCGAGAAATGCTGGACGTACTTCGACCTGCCCCACCTGAAGCGATCATGCCATATGACCTTGAGCGGGTGATCGGGTTACACGCTCAGCAGGACATTCCTTCTGGTCACGAACTGCGCTGGACGGTTTTAGGAGAATAGTGCGCATCCTTTATTTCACCCGCGATTATACACCGCACGATTACCGCTTCCTCTCGGCGCTGGCAGGCACCCCTCACCGCGTTTATTACCTGCGCCTGGAGCGCAGTTCGCGCCAGGTAGAAGACCGGTCGCTGCCGCCCGAGGTTGAGCAGGTGGACTGGCTGGGCGGGCAGAGCCCTTTCAAATGGAAGGCGGTTCCAGCCCTGTGGTTGGACCTGCGCAAGGTGCTGGCCAGGCTGAAGCCGGATATAGTGCATGCCGGCCCGGTTCAATCAGCGGCATTCCTGGCTGCCCTAAGCGGTTTCCAGCCGCTGGTCAGTATGTCCTGGGGATCTGACCTGCTGCTCGAAGCGCAGCGGACACGTTGGATGAATTGGGTTACCCGCTACACGCTCCACCACACCCGGGTGTTGGTGGGCGACTGCCAGGCAGTCCGCCAGAAAGCGGAATCGCTTGGTTTCGAGGGAGAGCGCGTGATGCTTTTCCCGTGGGGGGTCGATTTACAGCAATTTGTCCCCGGCGCGCCGGGTGATTTGCGCAGCCGCCTGGGCTGGGGAGAGGCTTTTATCCTGCTGTCCTTACGCTCCTGGGAACCCGTTTATGGGGTGGACCTGGTGGTTCGGGCTTTTATCCGAGCGGCGCGTCAGATCCCCGATCTGCGCCTGCTGCTGCTTGGCGGCGGGTCACAGGCCGGGATGCTGCGGCAACTGCTGGCACAGCACGATCTCAACGACCGGGTCTATTTTGGCCGGCAAACCAGCCAGAACGAACTGCCACATTTCTGCCGGGCGGCTGATGTGTATCTCAGCGCGTCGCACAGCGATGGTTCTTCGGTATCGATGATGGAGGCCTTAGCCAGTGGACTGCCGGCGCTGGTTTCGGATGTCCCGGGCAATAAAGAATGGATCACCCCCGAAGTGCAAGGGTGGTTGTTTCCGGACGGGGATGAAGACGCCCTGGTGGAGGGCATCCTCCAGGCCTATCGCCAGCGTGGTAGGCTGGCCGAAATTGGGAAGGCCGCCCGTCGCCTGGCTGAACAGCGAGCGGATTGGACGGAAAATTTTAAGGTATTATTGAAAGCTTATGATTTAGCCAGAACGGGTCATTAATGACTCATCATAATACAGTCGCAATCATACAAGGCCGGATGGCTTCCAGCCGGCTGCCGGGAAAAATATTATTGGATATTGCTAGCAAGCCCATGCTGGCGCACGTGGTCGAGCGCGCCCGCCGTGCCAAGACGGTCGACCTGGTAGTGGTCGCCACTACCACCCAGCCGGAAGACGATCCGGTTGAGGCGTACTGCCGGCAGAACGGAATCGCCATTTATCGCGGCAGCCTGCACGATGTGCTTGACCGGTTCTACCAGGCTGCCCTGGCTTTCAGGGCTGACGTGGTTGTGCGACTGACGGCGGATTGCCCGCTAGTTGACCCACAGTTACTTGACCAAGTTATGGAAGAATTCCTGCGCTCCGGCGTCGATTTCTGCTGCAACCGCCTGCCCCCACCCCTTAAACGCACCTATCCTATCGGGCTGGATGTGGAAGTGTGCACTTTCCAGGCCCTGGAGTGCGCCTGGAAAGAGGCCAAAGAGCCACACGAACGCGAACACGTCATGCCTTACCTGTATGATAGCCCGGGCAGGTTTAAGATCTTGCGCGTAGATTACGAAAAAGATTACGGAGAAATGCGCTGGACGGTGGACACCCCCCAAGATCTGGAACTGGTGCGCCAGATATTTGCCCGCCTGGGTGAAAACCGCGCTTTTACGTGGTTGGATGTGCTGGAATTGTTCAAACGCGAACCGCAACTGGCGCTGATCAATTCCCAGGTGATGCACAAAACATACCTGGATGTGGACGAAAGGCAAAAACCAGCCTGAATATGACTGACCTGACTATATTTACTGCCCCCAAGCCGTTCACCAACTCCCACATTGCCATGATCCAGCGCAACGCCATTGGTTCCTGGAAGCAGCTTGGGGCGCGGGTTGAAGTGGCCTTGATTGGTAAGGAAGAGGGCATGGTGGAAGCGGCTGTAGAGCTGGGAGCAACCCACTTGCCGGATGTGCGCTGTAACAGCCTGGGCACGCCGCTGATAAGCTCGATGTTTGATCTGGCCAGGCAGCTCAATTCCAGCCCGTTGTTGTGCTGCATCAATGCCGACATTGTGCTGTTGCCTGGTTTTGTCGAAACCGCCCAAAAGATTGGCGCCCAATCCCCACAGAACGGGGATTTTCATCACGAGCAATTCCTGATGGTTGGACAACGATGGGACCTGGATGTACTCGAACCGCTGGACTTTTGCGCGGGATGGGAGGACCGTCTACGGAGCCGCCTGCATTCTAACGGCAAGCTGCACCCGCGCGGTGGAAGTGACTATTTTGTCTATCCGCGCAGTTGTTTTTTGCACATTCCTGAATTTGCGATCGGGCGCGCTGGCTGGGATAACTGGATGATTTACGAAGCTCGCCAGCGCGGTTGGCCAACCGTGGATGCCACTGGGGCGATCGATATTATCCACCAGAGTCACGATTACAGTCACCTGCCGAATGGGCAGCCACACTACAGGCTGCCCGAAACCTTTGAAAATACTCGTCTGGCAGGTGGGAAACAGCATATCTTTCACTTGATCGACTGCGACCGGTCGGTACAGGACGAGAAACTGCGCCCCTATCCTGTTTCATGGGAAAAATTCTGGCGCGAGGTTGAAATCTTCCCACTCGTACGCCTTCATTCGGAAGCCTTGGGCAAGGTATTTTATACTTTGTTTCACCCGGTAAAGGCCTATCGGGATTTTCGCACGTGGTGGAAGGGGAGAAAGTAGTTTTATGGTATTATCAGATTCCGCAGTTGGAGATAAGCATGCGCGTTGGACAAAACCCGGTTAAATACGTAAAGGATGTTGCTAAACCGGCCCACATTACCATTGCCGTATTGAACTGCATCCCGTTCTTGAGCGGTTTTTACGCCGAGATGTTGGAGGTATTAAAGGCCTGCCTGGGCAGTATCTGGCAAAATACTGACCTGCCCTATGATCTGATGGTTTTCGATAATGGCAGTTGTGGGGAAGTTCGCCAGTATTTGCTCGACGAGCACGAAGGCGGGCGGATCCAGTTTCTACTGCTGTCCGAAAAGAACCTGGGCAAGGGCGGAGCGTGGAACTTCATCCTGGGCAGCGCGCCAGGTGAGCTGATTGCCTACACAGATAACGACTGTTACTTTCACCCCAGCTGGCTGTCTCGTTCGATGCAGTTGATGGAGACTTTCCCCAAAACCGGTATGGTCACCGCCCGTCCGTTCCGCACCAATCCGGAATATTATTCCAGCAGCGTGGCCTGGGGAGAACAGACCTCTGGAGTGGTAGTGGAACAGGGCCAGTTTATTCCCTGGGAAGTTTTCAAAGAATTCGACCTGAGCCTGGGACAGTCGGAGCAAGAAATTCGCCAGCATTACGAAACTTCGCAGGACGTGCGTTTGAGTTACCAGGGTGTTCAGGCCATTTTGGGAGCCTCACACTGGCAGTTCCTGGCGCGCAAGAAGATACTGGCTCAATTCTTACCCTTCAGCATGGACCGCCCAATGGGACAGGTCAAACAGTTAGACGCCCGCATGAACGAGGCCGGCTACCTACGCCTGATGCCCACCGAACCCCTGGCAATGAATATGAGTAACACCCTGCGCGGCATGCCTGGGTTGATCTCGACGACAGCCGAGCGCGCCCGCACGGGCAAGAACAGTGCTGTGCTCGATTTTCCGCCGGTGAAACGTACTTTGTTATCTTTCTATGACGCTATCTTTCGTTGGTATTATGACAGGTAAGCCTTTATGAATTCCAGACGCGTGTTTATCAGCGCCGATCACGGCCTGGCTATCGTTTATTTTTTGCAGAGCGACGTCGTCCCAACCCTTTTAAAGTCCGGGCTTGAAGTAGTAGTGCTTACCGACGATGGGCTGAAAGAGCAAATCACCCGCCGTTTCGGACAGCCGGGATTGGTGGTGGAAGGGTTACGCCTCAAACAAGCACACCAGTATGCCGACCAGGTATCGCCATCCACCCAGTTCTGGCTGTCATTCCTGCGCCGGGTCGGCGGTTCGCGGCGTATCAACACCGAAGCAATGGACAGCAACATCCACCAGGTGGAATTCGAGGCAGCCGGGAGACGGCGTGTGGTCATGCCGTTGATGAAGGCTCTCGTTCAGGTTTTACGAAGATCGAAAGCAGCCCGGCGTGAGCTGGTGAAACGGCAGATGCAGTTTTCACCCGATCTCTACACGGATCTGTTCGAGAAATACCAGCCAGATCTGGTGGTTGCCAGTACGCCCGGTTGGCGGATGGATCGCTACCTGCTGCGCCAGGCGGCCCGGCGTGGGGTGCGCACGGTAGCAGTGGTGGTGGGATGGGACAACCCTTCCAGCTACAGCCTGAGCGGGGCACCGGTCGATTACATCACCTGCTGGTCAGAGATTCAAAAAGAGGAACTAGTTCAGGGTTCAGATTGGGATCCGGCCCGGGTGCATATTGGCGGTATGCCTTCGTATGATGGTTATTTCAGGCGAGAATGGTTGGTGCCGCGTGAGGAATATTTCCGGCTGCATAATCTGGACCCGCAACGCCGCTTGCTTTCATTTGCGTGCAGTTTTGTCACCTTTTCGCCCAATATCCAGGATATCGAGCCGTTGGCGCGCATGGTGGCAAATGATGCCCTGGCAGAACCAGCCCAACTGCTCGTACGCCTGCACCCCAACCATTTCTGGAACGAACCGCTTTACCGGAGTGAGGCTGACCGCATTCGCCAGTTGGCACGCGATTTGCCTAACGTGCACGTGGTCGAGCCGGTGCCTTTAGGGGGCGAACTGGGTTACTATTCGGGCGAGGATATGCCTGAAAAAACCTCGATGATGGCCCATTCGGATGTGTTCATGACCGTATATTCGACCATGGTGGTCGAAACTGCCATCCACGACCGGCCTATTATCAGTGTATGCTTCGATATGCCAGGTGGGTGGGGACAAAAAGGGAAATTCTCGCTGTCCCTGACGGAAATTGGTAAATGGCCGACACACCAGCGCTTTCGTAAGGCCTGCGCCGGGCGCGTGGCGCTCACAGAAGGGCAACTCAAGCAGGAAATCAACCGTTATTTGAAAGATGGGCAGGCTGACCAGGAAGCGCGCCGGAAATTTATCAATGAAGAAGTCACGTTCACGGATGGCAGCGCCGGACGAAGAACAGGTGGATTCCTGGTGGGGTTGGCGTCAGATAACTTCAAAACGAAGGGACCTGGCTTATGAAATTCTTAATCGCTGGTTTTGGATCCGTGGGCCGGCGCCATATGCGCAATTTACTATCCCTGGGCGAAAAGGACATTGTTTTATACCGCTCTGGCCGCTCAACCCTGCCGTTGGACGACCTGGCGGGTCTTCCCGTGGAAACAGACCTGGATGCTGCCCTGGGTCACCGCCCGGATGCGGTCATTATCGCCACCCCGAGCGCCTGTCACATGGACGTGGCTGTACCGGCGGCTGAGGCCGGCTGCCATCTATTTCTAGAAAAACCCATTTCTCACAACCTCGACCGCCTGGACGAGCTCAAATCCGCATTGCAAGCCGGCGGGGGTAAGTTGCTGGTGGGCTTCCAGTTCCGCTTTCACCCATGTTTCCGCAAGGTGGCTGAACTGCTCAATGCCAGCGCGATTGGCCGCCCTTTTTCAGCACGCGCCCATTACGGCGACTATATGCCTGGCTGGCACCCCTGGGAGGATTACCGCAGCAGTTACAGCGCCCGGCGTGACCTGGGCGGCGGGGCGGTGCTGACCCTCTGTCACCCTATAGATTATTTACGCTGGCTGTTGGGCGAGGTCGAAAGTGTGTGGGCTTTCACCGGTAAAGTCAGCGACATGGAGATTGACGTAGATGATGTAGCTGAAATCGGGCTACGTTTCAGCGGGGGGGCCATTGGCAGCGCTCACCTCGACCTTTTCCAGCGCCCGCCCAGCTACCGCTTCGAGATCATCGGCAGCCTGGGGACGCTGATGTGGGACGCCGCAGATAACACTGTACGTCTGTACAAGGCAAAGGATGGCGCCTGGAGCACCTTCCCGGCCCCGGGTGGTTTCGAGCGTAACGATATGTTCCTGGATGAAATACGGCATTTCCTGGCCGTAGGGCGCGGCGAAGAAGCGCCCTCCTGCACTCTTGCAGATGGCGAGCGCGTGCTGCGCCTGGCGCTGGCTGCGCTTGAATCTTCCCGCACTGGGAAGGCAGTTGACCTGTAAATTATTTCCTGGAGGTTTTGGATGGCAGATATTTTCGACAAATTCAGATTGGATGGGCAGGCTGCCGTAGTAACCGGCGGGGCTGGCCTGTTGGGCAAAGAATTCTGCCGGACCCTGGCGCAGGCCGGGGCGGCAGTGGTAGTGGCAGACCTAAACCAGACCGCGGCACAACAGGTGGCTGATGACCTGAAGCATTCTGGCTATAAGGCCCTGGCGTGCGCGGTGGATGTGACCCGTCCTGAATCGACGCGGGTCATGGCGGATGCAACCGTGGCGTCGTTTGGACGCCTGGATATTTTGGTATGCTGCGCTGCCATGGACCCCAAGTTTGACCCGCAGAACCAGAGCGCCCAGTCGCGCAATGCTTTTGAGGATTACCCGCTGTCTGCCTGGCAGCAGGCCCTGGATGTGAACCTGACCGGCATGTTCCTGTCCGCCCAGGCAGCTGTCAAACCTATGCTGGCCCAGGATCATGGCGTGATCATCAATATCTGTTCGACCTACGGCCTGGTGGGACCCGACCAGCGCCTGTACGAACGCCCCGGCCAACCCCAGCAGTATAAACCGGTTTTTTACTCGGTCACCAAGGCGGGTGTCCTCGGCCTGACCCGTTACCTGGCGACTTACTACGCCGGAAAGAACATCCGGGTAAATTCGCTGACCCCCGGCGGGATTTACAACAATCACGATGAAATTTTCACCAAGAATTATTCCTTCCGCACCGTCATGGGGCGCATGGCCCACAAAGACGAAATGAACGGCGCCATCCTGTTCCTCGCTTCAGACGCCTCGAGCTATATGACGGGGAATAATGTTGTGGTAGATGGGGGTTGGACGGTATGGTAGAACGACCCGAAGTGCTGGCGATCATCCCGGCCAGGGGTGGATCGAAAGGGATTCCCGGCAAGAATATCCGTGAATTCGCCGGATTTCCACTGATTGTTTACAGTATTGCTGCCGGTCTGCAAGCCAAGACTGTCACGCGCGTGGTCGTTTCGACCGATTCCGAAGAGATTGCCGCGCTTTCCCGGCGCTATGGGGCGGAAACTCCTTTTCTGCGTCCGCTTGAATATGCACAGGATAATACTCTCGACCTGCCAGTTTTCCAGCATGCCCTGGATTGGCTGGCGCAGCATGACAATTATCGCCCTGATGTGGTCGTTCAGCTTCGTCCGACCTCGCCGGTACGGCCGCGCACCTGTGTGGATGATGCGGTGAAGCTGTTGTTAGATCACCCACAGGCTGACTCGGTGCGCGGTGTGGTGCCGGCGGGCCAGAACCCTTTTAAAATGTGGCGAGTTGACCCTGCAACCGGTCAGATGCGGCCTTTGCTGGCAGTTGAGGGGATGGCGGAACCTTACAACGCCCCCCGCCAGGTCTTGCCCCCGGTGCATTGGCAGACCGGTCACATCGATGCCATCCGGGTGGGCACTATCTTAGAGAAAAATTCGATGAGCGGGGGTATCATTCTCTCCCTGCTGATTGACCCACGTTTTACCGTGGATGTAGATACACCGGCGGACTGGCTGAAATATGAGCGGCTGGTTTATAATGCCGACCTGGACATGGTCGATCCCGGTAAGCATCACCGCCCGCTGCCTGAGAGGGTCGAGCTGGTGGTGTTTGACTTCGATGGAGTGATGACGGATAACCGGGTGTGGGTGGATGAAAATGGCCACGAACAAGTGGCAGCCAACCGCAGTGATAGCGAAGGGCTTGCGCAGATGCGCAAAGGCGGTGTGCAGGCCATGGTACTTTCCAAAGAAACTAACCCGGTGGTGGCGGCGCGCTGCCGCAAGCTGAACCTGCCCGTACTGCAGGGAATCAATGATAAGGCGGACATCCTCCGCAGCTACCTGGAAGAGCATCAGGTCGATCCACAGCACGTGGTGTATCTTGGAAATGATACCAATGACCTGCCATGTTTCGAGGTAGTTGGCTGCGCAGTAGCTGTAGCCGATTCGCAGCCGGCCGTGCTGCGCCAGGCTGACCTGGTCTTAGCCCGCCAAGGCGGGCAGGGCGCGGTGCGTGAGCTGTGCGACTTGATCATCCAGAGATTGTAGATTTTAGATTGAAGATTGAAGCAATCAGCAATCAGCAATCAGAAATCAACAATCAGCAATCACCAATCAGACCGAAATCCCTGATCTATGGGGAAGGAGAAAAAATGACAAGAGCGATTAAAATCGGTGACCGGTGGGTAGGGGATGGGTACCCAACCCTGGTCGTGGCGGAGATAGGCATCAACCACAATGGCGATTTGCAGGTTGCCAAACAGTTAATCCGAGCTGCCAAGCATGCCGGGGTGGATGCGGTAAAGTTTCAGAAGCGCACCCCTGAATTGTGCGTCCCACCTGAACAGCGCGGGCAGATGCGGGACACTCCCTGGGGCTACATTACTTATCTTGATTATCGTTACAAAGTCGAGTTTGGCGAATCGGAATACCGGGAAATCGATCGCTACTGCAAAGAACTAGGCATCACCTGGTTTTCTTCCGTGTGGGACGAACCAGCCGTGGATTTCATTGAGCAGTTTTCGCCGATTTGCTACAAGGTGCCGTCGGCTTCATTGACCGACCATAACTTACTAGCTCATTTGCGCAAGACGGGACGACCTTTGATCATTTCGACCGGCATGTCCACCATGGAGCAGATCAGGGCCGCGGTAAAACTGGTTGGCCTGGACAACCTGGTGGTGGCGCATTCGACCAGCACCTATCCTTGCGACCCGGAAGAATTGAACCTGCACATGATCGAGACCCTGCGCCGGGAATTCCCACTCCCGATTGCCTATTCGGGGCACGAAGTGGGCCTGGTCCCCTCGGTAGTGGCTGTAGCCCTGGGGGCCTGCATGGTCGAACGTCACATCACCCTGGACCGGGCGATGTGGGGAAGCGACCAGGCTGCTTCAGTTGAGCCGGGAGGATTTGAGCGCCTGGTAAAATATATCCGGGTTACCGAAGCCTCTCTTGGCGATGGGATCAAGAAAGTTTACGAAAGCGAACTACCCTCTATGCGAAAATTGAGGCGTTTTTAGGTGTATAATTCCGATTTCGGTTTGATTCAGCTATGTGTTATCAGAATCCTTCCCAAAAAAATAAAAAAAAGAGGTAATCATGAAAATGACGTTAGAATTACTTGCGCCTTACTTACGCCCGAGCCTGTACCTGGACCCTGGTTCGGGTTCCTTCTTGATCCAACTTCTCCTGGCTGCCTTGTTGGGCGGCGCCTTTGCGATCAAGATTTACTGGAAGAAAATTAAAGTTTTGTTTACCGGTAAGAAAGCAGAAATTCCTACCCCAGCCGTCTCAGAAGTAGCCGATCAGGGAACTCCTGAAGATGCGGCGGGGGGCGATAAGAATGTCAAGTAGCGATACCCGGCATACGGCTTCCTTTCGGGATCCATCCGGGTTCCTGTTTACCCGAGCCGGAACGCTTTATCGCCAGGTGAACCACTATTACCAGGCCGATTATGACCTGTTGATGAAGTCCGGCCTGTATGCCGGCCTAGTGAAAGCCGGCCTGTTGGTACGGCATACCGAAGCCGAGGTGGAACCTCGCGAACCTTCGCTGGCTTACAAAATCATCCAGCCCGAACTGGTCAAGTTTATATCCTACCCGTATGAGTGGTCTTTCAGCCAGTTCAAGGATGCCGCCCTGGCAACCCTGGCAATCCAGAAGCTAGCCCTGGAATCCGGGATGTCGCTAAAGGATTCCAGCGCTTATAACATCCAGTTCCAGCGTGGAAAACCGGTGCTGATCGATACGCTTTCCTTTGAGATTTTTCGCGAAGGCGAGCCGTGGGTGGCGTACCGGCAGTTCTGCCAGCATTTTCTGGCGCCCCTGGCGTTGATGGCCCTCAAGGATATCCGCTTGAGCCAGCTCATGCGGATTTATATCGACGGCGTCCCGCTGGATTTGGCCAGCCAACTTCTGCCCGGCAGCACCCGCTTGAATCTTGGCCTGGCGATGCATATTCACCAGCATGCCGCTGCGCAGAAACGCTACGCCGGGAAGGAAGTCAGGTTAGAAACCAGCAAAGCCCGTTTCAGCAAGATGGCGCTGCGTGGCCTGGTGGACAGCCTGGAAGGAGTGGTGAATGGGCTGATCTGGAAGCCAGCCGGGACTGAATGGGCCGAGTATTATGACGCCACCAATTACAGCGACGCGGCTTTTGAGCATAAGCGCGAGCTGGTGAGGAAGTTCGTCGAGCGCGTCCAGCCAAAATATGTGTGGGATATGGGCGCCAACAATGGCGTTTTCAGCCGCGTGTCTGGGGATAAAGGTGTCTTTACGCTCTCCTGTGACATCGATCCGGCAGCCGTCGAACAAAATTACCGTATGGTAAAAGAGAAAAAAGAAGAAAACCTCCTGCCTCTGGTATTGGATTTAACCAATCCAAGTCCAGCGTTGGGCTGGAGCAATGAAGAACGGCTGTCGCTGGAACAACGTGGGCCGGCGGAGATGGTGTTGGCGCTGGCGGTTATCCACCATCTCGCAATTTCCAATAACGTACCGCTTCCCCAACTGTCTGACTACTTTGCCCGGTTAGGGACCTGGCTGGTGATTGAGTTTGTCCCCAAAAGTGATTCTCAAGTCCAGCGCTTGCTGGCCAGCCGCAAGGATATTTTTACCGATTACAATCAGGAAACCTTCGAGGCTGTTTTTTCGGAGACGTATGCTATTCACGAGGCAGTGGCAATTCATGGCTCCGAGCGGATTCTCTACCTGATGGAAAAAAGGTCTTAAAATTTTGCGCAAAAAAACTCCCTCTCTACAGAAGGGGGATTTTCATCGGACAAGCATCTTTTACCCTGTTTTATTGGGGATTTATCCGCTGCTTGCCCTGCTGGCTAGCAACTTGGACCAGGTGCGCCTGCAGGCGGGACTACGGGTGGGCGTCCTTTCTCTGGCAGGCAGCACGCTGCTCTTCCTGCTGGCGCGCCTTCTGCTCAAAGTTTGGGGAAAGGCTGCCTTGCTTTCCACCTGGATTTTGCTGCTCTTTTTTTCTTATGGGCACGTGTATGGTTTACTCGAAAATAAAAGTGTAGTGGGCTTTGTCATCGGCCGCCACCGCATCATGGCCCCGCTATGGGGGATCATCCTGTTGGCTGGCGCCTGGTTGATTCTAAAGAAACTAAAGGCGACCGATAATTTACACCAACTCCTGAATGCAACCAGCCTGGTGCTGGTGTTGCTGCCCACCCTGCAAATCGGGTACCACCAGGTTCGAGCTGTCCAGATTGCCAATCAGAAACAGGCAAGCAGCTCTCAGCAATTGACCGCAACCCAGGCCACCCAAAAGCTGCCTGACACTTACTATATTATCCTGGATGGGTATACCCGGTCGGATTCCCTGCAAAGCGTCTATCATTTCGATAACACGCCTTTTGTCAACCAGCTCAAGCAGATGGGTTTTGTGCTGCCGGACTGCGCCCAGAGCAACTATGCCTGGACGACGTTTTCTTTGTCTTCGACATTCCAGATGAATTACATGGATACCTATAGCCCGCAAATCCAGACTCCGGATGCGCATGTGGATTACCTGACCTACCAGGGTTTTATCGTCCATAACCCGGTGCGCCAGAACCTGCACGACCTGGGCTACAAGGTAGTAGCTTTTGAAACCGATTTCCCATTCACCGAATGGACCGATGCGGATATTTACATCGTTGGGAACAACAACCCGCTGGAAAAGTTGAAAAGTGGGCGAGATGTAAGCGATTTCGAATTATTGTTCTTGCGCACGACAGCCTTGCGTATCCTCGAAGAAGCCCAGGGCGCCTATTTCAACAAGCTGGTCAGCCAGGTGCGTACTCCGGACCAAGTGCATTACGACCGCATCCTTTTTGTGCTCGACCAGTTGCAAAGTATCCCAACCTTAGTGCCGGGTAGAAAATTCGTCTTTGCCCACCTGGTGGCACCGCATGCCCCCTTCGTGTTCACCTCGGATGGCAGATACAGCACAGTGCGCTCACCTGACACAGGTTATCCGGATGAGATCGCATACTTGAACCAACGCATACTCAAGATCGTCCAGACGATTTTGCAAAATTCCTCTACCCCTCCGGTAATCGTTATCCAGGGCGACCACGGCTGGGACGCCGTCCACCGAATGACGATTTTGAACGCTTATTACCTTCCTGGAGGAGGAAGCCAGCGGATTTATCCAACCATCACCCCGGTCAATACCTTCAGGGTAATCTTTGACCAGTATTTTGGCGGCACTTACAAACTGCTGGAGGATAAGAGCTATTTCTCAAGCGATACGCGCCAGTTTGGTTTCGAGCTGAGGCCTTCGACTTGCGTGAGCAGCCATTAGCAGAAAGGATGCGGGTTCGTTGATGCCGGTTGGCAAGTGGATTGAGCGGGTTAGAAAGCGCCTGCAGCGCGGCTGGGTGCACCGGCAGAACAACCAACAAATTACCTGGCTGGCGGAACAGGTGTTTCGGAATGCTCCCAGGCCAAAAGGCACTGCGCCGGTGATTTTTTTCAATGCCAGCACACGCCTTTCAGGGGTCAGCTTGAATGCGGCTTACGCCTTGTTGTCGAGTTGGGCTGTACGCCTAGCGGGGACGCCGGTGATTCATTTTGTATGTGACCAGGGGATGAGCCGCTGCGTGCTGGGCGCCAACCGAAAAGATCCTCACCTTCTGCCACCCTGCCGAGAATGCGTGCATCAATCCAATGTAAATTATGGCTTTTCCGACCAGCACCGGTTTCGTTTTCAAAAGGACCTGGCTGTGGAACAAGAGCTGGCTAGAATGGATCTGGCTACCCTGATGGACGTAGAGATTGAAAAAATCCCGCTGGGCAGGTTAGTTTTGCCTTCGGTGCGCTGGGCGCTGCGGCGGTATCACCTACAGGTAGATGAACCGACCCTCTTCTTATTCCGCCAGTTCTTGCTGTCGGCCTGGTGGATTGCGCAGGAATTCGCGCGCCTGTTAGAGGAAACCAGGCCGCAGGCCGTAGTGATATTTAACGGCATCTCCTATCCGGAAGCTGTCGCCGGTTGGATTGCCCGCCAGGGCGGGGTGAGTGTGATCACTCACGAGGTTTGCCATCAGCCGTTGACCGCCTTTTTCTCGAGCGGCGAGGCCACGGCTTATCGCATGGAAATTCCGCAGGATTTCGAGCTAAGTCCCGAGCAGGATAAGCGGCTGGATGCTTACCTGGAGCAGCGTTTTCAAGGAAATTTCAGCATGGCAGGCATCCGCTTCTGGCCTGAAATGCGCAGCCTGAGTAAAGAGTTCCTCGAACGCGCTAAAAAATATAAGCAGGTGGTGCCCATCTTTACCAATGTGATCTTTGACACCAGCCAGAGCCATTCGAATGTGGTTTTCGAGCACATGTTTGCCTGGCTGGATCTGGCGCTCGAGATAATTCTGGCCCACCCGGAAACCCTGTTTGTTATCCGCGCCCATCCGGACGAGATGCGCCTCGGCAAGGAAAGCCAGGAAAGTGTGGCGGAGTGGGTCAGGCTTAACGGGGTAGATGCACTGCCCAACGTGCTGTTTGTCGATGCGCAGGAATATTTCAGCTCGTACGAGCTGATCCAGCGCTCGAAATTTGTCATGCTCTATAATTCCACTATTGGCCTCGAAGCGGCGCTGATGGGCGCGGCAGTGCTGTGCGGTGGCAAAGCCCGCTTCACCCAGGTTCCTACCGTCTTTTTACCCGCCACCTCGCAAGAATACCGGCAAAAAGCTGAAGACTTCCTGGCAGCGGAGAAGATCGAAGTGCCACCCGAGTTTATCAACAATGCCCGGCGTTTCATGTATTATAATCTTTTTCGCTACTGCCTGCCTTTTGGCAATTACCTGGAAAACAATGGGGTGTGGCCCGGGTATGTGAGCCTGAAGCCGTTCGATTACCGCGCTCTACTGTCCGAAAATTCCCCAACGCTGCAAGTGATTGTGGAGGGAATACTCAGGAATAAGCCGTTTATAATGGACGATAAGCCATGAATAAATCCAATTCAATCGTAGCGCTGGTCCCAATGCGGCACAATTCGCTGCGCGTTCCCGGAAAAAACTACCGCCCCTTGGCAGGTAAACCTCTCTTCCACCATATCCTGGATACACTCCTGGCCTGCCAGGAAATAAACCAGGTCGTGGTGGATACCGACAGTCCGACTATCATGGACAGCTTGCGCCAGGACTATCCCCAGGTAGTGATTTTGAGACGCCCCGATCACCTGTGCGCCGATACCATCCCGATGAACGAGATTTTGTTGCACGATACCGCCGAGGTACCGGGCGACCTTTACCTTCAGACGCACAGTACCAACCCGCTGCTGCGGCATCAGACGGTTTCAGCAGCTATTCAGACCCTGCTGTCCAATTATCCTTCTTACGACTCGCTGTTCTCGGTAACGCGCCTACAGAAGCGTTTGTGGGATGGCCTGGCGCGCCCGATCAATCACAACCCGGGCATCTTGCTGCGTACCCAGGATTTACCCCCTGTCTTTGAAGAAAATTCCTGCCTTTACCTGTTCACCCGCCAGACGCTGGAAAACCGGCGTAACCGGCTGGGTGAGCGGCCTTTTATGTTTGAAATGGATGCCGCCGAAGCCTGGGATATCGACGAGGAAATGGACTTCCTGGTAGCCGATTTGCTGCTCAGTCACCGCCTGAATTCATTGGTATAATGCCTTAATCTTTCACAATCTCTGAAAAATCTGAGGAAGAATGCCCACCGTACTACTTTCTGCACCCTATCTGGCCGATGTGATCGAGCGTTTCCACCAGGTTTTCGAACACTACCACGTTGATCCCTTAATCCCACCCCTGATCCTGGAGCGCCTGGATGAGGCGGATTTGCTGAAACTCGCCGGGCAGTTTGATGGTGCCATCTGCGGCGACGACCGCTTTACCGCTAATGTCATGGAACACTGCGTGCCCCGCCTGAAGGTGATTGTCAAATGGGGCACTGGCATCGATTCGATTGACCAGAAAGCGGCGGCGCGCCTGGGCGTGAAAGTTTGCAATACCCCCAACGCCTTCACCTTGCCGGTCGCCGATTCCGTGATGGCCTATATGCTGGCCTTCGCCCGCCGGCTGCCTTGGATGGACCAGGCGATGAAAGCCGGCGCCTGGAAAAAGATCCCCGGCCGGTCATTGAGTGAGTGCACCCTGGGGGTGGTTGGCGTCGGCAACATCGGTAAGGCGGTGCTAAGGCGAGGGCGTGGTTTTGGGATGAAGCTGCTGGGGAACGACATTGTCCCCATCAGCCGCGATTTTCTACTGGAAAATGGGATACAGATGGCCTCTTTGCAGGAACTGCTGTCTCAGGCCGATTTTGTCAGCCTGAACTGTGATTTGAATCCCACCAGCTTCCATTTAGTAAACTCAGAGAAGTTTTCCTGGATGAAGTCCAGTGCGGTATTGATCAACACCTCTCGAGGCCCAGTGGTGGATGAGAAAGCCCTGATCACCGCTTTGAGCAATGGATGGATCGCCGGAGCGGGTCTGGATGTATTTGAGGATGAACCGCTGCCGACAGATTCGCTCCTACTCAAGATGGACAATGTCATGCTGGCGCCGCATAACGCAAATTCCAGTCCGGCCGCCTATGAGCATGTGCATTGGAATACCATCCGCAACTTACTGGAAGGATTATCTATTCCTTGTGCGGACCTGGACACTTTCCGATGAAAATCCCCGTTCTGTGGGGTGGAAAAGATTAACCGTCTAAAGGTAGTTATGTCTGGTAAAAAAATCGGCTCAATCCTTTTCTGGCTGATGGTGAGCGTATATATTCTTTACGCGGCTGTATTCATCTATAAAACTATTATCGTCGTCAACGGGCAGCATTATGCGGTGCTGTTTGACGACGCAATGATCTCGATGCAGTACGCCCGCAACCTGGCCCAGGGCTACGGCCCGGTTTTCAACGCCGGCGGGGACAGGGTGGAAGGTTATTCCAACCCGCTGTGGATGGTCTACATGGCGTTTTTCCACCTGTTGCCGATCCCCACGCCCTATATCAGCCTGGCTATCCAGATCAGTGGAGCAATTTTCCTGGTGCTTAACCTGATCCTGATCCGGCGCATTACGACCTCCATGCTGGATTCACCCTCCGCCTGGCTCATACCGCTGGTGGCAGTTGGCCTGACTGCATTTTATTACCCACTGACCAACTGGAGCCTGTTGGGGGTAGAAGTCAGCATTCTGACCTTGTTGGCCAGCCTGGTGGTGTGGATCATATTGAATTTTCTCAAGGAGCAGAAGTTCTCGGCCTGGCTTTATATTTTGTTGGGCGTTTGCACTCTACTCCGCATCGATATGTTTGGGTTTGGGCTGGTAACCTGGGCCTTCCTGGTGCTGGTGGATGCGAAAAACCGGCGGAAGAATCTGCTGTGGGGGGCGGTTATCCTGGCGACCTTCCTCGTCGGACAGACTGTGTTTCGCTACCTGTATTACGGGAATGTCTTACCCAACACCTATTACCTCAAGATGACCGGCAGCCCGCTTATGCTGCACATCAAACGCGGGTTTTACGTATTTTTTAAGTTCGCCTGGAATTTCAACCTGGTGTTGTTCCTGCTGCCTTTCCTGTATCTTGTTTTCCGGCGCGACCGGGCGGCCTGGTACCTGTTTCTGGCTTTTGGCGTCCAGGTGGCTTACAGCATTTATGTCGGAGGGGACGCCTGGGAAAATCGAGGTGGCGCTAACCGCTTTTTCGCTATCGTCATGCCCATTTTCATGGTGTTGTTTGCCTTGACCCTCGAAAAACTGCGCCAGGCCGTGCTGGCTTTTATGCGTGGCGGGCCGAAGCCGATGCTCTCGCGTTGCATTGAGCCGCTTTCTCATGTGGCGCTGGTGGGGATGGCCGTGATCAGCCTGGTTAATTTCAACACGTTATTAGATTTCAACTCGCTTCAGTATGCCACCTTGCAAAAACCATCGATTTATGTGATCGGGCAGGAAAAAATTCTCCGCATCGCCTTATTTGCCCGGCAGATTACGACCCCGCAAGCAACCATCCTGGCTGTGGCGGCCGGGGGCGTGCCTTATTTCTCTGGAAGGACCACTTATGACCTGCTGGGTAAAAGCGACAGCCTGATCGCCCACGAGGCGATGCACATCGATCCGACCGCCAGCCTGCTCGATTTTCGACCGGGGCACAATAAATGGGATTACGCCCATTCTATTGGAGACCTGAAACCGGACCTGATCCCAGAAATCTGGCAGGGGACCCAGGCAGAGGCTCAACCTTACCTGAAAGACTATACCGTTATTCAGATGGACCAGTTCAAACAATGGCTCCCGGATGGTGTGATGTACGTGCGAACCGGTTCTCCAAACATCCGCTGGGACCAGATCCAGCAGTACATCGTCCCCAAAGAAACGGGGATGGTCATGAAGCCTTAATAAGAGACAAACAGATAAAGGAATACTGCGTATGGCTGAAAGTTGGCGAACCTTGTTAATTACCGGCGCGGCAGGTGGAATTGGCCGGGCGACTGTGCAATTCTTTGCCGAATCGGGTTGGAAAGTGATCGGGGTGGACCGCTCCGAGTTTGGGGAGGGATTCCCCGGAAATGGCCTGTTCATTCAATCCGACATTTCCGAGCCACGCAACCTGGAATACATTTACGAACACGCCAGGGAATTCAGCGCCAAGCTGGATGCGGTCATCCATAATGCCGCCATGCAGGTCAATAAACCGCTGATAGAGACCACGGTGGAAGAATGGGACGCGGTCATGGCTTCCAACCTGCGTTCGGTCTTTTTGGGCGCAAAGCTGGCTTATCCCTTGCTGAAAGCAGCCGGCGGTGGAGCAATTGTCAATGTCTCCTCGGTGCATGCGGTACAGACTTCGATGAATGTATCAGCTTATGCAGCCAGCAAAGGCGGGCTGCTGGCGCTGACCCGCGCCATGGCGATCGAGTTCGCCGTCGATAATATCCGCGTCAATGCCATCCTGCCTGGGGCGGTGGATACACCCATGCTACGCGCTGGCTTGAACCGCGGGCACGTCTCCGGCGGCACCGTGCATGACCGGCTGGAAAACCTGGCGCGCAAAACAGTTAACGGGAGAGTTGGACTGCCAGAGGAGATTGCCCGGGCGATTTATTTCCTGGCCGATTCGACTCAGTCTTCTTTTATGACCGGGCAGGCGTTGATCGTCGATGGCGGTGCTACCGCCCGGTTGAGCACCGAATGAACGCATTCAAACAAACTCTCAAGAAATTTTTGCCCTCGCCCGTGCTGAATGCGCTCCGCGATACGTTCGACGCCGCCGCTCGCCTGCCGGAGTGGCCGGCTGCTGCTTTTCAGCCCTTGCGCCTCAATACCATTGCCGGCTTGAAAACTCTCAAGGATACTCACCGCGGTGAGCGCTGCTTTGTAATTGGCAATGGACCCAGCCTGCGCCAGACTGACCTGACCCGCCTGCGCGGCGAAGTCACCTTCGGTGTGAACCGAATCTACCTGGCCTTCCCGGAGATGGGCTTTTCCACCAGCTATTACTTGTGTATGAATGACCTGGTGATCGAACAATGCGCCTCCGATATCCAGGCTTTGCCTATGCCCAAGTTCATCGCCTGGCGCTCACGCCGCTGGCTAGTGGATAACCCCCGTTCTGTGGGGGAGCCGTCTGACGACCTGTATTTTCTCTACACAACTTACACCGGTCCGAAATTTGGCGGTGCAGACATTACCGGGCGGTTGTGGGAAGGGGCTACGGTTATAAACATAGCTTTGCAGGTAGCCTTCTACCTGGGTTTCAAGCAGGTCATCCTGATCGGTGTGGACCACAACTACACTACCCAGGGTAAACCCAACAGCACCGTCGTATCGCAAGGCGCCGACCCGAACCACTTCAACCCCAATTATTTCGGCAACGGTTTCCGTTGGCAACTGCCCGACCTGGAAACCTCGGAGCGCGGCTATGCCATGGCGCGCCAGGCCTACGAGGCTGCCGGGCGCCAGGTGCTGGATGCCACGGTGGGCGGTAAATTGCAGGTATTCCCTAAGGTAGAGTACACATCCCTGTTCTGAGCTTATTATGACGCACCGTTTTTCGGTCATTACCCCCTCGTATAACCAGGCCAGCTACCTGGAACAGACCATCCAATCTGTTCTGGACCAAGGTTATCCCGACCTCGAATACATCATTGTGGATGGAGGCTCGACAGACGGAAGTGTAGAAATCGTCCGCAAGTACGAAAAACACCTGGCGTGGTGGGTATCCGAACGAGACCAAGGGCAGGCGGATGCAGTAAACAAGGGCTTCAAACGTGCCAGCGGTGATTATATTGGTTGGTTGAATTCAGACGACAGGTACGAGCCGGGAGCACTCCTGCAGGCTGCCCAGGCCCTGGATGCCAACCCGCAGGTGGGCGTCGTATACGGGGATGTGCGTTCAATCGACAGCCATGGTAGCACCTTCAATATTATGCGCTATGCTAACTTTGGCCTGGATGGCCTGCTGTGTTTTAAGATCATCGGGCAGCCCGGAGCGTTTTTACGCCGGATGGTGCTGGAGCAGGCCGGCTACCTGGACCCTACTTATAATTTGCTGCTCGACCCGGAGTTGTGGATTCGCATGGCGATGACCGCCCCCATCCTGTACGTGCCAAAAATCTGGGCAGCGGCGCGCTCTCATCCAGGAACCAAAAATTTTTCCCAGGCAGCCCATTACGGCGAAGATGCTTACCGGATGATCGATTGGATGCAGAAGCAGCCTGAACTTGCCGGGCATTACCAGAGACTGAAAAACCGCATCTGGGCCGGGGCGCACCGGCTGAATGGGCGCTATTTGCTGGATGCCAACCAGCCGAAGCGAGCTTTCACTTATTATTGGAAAAGTTTAATGGCTTACCCACCTACTGCGCTGCAGGAATGGCATCGCATGCTGTATGCGCTGCTTTCGATGGCCGGCCTGCGCGGGCTGGGCGCGGTATATCTGGATTGGAGGCGTAAACGTTATGAACATCGCGGTTGAACGGGGCAGCCATGCTGCACAGCCTTTCGGTTCAAAGCCGCGTTGGCAACTCATCCTGCTGGGGGTGGTGTTTGCGATGGGCCTGGGTATCCGCCTGTATGATCTGAAGGACCTGCCCCTGGATTTCTACGCGGTGCGCCAGCTCCGCTCGGCATTGATCGCTCGCTCAGTCTACTACCAGATCAACCCTAAAATGGATCCCGCCCAGCGCCAGGAGGCGTTGGATACTTCTAACCTGGAAATCTACGAACCGCCTATCCTGGAAGAAATAGTAGGATTGACTTACGAGGGGATTGGCTCTGAGCAGTTGTGGATCTCGCGAATCTATACCTCTGTATGCTGGTTGATCGGGGGATTGGCGCTGTTGGGCCTGGGGCGCCGCTTTTTCTCTTTCTACACCCTCCTGGTGGGACTGGGCTTTTACTTTTACTTGCCGTTCAGTGTGATCGCCAGCCGATCGTTCCAACCCGACCCGTGGATGGTAATGTGGATCCTGGTCTTCGCTTATACGCTCAACCGCTGGCGGGAAACACCCACCTGGAAATGGGCCTTGATCACAGGCTTAGTGGGTGGGATGGCGGTGCTGGTCAAGGTGTTTGCCGGCTTTTTTGTGGCCAGCATGTTAGCTGCCGTGGTGTTGGTAACACTGGGCTTCCGGCGCACTTTTCGGTCCCTGCAGGCCTGGGCTATGGCCGGTATCGTGCTGGCGCCTTCAGTCGTGTATTACCTGTTTATGCTCAAAGACCGCTCGGCCGATTTCTTCTCCTTCTGGACCCTGGCCCTGGGCAAACTGATTTTCACCAGCCATTTTTACGCAGATTGGTTGGCGATGGTGACCGGGATTACGGGTCTGGCAGTTATAGTGGCTGCTCTGCTGGGTATTTTGATGGCGCCCAATGCGCTCAAACCGTTCCTGCTCGGGCTGTGGGCTGGCTATGGATTATTTGGCCTTTCTTCACCTTACCAGTTTACCACGCACGAATATTATCACCTGGCGCTGATCCCGATGGTAACCCTTTCGCTCATGCCGCTGCTGGAAGTGGTCTTACGGCAGATAGCCCAGCAACCGCGCGTCTGGCGCCTTATGGCCGTGGTGGTATTCCTGTTTTCCGCCGGTTATGACCTGTACGTGGCACGGTCAGTGATGTATGCCAGCAATTTCAAGAACGAAGCTGTTGCCTGGAAACGGGTTGGCCAGGCAATCCCGGAGGGGAGTCATTTTATGGTTTTGACTGATGATTATGGCATGCGCCTGCGCTACTTCGGCTGGCGCACGCCTACGGCTTACTGGCCTTCGATGGCGGACCTCAACCTGTCGGCGCTCATCGGTAATGCTCCCATGCAGTATGCCGATTATTTCAAGCAGGCCACGGTCGGCAAGGATTATTTCCTGGTGACGGCCTTTGGGGAGCTGGATTCCCAGCCACAGTTGAAAGAATTGCTGACGACGCGCTACCCGATCTATAAACAAGGGGACGGGTATATACTCTACGACCTGACCAAACCTATCTCACCTTGACCTAAATATTTATTGGGCACCAAACGCTTTGTCGAGCGCTTCATTGTTAGGAGCAACTTCGTACAGGTCGTCGGCGCCGAAGCTCTGCACCAGGCGAGCCGTATCCAGGCGGACGAAGCCAATGTCCGGACCGCGTTCGCGGATAACCTGCTCGACGGTCTGATCGAAGGGGTGGTTGATCAACACGTAGGCGCGTTGAAAGCGCTGGTTTTTAGTCTGTAAGTAGATTTCTGGCAAGCGGTAGTAACGCCAGTAATACCATGTGGGGGCGTCGTCCGGCGGACTGACGACTACCACATCGCCGGCGGTCAGGTGAGAGCGCAGGTACAGCACTGACTGTTCAACCGGGCCGGTTTGGGCGGCGACAGGCCCGGCTGTCAGGCAGTAAACTGCACCGGCGACCAGCCCAACCGCGATGCTCAACCCGGCTGCCCAATTTGCCAGGCGGGAGACGCCTGGACGGAAAACGAGCCAGGGAGCGATCCAACCGGCAGCGCACCAGATCAGCACCACCGGGAATAGTGCAAGCCAGATCTTGGGCCAGGGATTGGGACGCTGAAGGAGCAGTTCCGGCGCCAGCCAGACTACGGCACCTAACTGGGTGGGCACGCCTACGGCGCTGGTGCGGCGGTGGAAGACCAGCGAGAGCACCATGCCAATCACCAGGCATCCGGTCAGGATGGGTGAAACGTCCTGGGTCCATTCCTGCCAGGTCTCAACCATGCGGCCGGGAAAAGTCTGGCGGAAGTCGTTGAAGGAAAGTGATTCGACAAAACTGTTTCCGAAGACGGCGTGCAGGCCAGAAACGCTGAAAACCGGCAGGTAGAGCAGGGTGGTGAGGATAACCGTGAGCACCCCGGCGGTGAACATCCAGACCAGGAAGCGTCCGCGCGGTTGATAATCTGGTCCGATGTTCCCAAATAAAAATGAAAGCAACAACCAGGTAAAAAGGATGCCGTACGGGTTGAGAAAAACCGGTACCGTGTAGAAGCCGAGGGCGCCGAGGATACCTAAGAAAAGCCAGGCGGCCGAATTAGCCCGCTGGCGCACATACGTACCCAGGCTCCAGATCACCAAGGTGAGCACCGCCAGGATAGTATAGCCGCGAGCGTTGGTCGAGTAGCTGATCAGCACCGGCGCGGCGGCGGTCAGGGCCGCAGCCAGCATGGCGCTCTGGCGATTGTACAGGCGGCGCGCCAGGCCATAAGCGGCCGGGACAACCAGCACACCGGCCAGCAGGGCGGGTAGCCGCACCGCCCACGGGCTGTTGCCGAACAGCACGTAGGAAATATGCACCAGCAGGGTATGAAAGAGGTGATTGTTGGGCAGGTTGTAGTCGCTCAGGGCTTCTTTGAACGGCGCCGAGGCAAAGGTGACGAAGGTGTAGGACTCGTCATGCTGCATCGGGCGCGACAGAAAGGGCAGGCGCGCCAGCAATGCCGACAGGGTCAGGCCCACAATCGCCAGAATGAGCCAGGCGGAAGGGCGGGAGGATGATTTAAACAGGCGGGTAAAGTCGGCGGCCAACCGATGCATGGTCCTGGGGATGGCGCTCCCAAGTACGGTAAAATAAACCTGTACCCGACGGGCAAAAACCAGGCAGGCGATACCAGCCACGATTGACACCCCCCCCAGGATGAGGCTTGGTAATCGTACAGTGGTGTAAAATTGAGCTGAAAAT
>Ga0315282_10003591_pt1 | contig 27796 bp, 17 predicted proteins | sample YL17G07_20_MG_FD_203693 | JGI IMG/M metagenome (GOLD analysis project Ga0315282, IMG submission 203693) | Sediment microbial communities from Yellowstone Lake, YNP, Wyoming, USA - YL17G07_20 | ecosystem: Environmental > Aquatic > Freshwater > Lake > Sediment | place: USA: Wyoming | collected...
TCAGCGGGTCTTTATCCAGCAGCAATTCTCGGATGGCTTTAGCCGCAGCTATGTTCGATTCCTGGGTTTCTCCGGTTATTGGCGGAAAGGGACAGGCTTCACCCAAGCCGTAGAGTCCGCTATCAGTAATTATTTTTACCAGGACATCGTTAGCTGCATACATTGTCCCGATAGCGATGCGGAAAGGAGCAACCAGTGGCACATCGAAGGTGTAAATCTCAATCTTTTTGATCTTCATCTTCCTGACATCTTCCCGGGCTGAGGAAAGTTTGGGCGCAGCCCAGCACAGACGTTCAGTCAGCCCGGCCGTTATCATCCCCAGTCCGAAGAATTTCAGAAATTGCTGGCGGGTGAGTTTCATCTTAGCCTCCATTCACTATTACTTTTTCTATGACCGCTTTCTTATCATATCTGATTTTAGGCAATTCCGCCTTATGACTCAACGAAAAAATAAAGAAATTCTCTGGTAAAATCTTAGAAGTTTATGTACTTCCTGGAATTAGAAGTTTTTTAATCCTGGACAGATGGCCACCCGACCGTTTGTTAAGATTAAACAGCTTAATTTAAATCCTCGGTAAAATTAGTTTTTGATCTTTTTGACTGAAGTCAGAAACTTGATCTAAGTTCTTCTTAACGAGCTTGTCTTTATCAGAAAGAAGCTGTATCAGGTAAGCGGTTAAGTTTTAATTTCTCAACCTCAGAAAATTAAGCCTCTATTTTCAACTTGCAGGATTTCAGGAAGATTTATATTATTAAAAAATTGCTCGACTTGCTGAACGAAAGATTCTGAAAATGATGATTAATAGACTATGAGAAGATTAAGGAAAGTTCTTTAAGAGGGAAAACGAAGCATGGACAAAGATCTTCAATCCTGGTGGAAAAAGTGGGTGATTGCGGCCAGGCCCTGGGCTCTTCCGGCTTCGATCATTCCGGTGCTATTTGGAAGTTCGCTGGCGGCCACCGTGGGCTGGGTGAAGCTCAAGGTAGGGCTTCTTCTTCTGACTCTGATGGGAATGGCTGTCTTGCATACCGCTGCCAACATGCTCTCCGATGTGATTGATTACCGCCGCGGGCTGGACCGGGAGGCAACACCGGTAAGTGGAGCTATAGTCCGGGGACTGCTGACTTCCAGTCAGGTGCTGAAAGGTTCGATTATTCTGTTTATCATTGGCTCCGCGACCGGATTAGTTTTAGTCTGGTTAAAGGGAATATTTATTTTATATATAGGAATAATAGGAATAATCCTGGGTTTAGCCTATCCCTGGCTTAAAGCTATAGGCTTAGGCGACCTGATGGTGTTCTTAAATTTTGGGCTGCTCGGTTCGTTAGGTGCCTGGGTGGTTCAGACGGCCCAATTCTCCTGGCTGCCGGTGATGTGGGTGGTGCCGCAAGGAATGTTAGTGGCCGCTATCCTTCACGCTAATAACTGGCGGGATTCAGTAACTGACCGGGAAAAGAAAGTGGTTACCTTTGCTTCTCTTATCGGCGATCGTGGGTCGTTAACTTATTACGGAATATTGCTTTTTGGCTCGCTGGGATTAATGGTTGGCTTTGTTCTTGTGCCTCGGGTCTTTGGGATCGATTTTCCTTCGTTGCCTTTAACTATTTTAGTAGTCGTCCTGGCTTTGCCCCAAGCCCTCAAGCTGTGGAGGAAGGCGAGAGAGAGACATCAGCCTGCCCATCCCCTTGATTTCATTACCCTCGACGGAGCCACGGCTCATTACAATCTGGGTTTTGGTTTGCTGATCATAGCTGGCCTGTGGCTTGATTATCTGTTCGGGCTTTTTTGAGCAGTTTTTTTAAGATAGATGTTAAAAGATGTTATTATCGAAGATGTTAAATTCAGGACGATGCGGGCAAAGAGCCCGAAAATTTAAAAAAAGTCAAGAAGAACAGAAGAGATAAAAGAGGAGAGAAAAGAGGAAAAAGTAAGTAAGCAAAAATAGAATATAAAGTAATAACCAGATCAAGAGTCAAAAAAAATTGAAAAAGAAGAATGAAAAAGAGGTAGAATAATCAGGCAGATGAAGGTTAAGAATTTTTCGGAAAATAGCCTCTACTGGCTGACCCTGCTGATTGCGGTCTGTTTTTTTCTAATATTTTCAGGGCGTTTTTTGGTCGGAGTGGATTTTTGGTCACTTTTTGCCACCGGGCTGCTGGTATATCTGATGGTGGTCCTGTGGCTTGACCCACTTTTCAGTAAATTAATTTCTGGTGATTTCGGAGAAAAAGCAGGCTCTAAGATTTTAATAGGATTGGTCTCAGCCATTTTGCTTTACGGAGTGTTTTTTGCTGGCAATATTGTTTTGCGTTACATATTTCCTGAAACCTTAGAGCATTTAGCTTCAATTTATAATTTAAAATTTGGAAGCAGCAGCCTGAGAATCGGGATTTTTCTGACTCTGATCATCGGACCCGGAGAAGAACTGCTGTGGCGCGGATTCTTGCAGCGGCACTGGGCGGCCAGGCTGGGGAAAGGAGCTGGATTTCTGGCCGTGGCTTTGCTTTACGCTGCCGTCCATCTTTCCACCAGGAATCCGTTGCTGGTGCTGGCGGCGCTGGGTAGCGGGCTGTGGTGGGGCTATCAGTATCTGAAATTTAATTCTTTGCTGGCCAACGTTGTCAGCCACCTGCTTTGGGACCTGCTGGTTTTTATCATTTTCCCTTTTATCTGAGCTTAATTCTGCAAGTTTCTGAGGTGCGCTATTAAATCTTTCTTGAAATCTGGCAATTAGATCTGGCTATGGGCTTTATGGACCTGAATGATGGATATGACATATACTAAAAAAGAAGCTGAAAAAATTAGGAAATATGTAGTGTGTTCACCTTTTTTATTTCTTGGGCCTCGTTTTCAAAATAGCCAAATCGGATAATTTGTTATAAAATCTTAAGATCCGAGCGGATGAAATCGGGACAAAATATTATGTCCCAATTGTATTGAGGCAAGTGAAATGGCCACAGAACTTTATTTCACGACGAACTTCCAAGTTTTGAGTTTTGATGTTGATTATAAGGGATGGGCCCATCTTTCGGCCCTGATGAATTACCTTCAAGATGCTGCCCGCGGGCATTCGATCCGGGAGAAATTTTCGGTCTTTGACCTTTTCGAGAAGGGGGTGACCTGGGTGGTTTCCCGTTATCATCTCAAAGTCAGCCGTTATCCTGTTCTCGGAGAAAATATTCTGGTTAAGACCTGGGCTTCTGGAAAGAACAGCTATTATGCTCTGCGCGATTTTGAAATCTATGATGAAAAACAAAACAGAATCTTATCTGCCACCAGCTCCTGGATGATTATCGATATAAACAACCGGCGCCCAGTTAAAGTGGAAGACCTTTTTCCTGATGAGCTGGTGTTGAATAAACGAGTTCTTGAAGATGATTTCCCGACTTTGCCGATTGTTGAGACTCTCGATTATAAAGCTGATTTCCGGGTTCTTTTTGAAGACCTGGATTTTAACCGCCACGTCAACAACGTGGTCTATTCCCGCTGGGCAGTGGAAGGCATGCCTCAGGAAATGCTTTTTTCTGGCCGGCCGATGGATTTAGAAATCAACTATCGGTCAGAAGCTTTTTACGGAGATGAAGTCGAAGTCATCACTCAAAAGCCAGCCAGCCCCGATGGCTTCTGGGTGCAGCAGATATTCAATCTGAAAAGCGGTAAAGAGGTGGCCAGGTTGCGCTCGCGCTGGGTTCGGTATGAGCACGAAGATTAGAAAATAAAAATAGAAGTTGAAGAATTTTGCCTGGTTTGCGTTCTGTTATTGTAAGATGAGTCAATTTAATTTATTAATTGGCTCATCCGTTATTTTAAAGGATATTTGCCTTTGGGGTGAGGATGAAAAAACAAAAAATCAAAGAACAAATTGGTAGTGACGTGAACCCGGTTAGGGAGAAAAAGAGAGAAGAAAATCCAAAAGCAGATAAAAATAATCTTGCTGAAGCCGGGAAAAAATGGGCACTGGTGCTGATGGGTGGTGGGGCCAGAGGCCTGGCTCATATCGGTGTCCTGGAAGCTTTGCTCGAGAATGACCTGGTGCCGCCAATCATCACCGGCACTTCAATGGGAGCGATCATCGGGGGGCTGTTTGCTGCTGGTTATCTGCCTCGGGAGATTGAGGAAATAAGCCAGGAACTTAGCTACAGCCGCTTGGCCAAACTCCGCCAGGCCAAACTCCCGATTCCGGACAAAATTGTCGATTATCTTTTGCTTGAGTCCTATCAGAAAAAGCTCTGGCGAAGAATCGGTGTAGGAAAAAGCGACCCGCTGGAAAAATCTCTGCGCGAACTGGTGGGTGATGTTTTGATTGAAGATTTGTCCATTCGTTTTGGCTGCAATGCTGTTGACCTGGTTAGCGGTAAAGAAGTCTTCTTTACCACCGGAAAGCTTTATCGAGCTCTGCGGGCCAGCATGGCTTTTCCTTTCGTCATTGAGCCGGCCCGGTTTTCGAGAATGCTCCTGGTTGACGGTGGCTTGCTCAACAATGTTCCCATAAGACTGGCCCGAGAGCTCGGGGCTTCTAAGGTTTTTGTTCCCGATGTTCATCGCAGCCTGAAAAAAGTGGCAGCCAGAAATTTCAGCTCAAGCTTCGTAATGGTCCATCGAATGATTCAGGTGGTTCTGGCTGACTCGACTGACGGAAAGATCAACGAAGCTGATTTGATAATAAAGGTTAATCCTGAGGTTGATACTTTTGATTTCTCTAAAGTCAATTGGGTAATCCGCCTGGGTAAAAGGATTACTCAGGAGAATATTGAAGCCATCAGAAATATAGTCAATCAGGCAATTTAAGCACTGAGACAGAAATTAAAAAATTGAAGCATTGTTGGCCATCGCCCAAAACCTGTCATTTTCAACCAGAATAAGGGTCTTGCTAATAATGTATTTGAGGCAGAAAATTTAGCAACTTTTTTTCGGTCTTCAGGTTAATAATTAATGAAATGATTCAGTTGAGAGAAAAAAACAAAAAAATGCTGCTAAGGCTCTGGATCTTTTTCGACAGTTATTTGTCCGGTTTTATTAAGGATTGGAGAAAAGGTCAGAAAAAATGTTAAAATATATAGGTAAAGAGATAACTGTTGATCAGAATGAAAACAGTTGAGGCAAGAAATCAAGAGTGGCTTTGACGAATTTTAAAGATTTTTTAGATAATGAGAAGGGTAGTTTAGGCAAAAAGATCAAATTGATTGTCAGGAGTAATGAACATGTTTTTTAACTTGAAAACTTCTGGGGGGAAAATAGCTCTAATTTCAGGAATTTTCTTTTTAGGCTTTCTGCTTTCAGCCTTCTGTTTTTATACCAAGGGAAATTCTAACCCGCTACCTCAGAAAAAATCCACTTTGCAACAGGAAAAGAAAAAAGAAAAAAAGCTCGAGCTTCCTGAGAAATATCGAAAATGGCTGGAAGAAGAGGTGGTCTATATCATTACCCCTGTTGAAAAAGAAATATTTCTTAAATTACAGAATGACCGGGAAAGAGAGTTGTTCATCGAAGCTTTCTGGAAACACCGCGACCCGATTCCAGAAACTGAAGAAAATGAGTTTAAAATTGAGCATTACAAAAGGATTGAATATGCCAATAAATATTTTGGCCGGGAAACAACCAAACCAGGCTGGAAAACAGACCGTGGCCGGGTTTACATCATCCTGGGAGCTGCTAATGATATTCAGCGAATAGATGGTAAATCGGAGATCTATAACTGTGAAATCTGGTTCTATCAGGGCAAGACCGATCTAGGTTTGCCGCCAGGGTTTAACCTTCTTTTCTTCCAGGAAAAAGGTACCGGTGAGATGCGACTTTACAGCCCGACCAACGATGGACCTCAGGCCTTGCTGACCAGTTATTGGGGTGATAGCGCTGATTATATGAGTGCTTATAGCCAGCTCAGAGAAGTCGACCCAACTCTGGCTAACATTTCTCTTTCGCTGATCCCCGGCGAAGAAAATACCAGCCTCGGTCGACCGACTCTTTCTTCTGATTTGCTTTTACATCAGATAGACCAGACGCCCCAGCGCCTGGTTGAAGACAAATATGCCCGCAGGTTCTTTGATTACAAGGATATCGTCGAAGTTGATTATACTGCTAATTACATCGACAGCGACTATCTGGTTAAAGTCTTCAGAGACCCATCCGGTTTTTACCTGATTCATTATGACCTTGAACCCAAAAAGCTTTCAGTAAGTCAGTATGACAATCGCTATGCCACCAACCTTAAAGTCAACGGAACCTTGAGTACTCTGGAGGGGAAAATAGTCTATCAATTTGAAAAGACCTATCCGGTCCAGATGAACGAAGCTCAGATGAAAGAGCGTCAGAATCTTCCGCTAGCCATCTATGATGTGTTTCCCTGTGTAGCGGGCGATTATAAGCTGTCGATTTTGGTGAAGAATGAAGCTTCCAAAGAATTTACCAGCCTCGAGCAGACCATCCGGATTCCCGGAAAGCCGGGCGTGGAAATGTCCAATCCGGTGCTGGCTTATAAAGTTTCGCCTGTAGAATCCATTGGGGGTAAGGTCAAAGCTTTTCTGCTCGGCGGCCAGCAGCTTTATCTTCAGGCGGGAAGGGTGTTTACTTCCAAAGACCAGCTGGCTGTAGTTCTGCAAATACATGGATTGACTCCAGCTTTAAGATCAAAAGCCACCTTGAGGTTCCAGTTTTTGAAAGAAGACCAGGTTTTCAAAGAGCAGACCCTGCAGGTTTCGGAGATTGCCACTTTGCCTGATGTGGCTCAGGTTTTTTCACTGTCTGATTTCCCGCCAGCGCATTACTTTCTGAACGTTTCTTTGATGGTTGATGGCCAAGAAGAAATTACTACCAAAGAAGAGTTTGACCTGACTTATCTGGAAGCCCTGGCCAGACCCTGGGTGCTGTCTAGAGTACTGCCTTCAGTCGATAACCCCTACTATGATCACATCTTAGGCACGCAGCTTTATAACCTCGGCCGCCTAAGCGAAGCTAAAACCGTGCTGGAAAATGCCGCGGCCAAGGCTCCCCAGAGTGAGGAGCTAGCCCTGGAATTAGCTCAGGTCTATGTGGCTCTTAATGAGCACGAGAAGGCCGCAGGGCTTCTCGAAAACTTTGTCAGCCAGGAAAAACCGGCTCGTTATGAAGCTTACTTTACTGCTGGCCAGGCTCTTTTCCATTGCCGTAAGTTTGAACAGGCCATCAATGTTCTGGACAGAGCTGTCAGCAATTACGGGACAAACATCAATCTGTTGAACCTGATTGGTGAATGCTATCTGGGGCTTGGTAAAAAAGAAGAAGCTCTGGCTATCTGGCAGAAATCTCTGGAGATAAGCCCTGATCAATCAGAGCTCAAGAAGAAAATTCAATCAGTTAAAAGCCGCTAAAAATTAGCGTCAGTTTTGTCTGTCAGCCGGGTCGAATAAAGGATATTCTTTCGGCGGCTCAACTCCCAGCAGGTGCTTAACAAAATAATCCCAGCGCTTCCTGATAAAATAGCCGTTGCCGAGGTTGTGTCTTTTATTGGGAATAATCAGCAAGTCGAAATCCTTATTAGCCTTGATTAGAGCCTCAACCAGTTGCAGAGTAGCTGCTGGATGGACATTGTCATCGAGGTCACCGTGGACCAGGAGCAGCTTGCCTTTTAAGTTGGCCGCCAGAGTTGGGTTGGCTTGCTCTCGGTAGTGCGGACTAACCGGATAACCCATCCACAGTTCATTCCACCAGACTTTGTCGCTGCGGTTGTCGTGGCAGCCTGAAGAGGAGACGGCTACCTTGTAAAATTCTGGATGAGTGAGCATAGCGTGAGCCGAATCATAGCCGCCAGCCGAATGTCCATAAATGCCCACGCGGTCTATATCCATCCAGCTATATTTGACAGCCAGTTCTTTTATGACCTGGATGTGATCTTCGAGTCCAGAGTCGCCGAGGTTTTTGTAAGAAACATTATGGAAGGCCTTTGACCGCATGGCTGTGCCCATACCGTCCACGGTGATGACGATGAAACCAAGTTCGGCCAGAGCCTGGTCCTGGGAAGAGGGCTGGAAAGATTTGGGAGTTCGGACGGCCTGTGGGCCGTTATAAATGGCGTCGATCACCGGATATTTTTTGTTAGGGTCGAAGTTAGAGGGTTTGTAAATTGCACCATAGAGGTCAGTTTTTCCATCTCTGGCTTTAACGGAAAAAGGCTCTGGAAATGGCCAGCTAAGAGCCAGCAATTCACTGATGTCTGCCTTTTCCAGCAGTCGCACCAGTTTTCCGCTATCAGCTCGACGCACAACAGTTTGAGGGATGGTATTTATCTTGGAAAAAGTATCCACAAAAAAGCGGCCGTCGGGTGAGAAGTAAATATTATGGTCAGCGTCTTCAGGCGTCAGCAGTTTAAGGTTTGATCCATCCAGATTAACCCGGTAGAGATGACGTAAATAAGGGTCACGCCCGGGCTCACGGCCGCCAGCAATGAACCACACCCGGCGTTTGGCTTCATCCACGCGGACGATTTCCCTTACCACATATTCTCCATTAGTGATCTGATTTTTTAGCTGTCCATTACTGTCATAAAGGTATAGATGGCACCAGCCATCCCGTTCTGAGCCCCAGATAAATTCCTGACCATTTTTTATGGGCCAGAAATAGGTCATATGTGGATCGACATAGGTGTCAGAGACTTCAGTCAGAAGCAATTGAGTCTGGCCAGTTTCCGGATTGGCTGTGAACAGATTAACTTTCTGATAGCCGCGCTCGGTTTCAGCCAAGAAAATCCATTTTCCGTCACCGGACCACATTCCGCGGCCAGCCGCTTTCCACATCAAAAAAGGAAAGAGCAGGGGGCGATTCTGAATTTTTGTCACTTTTCGGCTGGCCACGTCTATGACATAAAGTTCACCCTGGGTTACGTATTTATCTCCAGGAAGTTCGTATGGCCAGGAAAAAAGTTTAGCCCGGTTTTGTCCGGGTGGAGCGAACTGGAGCAAATGATGCCGTAATACTTTTCTCTGGTCTATTTTCCAGGTCAGGAGTTTTTTAGACTCAGGGGACCAGATGGCCTGAATGGGACTGATTACCGGTTTATCACCTGCTTCTAACAGTTCCCCTAGGTCAGGAGCTTCAACCCCATAGCCGCAGTTTTCCTGGCCGTCAGCGGTTAGCTGAATTTCAGAGCCATCGGCAGAACGGAGATAGAGATTAAAATTTCTGGCGACTGCCATCCAGCGGCCATCGGGTGAGGGCAGCTCATTAGCCGGCCGGGGACTGATTTTTTCCTTTTTCAAGGAATAATTTTTTAGGCTACAAGTCCAGCGATATCCCTCCAGCTCAAAAGATAAGGCTCGGCCTGGCTCGAAAGAGACTAAGTTAGCCAATGGTAAGTTGATGGCTTCGATCTTTCGGCCAAGCTCCTTTGATATAGCTGCAGCTAATTTTTCGTGATCAAAGGCTGGCTGGATTTTATTGGTGGCCGGGTCAAAAAGTAAAAATGATTTGCCTGATGGCAGGTCTTTTCTGTACCAGAAACTTGAAGATTTATCTATCCAGTTAATTTCAATCCGGTCGTTTCGAACCAGCTTTCTGGCATTGTGGGGCAAAAATTTTTCGGCCCGTTGGTAGTCCTCAAGTTTTCCCTGTGGCCAAAGATTAATCGACAGGGTTAAGAAGCCAAGGGCGAGCCAAACGCTGACTGTTTTGTTAATAGACATGCCTGAACCTCCTGGGGAAGTTGTTAGAAATAAAAAAATGTGCTATTTTCTTTGACTTGAATTTAGATTGGAGAAAAGCAGGAGAAAAGAGATGAAAACAGAAGAAAAGACCTGGGGAGAATATGGTGGCCAGAAAATTAAAATCTTTCAGCTGGAGAATACACCTGGCCTTAAAGTTCGGCTGATGAATTATGGAGCTACGCTGGTTTCTTTGTTCGTTCCGGACCGGCAGGGAAACCTGGCTGATATAACTCTGGGATTCGATTCTTTTGAAGAATATCTGGGAAAAAATCCTTATTTTGGAGCGACCGTAGGCCGCTATGCTAACAGAATCGGTCAGGCCAGGTTTATTCTTGATGGTCAGGGATATCAGCTGGCTAAAAATGATGGAGAGAATCATCTGCACGGTGGGGTGAAAGGCTTCGATAAAGTGATCTGGAAAACTGAGGAGATCGGGAACTCGCAATCGCTCGGGGTAAAATTCAGTTATCTCAGTCCGGATGGCGAAGAAGGCTATCCGGGAAACCTCAACTGCCAGGTCAGTTATCTTCTGACTGAAAGTAATGAACTTCATATTTCCTATCTGGCTTCGACAGATAAAGCTACTCATGTCAATCTAACTCACCACAGCTATTTTAATCTGGTGGGCCAGGGAGAAGGCAATATTCTTGAGCATGAGCTTCAGATTTTTGCTTCCAGGTATACTCCGGTCGATAAAACACTCATTCCTACCAGTGAAATTAAAGAAGTCGAGAACACCACGCTGGATTTTCGACAGTCCAGGGTCATTGGTGAGCGCCTCAATCAGCTGCCCGGAGGCTACGACCATAACTTTGTACTTGATAACCGCGGGCTGCTCGGTCTGGCCGCCAGAGTTTTCGAGCCGCTTTCCGGGCGCCTTCTGGAAGTTTATACCACGGAGCCGGGAATCCAGTTTTATTCGGGAAATTTTCTTGATGGCACCATAAAGGGGAAGCAGGGCAAAGTTTACGGAAAATATTCCGGTTTCTGTCTCGAACCTCAGCATTTTCCGGATTCACCCAATAAACCAAATTTCCCTTCGACAGTGCTCAGACCGGGAGAATTGTACAGAAGCCTGACCATCTTCAAATTTTTGACGAAATAGGTTCCAGACTGAGGCTCAGCCGGGAGTGGAGTTAATCGTGGCAATCCTTTTTCCCCGCTATTAAGGCTTAGGTTTTTCATGATTTTTATACGACCGAAGAGATGAAACTTTTTTTTTAGGCTTTCAAGAGAGTCGGGTTGAATCTTAAGCTGAAGACAGCAGGATGTCCAGGAGACTAGATAAACTGATGATCTATTTTTATCTGATATATCTAACATCACATTTCTAAAGTTATTTTAGACAGGTTAAATTATTTTTTCAACTAATATTTGGCTTTTTGTCATCAGAAAAAAAGAATAGGATTTGCCAGGTCTGAGATACTTAAGATACCTCAGGACCTCTGGATCAGACAGATTTGTCTGACCCAGATTATGTCATTCATTGTGCCCCGAATCGACTGATTCTTCTCTATTAGAGGAGCTTTTTCTCTGTATGGTCAAGACACTGAGATATTATCGGGAAATAGAGTTAAACTATAATAACATTACCTCGAGGTATTGAAGCTCTATACTGGCTGTGCTGGGTCAGATACATTAGTGACACATTAGTGTAAAATAGGTGTCATTATGTATCCACATCAAGCTCGGGTATACGGGGCCATCATTCCCGGTTCAGAGTTTATTCGGTCTCTTGTGCGCCAGGGGACAATCACTAAGGGGGCAGCCAGGAGGCTGAAATGGTTTGATTATTACAATCGCTGCCGGAACGCCCGCAAGACCTGCCGCTACTTCGGCATCTCAGCCCAGACGTTTTATCGTTGGAAGGGGCGGTTTGACCCCTATGATTTAACGACCTTAGAGGAGAGCTCAAGGCGGCCGCACCGGGTTTGTCATCCCCGGACTCCGGCAGCGGTAGTGGAAAGGGTCCGGCAACTGCGGGAGCAATATCCCCGCTGGGGGAAGGAGAAGCTGGCTGTTCTATTGAAGAGGGAAGGGATTGAGCTCTCCGGGTCAACGGTGGGACGAGTGATGAAGCGGCTTCGGGCCCGGGGTCTGTTAGTGGAGCCGGAGAATGTCCGTCAGGCGAAACTCCAGCGTCGCAGGCGGCGCAAGCCCCGCTACGCTGTCAGGAAACCGAAGGACTATCGGGTGCAGGGACCTGGGGACCTGGTGGAGGTAGATACTCTTCAGGTCCGTCTCTTACCTGATGAGGTGCGCTATCAGTTTAGCGCCAGGGATGTAGTCGTCAGATTGGATGCCCTGAAAGCCTATAAGAGGCAGACCAGCACCGCGGCCGCCGACTTCCTCCATTACCTTCGCAAGAAATTTCCGTTTCCTATCAAGGCCATCCAGATCGATGGCGGCTCAGAGTTTAAGGATCAGTTTGAGGAAGCCTGCCGGAGACGAGGGATCCTACTCTTTGAGCTTCCTCCCCACTCTCCTAAACTCAACGGACATGTAGAGAGATCCAACCGAACCCACAGAGAAGAGTTCTATGAAGTGGAAGAGGTGGAACTGAGTTTAGAAGAACACAACCGGCAGCTAGAAAGGTGGGAATATGTTTATAACTACATCAGACCACATCAGGCTCTTGATTATCTAACCCCTTATCAGTATTATCAGCAATGGAAAAGAAATCAGAAAACCAAAGTGTCACTAATGTCCTGAACCTATACAAGGAATTGAATTATTGGATATTTAGAGGTAAAATTACTAAACTCCAAATTAGATGATTAAATAAATAAAAATGCTCGCAAAATAGGCGAGAGTGCAAAAGCTAAACACATGGATGACGACTCTAAGCCTCTAAAGCAAAAGCTAAGCGAGGTTCTTATCGGCAAACCTCGCAGCCTGAAGGATCCTTCTCTTTTTCATAAACTTTCTCTCATTCCCCTTTTGGCCTGGATTGGCCTGGGAGCAGACGGATTGTCATCTGCTTCTTATGGTCCCGAAGAAGCTTTCAAGATGCTGGGAAAACATACCTATTTAGCTATTTTTTTAGCTCTGGCTACAGCTCTCACAGTTTTTATCATCTCCTATGCTTATTCCCGGATAATTGAGTATTTCCCTTCAGGTGGTGGTGGTTATATTGTGGCCACCCATACCCTGGGAGAAAAAGCTGGTGTCTTATCAGGTTGCGCCTTGCTGGTTGATTATATGCTGACTGTGGCTGTTTCCATTGTTTCCTGCGGTGATGCCATCTTCAGTTTCCTTCCCGTCTCCTTACAGGATTTTAAGATTCCCTTTGAGATTATGGCCATAATTTTTCTGGTCGTTTTAAACCTTCGAGGAATAAAAGAATCAGTAACAACCTTGTCCCCGATTTTTCTACTTTTTGTTGTAACCCACCTTCTTCTTATTGGCTCAGGCATTTTTCGCCATGTCCCAGAAATATCTACTGTGTATTCTAACATTCACAATGGCTTTCAGAGTGGATTAGCTACTCTTGGTCGGACAGGTTTATTTTTGCTGTTTCTCAAAGCCTTTTCCATGGGTGGCGGCACTTTTACCGGAATAGAAGCCGTTTCTAATGGCCTTCAGATTCTTCGCGAGCCACGGGTGGAAAATGGCAAAAAAACAATGATGTATATGGCGACTTCCCTGGCCATAACTGCAGCAGGAATTTTCATCTGTTATCTGCTTTTAAACGTTGCTCCAGCCGAAGGGAAAACCCTGAATGCCATTCTGGCGGAGAAAGTTTTTGGTAGTTTTGGTTTTGGTAAAATTCTGGCCATTCTGACTATTTTTTCTGAGGGAGCGCTACTCTTGGTTGCTGCTCAAACCGGCTTTGCCGATGGTCCCAGAGTTATGGCCAATATGGCTCTTGATTACTGGTTTCCCCGCAGATTCGCCTCTCTTTCTAACCGTTTCACCATTCAGAACGGCGTTTTGATAATGGGGGCTGCAGCCATTCTGCTTATAATTTATTCTCACGGCCACATCTCAACCCTGGTGGTAATGTATTCCATAAATGTATTTCTGACTTTTTCTCTCTCCGAGCTGGGAATGTCTAAATTTTTCATTACTCACCGGAAAACGGATAAGAATTGGAAAAAACACCTGCCGGTTCATCTTATTGGCCTGGTGCTTTGTGTAACCATTCTTACTGTTACCATTTCTGAGAAATTTACTTTAGGAGGCTGGCTCACTCTGGTCATTACTTCTATTGTCGTGGCTTTCTGTTTTTTAATAAGAGCCCATTATTCCAGAGTCAAGAAGGGGGTAAAATCACTTGATGAATTACTAAATATTCCTACATCGGGAAAACCTAATATGAATCCCCCTGACCCGAAAGAAATGACAGCCATTCTCCTCGTTAATGGTTACAATGGTTTTGGGATACATTCTCTTCTTTCTATCATCCGCAATTTCCCCGGCCTTTACAAAAACTTTATCTTCATCACCATAGCTGAAGTAGATGTTTCAGCTTTCAGAGATTCTAATCCAGTGGTCCATATCGAAACCGAAACCAAAAACTGGTTACAACAGTATGTTGATCTTGCCCGGAGGCTGGGATTTGCTGCCACCTATCGTTATGAGCTAAGTACCGAAGTTGTTCCCGCTGCTACCAGCCTGGTGGAAAAAACCGTAAAAGAATTTCCCCGATCTACTGTCTTCCTCGGGCAGCTGATTTTCCGCCAGACAGGTCTGGTCAGGCGATTGCTGCACAATGAAACTGCCTTCACCATTCAGGAACAGTTACACTGGAAAGGAATAACTACTATCATTCTACCAATTAGAATTTATATCTGAACTACCTTAGAAAATCTATTCTACCCCAAAAATCAGACAGGCTCTTATATTTATCTTGCTTCACTTAATGAAGATTCTTTTGCCTCGGATTAACTTTTATTATCACTGGAAATTTTTATATTTTGATAGGCCTTAATTAAAAGCTTTCTTTGTCATATGTGCTGGGTCAGATACATTAGTGACACATTAGTGTAAAATAGGTGTCATTATGTATCCACATCAAGCTCGGGTATACGGGGCCATCATTCCCGGTTCAGAGTTTATTCGGTCTCTTGTGCGCCAGGGGACAATCACTAAGGGGGCAGCCAGGAGGCTGAAATGGTTTGATTATTACAATCGCTGCCGGAACGCCCGCAAGACCTGCCGCTACTTCGGCATCTCAGCCCAGACGTTTTATCGTTGGAAGGGGCGGTTTGACCCCTATGATTTAACGACCTTAGAGGAGAGCTCAAGGCGGCCGCACCGGGTTTGTCATCCCCGGACTCCGGCAGCGGTAGTGGAAAGGGTCCGGCAACTGCGGGAGCAATATCCCCGCTGGGGGAAGGAGAAGCTGGCTGTTCTATTGAAGAGGGAAGGGATTGAGCTCTCCGGGTCAACGGTGGGACGAGTGATGAAGCGGCTTCGGGCCCGGGGTCTGTTAGTGGAGCCGGAGAATGTCCGTCAGGCGAAACTCCAGCGTCGCAGGCGGCGCAAGCCCCGCTACGCTGTCAGGAAACCGAAGGACTATCGGGTGCAGGGACCTGGGGACCTGGTGGAGGTAGATACTCTTCAGGTCCGTCTCTTACCTGATGAGGTGCGCTATCAGTTTAGCGCCAGGGATGTAGTCGTCAGATTGGATGCCCTGAAAGCCTATAAGAGGCAGACCAGCACCGCGGCCGCCGACTTCCTCCATTACCTTCGCAAGAAATTTCCGTTTCCTATCAAGGCCATCCAGATCGATGGCGGCTCAGAGTTTAAGGATCAGTTTGAGGAAGCCTGCCGGAGACGAGGGATCCTACTCTTTGAGCTTCCTCCCCACTCTCCTAAACTCAACGGACATGTAGAGAGATCCAACCGAACCCACAGAGAAGAGTTCTATGAAGTGGAAGAGGTGGAACTGAGTTTAGAAGAACACAACCGGCAGCTAGAAAGGTGGGAATATGTCTATAACTACATCAGACCACATCAGGCTCTTGATTACCTAACCCCTTATCAGTATTATCAGCAATGGAAAAGAAATCAGAAAACCAAAGTGTCACTAATGTCCTGAACCTATACACTGGCTTGACAGCGCTGCTGATATGTGATATATCAGATAGACATAGGAATCAAATGAAAGGTATGATCTTCGACCTGAAGCACTATGCTGTCCACGATGGCCCTGGAATTAGGGTTAATGTCTTTTTTAAAGGTTGCCCGTTGCATTGCCTCTGGTGTCACAATCCCGAAGGGATTTCGAAAAAGCCGGAACTGATGCTCATGGCCAACCGCTGCGCTCGCTGTGGTGATTGCCTTAGAGCCTGCAATTACGGGACCTTATCTCAGAAAAGCGATGGTGAAGTGGCCGCTGACCGTTCCCGCTGCACTCTCTGCGGCGATTGTGTTAAAGCCTGCCAGCGGGAAGCTATTGAGATAGTTGGTCGAGAAGTTTCTGTTGAGGAAATCTTGGTTGAAATAGAAAAGGACAGGATTTTCTTTGATCAGTCGGGCGGCGGGGTAACTCTGACCGGCGGAGAACCGCTTTTCCAGCCAGAACTGGCCGAAGCCCTGATTGATTCGCTCCACCGCAGAGGCCTTCAGGTGGCTCTTGATACTTCAGGTTATGCCTCTGAGGAGACCTTCCTGCAGTTAGCCAGGAAATCCGACCTGGTGCTCTTTGACCTAAAAGTTATGGATAATACCAAACACCGGGAATACACTGGAGTTACAAACGAGCTAATTCTTAAAAACCTTAAGGCCATTGATGACAGCAGCGGCCCACCAATCTGGGTTCGTTTTCCGCTGATTCCAGGAGTTAATGATGACCAGAAAAACCTGAAGCAGATGGCTGATCTTCTGATTGAATTGAAATCGGTGAAAATGATAAATGTTTTACCTTATCATAAAGGCGGGGTGGAAAAATTCCACCGTCTGGGTAGAGATAGTGAATTCAAAGTGTATGAGCCGCCATCTCAGGAAAGAGTTGATTCAGTGATAAACTTTTTCCGAGCCAAAGGCTTTAAGGTCAAACAGGGAGGTTGAGAAAATGAACGAGAGCATCAAAAAATTAAGAGAAATTTCAGTTAATGCCAGACCAACTATTTCCCCAGAAAGAGCCAGAATTGTTACCGCAGCTTACCGCAGTCCTGAAGTTCAAAAAGTGTCCTATCCGATGCAGCGAGCTTTGGTCTTTAAAGCTTTAATGGAGAAAAAGGCGATTTTCATAAATGAGGGGGAGCTGATTGTTGGTGAACGCGGTCCAGCTCCCAAAGCCACGCCGACTTATCCTGAAGTCTGCTGCCACAGCTTAGAAGACCTGGAAATTCTAAATTCCAGGCCCAAGACTTCTTATGTTGTCGATGAAGAAACTCTTAAGCTTTATCAGGAGGAGATAATTCCTTTCTGGCGCGGCCGGTCAATGAGGGACAGAATTTTTGCTGAAATGACTCCAGAATGGAAAGCGGCTTATGAAGCCGGCATCTTCACCGAATTTATGGAACAGAGAGCTCCAGGACACACGGTGCTGGGAGATAAGATTTACCACAAGGGTCTGCTGGACATAAAAAAGGGCATCGAACAATCGCTGGCCAGACTTGATTTCTTCAATGACCCTGAAGCCCTGGATAAACAGGAAGAGCTCAAGGCCATGGCTATCTGTGCTGAGGCCCTGATTGCTTACGCCCACCGGCAGGCCGAATTAGCCAGGGAGCTGGCCGCTAAGGAAAAAGGCCCACGGCGAAAAAAGGAACTCGAGAAGATCGCCGCTACCTGCGAATGGGTACCAGCTCAGGCCCCCAGGGATTTCTGGGAGGCGCTTCAATATTACTGGTTTGTCCATGTTGGCGTAACCACTGAATACAACACCTGGGATTCCTTCAATCCCGGACGCTTAGACGAGCACCTCTATCCTTTTTATAAAAAAGGTCTGGAAGAGGGAACCCTGACTCCGGAGAAAGCTAAGGAATTACTTGAAGCTTTCTGGATAAAATTCAACAATCAGCCGGCTCCACCCAAAGTAGGAGTGACAGCTGAAGAGAGTGGCACTTACACTGACTTTGCTCTGATTAATATCGGGGGTCTTAAGCCTGATGGCCGCGACGGAGTCAACGAACTGTCTTATCTCATTCTGGATGTGATTGAAGAGATGAGGTTGTTACAGCCAAGTTCCATGGTGCAGATAAGCGCCAAGAATCCTGATTCTCTCTTGCTCCGAGCTTTGAAAATCATCCGGACCGGGTTTGGACAGCCGTCTATTTTCAACACCGATGCGATTGTTCAGGAGCTGGTGAGACAGGGTAAAACTGTGGAAGATGCCCGCAAAGGCGGAGCCAGTGGGTGTGTAGAGGCTGGAGCTTTTGGTAATGAAGCTTATATTCTGACCGGTTACTTCAATATAGCCAAAGTTTTTGAAATCACACTTAATAACGGAGTTGACCCGCGTACCGGCCAAAAGATTGGACTGGAAACCGGAGACCCCAAGAATTTTAAGACCTTTGAAGAGTTGATGCAGGCTTTCGAAAAACAGATGCGCTATTTTATCGATATCAAGATTCGCGGAAATAATGTAATCGAAAAGCTTTATGCCACCTTTCTGCCTGCGCCTTTCCTGTCTCTGTTCCTCGATGATTGTATCGCCAAGGGAAAGGATTATCACAATGGCGGTGCTCGTTATAACACCAGATACATCCAGGGTGTAGGCCTGGGCTCGATCACTGATATTCTGGCTTCAATTAAATTTAATGTTTATGACCAGAAAGTCATTACCATGGATGAGCTGCTGGAAGCCCTGAGGAAAAATTTTGAAGGCTATGAGCGGCTCAGAGATCGGTTTATCAATAAGACTCCTAAGTATGGAAACGATGATGACTACGCTGATGACCTGGCCAGGCTGGTCTTTGATATGTATTTCAGAATGATCGATGGCCGACCAACAGTCTACGGCGGCACTTATCGCATTAATCTTCTGCCGACAACGGTTCATATTTACTTTGGCAAGGTAACCGGAGCTACGGCCGATGGTCGGAAAGCCAGTGAGCCGCTGTCTGAAGGAATTTCGCCGGTTCAGGGCCTGGATAGAAAAGGACCGACTGCGGTCATAAAATCTGTCGGCAAACTTGACCACATCAAAACCGGCGGGACACTGCTCAATCAGAAATTTACCCCGCAGCTTCTGGCTGATGAAGAGGGCCTGGTCAAACTGAAAGATTTGATTAGAAGCTATTTCAAGCTGATGGGACATCATATTCAGTTCAATGTGGTCACAGCTGAGACCCTGCGTGATGCTCAGAAGAATCCCGAGAAGTATCGTGACCTGATTGTCAGGGTGGCTGGCTACAGCGACTATTTTGTGGATTGTGCCAAGGAGCTTCAGGATGAAATCATTCGCCGCACCGAGCATCAGGGCTTCTAAGCTGCCTGTAGCTGTAGCGGTTCAAGATTCCCTGGGGCGGGAGAACAAAACGGGGGACATCCTACATATTTCCTAATTTCCGTAGATATGGTCAGACGATATTAAATATGGTGATTCTTTATTTTAGTCTTTAATCTCCCTGTATTGGCCTGAGAATAAGCGAACTTTAGCGGGCAAAATTATGAAAAGTAATTTGCGAGTTGCAATTATTATTAAATTTGCTTTATCTTGTCCTTTAGAGATTTAAGAATACAAGGACCGGAAATTAGCGAAGGAGAAAATGTTTCTAACGCCGGGCTCGGAGCCGGAGCTTTTGTGTGGACCAATTTTGGCAAGAGAAATTACTGAACAAAAAAATGGAGGGGTAAAAATGAGACGGGTAAAAACGAAGATTTTTTTTGAAGGTGATGTAAAAGGACGTCTCGATTTTCCTCCGGCCATAAAGGCTATGGAGAGTGCTTTTGCTGCTTACAGCGAAGGCCGAGCTGTGATGCCTGGAGTAATCAACCTTGACTTACCGCAGTTTCAGGGTGAAGTTCATGTTAAGGGCGCATACATGGAAGGAGACGACTACTATGTCATAAAAGTTGCTTCAGGATTTTACCAAAATCCAAAGTTAGGACTGCCGGTGGGCAACGGCCTGATGCTGATTTTTAAAGCTCAGACCGGTGAGCTGGAAGCCGTTATCCTGGATAATGGCCATCTAACTGAAATGAGGACAGCAGCAGCCGGGGCAGTAGCCGCTAAATATTTAGCCAAAGATAATATCAGCAAGGTGGCGGTCATCGGCTCTGGCACTCAAGCTCGTTACCAGCTGATGGCCCTGGCTGAAGTCCGTGGTTTCAAAAAAGTTTTTGTCTGGAGCCGCCATCCAGAGAATGTCAGCTGGTACATTGAAGAGATGGGCAGAATTTTGCCCGGGGTTGAATTTTTTGCGGCCTCCTCACCCAAAGAGGCTGTTTGTCAGGCAGATTTGGTCATCACAGCTACGCCCAGCCGGGAGCCGATTATCAGAGCCGAATGGCTGAAGCCTGGAGTGCACATCACCGCCATGGGCTCAGATGGCCATGACAAGCAAGAGCTTTTTCCGGAAGTTTTAGCCAGAGCGGACAAAATTTTCTGCGATTCTATTGCTCAGTGCCGCCGGCTGGGCGAAGTCCATCATGCTCTGGAAGCCGGAGTCATTGACCAGAAAAAAATCAGCGGTGAAATCGGCGAGATTATTTTGGGCAGAAAGATTGGCCGTCAATTTAGCCGCGAGATTACTGTGGCCGACCTGACGGGGCTTGGCGTTCAAGATGCGGCCATAGCTGGAGTTTTCCTACAGTTGGCTGAAGAAGCCCGCCTGACCGGCCTTATTCTTAATTAAAGACGAAGCTACCCTCAAAAAACTTCTAGAAAAAACCGAAGAAATCTGCCCTGGGGGAACGGTTTTTAACCGGGCCAAAATTCCCAACACAACGATTCTGGTTAAAAAATAAAAGTGAATCTATTCTGTTTGCCTTACTTTATTGTCTTGAATTGGCCTGGAAATCTTAGCGTTGACCTCGCTCTGGTATATCTTATAAACTTAAATTCTCTGGCAGATTATTTAAATTTTTAAGGAACAGGGTCGAGTCTTGATTGCCATGGGTACCCTTGATTTGCCGGGGCGATTCTATTTATTTTTTATTTATTTTTGCTTGAATAAATCGGGAGGTCATAATGACTAACCATCTGAGTTGGAAAAAGATAATCGCTGGACTATTTATTCTGCTGTCAGTCTCCACCCTAACCGCGCTTCTGATGGCCGACGAGGGAATGTGGCCGCTGAGCGAGCTGCCAAAGCTTAACCTGAAGGAGAAAGACCTGAGAATAGACCCTTCTTTGATCTATGACCCGGGCAAACAGAGTTTGCTCTATGCGGTGGTTGAAGTCGGAGCCACCGGTTCATTCATTTCGGAAGATGGTCTGATTATCACCAATCACCATGTGGCTTTCGGTTCGGTTCAGGTGGCCAGCACTCCGGAGAAAGACTATGTGAGTAATGGCTTTCTGGCCAGAAGCCGGGTCGAAGAAATTCCGGCAGCTGGCCGCACAGCCAGAATTACCGAATCCTTCAAGGATGTCTCGACTGAAGTCCTGAGCGTGATTAAAAAGAATATGAGCTATGCTGATAGAACTCGGGCAATTGAGCAGAAAATTAAGAAAATGGTTAAAGAAGTGGAGGCAGCCAACCCTGGCAAAAGAACCGAGATTGTAGAAATGTTTCCCGGCAAGACCTACTGGCTGTTTATTTATACTTATCTTAAAGACCTCAGGCTGGTTTATGTACCACCGCGGTCGATCGGAAATTTCGGTGGCGAAGACGACAACTGGATGTGGCCGCGTCATACCGGCGATTTTACTTTGATGCGGGCTTATGTGGCTTCTGATGGCTCGCCGGCTGAATATAGCGAGAAAAATGTTCCTTTTAAACCAAAGACCTATCTGAAAATTAATCCAGCTGGAATTAAAGAAGGCGATTTTGTTTTTCTGCTCGGTTATCCGGCCCGCACCTACCGTCATCTTCCAGCCAGCTACCTGGCTTTTGAGCAGAATGTCAGGATGCCGGCAGTGGCTGACTGGTATGAATGGCAGATCAAGCTGATGGAAGAAATGGGTAAAAATAGCCGGGAGGTTGCTCTCAAACATGAGGCCAGAATCAAGAGTCTGGCCAATACCATGAAAAATTATCGTGGCAAGTTAGCCGGGTTGAAGCGGCTGGATTTTCTGGCTAAGAAGCGAGAGGAAGAAAAGGCCCTTCAGGAATTCATCCAGGCCGACCCGAAACGACAAAAAGCCTACGGCCAGGTGCTCGCTGGACTGGAGAAAATTTATGCTGAGATGGCGGCTGAATATCCCACAGTGTTTATTCTCGATTCTTTGAGGAGGTCGGTAATCCTTTTCCAGACAGCCATCGCTGTAGTCGAAGCTTCGGTCGAGCGTCAGAAGCCGGACCTAGAAAGAAATGCTGCTTATATGGACAGAAATTATGATCAGACTAAGCAGAGGATAGAGCTGAACTTGAAATCGAATTTTTATCTGCTGACAGACGTGGCCATATTCAAAGAGCTTTTAAGAAAAGCTTTTGCCCTGCCTGACAATCAGAAAATTGAGGGGCTGAGCAAACTGGCCGCAGCTGAGGCCAACCTGGATACGGTGGTGGAAAGTCTTTTTAAATCCACCAGGATGCACGACCCGGAATACATCAAAAGCCTCTCGGACAAAAAGCCTGAAGAAATAAAACAGCTGGACGATTCATTCATCAAGCTGGCTCTTGCCCTTTATCCAGAGTATCAGAAGATGGAAGAAGTGAATAAAGCCAGAAAAGGACAGCTGGATGAATTGCAGGCAAAGCTTCTGGAGATCCGCCAGGAATTCCTCGGGAAGCAGTTCATTCCTGATGCCAACGGAACGCTCCGATTTACCTACGGGAAGGTCGAAGGCTATGAACCGAAAGATGCGGTCTATTACCAACCCTTTACCACGGTTCAGGGGGTGGTAGAGAAAACCACGGGCCAGGAACCTTTCGATACTCCGCTGGCTCTGCTGAGGTTAATCCAGGAGAAAAAATTTGATCGCTATGGCAACCCGCAGTTAGCTACAGTTTCGGTCTGCTTTCTTTACAGCACCGACACCACCGGCGGCAATTCCGGGAGTCCGATTCTTGATGCCGACGGACGACTGGTTGGCGTCAATTTCGACCGCGTCTGGGAGGCAACTATTAACGATTACACCTGGAGCCATAAGTTTAGCCGGTCAATTGGCGTGGATATCCGCTATGTGCTGTGGGTGTTGAAAGAATTTGCCGAAGCCAATCACTTGCTCAGAGAAATGAGGGTAGAGTGAAATCAACAGCAAAGGAGGCCGGCATTATTTTCTGGCTGGCAGATTTAATTGAAGCTTGCCAGTCAGGCTGGTAGAATAGAAAAGGAAAATATGGTGAAAAATGGAGGGGAAAATGGAAAAAAGATATTTTATCCTGGCCTGGCTGACTATTTATCTGCTGGCTGGCTCACTTCTTCTGCAGGCTCAGGAACAGGCTAATCAGCCCATATCCTGGGAGAACTGGCGGGCAGCTAAGGAGAGCGCAGAAAAATATGACCGCGAGGGCAATTACACCAGAGCTCTGCAGTATTATTTTGAATACATCCGTCAGGCTGAAGGGCTGGGTCGGCCGGAGCTTGTGGCCTGGGGTAAAAACAACGCTGCCTATATGATTATCAAGCAGCATAAACAGGACCCCACGACTGACCTGCTTCCTGCTAAAAAGCTCCTGGAAGAGGCCCTGACCATAAAAGAAGCTTCTGAGGATTGTAAGCTTAAACTTCAGAGCAACCTGGACTACGTGAAACTTTTTATTAAAGTTACCTAAATTTTAGTTATAATCCCGGTTAATAAAGTTTCCTAACATTTAGTAAAAGTCGCTGACTTGATTTAGGCGATAGGTTTATTTTGCCGCGCTTTTATCATTGAAAATCATCTTTTTTTGATGGACGAGATTTTTATATAATTTTCTTATGGATAAAAACACGTGAATAAAAGACCTGGCAGGCGTTTATTAATAATTCTTTTCTTATCCTTGATCATGATCTTTCTGGTTTTTTTCGTCATTATAAAGTCACACGGTTATGATGTAACTTTTTTCCTCGTATCTGATCTTCACTACGGTTTAAGTCCAACTGTCGGGGCTGCCAACGAGAGGACGGTTGAGGCAATGAATATTTTGCCGGGCATCCCCTGGCCTGAAAAACTGGGTGGAGGCCTGGTCACACCTCCGCGAGGAGTTATTGTCCCGGGAGATTTGGTAAATGATGGCGCAGACGCTTCTGCTGAAAAATGGTGGAATGATTTTACCAAAGATTATGGGGTAAATGGTGAGGCCAGTTGAAGTATCCCTGCTATGAAAGCTTCGGTAACCATGACGGCGGCGAAGAAAATGTTGTCAGACAGGGGATAAAAGAACGTAATAAAATCAGGCCAGGGGTTACCAATCTTTCAATTAATGGAATCAATTATTCCTGGGATTGGGATAAAGTTCATGTCGTCCATTTAGGACTTTATGCTGACCAGGACGGTGATGACCTAGTTAATCCCTGGGGCAAACACTTTGAAGGCAACTGGCGTTTTCCGGGTCATTCTCTCGAGTTTCTTGAACAGGATCTGGCAAAAAACGTAGGCCATAGTGGTCGTCCTGTTATTCTTCTTCAGCATTATGGATTTGACGAGTGGGGATTAGCTCGGTGGTCAGAAAGAGAAAAGCAAGCTTTTTATGAGGCTATCAGGAATTACCGGGTAGTAGCCATTTTCTGGGGGCATAGCCATAGCCTTCAATTCTTGCCCTGGAAAGGCATTCCCACCTGGTGTGTGGGCTCCGGCCAGCACAACCCTGAGCCGGGAGAATTTCTGATTGTTCGCCTTACACCGAAGTGGATTATTGTGGCTGAACGCCAGGCACGGAGAGAAAATACCTGGGGAAGTTTCTGGAAAATAAATATTGGCACCTCTTCTTTAGATTGATTACTTCAAGAATATCTCTAATCTTGAAGTTCTCCCTTTTTTCAATTCAACTCCTTTAAGAAGGTTTTCCTGTTTATCAGATCCATTAATAATTTTTCCATCAATTCTGGCTGAGATGAAATTTCGGGGTAAGCTCAGGTCTATGAATTGATCTTTTTCAGAATGCAGGATAACTTCAACTTTTTCTGGTGACCATTGGAGCGAATCAATAAAAATTTGATTTTTTGTCCGGACCCCTTCCAATTTTCCTTCTGGCAGCTGTGATACTGGGAAGACCGGTAAGATATTTAATTGTCCCTGATCAAAATTAATCAGGCCGGTGATGATGATGGCCGGGAGGCCACCAGCTATGTCCACATTAAAAATATCCATTCTGTTGTGAGCAGGATTTAAAACCCGAAAATGGTAATTATTAAGCAGTCTGGTCAAAGCAAATGCATAATCTTCTTTATCTTTTAAGCTGATGCTCGCCTGAGCTAATTGAACCAGACCAAAGGCCATCTCATCACCTCCGCTCTGGCGGTAGGCTATTCTTTTTTTGATCGCTTTGATAGCGGCCTGCCTTAGTTCAGAAGAACTGGCCATTTCATCTGAAAGGCCATAAAATAAAGGATAAAGATGGGAAGCGTGGCGATGTTCGTAATTATCTTGGAGTTCAGGAGTGGCCCACTCTTTTAAGGCCCCATCTTCGTTAATAAGATAGGGTGGCAGGTGGTTTAAAATTTCTTTCCATCTGGATAAGTTTTCCTGCTCAACGTTGAACTCCTGGCTTATTTCTATCAGATTATGAAAGAGTTCTCTGGCTACCGCTATATCCATGGTGGCATTAAGACAGGCCTGAGAACCACTATTCTTGGGGGCGTTTTCAGGTGAATAAGAAGGATTAAAAACGTAAAGGCCTTGAGAATCTTTAATTAGAAAGTCTTGATAGAATAGAGCTGCTTCTTTCATCAAGGGCAGGGCCCGGGTCAAAAGAAATTCTTTATCTCCCGTGTATTGATAATATTCATAAAAGAAATGGGCGAGCCAGCCGGCGCCAGCGGTCCAGAAAGTCATGGGCCAGGTGCGGTCAAAATGATTATTAACTCCGAAGGTTGAGGTGCGGGAGGCAATCAAAATTCCTCGACAGCCGTATAATCTCTGGGCATTAATCCGACTCTGAGGCATAAGTGCTTCTATATAATTAAAGAAGCCAGACATCAGCTCAGGCATATTCCCCGGTAGATACTGAAGGATAGCCGTCTGGAGATTGCCGTTAAGAGTATAATCACTGGACCAGGGAGCTCCCCAGATGCCACTCCAGATTCCCTGGAGGGTGGGAGGAAGCTGGCCAGAAGAACTCAGAATGGTATACCTGTCCGCATAAAAAATTCTCTCCAGTAACGTCGGGTCAAGTTTGTCCTTTTTCCTACAGACCATTAATTCATCAGCCGTGAGCTTGCTTTTGTTCCCACCAACATCAAGTTTCACTCTGTTGTAAATGGAGGTGTGAAGCTTCATGTGCCTGGCCAGTAGCGAATCATAATTGTCGCTACTAAAACTGTTAAGATGAGTTTCCATCTCAGAGAGCCTGGAATTATCAAAATCTGGCAGGGGTCTGATTTCAAATAAAATCAGAGCTCGATTCGCTTTTTCTATTAGCAGCTTATTTTCAACTGCTTCTGCCCGTCCGCCTTTTACCGCCACCTTAACCAGAACTTCATAGCCCTGGTAATCGATGATTCTTTTCAGCGAGCTGCCCTCAGACCTGGCCAGAGCAAATGAACATCGGTACCACAGCCAGCCGTCCTTGCTTCCGATAATAGTTGTCCCGATTCCTCTTTTCTGTTTTTCCTGGCCCTGCCAGTAATCATTGGCGGAGTCCATGGGATGAGGTTCTAAAGAAAGCCAGAAATTTATCTGACCGCCGCTTGGAGAACAGACCTCCATAACTCCAATTCCCTCAGCCCGAGAAATAAAGAGTTTACGTTCAAAAGTATTTTGAGCCTCCTGCCATCTGACGATTACTTCCCCTGTTTGATAATCAACAGAGCGGTAATAATTTTTTATTTTTGTGGCATTGGTTTTCAGCCGTAGGTTACAAGCGGGAATTAAAGGGTCAGTCCATCTTTTATGGCCATAGCCTGGATTTTCTTCTCTGGCCAGCTCAACTATATAATCAGCTGCTTTTTGATATTGACCGGCGAAAAGCATCTGCCTTATCTCAGCCAGATGGCTGGCCGTGTCTGGTGGGAGAATGGGTTCTTCCCAGGGAAGAAAGAGACCGGACCGGGAAAGAATAATTTGCTCTTCATCAACTCTTCCCATGACCATTGCCCCCAGGTCGCCATTGCCGGTGATTAAAGCTTCATACCAGTGGCTGGCGGGCTTGGTGTCTACTATTCCATTTGTCGGGTAATTGATTTCTGAACTTGAATTTCCAGGATTTGAACAACTGGCCATTAAAGATAATAATAAAGCAAAACCAATTAAACAAATTGTGAAATAAAGACGATTAAAATGGAAGCTGCTCATTTCCTTTAAAGTCCTCCCAAGCTAAATGTTGACCGAATTTAATCTGATAGCAGAGTAGCAACCTTTATATTAAAATAACAAACTTAGAGATAGCAATAAATATCGTATTTGGATTCGCTGAAGGCTTCTGGATGAAAGTCAGGCTAAAAAAGACTCTAAGCAAGAAAATTTCAGGGCTCATTGCGAGAAATTAATAAAAACGATATTATTTGTTATTCTAGAAAAGATATTAAAAAGGTTAATCAGAGTTTCAGTTCTGGACCAAATCTTTAATAAATAATCAGGGAGTAGATGAGGTTATGAAAAACAAGGGAATTTCTATTTTTGTCTTTGTAACGTTAACGCTCTTAGCGATTTCAGTTAGCTATTCAGCTCAGCAATCTCAGGCCGTAAAAATCCAGGCGGTCCGGGTGGAAAAAGGACCCCAGATTGATGGCCTTCTCACTGATCCGGTCTGGAAGCAGGCTGGGCTATTCTCAGATTTCAGGATGGTCGAACCTGCTCCCGGCGCTGAACCCACAGAGCGAACTGAACTCCGGGTTCTCTATGACGCTTCCGACCTTTATCTCGGGATTTATTGCTATGACCGAGAACCAGCCAGAATTGCGGCCAATTCCTTAGCTCACGACCAGACAGGGAAAAGCCAGGGAATGTACGGAGGTGGCCACGAGCAGGCAAGTA
>Ga0315282_10003592_pt1 | contig 27796 bp, 17 predicted proteins | sample YL17G07_20_MG_FD_203693 | JGI IMG/M metagenome (GOLD analysis project Ga0315282, IMG submission 203693) | Sediment microbial communities from Yellowstone Lake, YNP, Wyoming, USA - YL17G07_20 | ecosystem: Environmental > Aquatic > Freshwater > Lake > Sediment | place: USA: Wyoming | collected...
CGGATGTCGAACGCACGACCGATCGCAGCCAAGTACAAAGCGCTGGTAGATGTCCTTGATGAGCGCACGCGCCGCCTGTGGGCGGCGGCTGAGGCCCGCGCCGCGGGGTACGGGGGCGTGAGTCTGGTGGCCCGAGCGACCGGATTGTCGCGGGCCACCATTGCGGCTGGGTTGGAGGAATTGCGCCGGCCGCGCCGACGGACGGCGGCCAGCCCGCTGGGGAGACGGCTGCGACGGCCGGGAGCGGGCCGGAAGCGGCTGGTGGCGCAGCAGCCCGGCCTGGGCGAGGCCCTGGAGGCGCTGGTCGAGCCCACGACGCGAGGGGATCCGCAGTCGCCGTTGCGGTGGACGTGCAAAAGCGTCCGGGTGCTGGCGCGGGAACTGGAGCGCCAGGGGTACCGGTTGAGCTATCAAACGGTCAGCGACCTGTTGCATGCGGCCCACTACAGCCTGCAGGCCAATCGGAAGACCCGTGAGGGCGACGGCCATCCCGATCGGAACGCGCAGTTCGAACACATCGCGGCCAAGACGCGCGCGTTCCAGCAGCAGGGCCAGCCGGTCATTTCCGTGGACACCAAGAAGAAGGAGCTGGTCGGGGACTTCAAGAATGGCGGCCGCGAATGGCGGCCCCGGGGGCAACCCGAGCCGGTGCGGATGCATGACTTCGTGGACCCCGACCGCGGCAAGGTCATCCCCTACGGGGTCTTCGATGTGAGCGGCAACGTGGGATGGGTCAGTGTCGGGGTGGATCACGACACCCCGGAGTTCGCGGTGGAGTCCATCCAGCAATGGTGGAGGAGGATGGGGCGCAAGACCTACCCCCACGCGACCGACCTCCTGATCACCGCCGACGCGGGGGGCAGCAATAGCGCCCGCGCCCGGCTCTGGAAGGTCGCCTTGCAGCGGCTGGCCGACCACACGGGGCTCCGCATCGCCGTCTGTCACTTTCCGCCGGGGGCCAGCAAGTGGAACAAGATCGAGCATCGGATGTTCTGCCACCTCACCGAGAACTGGCGCGGGCGGCCCCTGGTCGACCACGAGGTCATCGTCAACCTGATCGCCAACACGACCACCGCGGCCGGCCTCCGGATTCGGGCCGCGCTGGATCGCCGGCGATATCCCACAGGGAAACAGGTCACGCCGGCCGAGGTGGCCGCGGTGCGTCTCGAACCCGATCCGTTTCACGGGGACTGGAACTACGTCATCACCCCGCGCATCTGATCGTTCTGTGCGCCATGACCGCCCTGACACTTGCTTATTTTATTTCCTGATAGCGCCTTAGTCAAGTGGATAGCCCCTTTCCGCGGAAATCCAGCCTGCGCCACGTGAGCGGGATGCCGACGGCAGTGGGTGCGCAGTTCGGGGGTAGGACGGGGGAGGCACTTGACCAGCTCAGCGGTTCAGGTGTAGAAACTAACGTCCTGCTTCGCCTAGCACGTTTGCGGGGTCGTGTTCAGCGCCAGGCTTTCCTCGGTCGTTTCACGGCGGCGTTCACGGGTGCTGCGTTGTAGGCGGGTTGTGTTCCCATGTCGCTGTGGCGCGCGCACAGCGCCGAGGAGACCGTCCCGATGTGGCCTCTTGCTGCCGGCCCTTGCGTCGACTCATTCGCGTTTTCTCCCATCATAAGGAGCTGATGCCATGGTGACGCGATGCCTTCGTGCGGACCCGCTTGGCTCCCGAGGCCATCGTAAGCTGCGACGACTCGTCTGGGTGGGCGCCGTGTCGCTGCTCGGCGCGGGACTCCTCGGGATCCAACTCGCCGGTCAGGGCTCATGGGTCTGGACGAGCCACGGACCGTACGGAGCGGCGGTGCGCGCGATCGCGATAGACCCGAATCATCCCGAGACGATCTACGCCGGGACCGCCTTCGGGGGGATCTTCAAGAGCACAACCGGCGGAGGATCCTGGTCGGCGCTCGGCGGGAGCCCCTTGGTCGTCAATGCCCTCGCGATTCATTCTTCGGGGACGATCTATGCCGCGACAGCAGGCTTCGGTGTTCACAAGAGCACAGATGGAGGAAGTACCTGGACAGAGGTGAATGATGGGCTCACTAACGGCAACGTGAGATCCGTAGCCATCGACCCCCGGGATGACGACACGGTCTATGCCGGTACGGGCACAGGCGTATTCAAAACTACCACCGGCGGTGCTCACTGGGAACAGGTCCTGACGCGCACGTCGGATGTCAACGCCCTTGTGATCGCCCCTTCGAATCCCGACGTCCTCTGGGCCGGGACGTGGGGTGACGGCGTGTTCAAGACCACGAACGGCGGCACGGACTGGTCACCGGCTAGCAACGGGCTGAGGCCATTCGTCCAGGCCGTTGCGATCGACCCCTCGAGTCCCGACAAGGTCTACGCTGGAGCACCGGACGGCCTGTTCCAGACCAGCGACGGGGGTGCCAATTGGGTAGAGGCCCAAGCGATGGCCGGCAGGAATGTGGGGTCCCTGGCGACACACCCGTGGAATTCCCAGACGATCTACGCCGGCGCGCAGGACGGCGGAGGCGTGTTCAGGAGCACGGACGGCGGCGGATCCTGGGCGGCAATCAATAACGGGCTGACGACTCGAGACGTGCAGGTTGTTGCGATGAGCCCTGTCGATCCGAGCACGATCTATGCGGGCACGTCCTCCATGGGGGGCGTCTTCAAGAGCACGGATTGTGGCGAGCAGTGGTCGGAAGCCAGCACCGGGATGACGGGGGCATCGGCCTTTGCCATCGTGATAGAGCCGTCGAGCCAACACACGGTCTACGCCGGGACTAGCGTCGGTGTGTTCAAAAGCACGAACCATGGTGATTCGTGGTCGGGGATCAACGTCGGGCTCAGGGGCGGCGACGTCAGAGCCCTTGTCATGGACACGGCAAATCCCAACACGCTATATGCCGGAGTCGCGGGAGGGAGTGGAGGCGTGTTCAAGAGCGGCGATTCGGGCGCTACGTGGACATGCATCCAAGCAGTAGGTTGGCAGACGGGGCCCGTCAACGCTGTTGCGACGGACCCGCGCGGTTCTCACGCGGCCTACGCCGGAACAGCGCATGGAGACGTGCTGAAGATCACAGATGCGGGAACTACATGGAACAGGCTGGAGGTGAGTGGCCAGGGGTTGGAGATACGCGCCCTTGTGATCGACGATTCCGGCTTCATCTATGCCGGCACAAAGAGCGGTGCGTTCAAGAGTGCAGACGGCGGGACTAGCTGGTCGTCGTTCAACAACGGGCTGACGAACACGGATGTCAACGCTCTCGTCATCGCGCCATCTTATCCGCCGAAGATCTACGCCGGCACTTGGGGCGGGGGCGTCTTCGAGAGCGGGGTCGAAGATGCGAACTGGTCATACTCGGGCCTGGCCAATCTGTGGATTCGCGTTCTTGCGGTCGATCCTTCGAACCCGCTGACGATCTACGCTGCCTCGGGTCCACGTCTGTTCAAGACCACAGACGCAGGAGAGACGTGGAACGAGGTTGCTGAACAAGGTATGCCCAACTCGTCTGTTGCGTCCCTCGCGGTTGATCCTGCGGATCCGCAGACCCTGTATGCCGGGACCGACAGCGCGGGGATCTCGGTTCGGCGGCCGCTTGACAGTACCCCACCCGTGCTCTTCTTGCCTGCCAACCTCACCGTCGAGGCGACGGGTCCGACTGGTGCGCCGGTTACCTTTTCCGCCTCGGCGAACGACGATCATGACGGGTGGGTGCCAGTCACTTGCTCGCCGGCCTCTGGTTCGACGTTCCCGCTCGGGACGACGACCGTGACCTGTTCGGCCACAGATGCGGCCGCGAATACTGCCACGGGAACCTTCACTGTGACGGTTGCGGACACGACGCCCCCGGTCATCGAAGTCCTGGCTGCCAACCCGAGCATCCTGTGGCCACCCAATCATCAGTTCGTACCAATCGCCTTGACCGTTTCAGCCACTGACAATTACGACAAGGGCCCAACGTGCCGAATCACGGGTGTGATGAGCAACGAACCCATCAACAGCCTGGGCGACGGAAATACGGCACCCGACTGGGTGGTGTCGGACGGTCTTGAACTCAGTCTGCGCGCGGAGCGGTCGGGCCGCGAGAACGGCAGAGTCTACTCGGTGACCGTTACGTGCACCGACTCAAACGGCAACGCAAGCTCGGGAACGACAAGCGTCATGGTTCCGAAGAGTCAGGCGAAGAAATAGCGGAGCGTGTGCGCATTACGCGGCGCCAGCCACGCCAGGTCGCGCGTCATCACGCCGCTCGTGATGACTTCGCACGACAGGTTGCCTTCGGCACCATGGACGCCGAAGGGTTCCGCCACTTCAGCGATCCGGCGCTGAGCGAACTCAACGCCCTCTGGCCCGAGTCCAGGAAGCGCCGTCTGCCGCTCGCTCACCGGTCGGCGGACGTGTTCTCGGATCTCAACCAGTGGATCCTCAAAGTACTGCTCGTACCGCGGATCCCAGACAGGTCCCTATCGGCGCCGCGGGACGTGACGAATGCTGATCCTCTGTTCACAAAGAGCGAGGAGTGGTTCTACGAGGAAGAGTGGCGGATGGTGGACTCGCTGTACGAGGATGAGAGCGAGCGGACGCGAGTCGGTTTGAGCTACCCGTATGCGTTCCATCCTGACGCGGTGCGGGAGGTGGTCGTTGGCTGCCGCGCAGACGCGGCGTTCGGGGCGCGCGTTAGGGCGGTTTTGGCCGTGCCGGACTACGCGCACGTTGATCTCCTCAAAGCCTGTTTGCACCACCGAGAGTACCGCCTTACCTTCCACACGCTCAGCCGCTCGTGATCCGAGACGACGGCCGAGTCGCGGCAGGATGGGCTGTCGGACGAGGCGGGCAGGTGGACCGGGATTCGGGCGAACGAGGTTGGCCGTCGGCCTAACGGTTCGCTTCAGTCGCGGCACTTCAGGATCGCACGGCGGAACGCACAGGGGTCTACACGTCATCGCCAACAGGCTCAGAGCCTGAAAAGACCGCAACCCACGAGACGGGCAACGCTTAGCACAAGCACGGACCGCGAGGGTTTCGAGGCTGGAGCGGCCTTCCGTCACTGGCCCCCGAGTTCACAGGCCCACGATCATGGCGCCTGAGGGATCCAGCCGTCCCGGACCAGGGAGTCCTGAAGTTCTTCGAGGCGCTTCGAGAGCTTTCGTTCGCCCTGAATCACCTCACTGGTGATCTGTCCGTCCGGGTAGATGAGCACGATCTCGGCGCCCCGCCCATCCGGGTTCGGCCTGACTTCCAAGCTCGAGGACCCACGGCGAGTAGTGCTTGATCACGACGTTCGGGCCAGTTGGTCGCTGCGGCGTGAACCGATGGCTCCGACCGCCGTCGAAATCCGGCAGTAGCATTACGCCACTGCCGTCCAGGTGCGGCGCACTGCCGCCTCAAGCGCGGACTGACGGGATTGGATCCAGGGGTTGTAGTGCCTGCGCGTGACGGCGCTCGAGCTGTGGCCCAAAAGCACGGCCACGGTTTCGATGTCCACGCCGCGTTCCAGGAGCGACACGGCAAACCAATCCCGGAGCCGGTGGAAGTGGAAGCCTTTCACGCCGGCCAACTTCGCCAGTGATTTGAAGGTTCGCCGCCAGTCCTCAATTGCCGACTTCAGCTCACCGTTGCCGCTCGAGAAGACGTACTCCCGGCGCGGCAAGGAATTCAGTGCCCGAATCACGAAATCCGGCACCGGCACGCACACCGGTGTTCCCGTTTTCTGCTGGTAGAGGAAAATCCGGTCGCCCTGAACCCTTTCCCGCCTCAGCGCCACCGCATCCGAGATCCTCAAGCCGGAATAGCGCAAGAGCAGCACCATTGCGCGGAGACGCTTGCCGTTGCCGGGGTACTTCCGGCATCCGTCGAGGAGCTTCTTCAGGTCGTCGTCGCCGAGCGGCAGCGTGGGTGTGTTCAACCTTGGGCGGCTTGAGGCGGGTCGCGGGATTCTTGGGGATCCAGTCGGCCACCGGCGACCGTGCCCTCGACGTAGATGGGCTAGGCGCAGCGGCGGTAGCGCTCCGAGGCGTGCGGGCAGGCGACGCGGTGCCGTCGGTACAGGCGCAGCACGCGTCCACCTTAACCCGGGAAACCCCCAGATTGGCCCCAGACGAAACCGCCGAATCGGTAAGTTCCGCTAAATCAATTGGTTAGGTCTGGCGGAGGGAGAGGGATTCGAACCCCCGGTACGGTTCCCCGTACTGCGGTTTTCAAGACCGCCGCCTTCGACCGCTCGGCCATCCCTCCGCTGAGAGCAGGGATCGGGGATCAGGGGTCAGGGATCAGGGGAGTGCGGCCGATTGCCTGACACCCCTGGCCCCTGGTCCCTAGCCAGGGACAGCCGTACGACAGCGAACGCCCGGCCAGGGAGGGGGACATGGGCTCGACGGCGCGTTTCCCTCCACCACGGGCGGTCCGGGATCACTGGAGCGTGATGAGCCCACGCCTGAGCGCGCGCGTGACGGCCTCTGTCCGATCCACCGCGTCGAGCTTCTCGAGAATGCGGTTGACGTGCACCTTCACCGTGCCCACGGAGAGCCCAAGGGTCGCCGCGATCTCGTGGTTGCGCAGCCCGTCGGCCATGAGTCTGAGAACGTCACTCTCACGGCGGGTGAGACTCGGTGAATCGCCGCCCGCTCGGAGCTCGTCCGAGGCATCGGCCGCGATGTACGCCCGTCCGGAGTAGACGCGACGCACGGCGTCCACCACTTCCGCGCCCGAAGCGCCCTTGAGCAGGAGGCCCCGCGCACCGGCGTCCAGCGCGCGTCGGATCTCTGCGTCCCCGCCGTAGGACGTGATGGCGATGATCCGCGCCCCGGGGTCGAGCCGCCGTATCGCCCCGATGGCCTCGATCCCTCCGACGATTGGAAGCCGGATGTCCACGATGATGACGTCCGGGCGCACGCGCTCGTAGCCCTCGATGGCCGCCCGACCGTCGGCCGCTTCGCCCACGACCTCACAATCGGCCCGGAGCTCCAACACAGCTCGGAGCCCCTCACGCACCACCGGGTGGTCGTCCACGACGAACACCTTGATCTTTGCTGGCGATGTCATGGGTCACTCGACCCGCGCTTCCTTCGGGAAGAACGCTGCGACCGTCGTCCCGCCCCCGGGGCGGCTGCGAACGTCGAACGTGCCGTGCCGCCTCGCAATCCGGTCGGCCATTCCGGTCAGGCCGAGCCCCGGGTCGGTTTCCTCCCCCACGGCGCTCGGCTCGAACCCGCGCCCGTCGTCCTCGATGGTGAGACGCACCCCCTGGCGTTCGAAGGCCACGACGATGTCAATCTGACGGGCCTGGCCGTGACGAAGGGCGTTGGTCACGGCTTCCTGCCCGACGCGGAACATCTCGCTCTTCGCATCGGGTGAAAGGGGGAACGGTTGGCCCTTTCTCCTCGCCTTCAGCTGGACGCCCGTACCCTCGATCAGGGGAGCGACGCGCTCGACGAGGGCCTCGTCCACGCCCCAGTCCACGGAAGCCGGGAGCGTCGGACCCTCCCGCAAGCTGCGGAGGATCAGGCGCGTCTCCTCGATTCCCTGTCTTGCCAGCCGGCTCGCGCGATCAATGTAGGGGGCGGACGCGCTCAAGCCCTGCGCGACGGTCTGGGAGGCGGCATCGAGCTGCAGAACCACGCCGGTCATGATCTGCGAGATGTGGTCGTGGATTTCCTGCGACAGGTGCGCGCGTTCCGCGAGCACCGCATTCCGCAGCCGGAGCTGCCGGACGCGCAGGGCGTGCAACCCAGAGCCCGCGCCGACCACCAGGAGCGCCATTGCGCCGTAGAACCAGGCCGTCTGATAGAAGAACGGGGCGATGCGGAAGTCCCATCGATGCCCCTGCTCGTTCCACAGCCCGTCGTTGTTGCAGGCGATGACCTCGAAGCGGTAGTCGCCGGGCGGGAGGTTGGTGTACGAAATGCGGCGTCGCCTACCCGCCTCGACCCACTGGCGGTCGAAACCCGAGAGCCGGTGGCGAAAGCGCACCTTGTCCGGCGCCACCAGGCTGAGGGCCGTGTAGTCGATCTCGAGCCTCTTGGTGCCAGCCGGGAGGCGTCCGGTCCCGGTGAGCGGCACCGCGCGACCGTCGGCCTGGACCGATTCGATCCAGACGGGCGGCGGCACCAGGTTGCTGGGGTGGAGACGCGTGGGGTCGACCACCACCAGGCCCTTCACCGTCGGAAACCAAAGCCGGCCGTCGCGCGCCCGCCAGCCCGACGGCTGATACCCGCCGTTGCACTGCGCGCTCTCCATCCCATCTCCACGGCCATACGCGAGGCACGAGACCCTGGCTCGCACGCCCGCGGCCACTTCGTCGAGCTGCTGCTTGGCCACCTGGAAGATCCCGCGGCTCGAACTCATCCAGAGGTTCCCGAGCCCGTCGTCCAGGATGGCGAGGACCTGGTTGTCACACAGCCCCTGCTCCGGGCCGTAGCTCGTGAAACGACCGTCCTCGAAACGCGCGAGCCCGCCCCGTGAGGTGCCGACCCACAGGGGACCACCCGGCTCCTGGTAGAGGGCCATCACCCTGTCCGAGCGGAGACCGTTCGCCGTCGTGTAGACGACAAGCGGCCGCTCGCGAAAATGCACGAGCCCCCGAGGGGTGCCCAGCCAGAGGCCGCCTTGCCCATCGTCGACCATCGCGCGGACGGCGCGGCTCGGAAGACCATCCTGGGTAGTCCACCGCGTCAGCTGTCCCTTCCGCACCCGATAGAGACCGTCACCGGTCGTGCCGACCCACAGGGCCCCATCGAGATCCTCGTGAAGACTGGCCGGCGTGCCCTGAATCGGAAACGACGACACCCGGCCGTTCTCGATCCGCTGCAGCCTGTCGCCCTCGCGCGGGCCGAACCAGATGCGTCCCTCGCGGTCCTCGATGATCGGCCCGATGATGTCGGAGACCAGGCCGTTCCGCCTGCGGTACGATTTCAGCCGGTCGCCGTCGAGCCTGCCGAGCCCTCCCCCGGCCGTTCCGAACCACAGGTGCCCCTTCCGATCCTCGAGCACGGTGAGCACGCTGGGGTGTTCGAGTTGGTGGCCGATCGATGTCGCGCGGCCGGCGGTGAGGCGCACGACACCGCTGTAGCGCGTGCCCACCCAGAGGCTTCCCTCGCGATCCTCGAACAAGGTCAGGACCCGGCCCGACAGCCCCTGCTCGCCGAAGGCCGTGTCGAGCCTGTCCCCCTCCAGGTGCTTGAGACCGTGATCGCTTGCGATCCACACCCTGCCGCGACGGTCTTCGAGCACGCTCCAGATGGGACCCTCTTCCCCGCGAACTGCCTCGGCCGGAGATCCGGGAATCCGGTACAGCCCGCCGCCATCGGCACCGACGTACAGCACCTGGTTAGCGCCGCGCCTGATGGCGTAGACCGCGTGGCTGGACAGTCCCATGTGTTGCGCGGCAGCCCCAAACTGGCCCTGTCGGTACACGTAGAGTCCATTCGAGGTGCCCAGCCACACGCTGCCGTCGGGGTCCTCGCAGAAGGCGTACACGTAGGTGGCCGCGAACATCTCGGCGACCTCGGCCGTTCCGCCCGGGCGCAAGCGCGCCAGACCCCGGTCCATGGCAACCCAGAGGGTGCCGTCGCGGGCCTCGTGGAGCGCCCGCACGGTCAACGACGGAAGCGGGACCTGGCTGAAGACACCGTTCCGCAGGTGCAGGAGGCCGCCATCGACCATGCCGACCCACAGACCACCGTCGCCTGACGCGCAGAGCGCGTTGATGGTATCCGACGACCACGATGGCTGGGTCCGCTGATCGAAGACAACGAAGCGTACGCCGTCGAACCGCGCGAGGCCTCCGCGCGTGCCTATCCAGAGGTACCCGTCGCGGGTCTGGGCGATGGAGAGCACCGAGTTGTCGGGAAGCCCCTCGTCTGTCGTCCAGGCGTGGCGCGTGAGGGCCGACCCGCGTCCGAGCACGGTCTCCGGCTCAGCGCCGGGCGGCGACGCCGCGGCGAGCGCGCGCGGGGCCGTCAGCAACAGCAGGCAGACGAGCGCCCAGCGTGCTCCGCCGCCGCCGGCCGAAGAGCGATTCGGCGCGGACTCGGTGCTGACAGGCTCCAGGCGGCCACGGTTCTCTGCCAACTCCACCGCTCCATCCTAACGGTACGCCGCGGCCGAGCAAACTACGTACTTCGGCCGATGGCCGGTTGCCGAACCATGCGGTTCCAACCCCTATACCTTTCGGCCGATTGTCCGCTCCCGGAGCCGCGCGTACTCTGTCTTCGCCGCGTGTCGTGCTCTTCCCGATGACGCGTCGACCGACGCATGTGCATCAGGAGGTCGAGCTGCGGGAGACCTGTCCCGCCCCCGCGTCCCGACGTGATCGTCCGGATGCCATCGGCTTCGCTGCGTTCATCCAGTCGGTCAACCAGTTCTGGAGGATTGCAATGACGAACAGTGTCCTTCGCAAGACCAGCCTCGGCGCCGCCGGCGCTCTCGTGATCTGGCTGGTCGCGCACGGCGCCGCGATGGCTCAGACGTCGGTCAACGGCTCGATCCGCGGCCTGATCACGGACGAGCAGGGAGCCGTGTTGCCGGGCGTCACGGTGGTGGCCACGAGCCCGACCGTGGCCGGCAGCTTCCTGGCCGTCAGTGACTCCGCGGGCTTGTATCGTCTGATCGACCTGCCGCCCGGCGAGTACACCCTTGCGGCCGAACTCTCCGGCTTCTCGAAGCTCGAGCGACGCGGAGTCCTCGTGCGTGCCGGTCTGAACCTGGCGCTCGACATCGTCATGAGGCTCGGGGGCATCACCGAAACGGTGGAGGTCAAGGGTGACACGCCGATGCTCGAGGTCTCCAGTCCGATCCAGGCCGTGAACATCCAGGGGGAACTCCAGCGGGCGCTGCCTACCAGTTCGCGGCGGGACTACACGGACTTCCTCGAGATGACCCCCGGCATGAACAGCTACGTGAGTCCTTCCCGGGGTGCGGGGCTCTACCACATGCGGGGCAGTCGCATCGAAAGCCACGTCGTGCAGATCGACGGCGCAGACATGGGCTCGCTGCGGCAGGCGCGGCCCGACTACATCGGAATGAGTACGGATACGCTGGAGGACGTCCAGGTGAAGTCGGCGGTCAGCGATGCGTCGGCCCCCCTGGGCAACGGTGCCGTGATGAACATCGCGACACCCACCGGGTCGAACAGCTTCAAGGCCTCGGCGTCGATGGTGTACGCGAATCGGGACTGGCATGGGGAGAACAACCCGGCCGGAGAGACCAACTCGAGTTCGAACGCACTGCTCGACGCGTCGGCGGGCGGCCCCGTCCTGCGTGACCGTTCCTGGTTCTTCGGGAGCTTCCGCAAGATCAACCGCCAGATCGGCATCAGCCGTCCCACAGAGCAGATTGCGCTCAGCAAGGCCCTTCTGGGTAGCGACTGGAAGCCGTTCGACAACGCCTTCCTCGGAACCTTCTGGTTCGTCAAGAGCACGACGCAGCTCGGCAAGAACCACCGCCTCGAGGCGTTCTACCAATACGATCGCTCCCCAACGGAGGCGAACTACCTGAGGAGTGGGTACGACGCGAGCGTGTCGGTGTTCGGTGGCGTCGGGTACAACGCGCGGCTGTCGTCGGTGTGGGGCAAGTCTATCACGACCCGGTTCTCGGCTTCCTACAACAACAAGGCGCTGAGCCCGAAACGATCGGACTTCGCGGACTACATCATTCCGGACACCCCGTACCGGGAGGTGCACGCGGGCACGTTCCTGTCGGCGGGTCTTATTACGGGCACGGGCTACCTGCTCAACGCGGGGATCGAGTCGTCCTACACGATTACGCCATCTTCGAAGCTCACCTTCACCGGCGATCTGACGTACTACCGCGGGAGCAGCTGGCTCGGCTCGCACGAACTCCAGGTGGGGTTTTACCTCCAGCCGCGGCTCCTGGGATCCACGACGGTGATCTACCCCAATAACGGCTTCAACGCCGAGTACGTCGTCCTCAAGGACCCCGCTAATCCGGCCGCAGGGTACATCCCGTTCCGGCGGACGTACCGAGACCCTGCAGAGCTCTTGACCAGCGATCTCAAAGCCAGCGACAACGCCATCTACGTCCAGGACGCCTGGAAGCCCGCCGAGCGCCTGACGATCACGGGGGGGTTGCGGCTCGACTGGATCAAGGCTCGCGACCTGATGACCGATACCCAGACCCAGGACTCCCTCGAGGTGGGTCCGCGCTTCGGTGCCACGTACGCGCTGACCGCGGACAACAACAACATCGTCTATGGAAGCTGGGGGCGCGTGCACGATCTCGTGGCGCTCGGCGACATACCCACGACCGGTTCTGCCAGCGCCTCGACTCGCAATCTGTACGACAATAATCTGGACGGCATTTTCGAGACCGAGCGCTTCACACCGGGGGCCACGACCGTCTTGCGCAACCGCGTGATCGATCCCGACCGGCACCAGCCATTCTTCGACGAATGGACCCTCGGCTACCGGCGGCAGTTCCGCGGACAGATCAGCGTGAGTGCCGGCTTCGCACACCGCGTCTACAAGGATCGGCCGGCCTATGTCGAGATTAACGGCATCTACGAGGGCGTCGTGTTCAAGGGCTACAAGGACGTAAGCCAGAACGAGATCTACCTCGACACCAACGACACCTGGAACCAGCAGGTCTACGACGGCCTGGAGCTCGCCTTCACGAAGCGGAGCGAGCGGCTGCAGGTCATCAGCAGCTATGTCAGGCAATGGCCCCATCTGACCGGCACGTGGCAGCCGAATGACCCGGCGGCGTTCATCCAGCCTGATGCGTTCCCCAGCAACCATGCCATCGGCACGCCCCGCAGGGCTCCGTCGAGCAGTCTCCCGCCGGGCGGGGCGGATGTCTTTGGCAACACGGCGTGGCAGGACCACACGTTCCGGCTCTCCTTCATCTACACCTTGCCCTTCGACCTACAGGCCGGCACGCACTACGTGTACCAAAGCGGGCCCTACACGGGACCGATCGTGACGCGAATCGCCGCATCCGATCCGCGGTTTGGGCCGGCGAGTGTGACGTTGTCCAACGGCCGCGTGGTCACGAACCCGTTAGCCACCACGATCCGCTTCGCCTTCCCGACGCGCGGCGAGGGCCAGGTGAAGGCAACGGCCCGGCAGGAGCTGAACCTGAAGCTCACCAAGAGTTTCCGCTTCTCTCGGTACCGAATTGAGGCGGGCACGGGCCTCTACAACGTCACGAATCACGGGACGATCGAGCGGTACGCCAGCGATGCGGGACAGCTCTACTCCCCCAACTACCTCGGGCATGAAGGGTTCCAGCCGCCGCGTTCGGTCGATGTCACGCTGAAGTTCACGTTCTGACGCCCTCATTGCCTCGGCAGGAGGGCAGGCCTCGAACGGCCTGCCCTCCGACACACGAACAATGCCAAGGACGCTCATGCCACCACTCCTGCGCCCAGGGGCGGACTCCGGCCGCCCTGCGGTGAACGGGCCCATGCGGCGCCTCAGTCGCCTCGCGCTCGTCACCGCCCTCGTCGCGCTCGTCGCCGCGCCATGCGCGGCCGTCCAGCCCGACAGCTTCTCGGGTGTCGAGCGCATTGTCGCCGTTGGCGATGTGCACGGCGGCTACGACGAGTTCGTCGCGATTCTCCGAGCGGCGCGCGTGATCGATACGCGGAACCGGTGGTCGGGCGGCAGGACCCACCTGGTCCAGACGGGAGATCTCGTGGACCGCGGGCCCGGCTCCCGCAAGGTGATGGACCTCATGATGCGACTCGAGACGCAGGCCCTCGCGGCCGGCGGGCGCGTTCACGCGTTGCTCGGCAACCACGAGGTCATGAATCTCACCGGCGACCTGCGCTACACGTCAGCGGCCGAGTTTGCTGCATTCGCGACGACACGCTCGGCCGACGTGCGCGATCGCGCGTACGCGAGGCTCGCGGACCCGGCCCGGAGGGACGAGCCCGCGTACCGGGAGCAGTGGCAGAAGGAGCATCCGCTCGGCTGGGTCGAGCATCGCCAGGCGTTCGGCCCGGGTGGGAGGTACGGGGCGTGGATCCGCCAGCACCACGCGGTCGTGAAGATCAACGGGTTTCTGTTCTTGCATGGCGGCATCGGCCCGTCGGTCTCTGCCCGCACGCTCCGCGACATCAACCAGTCCGTTCGCGACGAGATCCAACAGCGCGATGTGCCCACGGAAGGCCTCGCCGTCGGTCGGGCCGGACCGCTGTGGTACCGCGGTCTCGCACAGGGCGCCGAGGACGAACTTCGCTCGCATGTGGATCGGGTGCTCGCCGATTATGGCGTCGCCCACATCGTCGTAGGCCACACCACGACACCTGGCGCGGTCGTGCCGAGGTTCGGTGGAAAGGTGCTGCTGATCGACGTCGGGTTGTCGCAGTACTACGGCGCGCATCCCGCATGTCTCGTCGTGCAGCGCGGAACGGCCTTCGCCCTTCATCGTGGTCGACTACTGCCATTGCCCGTGGATGAACGTGCGAGTGTGGTGGCGTACCTGCGTTCGGCGGCCGCCCTCGACCCCCAGCCATCACCGCTCGTTCCGCTCATCGAGGCCGGCGGGCGACTGCCAATCGGGACCGGAGCCCCGGAGAAGCGCTGGGAAGAGGGAGAGATCTCCACTAAGTCTTTGAAAAGCTTGGCGGAGGGAGAGGGATTCGAACCCCCGGTACGGTTCCCCGTACTGCGGTTTTCAAGACCGCCGCCTTCGACCGCTCGGCCATCCCTCCGTCGGCCATTGCAGGGATCAGGGCACAAGGATCAGGGCGCAGGGGCATGGGGTCAGGGCGGGTCCCTGATCCCTATCAACTCTGTTCCCTGACCCCTGATCCCTGCTCATCAGGGTGTGATGACCTCCATCCCGTCCATGAACGGGCGGAGCGCCTCGGGGATCACCACCGACCCGTCCTCGCGCTGGTAGTTCTCGAGAATCGCGATCAGCGTCCGGCCGACGGCCAGCCCCGAGCCGTTCAGCGTATGCACGAACTCGGCCTTGGCGCTCCCGCCGGGCCGGAACTTGATGTTGGCGCGCCGGGCCTGGAACGCCTCGGTGTTGCTGCACGACGAGATCTCGCGATAGGTGTTCTGGCTCGGCAGCCACACCTCGATGTCGTACGTCTTGGCCGACGCAAACCCCAGGTCGCCCGTGCACAGCGCCACCGTGCGGTACGGCAGGCCAAGACGCTCGAGCACCTTCTCGGCATCGCGCGTCAGCGACTCGAGCTCGTCGTAGGAGGTCTCGGGCTCGGTGAACTTCACCAGCTCCACCTTGTCGAACTGGTGCTGGCGGATCAAGCCGCGCACGTCGGTCCCATACGACCCCGCCTCGCTGCGGAAGCACGGCGTATAGGCCACGTATCTCAGCGGCAGCACCCGGCCGTCCAGGATCTCGCCGCGATAGAGGTTCGTCAGCGGCACCTCCGCGGTCGGCACGAGGTACAGGTCCCAGTCGCCCGCCACCTTGAAGAGGTCCGCCTCGAACTTCGGCAGGTTGCCGGTGCCGGTCAGCGCCGCCGTGTTCACCAGGAACGGCGGCTCCACCTCCGTGTAGCCGTGCTCCTTCGTGTGCAGGGCGAGCATGAAATCGATGAGCGCGCGCGACAGCCGGGCGCCGGCGCCCATGAGCACCGCAAACCGCGCGCCCGAGATCTTGGCCGCCCGCTCGAAATCGATGATGCCCAGCGCCGGACCCAGCTCCCAGTGCGGTTTCGGCTGGAAGGAGAACGCCGGCGGCTCCCCCCAGCGCCGCACCTCCTTGTTGTCGGCCGCGCTCGACCCGACGGGAACCGTCTGGTGAGGCAGGTTCGGGATCGTGAGCAGGATGCGACGCCGCTGCTGCTCGATGGCCTCCAGCTCGACCTCGAGCTGCTTGATCTGCTGCGCCCGCGCGCGGTTCGCCGCGAAGATCGCGCTCGCGTCCTCGCCCCGCCGCTTCGCCCGCGCCACCTCGTCACCGGCCGTGTTCTGCTGGCGCTTCAGCCCCTCGACGTCCGGGATGATCCGCCGCCGCCGCACCTCGAGCTTTGCCAGCTCCTCGAGATCGGCCCCCGGGTCGATACCGCGGTTGCGCAGCCCAGCCGACACGGCCTCGATGTTGTCGCGAACGAACGCTGGGTCGAGCATCCCTCGATCCTACTCCCACGCGGGTCCATTCTGTGTAATCTGTGTAATCCGCGGATGGGATCGACGAACTGGGGTTCCCGGCGCAATTCAAGTATGCGAAATCGAGGGTCCTACGCTAGCATGCAGCAGGGACGCACGAAGGAGCCGCGCGTGACACCGACCATCCGCAAAGCCGTCTTCCCGGTCGCCGGTCTCGGCACCCGCTTCCTCCCCGCCACCAAGGCCCAGCCGAAGGAGATGCTGCCGCTGGTGGACAAGCCCATCATCCAGTACGGGGTCGAAGAGGCGCTGGCGTCCGGCGTGGACAACATCATCCTCGTCACCGGGCGCGGCAAGAACGCCATCGAGGACCACTTCGACGTCTCGGTCGAACTGGAGACCTTCCTCGAGACGCGCGGCAAGAGCGACCTGCTCGCCGAGATCCGCAAGATCTCGAACCTCATCAACTTCGCGTACGTGCGGCAGGGCGAGCCGCTCGGCCTCGGGCATGCCGTCCTCGTGGCGCGGGAGCTGGTCGGCGACCAGCCCTTCGCCGTCATCCTGGGTGACGATGTCATCGACGCCGACCCGCCGGCCCTCAAGCAGATGATCGACGTCTTCTGCCGCGTCGGCGGCCCGGTCCTGGCCGTCGAGCGCGTTCCCGACGCCGACATCTCCTCGTACGGCATCGTCGAGGTGGAGCCCCTCGATCTCGACGGCGGCGTCTTCAGGGTGCGCAGCCTGGTCGAGAAGCCTCCCCGGAACCAGGCGCCCTCGAACCTCGCCATCATCGGCCGCTACATCCTGACGCCCGACATCTTTGCCGCCCTCGAAGCGACGGCAAAGGATGGGACGGGCGAGATCCAGCTCACCAACGGCCTCCGTCGCCTGCTCGCCGATCGGCCCATCTACGCCTACGAGGTGAAAGGCGTCCGCCACGACACCGGCAACAAGCTCGGCTTCCTGCGCGCGGTCGTCTACTTCGCGCTCAGGCGGCCGGACCTCGCCGGGCCGTTCGGCGACTACCTCCGATCGCTCAACATCGACGAGATCGTCGCCAACCACACAAAGGTGGGCAAGAAGTAATCTGTCGGAGAAATGTCTGCCTAGTCCCGGCTGGCCGGGCCTTTTGAGCTGGACGAGCTCGAGGAGGAGTCCGAGCTCGAAGACGAGGGCTTCTCGGCAGAGGACGTGTCGGCCGGCTTGGACGACTCGCTTATCCCTTTTCTTGCGTAGTCGGTGATGTACCAGCCCGAGCCCTTGAACTGGATGGCCGCAGCCGAGAGCAGGCGATGCACGTGGCCCCCGCAGCTGCTGCACGTCTCGACGGGCGCGTCCGAGAAGCGCTGGATCACCTCGAAACGGCGGCGGCAGTCGTCACACTGGTATTCGTAGAGCGGCATGGTTTCTGGTCAACCTGATCTCTCAGGGTACTGCATTCACGGGAAGAAGGGAAGGAGCGAAGGAGGGAAGGATACCTTCTTCCCTTCTTCCCTTCTCCCCTCCTCAATCCAACACCTCCCCCGAGTGCTGCCCAAGCATGAGTTGGCGGTGCACCCAGAAGGGCACGCTGCCGTTGGCGAGCAGCGTGTCGTGGAAGGCGCGCAGCGACGCGCCCTTGCCCTGCGCCGCCCACCAGTCCGCGCGCAGCTTCAGCAGCATCAGCTTGCCCGCGCTGTAGACGACGTAGGAGGGATCGAAGGTGCCGCGCTCGGCTTCGCGCCGCGCCGTCACCTCTTCCATGAACGCCTCCTCACGGAAGAAGCGGACGCCCTGCTCCACCGAGAGGTCCTCGGCATGCAACCGGGTGCCGACGATCAGCCGCGCGACCCTGATCAGCGCCTCGGCGAGCTGCCCCAGCTTGACGCGCGGGTCCTCCCGCTCGAAGCCCTCCTCGATCATCATCTGCTCGCAGTAGTGCGCCCAGCCTTCGACGAAGGAGGCCGGCGAGAACAGGATCGACTTCCGCAGCTTCGAGTCGATCTGCCTCAGGTGCTGGTACTGGAGGAAGTGCCCCGGGTAGACCTCGTGAATCGAGATCGCCCAGAGGGTCGCGTAGTTGAAGTCGCGGAGGTGCTCTTCCTGCCGTTCCGGCGGCCACGCGGGATCGACGTTGGTGATGTAGTAGTAGGCGCCGGTCGGCTTCGACTCGAACGGCCCCGGCGTCCACATGCTGGCGAACGACCAGCGGTAGAAGTCGGGCGTGGGGGCGACGTGCACCGGCTCGCTGTCAGGGATCGTCACCAGGTCGCGCCGCCGGATGAACTGGACCAACTGGTCGAGCTGATCGCGTGCCGCCTGGATCAGCTCCCCCGCCGCCGGATGCTCGTCCTTCGTCTCGCGCCAGGCAGCGACCGGGTCGCCGCTGTTCAGGCGTCCCGCCACCCGCCGGAACTCCTCCTGCGTCGCCTGGAGCTCGCGCGTGGCGACCGCCAGCAGCCGGTCGGCGCCGAGCGGGATGCCTTCCTCCAGCCGCAGCTTCCGCTCGAACCGGTCGCGCCCCAGGCGGAACGACGCCCGCGCCCGCGGCGCCAGCTCCTGCTCGAGATAGTCGATGTACCCCCGCAGCGCATCGGTCGCCTCGGTCGAGGCATCGGCCAGGTCGCCGAGCAGGTGCAGATCGTCCACCTCCATGAAGGCGCGCGGCAGGTCGCTCTCGATGAACTTGAGCACCCCCCGCAGCGTCTCGAGGCCGATCTTGACGTAGATGCCGGGCGGATCCTTGATGTTGTCCCGGGCGGCCTGCACCAGGCGCGGCGTCTGGTGGAGCTTCGACAGCACCCGGCGAGCCCGCTCGGTGACTGGAGCATACGGAAACAGCGTCTGCCCGGACAGGCTCGACGCGATGACGTCGGCGTAGAACTGCGGATTGCGCTCCCAGGTGCGCACCTCCTCCAGCTCGAAGATCCGGGCGCGGATCATGTCGGCCAGCATCGGCTGCTCGACGCGTTCGACCGCCGTCAGAGACTGGGGGCCGATCTCGGTGAGCCGTCGGAGGAAACCGGCCAGGGCGCGGATCTGCCCGTCGATGGCCGGCCGGCTGAGATCCTCCAGCAAGTCGTCATACGCGTGGACGCCGTCGAGTGTCGCGAACGTGGGGTGCGTCTCGTAGAGGAACGCGAGATAGTCGTCGACGAAATGGTGCAGTGGTTCCGAGGTGTACATGGTTGCGGCTTGAAGCCTGTCCGCCTTCCGGCTGCAGGCCTCAGGCTTCGGCTCGCGCCCTGAGGTCTGAAGCCCGGGGTCTGACGCTCGTCCGGCGCGCGAACAGAGGCGACCGCGGGGCTGGCCGGCATCTCGAGCCCCGCCCCCAAAGATTGCAATGGTACAATAACCGGACCCGCGATGCCCGGTACACTCTTTGTGGTGGCCACCCCCATCGGCAACCTGGAGGACGTCACCCTCCGGGCGTTGCGTGTCCTCGGCGAGGCGAAGCTCATCGCCGCGGAGGACACCCGCCGCACCGGCACCCTGCTCAGGCATTACGGCATCGACACCCCCACAACGAGCTTCCACGAGCACAACGAGCAGCGGAAACTGCCGGTGCTGATCGCGCGCCTCGAAGAGGGCGACTCGGTCGCCGTGGTGTCCGACGCCGGGACGCCCGGGATCTCCGACCCGGGCTACAGGCTGGTGCGGGCGGCCATCGACCGCGGCATCAAGGTCGAGGCCGTTCCCGGCGCCAGCGCCGTCCTGGCCGCGCTGGTGGCCTCGGGGCTGCCGACCCGGTCGTTCAGCTTCGCCGGTTTTCCACCGGTGAAGCCCGCGGCGCGCGCCCGCTGGTTCCAGGAGTTGGCCGCCGAGCGCCGCACCGTGGTCTTCTTCGAAGCGCCGCACCGCGTCCGCGCCACGCTGGCGGCTGCGCGCGAGGTTCTCGGCGACGTCCAGGTGGTCGCCGGGCGCGAGCTGACCAAGGTCCACGAAGAGCTGGTGCGAGGGACGGTTTCCGAGGTGCTCGCGAAGCTCGAGCACCCGCGCGGCGAGTTCACGGTCGTCCTGTCGCCGCCGGACACCCATGAGGAAAAAAACGCCACACCGCCGCCACGAGACGATGAAATCCTGCAACAGTTTGGTCTGTTGACCGAACAGGGTGGCGGCAGCCGGCGGGCGGCGATCGCGAGGGTCGCCAAGCGGCTTGGTCTTTCCGCACGCGAGGTTTACGCGGCAATCGAACGGGCCAAGCGCGCCGACGCATGAGCCTCAGCCTTCTGGCACGTGTCTTGAGTGGCCGAGGTGCGCGAGGCTGGCCGGCTGCGAGGCTGGTTTGCTTGACCCCCGTGAACGGTTTTGCTAAGGTAACGCCGCTCGCCATTCACCGATCGCGGGGGCATCTGCCCCACGCCGCCTCCGCCGGACTTGCCTCATGGCCAAGCAGCGCAGGCCTGCGCCTCGCGTCGCGACCAGGAAGCCGAGTCGTCTCGCCTCGAGGCGAACCACCCGCCGCCGGGCCGCGAAGCGTGAAGCGCCGCCACGGCGCCTGGCGAGCCGCCCGGGCGGACCCTCTGGCCGGCCGGCCGAGAGCGTCGCGACGGCGCCGGCGAGCCGGCCGGCGCACCTCGACGCGGTGGCCCTCTACGAGCAGGGCTTGCAGGCGCTGCAGCAGCATGACTACGCGCGGGCGGCCGACCTCCTTCGCTCCGTCCTCGAGCGGTACCCCGAGGAGAAGGAGCTGCACGAGCGCGTGCGGTTGTATCTCAACGTCTGCGAGCGCCAGGCCGTTCCTCCCGACGCGACTCCGCAGACCCTCGAGGAGCGCGTGTACGCGGCGACGCTGGCGATCAACGCCGGCCACTACGACCGCGGGCTGGCGCTGCTCGACGCACTCCGCGAGGACGCGCCCGACAACGATCACGTGCACTACATGCTGGCCGTCGTGCACGTGCTCCGCGGTGAGATTGGCAAGGCGATCCCGCACCTGCAACGCGCCGTGGAGCTCAATGCCGAGAATCGCCTTCTCGCCTTCCAGGACGCCGACCTCGACGCCGCGCGGCAGGATCCGATGTTCCGATCGGTGGTCGAGGCCGCCTCTCAGGTCCGCCGGGACCGCCGCGCGGCGCGGGGCCGCGCGCCGCGGTAGCTCGAGCGCCGTCCCTACACCCGTTGTCCCGATTCGACATGGCTGAGATCCACGTTGTCGTGCTCGCCGCCGGAAAAGGCACGCGCATGAAGTCCGCGCTGCCCAAGGTGCTCCACCATGTGGCGGGCATCCCGATGATCGACTACGTCCTCGGCGCCCTCGCGCCCCTCGGCGCCGCGACGACCACCCTCGTCGTCGGTTACATGGCCGACATGGTCCGGGACGCCCTCGGCCATCGGCCGGGCCTCCGGTTCGTTGTGCAGGAGCCGCAACTGGGGACCGGGCATGCGTTGCTGCAGGCCGAGCCGGTGCTGGCGGGCCGGCACGGCACGCTGCTGCTCGTCGCCGGCGACGTTCCGCTTCTCACCGCCGCGACCTTGCAGCAGCTCATCTGCCGCCACCACCAGACGAAGGCCGCAGCGACGGTGCTGACGGCCCACCTGGACCAGCCCTTCGGGTACGGCCGCATCGTCCGGCGTGACGGCGGCATCGCGCACATCGTGGAGGAGCGCGACGCGACGCCGGCCGAGCGGGAGATCCGCGAGGTGAACGCCGCCGTCTACGCGTTCGATCTGGACCCGCTGTTTCCGTCGGTCCGCAGCATCGCGTCGGAGAACGCGCAGCGCGAGTACTACCTCCCCGACCTGGTCGGGATCTATCGACGGCGCGGCCTCCCGGTGGAGACGGCGACGGTCGAGCGGGCGGACGAGATCCGGGGCATCAACAGCCGCGCGGAGCTGGCAGAGGTGACTTGCATTGTGAGACAGAGGAAAAATCAGGAACTGATGGCGGCAGGCGTGACGATCGAGGATCCGGCGGCCACCTACATCGATCGCGACGTCGAGGTGGGCGCCGACACGGTCATCCATCCGGGCGTCTTCCTCGAAGGGCGGACGAAGATCGGCGCCGGCTGCGAGATCCACGCCGGCGTGCGGATCGTGGATTCCGAGCTGGGCGACCGGGTGATGGTCCGCAACTTCTGCGTGATCACCGGCGCGCGGATCGCCGAGGGCGCCGTCGTCGGCCCCTTCACGCACGTGCGCCCGGAGAGCGACATCCGCGAGGGCGCGCACGTCGGCAACTTCGTCGAGCTGAAGAAGACCACGCTCGGCCCGGGGTCGAAGGCGAATCACCTGACGTACCTGGGCGACGCGACCGTCGGCGAGCGCGTGAACGTGGGCGCCGGCACCATCACGTGCAACTACGACGGCGAGCGGAAGCACCGGACCGTCATCGAGGACGGGGCGTTCATCGGCAGCGACACGCAACTGATCGCCCCGGTGCGGGTCGGCCGCGGCGCCTACGTCGCCGCCGGCTCGTCGATCACCAAGGACGTGCCGCCCGGAGCGCTCGCCGTCGCGCGCGGCAAGCAGAAGAACAAAGAGGGCTGGGTGGAACGGAAGAAGCGGAGATCCTGATACTTGTCGTTCTTGGTTCTTCGTTCTTCGTTCTTCGTGCGGTACTTGGTTCCTGGTTCCTGGCAGGCAAGCCGTCCTCATTCGCACCAAGGACCAAGCACCATGAACCGCACCAAGGACCAGGGACGAAGAACCAAGGACTGACATGAGGCAGCGTAAGTCATGTGCGGAATAATCGGCTACATCGGGTCGAAGGACGTCGTGCCCGTGCTCATCGACGGACTGCGGCGGCTGGAGTACCGCGGCTACGATTCGGCCGGTGTGGCCGTTGTGAAGAAGGGGGTCATCTCGCTGCGGCGGAGCGCGGGCAAGCTGCGCCGGCTGGAAGAAGCCATCAAGGCGGAGCCGATCGACGGTGAGTACGGCGTCGGGCACACGCGCTGGGCGACGCACGGGCGGCCGACCGAGGAGAACGCTCATCCCCACCGCGACTGCACCGGCCGCATCGTCGTCGTGCACAACGGGATCATCGAGAACTACCTCGATCTCAAGCACGAGCTGCAGCGCGAGGGCCACGCGTTCGTCACCGAGACCGACACCGAGGTGGTCGCGCACCTGGTCGAGCGGGAGAGCCGCGAGGACGGGCTCGAGGCCGCCGTGCGCCGCGCGCTCGTGCAGCTACGTGGCCTGTTCGCGCTCGTGCTGATCTCGGCCGACGACCCCGAGAAGATCGTCGCCGTCCGCAACGGCCCGCCGCTCGTCGTGGGCCTCGGCCAGGACGAGTTCTTCGTCGCCTCCGACATTCCCGCCATCCTGAGCCACACGCGCGACGTCGTCTTCCTGGGCGACGAGGAGATGGCGATCATCACGCGGCACGGCGTGGAGTTCACCACCTTCGCCGGGACGCCCGTCTCCAAGGCGACCGAGCGGGTGCTGTGGGACCCGGTCATGGCCGAGAAGGCCGGCTACAAGCACTTCATGCTGAAGGAGATCTTCGAGCAGCCGCAGGCCGCGCGCGAGACGCTGCTCGGCCGGGTCTCGCTCGAGAGCGGGCGCGTGTTCCTGGAGGAGATGGAGCTCGCGCCTGACGATTTCCGGGCGATCGATCGCGTGCTCGTCGTCGCGTGCGGGACGTCCTGGCACGCAGCGCTCGTCGGCAAGTACCTGATCGAAGAGATCGCGCATGTACCGGTCGAGGTGGACTACGGCTCCGAGTACCGGTACCGGAACCCGCTCGTCGACCGGAAAACGCTCGCGGTGGTGATCACGCAGTCGGGCGAGACCGCCGACACGATCGCGGCGCTGCGGGAGGCGCGCAGCAAGGGCGCGCGCTCGCTCGCCATCTGCAACGTGGTGGGCAGCATGGCCACTCGCGAGAGCCAGGGCACCATCTACACGCACGCCGGTCCCGAGATCGGTGTCGCCTCGACCAAGGCCTTCACCTCGCAGCTCGTCGCGCTGCACCTGCTCGCGCTCTACCTCGGGCAGGTGCGCGGCACCCTCACCCCCGACGAGTCGCGGCCCGACATCGAGGCGCTACTGCAGCTCCCGCAGGTCCTGGAGCAGGCGCTCGAGGAGTCGGCCGTGATGGAGGAGGTGGCCCGGCGCTTCTACAACCGCGACGACTTCCTGTACCTCGGCCGCGGCATCAACTACCCGATCGCGCTCGAAGGCGCGCTGAAGCTCAAGGAGATCTCCTACATCCACGCCGAGGGGTACCCCGCCGGCGAGATGAAGCACGGGCCGATCGCGCTCATCGACGAGCAGATGCCGGTGGTTGCCGTCGCGCCGCGCGACCACGTGTTCGAGAAGATGCTGGGGAACATCCAGGAGGTGAAGGCGCGGGGCGGCTCGGTGGTCGCCCTCACGAGCCGGGGCGACGGGCGGCTGGCGTCGCTCCTCGACCCCTCGACCGACTTCATCGTCCCGATGCCCGACACGCACCCGCTGCTGACGCCGGTCGTGATGGTCGTGCCGCTTCAGCTCCTCGCCTATCACATCGCCGTGCGCCGCGGCTGCGACGTCGACCAGCCTCGCAACCTGGCCAAGAGCGTCACCGTGGAGTAACGGCGTGAGCTGCAGGGATCAGGAATCAGGGGTCAGGGCACAGGGATGAAGGATTTCCTCTCCGCCCTCAACCCCGACCAGCGCGAGGCGGTCCTCCACCTCGAGGGCCCGCTGCTGATCCTGGCCGGTGCCGGCTCCGGCAAGACCCGGGTGATTGCCTACCGCGTCGCGCACCTCATCGGGGGCGGGTACGCCCAGCCGCACGAAGTGCTCGCCGTCACCTTCACGAACAAGGCGGCCGAGGAGATGCGGACGCGCGTCGAGACGCTCCTCGGCGCGAACCTCGCCGGCCTCTGGATCTCGACGTTCCACGCCCTGTGCGCCCGGCTGCTCAGGCGCGAGGCGCCCGCCATCGGCCTGGCCCGCGACTTCGTCATCTATGACGCGGCCGACCAGCTTGCCGCCGTCAAGCGCGTGATGCGCGACCTCCACCTCGACGATGGCGTCGTGCAGCCGAAAGCCGTGCTCTCGCGCATCAGCCACGCGAAGAACCGGATGGAGAGCCCCGACAGCCTGGAGGTGGACGAGGTCGGGTTTCGGCGGGCCCACCTCGCGGCGATCTACCGGGGCTACGAGCGGGCGCTCGGGGAGAGCAACGCGCTCGACTTCGACGACCTCCTGATCAGGACCGTGGAGCTGTTCGAGCAGTCCGAGGCGGTACGGGCACGCTACAGCCAGCGGTTCCGCTTCCTGATGGTCGACGAGTACCAGGACACCAACCGCCCGCAGTACCTGCTCGTGCGCCGTCTCGCCGAGGCCCACAGGAACCTGTGCGTCGTCGGCGACCCGGACCAGTCGATCTACAAGTGGCGCGGCGCCGACCTGCGCAACATCCTCGACTTCGAGCACGATTTCCCCGAGGTCACGGTCGTCCGGCTCGAGCGCAACTACCGCTCGACCCAGATCATCCTCGACGCCGCGTCGGCCGTGATCAGCCAGAACCGCAACCGCAAGGACAAACGCCTCTGGACGGAGCGCGCGGGCGGCGACAAGATCGTCTGTTTCCACGCGAACGACGAGCTGGAGGAAGCCGACTTCGTGGCGCGGACGGCGCGGGCCGTGCTGGGCGAGGACATCGACGCGTCGGTCGCGGTCCTGTATCGGACCAACGCGCAGTCGCGCGTGATCGAGGATGCGCTCCGGCGCGAGGGGGTCGGCTACAAGGTCGTCGGCGGCGTGCGGTTCTACGAACGGAAGGAAATCAAGGACGCGCTCGCCTACCTGAAACTGATCATCAACCCGCACGACGATGTCAGCCTGCGGCGGATCATCAACGTGCCGGCGCGCGGGATCGGCAAGGGCGTCATCGAAGCGCTCGAGGCGGTGCCGATCGGCCCGGACGCCGCCGACGCCGACGCGCCTCCGCTCGTCGCTGCCGGCCTGCAGCCCTCGCCGTCGCCGCAGTCGCTGTGGACCCGCCTCCACCGCGGCCTGGCCGCCGGCGTCTTCTCCTCGCGCGCCGCCGCCTCGCTGGCGGCGTTCCGGGACCTGGCCGGCACGCTGGCGAACATGGCCGCGCGCGAGCCTGTGTCGATCGCCATCGGGAAAGTGCTGGATCAGACGGGATACCTGCAGGAGTTGCACGAGGACCGGTCCGAGGATGCGCGGGCGCGGGAGGAGAACCTCGCCGAGCTGGTCTCGGCCGCGCGCGAGTACGAGCTGCGCGAGAGAGAGCCGTCGCTGGCGGGCTTCGTGGACCATCTGTCGCTGCTCTCCGACGTGGACGAGGAGGAAGGGGCGCGTGACGCGCGCGTGCTCCTGATGACGCTGCACAGCGCGAAGGGGCTCGAGTTCCCGGTCGTGGTCATCACGGGTCTGGAAGAGGGCCTCTTCCCTCACTCCCGCTCGAGTGATGACGCCGCCGACCTCGAGGAGGAGCGGCGCCTCTGCTACGTGGGGATGACGCGGGCCGAGCGGCGCCTGCTCCTCACCTCCGCCGGCCGCCGGCGCGTGTTCGGTGAGTACCGGGCGAGCGAGCCGTCCCGCTTCTTCGCCGAGGTGCCCGCCGAGCTCGTCGAGCAGGCACCCGCCTCGGCGTCACTCCCCTACCAGGCCGGTCTCCCCGCCTACGGCTCCGAGCTCGATCGCTACCGCCGGCGCGGCCACCGGGCCGGGCGCGTCGGCGAGGCGCAGGAGCCGGGCTTCGCCTACGAGAACGAGGACCAGCGCTACCCCGGCCTCGGCCCGGGCGTCCGCGTCCGCCACCCGCAGTTCGGCATCGGCACCATCATCAGCATCGAGTCGGCCGATGCCGACATGAAGCTCACCGTGCGCTTCGCCAGCGTCGGGCGGAAAAAGCTGATCGCGAAGTACGCGAAACTGGAACTCATCTAGTTCGTGGTACTCGGTTCTTGATTAGATGGTTCTTGGTGCGGTCCATGGTTCTTGGTTCCTCGTGCGCCTGACCGCCGCCCGCCACCAAGAACCAGGCACCAGGCACGCGCACGATGAACCAAGGACGAAGGACCAAGAACGGACGAGCCGCTACTCGTCCTATCGTCCAGCCTTCAATCTGAACTCCGTGAGCGCCGACTGCCGCGTCAGGTTTCCGTTGACGTCGAGGATGCCGACGCGCCAGTAGAACGGCTGGTCCGCTCGAAGCATCGACCGGAGTTCGGGCGGGGCGGCGAGGCGCGTGTCCCGGGTCTCGCGCTCGAGGAGCAGGCGTTCGGCCTCGTCCAGGACCGAGACCCGGTAGACGCCGGCACCCGGTGCGGCCTGCCACTCGAACGCGAACGGCCAGGCAACGGCGCCGTGCGGAGACAGCGCGAGAGGGGATGACATCGCGCCGGCGGCGGCACGTTGCGGCGCGCTACCGGGCTGGCTGGCGGTGCAGCCGCCGGCGAGCGGCAGGAGCACGAGAGACAGCGCGAGCGCCAGGGCCACCGTCCGGCCGCGCCGGCGGCCATCCCGCGCCGTCGGCGAGGTCGGCGACCTCACGATGGAGGGATTCGGCCAGAAGCCAGAATCCAGCAGCCAGAATTACGACGTCGTGGCCGGGCTGGCGGCGGCTTCCTTGACGCCAGTCACGACCCACTTGCCATTGACGTCCTGGCCCTTGTCGTCCTTCAGCTTCGCGCGCTGCAGGGTGATGACGAGGGTCTTCTTCACGGCTGGGCCGCCAGGCGTGCGCACGTTGGCTTCGATGGTCGCCTCCTTCGTGAGCAGCTCGCCGTCCATCGTCGTGACGTCAACCGGGGTCGTCCCTCTCGGGCTGGTCATGCTGAGCTCGGCGACCGGCCGCGCCTGCTGGAGATTCTCCCGGGCTG
>Ga0315282_10003593_pt1 | contig 27789 bp, 22 predicted proteins | sample YL17G07_20_MG_FD_203693 | JGI IMG/M metagenome (GOLD analysis project Ga0315282, IMG submission 203693) | Sediment microbial communities from Yellowstone Lake, YNP, Wyoming, USA - YL17G07_20 | ecosystem: Environmental > Aquatic > Freshwater > Lake > Sediment | place: USA: Wyoming | collected...
TCACTGCTGGTCCAGTGCGCCAGCTTCATCTTTACCCAGTGCGGATCCCCCACCATCTCAGAGGTAAAAAGGTGATAAGTCCCATTGAGCTTCAGCACCCTGCCGCCTTCGAAGCCGTACTTGTTTCCTTCGGCGCCGGCAGAATTGTTGGTCAGAATCGGCTCATCGAACTGCTTGGTGACTCTCAGTTGTAGACTTTCCACTTGGGGTGCAGCGAGAAGAGGAACGCACAGGACTGATAGACTCCATAGAGCAATCCGACAAGGTGACTTCATTTTGTATACCTCCCCAGGGTCATCGGGCTTGGTCACCCTGAGTGGTGAAATTAATTCTTCCAACTCTTGCATCGCCGCCCACATTTACACCTGGCGCCGAGGGCTTGCAAGGTAATGTCTGTTAGGCAGACTGTTAAAGCGCAGCATTCAGGTAGGAAGAGTCAGAAACCGATTGCAAATGCAGGAGATAAGTTCGATGTTCGCGGGGGGCAGGATCCTGATGTCTGCTGTAGTGCCCGCGCAGAGGTCCAAGACGGTACCCGACGGAGCTTCTTCGGGTCCCGAAAGGCCCCCTAAAATAACCGAACCCGTCCAAGCCGATAACCCAAGCCGCCCACCCGTTAACTGCAATTAACGGTGCTCATAACCGTTAACCGGCGGGGAACAGAATCTTGGGCGTCCACGGAATCCGGATTGACCGAATGGACGTAGAGTGCTATCGTTCCCACCGTTCGTCGGCTGGCCGTCGGCGACGCCACGCCGTCGGCTGGTGAGATCACCTGAACTGAAGAAGCCGCCATGGCCGACCAACCAAGGCCTGCGACGGAACCCGTTTCCCACTTCGAAAAGAAGGAGGCGCTGCGGCGAATCCTTCAGAGCCGCTGCTTCGCAAATGCCCCGAAGAAGAGGCGGTTTCTGGAGTTTGTCTGTGAACAGACCCTGCTCGGCAGCGGCGAGAAACTCAACGAATATCTCATCGGTGTGGAAGTTTATGGCCGAGGGTCCGATTTCAATCCGCAAGATGACCCCATTGTACGCGTGCAGGCGCACGACATACGTCGCTCCCTAAAAAGCTATTACGAGGAAGAGGGCAAAACCAGCCCGTTGCGTATTGATCTGCCTTTGGGACACTACGTACCCATCTTCTCCAAAGCCCCGATGGAGGAGACAACCACGCCGGTTTTACAAGAGCCGCGAGTTGCCACACCACCACGCAGCCGTGAGCAATTCCATTACGCACTCATGGCCGGACTGGCGGTAACTTGCGCGATCCTGGCTTTCCTCCTCATCCGCGAGCGGGCGCGCTCGGAACAAACGGCGCGATCCCCTGGGAAGTTGCCGGAAGAGCTTGAGTGGTTCTGGGAGCCCTTCCTGCCGCCTGCTGATCCACCTCTCATCGTCATTCCCAATCACCCCCTATTGCGCGCCGCCCACGGCGGGGACAGCCCTCAGACCCTGGCCCATGGCCATGAAGTCCCCAAGGATGAACTGCCGGAGTTCCGCGACACGATTCATTTCCGCGAGCTGACGCGATTTGTCTTTGTTCCTTCCCTGACGGACTTCACCACGGTGGGTGAAACTTTGGGGCTCATGGATTTTTTCGAATTGTTCTCGCGTGCCGGCCAGAAGTGCCGATTACAACCGTCACGCCTGGTTACCTTCGAGGAAATCAAGCAAGGCAACGCCATACTTCTGGGCGGCAGCCAGTCCTGGAGCGGCCGGGTATTCCTGACTCCGGAAGCTTTTCGTCTGGAGGCGGGAGTCATCCTGAACAAGAATCCGCACGCGGGCGAAGCGCCCGTCTATCGACCGCAATTTGATCCGATCACCAATCAACTGACCCGCGATTATGCGCTGATCCTGATGCTGCCGAACGAGAAGAAAGAGAACCGCGTTCTCCTCATTTACGGAATCTATACGCAGGGTTCACAAGCCGCCATCGAATACATCACCAGTGCGGAACGGCTGCCGGAGCTCCGCAAGGCGCTGATGGCTGCCTCGCCCAACCGGTCATCTCCTCCCTCTTATTTTCAGGCTCTCCTCGAAACCACAGTCGAGAATTACGTCCCCGGCAAAGCCCTGCTGGTAGCGGTGCGGGTGTTTTCCAACTGAGTGTTCATCGCTAAGCCCTGCACGGTGACGTGCCCCCCAAAACTTATCCACCAGAGGATCGAAATTCCCGGCAGATTCCCATTCCTTCAGGGAGGGTCTTGTCGCGTAAAGTGATAACACGCTGCACGGAAGGGCAAATCATCTCTGCGCTTCGGCGGGCACGTCGGAGGCCAGAGTGGTCAAGAAGAAGGGCATCACCGAGCCGACATGCTAACCGCCGGGAATGGTAGTATGCCGGGATGGGTGTGGGGGAGATCCGACGGCTGAAGCAGTTTATATCTCCATCTCACCAGGAATACTTCAACGGGCTCTTTCGCAGAATCTCGCCGTGAGTTCTCCACATCGCTCCTCACCTCCCCTTCGAGTAAGTTTGTCCTGGCAGAGCACTCGCGGGATTAATCGCGAGTAACGGCGTAGTGTTTAGTAATGCCGATTCCCGTTGATAAACTCACCTCCCACCGGTGATTTTCAGGTGATTGAAGGCCCCGCGAGCGGATTCGGCCTGAAAAGTCGTCTCTTCGTCAGGTTAGTTGAGAGTCAATGGTCCCCCGCCAAGGCGTTCTTCCTCGGGTTCAATTCCGATGCAGTCGTTCACTGCGTTCTTCAACCTCTGTTTGCACCCAAGGTACTGTTCCGTCGTCTGTACGCTCACATGCCCGAGCAAAAACTGGATTTGCTCAAGCTCACCACCCGCGACGTGACAAAGGCGGGCACACGTGCGGCGAAGATCATGAGGCGCCAGCTTGACTATTCCTGCTTTGGCGGCGCATTCTCTCACCACAGACCAGACGACCTTTTCGGTGACTCCTGTCCCCCAGACGAGTCCGCTCTTATTCACACAGCGAAAGACTCGCCCACTGGATATATTGGCGGCCTCCATCCATGAGTCCAGGGCGGATTTGACCCAGTTTGGCAGGGGGACTGTTCGAATATGCCCCCCCTTGCCGATTAGGTCGACAATGGCCCAGTGATCTTCTCTTTTTTGTAGGTGCTCGACCGTGAGATGCGCCAACTCCGATCGGCGAAGGCCGCACCCGAGGCAGACTGCGAGAATGCCTCGGCTGCGTTTGCCACGGATCGTTTGGATGTCGGCGGATTCCATCAAGGCTTTGGCCTCATCCGAGCTGAGCCAATTGCCCAGCCGGACACCGAGTTTCTTTGCTCCCTTCACGCGGCGAATGCCCGCCGCCAGCTCGGGGCTGAGCAGGCCGGTATCGGCGGCCTCATAAGCCAGCCTTCTCACGGCGGCCAGTCGCAGGTTAATCGTGGATGAAGCCAAGTGACGGGCTTCCAATTGCAGCTTGTAACGGAGGACGACGGTCTTGTTGAAGGCCAGTCGGGGCTCAGAACAATACCAAGCGATGAAATCGTCGATGGCAAACCGGTAGGAACGTTGAGAATCGGGCGAACCCAGAGTATTGAGCACGGCTACCTTGGCGTGGTCCAAATCGGGAAGGCGAAGGATTCGTTTCGGACGGGCGGACTTTTTCTTGGGGCTCCTGTTCTTCATGGCTCGCGGTCTCCTTTTCCGCCAGCCTATGATGATTTGGAATGGAAGGTTAGATGACGAGTAGGGCGTTTTTCGTTCCCCATCCAGGCGCAGTCGGCTGGTCACTTCTAGGAATGGGCCGTTGCGCGTGACCGCCTCCGAGCGCAATACTCCACTCCAGTTTGCAGCCGTTTCGGAATTGGGATATAGACAATTCTCGCGAAGCTCTTTTGGGGCCGGTCACACACTGCCGAGAGAATCGAGTCAAGACGCGCTGGACGCTGGCTGACCGGGCGCACGTTTGATCCAGCGGTATGCGGCAATCGAATTTTTCCAAAAAAACTTCTCCGTTACAACTGCACCCTTGGTGTGAATGTAGTGGCGAACGACCTCCAACTCCTGCCGGAGTGGCGCGGAATGATCACTGTTTGGCCAGTCACTGCCGTAGATGAGTCGATCTGGGCCGAAGATGTCCCAGGTCTCATCGAGCCTTGACCGGTAGAAGTCCAGGTCATAGTGGACATGACCGCCGACGGGATGGAGCACCTCCGACATCTTGACATAGACTTGAGGCCGCTTCCCAAGTTCCAGCAGACTGGCCTGAAGCGCGGTGCGAGCGCTCATGTCTCGCGGGGGCTCAAGCTGAGGCAGGTGATCGATTACCACCCGGAGACCGGCAATCTGATCGGTGAGTCGCACCACTGCGGCAAGTAAAGGTGGGTCCGGATTGGCCGTATCCATCGCCAAGCCTGTATCTGCCAGAACCTTCAGGTTGGAGATGACCCGGGGTTTAGAAAGTCCCTCGGCCAGGCTTCGCCCCCACAAATTCCCGTAGCGAATGCCCCGGAACAGCGGGTTTCGGTGAAGTTGTTCCAAGCGGTTGCCGAAATCTTTTTGGTCTGGATCCAGGTTTCCGACGGTCCCAACAACGATGGAGTCTTGCGCGGCGATTTCCAGAACCCACTGGTTATCTTCGAACCAGGGGCTGCATTCCACCTCAATTGCCCCCACAATCCCGAGCCCTGCCGTGATCTTTCGATACCGAGAGGGCAATGCCGGGCGGTATAGAACTCTATCGTCCTTTGGGGGCCAAGGCACGCCCTGCGGTCGCCCGGTGTCAAACAAATGGATATGCGTGTCGATGACCGGTATGAACCGTGGCGGCTCCGCCAACGCTATCGGTCCCGCGCCCAACGCCCAAGCGAGCCATTCCCTCCGGTTCATGGCGGCATTGTATCATTCCCTCTGCGCCCTGCCTGTGATAAGGTTTGTGACCTGCTCTCATATTGCCACCTAAACCATGGAGGAAGTCGAAATGGACCGCAGAAAATTCATGGAAGCAAGCGCAGCGTTGTCGGTCGGCGTCCTCCGTGGCTCGGCAATACCTGAAAAAGGTACGCTTGCGGCGCTGCCTTCTCCTTTCTCGCCTCCTTTCCACGACCAAAATAGCAAACTGAAAATCACCGGCGTCAGGATGGTTCGCCCCAGACCGAAGAAGTCGCTGCCGCGCTACGAGCCTGCACCCGGATCGTGGTCCACGGGTGGAGCGCTGGTCGCCAATCCCATGTCGATCTATCCCAAATACAAAGCCCAGCGAGCCTTGTTCATGGCGAATGATCTGGGGCCGGACGCTGTCGAGATCACCACCGACCAAGGGATAAAGGGAATCGGGTTTGGCGGACCGGGTTGCAGCTTTGTGATTGAAAGACACTTGACTAAGTTACTCATGGGCGAAGACCCCTTCAACGTTGAAAAACTCTGGGACATTATGTGGCGATCCACTCTGTATTACGGGCGCAAGGGTCTGGTGGTTCATGCCCTGAGTGCTGTGGATATGGCCCTATGGGATATCATCGGAATCGCCTTAGGTATGCCTATTTATGAGCTTTTGGGTGGAGAAACCAAACCCAGGATCCCCGCCTATTGCACGGGGAACGATATCGAGCAGCACCTGGAATTTGGATTCAAGAGACTGAAGCTGGCCGTTCCCTACGGCCCGGCCGATGGGCGCGAAGGAATGAAGAAGAACGTAGAATTAGTGAAGAGAACCCGCGAACTGTTGGGATCCGACGGCGACATCATGCTGGACTGCTGGATGGCCCTCACGGAGGAGTACGCCATAGAATTTGCGGCGATGGTGGCGCCTTACCGAATCTACTGGATGGAGGAGTGCCTTCCGCCCGATGACTATGACGGCTTCGGGCGGCTGCACGAGCGAATCAAATCCACTTTGATGGCCACCGGCGAGCACGAATATACCCGGTACGGCTTCCGGCTCCTGCTGGAACACCAGGCGGCGGATATTTGGCAGCCCGACATAACCTGGTGTGGAGGGCTCAGCGAGCTCCGTCATATTGGGGCCCTGGCCGCCGCTTACAATATTCCCGTTATTCCTCACGGCGGATGGCAGCACGGCGCGGCACATTACATTCTTGCCACCACCAACAGTCCCTGGTGCGAAATGTTTATGCCTGCGCCGGGTGGACCGCCCGAAGTCTATCGCCAGTTTGAAGAGGACAACAGCATCACGCGGGGACCCGAGGGCATTTATATGAGACCCTCCGATCGTCCCGGCTTTGGGTGGGAGTTGCTTACGGACTGATCGTGCGGCGGTCATCCATGTGTTATACCGCTCGCCAGGGACTTCCCTGCCTTTTCCTCGATCTTTTTCTTCCAATCTTCCAGTTGTGGTCCCTTCAGCTTCGCTCCCGCTTCGCGGATTTGCGCAAGCTGTTCTTCCCCCAAAGGCTTGAACTGCTGGGCAATTCGCACGTCATCTTCAATCTGGCCGATGGTCGTGCAACCGAGCGCGAGACAGTGAATGGGCAAACTGAGGACGTAAGACAAGCAATCCTTCAAGGGAATCGCCTGAAGCAACTTGGCGTTCGCGGTGCTCTTCATTGCCTGGATGCCGATGCCCCGTTCGACCGCCACGGGCAGGACGTTCTTCTCGAAGCTCAGGTAGGAAGGGTCGGCCGGGTTGAGAGGCATCAAAATGGAATCGTACTTGTCGTATCTTTTCAGCATCGCCAAATGAACCTGCGGATCATGGTGGCCCGTAAAGCCCATAAAGCGGCATTTGCCGGCTTTCTTGGCCGATTCGAAAGCTTCAATGGCTCCGCCGGGCGCGAAGATTTGCTCCACGTCGTCCATCGTCGAAACCTGGTGAATTTGCCACAGGTCTAAATAATCCGTCTTCAATGCGCGCAGGGATTTCTCGAGGTCGGCCTCCGCTCCTTGGCGAGAACGCTGAGGGGATTTCGTTGTGAGAAAGATATGCTTTCGGAACGGCGCCAACACGTCTCCATAGACCTGTTCCGATTTTCCCCCCCAGTAAAGCCGTGCGCAGTCGAAGTAATTGACGCCGAGTTCGTAGGCGCGAAGGGTAATGGCTTTTGCGTCTTCGTAGCTGCACATCGGAAATCGACCGCCGGCCTGGCCGATGATCGTCAGCCGCTCGCCGGTTTTCCCGAACACCCTTTTGGGAATGTCGCCCGGCTTGAGCTGGCCTTTATCCCCGCCGCGCGCACAAATCGCGAGTCCGGCCGCAGCAGATGCTGCAAAGAATGTTCTTCGCCGCATAAAAGCTCTCCTCTTCTGGAGTTTGCGTCCCGATACAATGTGGTTTCGGAACTCCGCCAATTCGCATTTCGTCGTTCAGTCCCTGGAGACAAAATGATAACCCCCAAACGTCTCCACGTCCACAACTGGTGTGATGGCCAAAGTGGCATGTCGTGGCCTTGTGTCCACCTGCGAACTTATGCTGCCGCGTGGCCGGGAAGGCAAAATGGAAATCCTGTTTCAACAGAGCGGGCAAGCTCAACTTGGCCATGGCTGATCAAACAAGCAATTCGGTACTTGCCATCTTCGTGCTAGACTCTGCCGAGGATTCAAGGCATGGCCCTCGGCTGGAGGTGATTCAATGAGTTCTGCCATATCCAGAAGACGTCTCCTAAAAAGCGTTGGGGCGTTAGCGTCGGGGGGAGTTCTCCTGTATCCACGGGAAGAGAGCGGTGGCGTCCCAACCGATGACAACCGTCCTCGTGTACTTGCTCTCATCGGTGACCGTTTTCACAACGCCGACTACATTCGCGTCGCCCTGAACAGACTTTTCCAAGAGCTGAATCTGCCGATCGATTACACCATTAACTACGATCAAATATCCGCGCGCCTCCTGGCGTCCTACCGCCTGTTTGTGGTTTTGCGCGATGGAATGATCTGGCCCAACGGATATCTTGAGCCCAACGATTACGAATACTCGCACGCGCTGGAGAACAGTCGGGACTGGCCGAAGGAGCAGTCTGTGCCTTGGATCACCGAGGAGCAAGGTAGAGCCATCAAAGATTTCGTGGAGGCTGGGGGGGCACTGTACGCCTTGCATAACAGCAGTCACATCTCGCTTTCTTCCAAGGACTATCGCGAGGTGATGGGTGGGGCGTACATCGATCATCCGGCCCTGCGTCCCTTCAAGGTGTCGGTGGTGAACAAGGACCATCCGATTACGCGCGGCGTGCAAGATTTCATCGTTAACGACGAACAACATTTCGTAACGTATGACAAAGATTCCAAGTACATTCTGTTACGAAGTGAGAATATCGATGGCCTGACTGACATCAGCGAAGGCAAGGACCTGGGCGCTAAGGCGATTTCGGGCTGGGCATACGACTTCGGCAAGGGCCGCGTGGTCTTCACCGCCGCTGGCCATACACTGCACGCTATGTGGCAACCCGAGTATTTTAAACTGCAGAAGAACGCAGTAAGATGGCTGCTGAGGACGGACTAGCCATGCCCTTCAGCAAGCTTCAGGCGCCGCTTCAAATCGAAACGAGGTCAAATTGCATATGCGACTATTAAAATCGACGGCAGTCTTCGCTGTTGCCCTTCTCACTGTTGCCTGTTCCACGGCACCCCCACCCGCCTCCGCCCCGGAAAAACCGACTGCCGTGGGAAGTATTGTGCGGCTGGACCCCGCCTTTGACGAACTTGTTCCCAAGGATGCCCAGCTCGAAAAGCTCGCAGATGGGTTCACCTTTACCGAGGGTCCGATTTGGCGCCCATCCGGCGTCCTCTGGTTCAGTGACGTGGTCGGTAACGTGGTGCGCCAATGGTCTCCCGACGGAAAAGTGACGGAGATTCTCAATCCCGGCGGTTATGACGGAAAAGGTAATTTGCCGGTGGGCGGATACAATGGCCCCAACGGCATGACCGCGGATAAAGATGGCGCGGTGCTGCTCTGCCAGCATGGGTACCGCCGCATTGTTCGCATCAGCAAAGACATGAAGATTGCCACCGTGGTGGACAGGTATGATAGGAAGAGGTTGAACAGTCCGAACGACGTGGTCTACCGCTCCGATGGGTCATTTTATTTCACGGATCCGCCGTACGGATTGCCCAAAGGCGACGACGACCCGGCCAAGGAACTGAAGTTCAACGCTGTCTTCCGCATGGCCAATGGCAAGCTGCAACCGGTCGTCAAGGACTTGTCGCGGCCTAACGGTATAGCTATTTCTCCTGATCAGAAGACCCTTTACATCGGGAATTCGGACGCGAAGAACAGAATATGGATGGCGTATGACATCGCTGATAATGGCACTGTCAGCAACGGCCGTGTGTTTGCCGACGTGACGGCGGAAAAGGATGAGGGTGTGCCGGACGGCATGAAGGTTGATTCCAAGGGTAACATCTGGGCTTCCGGTCCGGGAGGGATTTGGGTGTTCTCGCCGGCGGGAAAGCACCTGGGCACGATTAAGATGGAGCAGATCCCGGCAAACTGCAATTGGGGTGATGACTGGAAATCGCTTTACATCACCGCACGTACCGGCCTGTACCGGATCAAGCTCACCGTAGCGGGTGAGAAGCAACTTTATCAGTGAGCGCCGGTGGGCCAAAGGAGAGAACATGAAGCGTCGAACCTGCTTGAAGACAATGCTCGCCGCCGGAACCGGTGCGGCCGGCGTCCTGGCAGCGGGCCCGGGGCATCCCATCGAACTACACGTCGACCTGGCGGTTGACCCGGCCAAGGAGAAGGAGATGTTACACAACTTCGAGACCACCTTCCGACCCGAGGCCGCCAAACACCCGGGGTATATTAAGGTGAAATTGCTGAAGCTGCGTACGGCAATTCAGGGGAGTGCTCCGGCAGGCGTCAACTATCGGTTCTCCCTGACGTACCAGAGCGAGGAACTACGTCAGAAATGGGTGGCCTCACGAGAGCATCAGAGGGTCTGGCCGACCATCGAGAACACACTGTCGTCCAAGAACTACACCGTCCTGTTGTTCGATGTGGATTAGTGGCATCTCTTGACCGGCCGCAATAGGACCTCGCAAGACCGGGCCGCCGCACCAGATCTCGACTGGTGCCGCGGCCCTATTTGGTTAGAAAGGAAAGTGGAAAATGAAGACAAAAACGTTCTGGCTCATGCTCCTTTTGGTTTTTCCACTGGCAGCGCGCGAGCCCATAGCCCAACGTATCGCGCACACGGATCCGGCCAAATACCGGCCGGCCAAAGCCGCTCACGGTGGAGCCGGCCAAATGGATTACATGGTCCTGCTAGACGCCCACGCGCTGGACACCAACCTGTGCTTCCTGCACCGGGGCATTCTCGAACCGAAGAGTGGGATTGGCCACCACTTTCACAACCAATGCGAGGAGATGTTTGTCATCTTTGACGGCGAGGCGCAGTTTACCATTGATGGACGGACGTCCGTGTTGAAGGCACCAGCCGGTGCCCTTTGCCGGATGGGGCATTCCCACGCGATCTACAACGCGACCGACAAACCGGTTCAGTGGATGAACATCAACGTGTCGGCGATGAGGGGCACTTACGACAACTTCGACCTCGGGGACGACCGCAGGGACGTGCCCCTCGATCCGATACCGGTTTTCATGACCATGCGGCTGGATCATGCGCTGCTTCGTCCCGTCAATGGTATGAGCGGCGGCAAAGGCACAGTGCAGTATCGACGCGTACTGGAGCCGTCTGTTTTCACTAGCCCGTGGGCCTATGTGGACCACCTGGTGCTTCCGCCAAGTACTTTGACGGGTCCCCACCTGCACCGGGAGGTGGCCGAATTCTACTATGTCATGAGCGGCCAGGGCGCCGTCAAGGTTGCGGCCGAGGGGCGCGGTTCCGAAGTTGCCCCGATCCGGGCGGGCGATGCGATCCCGATCCAACTGAACGAGGTGCATTCCTTTGAAAACACCGGCAACGAGCCTTTAGAATTCATGATCGTCGGCGTGTCTCGCGATAGCAACAGGAGGATAGACAGCATCGATGTACAGAACCTTCCTCATAGGTAATTGAAAAAGACAAACGCATCGGGGTGGGAGGGAAACAGCACATTACTGCAAGCTGCAGTTGGTCACCAGTCTCCGCCGCTACTAAGGATTTGGCCCGGAACGGCGCCATCCTGGATAGTGTCATGTCTGAGGTTTGGCCGCGCGATAGCTCGCGAGTACAGCCCTTGCCACAAAGTGAGTTCCCCTCCTTGTAAAGGAGGAGGCCAGGGCGTGGTTGTGTCGCCCCACGGACCCCCGAACGCACCGCCCCCTACCCCCTCCTCAACCGAGGAGGGGAACTCATTTTCACAGCTTCGCCGCCGGGGGAGAAGCGGTATCGAACCTAAGTTTCTAAGCCCCGTAGGGGCGACATCAGCCCGCCGGCGAATTCGCCTCCGACCCGCGCTCAACCGGATGCCGCGCCTACTCGTCAAACCAAAAAAAACGCGGCGGCCGAAGCCGCCGCGTTGAATTTTGAATTCCCGCCGGCGCGGGAATGACGGACGTTGCCTAAAACTTCAACCGCACGCCGATCTGGATTTGCCGAGTGGAGAAAATGAAGTTGCTATTGGCGCTGGTCGAAGTGCCGAAGGGGGTGTTGTAGCTCACGCAGGGCGCGGTACTGCTGCAAGTTTGAGTGGCGCCGGTAGTATCAGTGATCGTGCCACTCGTCAGGATGCGGTTATACGCGGTGCTCTGTACACCCGTCTGATTGAAGTGATTGAAGAGGTTAAACGCTTCGCCCAGCAACTCCAGGTTGACTTTTTCCTTAATGGGAATGGTTTTCGAGAGGCGCAAATCCAAGTTCTGCGTGGAGGGCATGCGGAGGGTATTCCGGCTCAGGACATCAATGCCGAAGCGGCCGTTTGAGCCATTGTACCCGCCGCCGGAACCGAGCGAGCCCGGCGCCGTGCCGCTGGTGGCCACCGAATAGTCAAGCCCCGTCTGCGCCTGGAAGATGGGCGCCAACTGCCAGCCGTCGGCAAGGTATCGCAGCAGCCCTTTTACATGCCAGGGTGAGCTGAGGACCATGTTGACCACAAAACGATTGGGAACGTTGTTGTTGGAGTTGCCATATTCCAGGCCCACGTTGTTGGGGGCAAACATGTTATAACTAGTCGCCCCGAGCGTCGTGCCTTGGAGGGGATTATAGTCCAAGGCATGTGACCAAGTGTAATTGGCGTTGAACTGAATGGATTGGCTCAGCCGGTGGGTCGCCTGCAAAACCAAGGCGTTGTAATTGGAATTGACGCCGAAGATGTCGATCATCTGGTTGTAGCTGGAGTTGGGCCGGTAGTTAAAGAGGGAAGTGGTCCAGGTCGGGGGTTGGAGCGGCCCACCTTGGGATACCTTATAGGTGATTGTCTGAGGTGTGGAGCAGGTCGGTGGGTTCGCGCAGGAGATGAGGTTGTCGTCGGTAGTTTGGGGCAGGAAGTGTCCGAAGCTTCCCAAGTAGCTCAAGGACAGAATGGTGTTCCAACCTACGTTGTGCTCGACCGCGAAATCTACCTCGTCAATTTGGGGGTTCTTGTAATGGGGGTTGAGGTACATAACCGACGGCTTGGCCGCGGAGGTGGGCTGAGAGGCCAGAACCTCCGGGAAGAAGGGGCCGCCCGCCGCCGCACTGATGAAGCTATACCCAGGCTGGCCAGCGGGGACACCATTCTGGACGAGGCCGCTTGAGGTCAGGAGACTGAAGATCGTGCCATTGATGATTCGCCCATAGTAGATACCGAAACCGCCGCGCACCGCCGTCTTGCCGTTGCCGAAGACGTCCCAGGCAAAGCCCACGCGCGGACCAAAGCTCTTCTTGGAGTCAGGATATTGCGTGGTGCCCGGAACAGAAGGGTTGGGGTAGATTGGAGCGGGAAGCGTCTGGTACTCCCAGCGCAAGCCTAAAGAAAGGGACAAGCGCGGCCGAATCTTCCAGTCATCCTGGGCGAACAGCCCGATATCATTGGTGACAAAGGTGAAACCCAATGGCCCAAAGGACTGGGCGTAGCTGTTATAGTGCGAGCTACAGGGGGTGGTAGCGCCCGGGGTGTTGCAGATCGGCGCGTAAAGGTCCTCGAGGTAGGCCAGCACGCTGCCGTAATTATATTGGCCCACCTGCTGGTAGAGGTGCTGGATCTGGTCGTTCACGTGGTTGTAAGTCCCGCCAAACTTCATGGTGTGATTGCCGCGGGCCCAAGTCAGCGTGTCCGCGAACTCATTGCGATGTTCGTCCGGATATTTCGGCCGTAAATCGTAGTACGCAGTCCCGAAATTGAACCCATTGGTAATGCCGACATAGGTTGGAACACCAAAGGGATTGGTGTAATTGACCCAGGAAGGATAGGTGGTGGAGCTGGTGCTGGTTTTTTGCAGCACGTTCACCTCGTAGGCATTCGGGGGTGGGGCGCTCTCCCACTCAAAGTCGCGGCCAAGTTGGTAGCGGAATTCGTTCGAGACCTTGGGAGTGAAGAAGCTGTCCAGTTTGCCCACGCCCCAGGTGTCCGCCACGTAGTCATTACCGAAAGCCGAGCCGTTGCTGTAAGTGTTGGTCACTTGCGTCTGCACGCCGTAGGGTGAGGCCCAGCGCATGCGATTGACCTCGAAGGAAGCACGATGCTTTTGGGTGATCTGCCAGTCGACCTTGGGGAAGAAGATGCTCTGCTTCCCCGTGCGGCCGCTGACAGGACCCAGGTTGGTGAGCAAGCCCGCCAAGCCGTTGTTGTAAGTGGTTTGCGCCGCGGCCAACTGCGCGGCGGTGGGTGTGGCTGACCCCAAATTGTAGATGACCTGGGCCAAGGCGGTGAGTGACGACGAGCTGGGAGCGGCGAAGAAAGCCGAAGGGCTGCTGGCTACGGCGGTTCCGGGAAAGAGACGTTCGAAGCCGTCGTAAGCAAAGAAGAAAAAGAGTTTGTCCTTGACGATGGGCCCGCCGATTCCGAAGCCCCACATATTCCATTGATCCTTCGGCTTAAAGGGCAAGGGTGTGTAAACCCCCGGCGCGGTTTGCTCAGTGATGGTCGCAAAGGGGTTGCGTGACGCCCAACCATTTTCGCGATTCTTGTAGAAAAGCTCGCCGTGGAAGTTGTTGGTCCCGCTCTTAGTAACCGTATTGATCACGCCGCCGGCGCCGCCGCCATACTCCGCCGAGTAGTTCGAGGTATTCACCTGGAACTCCTGGATGGCCACTTCGGTGCTGGAGTAGCTAGCGCGGGTGCGGCCCCGCTCTTCCGAGAAGAACGCCTGCACGTTGTTCGCGCCGTCGATGGTGTTGACGTTGACCACTCCGCTCATGCCTCGGAAACTTAGCAGGCCGAATCCGTCGTAGTTAGTGACCACGCCCGGGGTCAGCAAGGCGAAGTTGGACCAGCGCGGGCGCTGAATGGGCAGATTGGCGATGGCGCGCTGGTTAAGGGTGTGCGCGAAGTCCGCCGAGGTGGTATTGACTTGTGGCGCCGCGCCGGAAACCGTCACGGTTTGGGCCGCTCCGCCCACCGTTAACTTCGGCGAAACATTGGTGACGCTTCCCACCGTGACAGTCACTTGCTCAGCCCGATAGGTCTGGAAGCCCTTGGCAGTAATGGTGACCGTGTAGACTGCCGGGGTCAGGCTGGTCGCTTTGTAGGAACCTGTAGCGTCCGTCGTCACGGTCTGCTCGAGATTGGTGCCGTTATCGTGGACGACGACCGTGGCGCCGGGTATCACCGCACCGGTCTGGTCGTAGACCGTACCCCCGATGGCGCCGAGGTTGATGGTTTGGGCCCGGGCGGTAGAAACCCAACACAGGCTCAGCCCCAGGGCCGCAAAGGCCAGAAGCAGACTAAGAAACCACCTATTTGAAATTCTCTTGTTCATGCCTTCAACGCTCCTTTTCGGTTTGAGTTTGACCGGGATCCCCTCTCCGGATGAAACCTTCAATACTCGCAAACCTGCGTCCAAAGTCCCGGAAATTAAGAACTGCTGTAAGTGTCTGAAACCGAATAAGTGAATTCTTAATTCCTTCGTCGCGCCCCCTACGCACTATGAGATATCGTAGGAAAACTCCGTATCTCCATATCATGGAGGCCGAACAAGAAACCCGCGTTACATGAGTGTTTTTTGTTCATTTCAGGGATACTGGAGTTCCCATCCAGAGGCGAAGCTTTACATTGGGAAGTTCGCACCAATTTGTGGACAGTGAGTCGGTGCGCCTCCCAATCCTTGCACTCTCAAAGGCGGGATTTGGAAAATAGCAAACCCTCCCCCGCGCCGAATCGCTCGACCGAGGTCTATAAGAACTGCTTATCTCGGTTACCACAACTTTCTTCCGCCCTTAGGCAAACTCCACCGCGGGGCTTTTTACTACGAATCCACCTAAAAGTAAAGGCTGCCTGCCACAGGCGGCATGAAAGTGGCAGAGTTAGCTATCGTGCGAGGCCAGCAGAAAACAGTAGGCAGTAGGCGGCCGGCGGCCGACGCCGCTAAACAACGCGCTCGCAGAGCATTACTTTGTCTTGTTGGTCGATTTCGCGCAGGCGCACTTCAATCACTTCCGTGTCGGAGGTTTGTAGAACCCGCCCCACGTAGTTGGCTTGGATGGGCAACTCGCGATGGCCGCGGTCGATCAGGACACACAGGTCCACGCGTTGCGGCCGGCCGTGATCCAGCAGGGCATCCAGTGCGGCCCGCGTGGTGCGGCCGGTGTATAGGACGTCATCCACCAGGATCACCGTCTCCCCTTCCACGGTGAACGCCGAAGGGACTTCCTGCACCACCGGCTTCGGCGCGACGGTCGAGAGGTCGTCGCGGTAGAAGGTAATGTCGAGGGTCTCCACCGGGGGCGTGGTCTTTTCGATTTCCATCATCTTCTTGGCCAGGCGCTCCGCCAGGGGAACTCCTCGCCGCCGGATCCCTACCAGCACAACTCCGACCAGGCCGTTGTTGCGCTCCAGGATTTCATTCGCCAGCCGCACCAGCGTGCGGTCAATTTCGGAAGCCGACATCAACTGGGACTTCTCGCGGACCTCAGCAACCTTTGGTTTAACATTGGCATTTTCCATAGCACGCTCCGAGGTAAAGGGTAAAGGATAAAGGTTAAAGGGTAAAAGTAAAAGGCTAAAGGATATAGGGTAAAGGATAAAGTAGCGCCGACCTTTAGAGCCTGCCCTGAGCGGGGCGAAGGGCCAGCATTTGCTTTACCCTTATATCCTTTACACTTTACCCTTTACACTTGACCTCGCCTTCCGCAGATCCGAATCTATCTCCGCGATCTTACCGGCCTCTTCATCCCAGAAGCACTGGGATTTCATGCTTTCCAAATAGGGCAGTGAATAGCCGAAGGTGGTCCAAAGTTCTTGCTTGTAGGTGAAAAGGCGCTCCTTCTGCTGGCGCGGGCGGACGTCCAGGATATCGCCGGCATTTCCACCGCGGAAAACCTCCTCGAAGCGCGCGCCAAGATCGCTTTCGCTGAGCGGCCCCCGTCGCCGTTCCAGGTCCGCGAGCACAGAGGGGTAGCGGTCAAACCCGTCCGTGGCGATCGTCACCACATTGTCGTCCGCGCCGAGGTGGAGGAACTGCGCCATCCGAATCGAACCGAGGATGTTGCAGATGGTCGAAATACCGAACAACCCCCGGAAGCATTCGAGGGACCCGGCCGGCAAACCGAGAAGCGGTTCCAGGCCGCGCTGCCGCCGCTCGAGCAGATCCAACCCCACCACGCAGTCGTCATCGTGGATCAACATCACATAGTCAGTGTTCAAGACGTTGTGGATGAGGGTCACCATCTTGTCGCCAATGCCTTCGATGCGATGCGTCCCGCGCCCGTTGTTGAAAAGCGTGGAGCACTCCCGCGGTTCGAGCGCCGCGACCACGCATTCCGGGAAGGCAGACTTGATTTCGTCGCCCGCGGCCAGCGTCCCGGCGGACCCCGGGGCCGCCGCGAACAAGGCGACGCAGCCATTGCCGTAAGGCCGTGCCGCCTCCAGGGCGCTGCGTCCGGTCACATAGCGGTGAAACCGGTAATTCGGAAGCAGCTCGAATTGCGCCAGCACTTTGTTGCGCGGATCCTTGCGATATTCCCGCGTACGCTCCAGCACCAGGATGACGTCACTCTCCGAGCCCGGTGTCAGGTCAAGCTGCCCACCATAATGGCGAATGCGCTGGTAGCGCTCCGCGCTCATCTGTTCCGGCATGATCACGATGGCGGGATAACCCTTGAGGCGGGAAATGTACGCCACGCCAATGCCGAAATTCCCCGTGGAGGGGCCGATCGTGGTGTTCTTGCCGGGCTCAATCTCCCCGGCCAGTTCGCCTTCCATGAGCATAGCGTAGGCGGGCCCCACCTTGTGGCTGCCGGAAGGGAAGAAGCGCCCCACCAAAACCACAATGTTCGCCTTCACGCCCGTCAGCTCTTTGGGGAGGAGCACGTGGCGAATGTCCTGGTCCGGCCCGCGCCAAGTTATATTGAAGAGATTCGCAGGATCAAGCTCATCGCCTTGCGCCGCCGCTACAGCTTTATTTCTAAGGGCGGCTGGCAAGGTTGCGGGGTCGAGCATTTCTGCGTAAGTGGGACCGGGAATGAAAGTTGAATTGAGTGATTTGGTCATCGGGTCATTAAACCATTTGGGATTTTGGATTGAATACCTGCCCGTGCCATCGCTGTCATTCTGAGCGAGGCGAAGAATCTCGCCGTGCCGCTCACGGCAAACTGCGCGAAGAGTCTCGCTCTGGACGTCTGGCCTGCCCGGTGTTTACTACTCCCCGCCCGTACCACCCGTCACTTAGGTTCTTCCAATCACGATTCATCGATTCGATCAGGGCTATCTTTTTCCTTCGTGTCCAGCCTTTGATTTGTTTTTCTCGGCTGATCGCGGCCCGGACGTCACCGAAAACCTCGAAATACACTAAGCGGTTGATGTTGTAAAGTGCGGTGAATCCTTCCTGCAGTTTGTCCCGGTGCTGTAGCACCCTTCGTTCGAGGTTATTTGTCACGCCCGTGTACAGCGTGCGAGACGCGCTGGCCATAATGTAAACATAGTACGTGTACGTCTTCATGCGCTGGCCAGCACGATCCAAACATTCCGAGAACCGTCGAGTCCGGCCCGAGATGCGTCGCACAGTTTACCCTGAGCGGCAGAGCGAGATCCTTCGCTTCGCTCAGGATCACAGCTCCTCCGATTTTTCCACGGGCCCTAAAGACCCGCGCCTCCAAACACGTGGTTGAAAACCCCGTCTAGAACCTCTCCCACAGCGCGCGGGCGCGGATCGAGGCCTTTTCGGCCACTTCGCGCTCGTCCACCGTAACACATTCCTTGTTGCGCAGCACGAACCGCCCATTGACGAGGAGGAAATCCACCGGCGCGTTGGCAATGCCGAACAGAATGTGGCCGAATAGGTTGTTGCCGTCGAGAGGCGTCGGGGGGAAGTAATCCACCAGCAGGAGGTCCGCCCTGGCGCCGGATTCGATGCGGCCGATTTCCCATCCCCAAATTTTCTTGGCGATGGTGCGGTTGTTGAGGAGGGCGGCGGCGTAAGCCTCGGCATAAGCCACGCGCGGATCTCCCTCGCGCACCTTCTGCACGTGGAACGCGGTCTTGAACTCTTCCCACATCCGGGGCGTGTACCCGTCAGAGCCCAATCCCACCAGCACGCCTTGGCGAAACATCTCCAGCAGACGGGCGATGCCGACGGCGTTGTTGCAGTTTGATTGGGGGTTGTGCACCACGTTGATGTGGCGCCGGGCAAGAGCCGCAATGTCCCGGGGGCCAACGTGCACGCAATGCGCAGCCAGCGAGCGGTCGTCAAGAATGCCCAGGTCGCCCAGACGCCCGACCGGCGACTTGTGGTAGCGCCGCCGGGCGTCATCGAGGTCGCAGCGGTCCTCCGCCACATGGACATGGAAACCCGCGCGAAGTGACTCATTCGCCTCCACACAGCGCCGCAGCGTGCGGTCACTGAGCGTGAAAGAGGCGTGCAGCCCAAAGCTGCCGGCCACCTGGGCGTCGCCTGAACCGCTCCGGTGGCGTTCGAGAAATCGGATGTTCTCGCGAATGCCCTCCGCCGCACTGGCGTTCCCATTGCGATCGGAAGTCTCGTAGCACAAAACCCCGCGCAGGCCGACTTCCCGGAAAGCTTGCTCGATCTGGTCCAGGCTGCCCGCGCAGGCGTTGGGGCTCGAGTGGTGATCCACCAGCGTGCCCACTCCACACTTGGCGGAGTCAATCAGGCCCACCAGCGCGCTGAAGTAAACATCGTCCAGATTTAAAGCGCGGTCCAGCCGCCACCAGAGCTTCTTCAGAATCTCCGGAAAGTTCCGCGGCGCGCGCCCGCCAAGCGATATTCCCCGCGCCAAAGTGCTGTAAAGATGCGTGTGGCAGTTGATCAAGGCGGGCATTAGAAGCTTGCCCTGCGCATCAACAATTTCCTGGTCGGCTGAGTTCCCCTCCTCAGTCATTAGGGGGGCTGGCGCAGAGCGAAGCTCTGCGATCCGCGGGGGCCGGCGCAGAGCGAAGCTCTGCGATCCGCAAGGACTAGAAGGTTGCCGAACCGCAGAGCTCCGCTCTGCGCCAGCCGGGGTGACCTTGACCTGCCCGATGGAACCATCCGGGAGAATCTCCACCGCGCCGGAATCCAGCACGCGGTTGGCGGAATCGAATGTGAGCACGCGAGCGTTGCGAATGATCACAATGCCTCTGTCCTCTTATTCCCCAAGGGAACAAATACCGTCATAAGGGAAACGCTGTTCAGATCAGGGCTTCAGGATGATACCTCGGGATGGTTCCTCAGCCCGCGCTCACGACTTCACAAACGTGACGGCGCCTTCCGACGCGGAGGAAACCAGTGCCGCGTATTTGGCGAACACGCCTCTCTTGTAACGCGGCTCGGGGGGCTTCCAGTTTGCCAGGCGCGCCACAATATCGGAGTCGGAGACTTCCATATCGATCCGGCGTTTTTCGATGTCGAACACGACGGTGTCGCCATCGGCCACCGCGGCGATGGGCCCTCCGCGGGCCGCTTCCGGCGCCACGTGACCCGCCATCAGGCCGTGGGTCGCGCCGCTGAAGCGGCCGTCGGTGAGCAGCGCCACCGAGTCGCCGAGGCCTTCGCCCACGATGGCCCCGGTTACGCCCAGCATTTCCCTCATGCCTGGCCCGCCGCGCGGGCCTTCGTAGCGAATCACCACCACGTCCCCCGCCTTGATGCTCTTGCTCATCACGGCGCGCATGGCGTCTTCTTCACAATCAAAAACGCGCGCCGGCCCGCGATGGAGCGTCCGTTCGACGCCCGCCACTTTGATGACGCAGCCCTCCGGCGCGAGGTTCCCTTTCAGGATCACCAAACCGCCGGTTTTCTTGATGGGGTTGGAAACAGGCCGCACCACCACCTGCCCGGGAGTTTCGGTGACGCGCGCGGCTTCCTCGGCAATCGTCCTGCCGCTGACCGTTATCTGCGAGCCATCCAGCAAACCAGCCTCCAGCAGCTTCTTGGCGATCAGGGGAATTCCGCCGGCGTGATGCACATCCACGGCCACGAAACGCCCGGCGGGCTTCAAATCGGCGATGATGGGCGTGCGCGCACTGACTACATCAAAGTCTTCAATTGCCAAGGGGACATTGGCTTCGCGCGCCATGGCCAGCAGGTGCAGCACGGCGTTAGTGGAGCCGCCGGTGGCCGCCACGCTGGCGATGGCGTTCGCGAAGGCTTGGCGCGTGAGGATGTCGAGCGGTTTCACTCCGCGCTTCAGCAGATCCATGACGATCTGGCCGCACTGATAGGCGGCTTCATCCTTTTGCGGGTCCAGCGCGGGGATGCCGTTCATTCCCATGGGAGACAGGCCGATGAATTCCATCACCGTTGACATGGTGTTGGCGGTGAACTGCCCGCCGCACGCGCCGGCTCCCGGACACGCGTGGTCTTCCAGTTGCTTCAATTCCGCGTCCGTCATCAGCCCGGCGGCGTTGGCGCCTACGGCTTCGTAAACATCGCCAATCGTCACGTCGCGGCCCTGGAAGCGTCCCGCGGCGATGGACCCGCCATAAAGAAGCACGCTCGGGACATTCAAACGGATCAGCGCCATGGCTCCGCCGGGAATGGTTTTATCGCAACCCACCAGCGCTACCATGGCGTCAAACATGTGCCCGCGGCCCACCAGCTCGATGGAGTCCGCCACCACCTCGCGGCTGACCAGGGAAGCCTTCATGCCCTCGGTGCCCATGGTCACGCCGTCGGAGATGGCGATGGTGTTGAGCTCCATGGGAGTGCCCCCTGCCGCGCGCACGCCGGCCTTCACCTTTTCCGCCAATTTCCGCAGGTGGTAATTGCACGGCATGGTCTCAATCCAGGTGTTGGCGACGCCGACAATCGGCTTGGCCAGGTCTTCGTCCGTGAACCCGATGGCCTTGAGCATGGAGCGCGCCCCGGCGCGGTCACGGCCGTCCGTGATGATGTGACTGCGATGCTTCAAATTGCTCGGCATGATAGCCTCCCTTGAATGTTGAATGCCCTCTCGGTTAAACGTGTCATAATCTCAGATTTATAGGATTGGAGCAAGTTGCCCGCGCGCCCGCGCGCCGCAGCGCTATTGTCAGCAGAGTGTTGCTGTGTTATATACGTTGGACGTTGGAGATCGCCTGGGGGTAGGAAGATGCCGGAGGGCGACCCACTTCGGCCAGGCCTTTTAAACCCTGTATAGCGGCAAAGCTCCGAGCCTTGGGGAAGGGGATCTTACCGCGTGAGTTTCATTAACTTCGCTGCCCGGGAAATCAACTGCAAAATCGTATACTACGGCGCTGGTCTGGGCGGCAAGACCACCAACCTCCAGTGGATCTTTGATCAGACCGTGGCGAAAACCGGCGGGAAAATGATCTCCCTGGCCACGGAGACCGACCGCACACTTTTCTTTGATTTCCTTCCCCTCGACCTCGGCACCATTCGCGGGTTCAGGACCCGCTTCCACCTCTACACCGTGCCGGGGCAGGTCTTCTACGACGCCAGCCGCAAGCTGATTCTACGGGGCGTGGACGGAGTGGTGTTCGTGGCGGACTCCCAGGAAGAAAGAAGGGACGCCAACCTTGAAGCGCTGGAGAACCTATGCGAGAACCTGCGCGAGCACAATTACGACTTCCTGAAAATTCCTTACGTGCTCCAGCTCAACAAGCGCGACTTGCCCAATGTGCTTCCGGTGGACGAATTGAAAAAGGCCCTGGTGAAGAAGAATGAGCCCACTTTTGAGGCCGTGGCCTTTAAGGGAGTGGGAGTGTTTGAAACCCTGAAGGAGTGCGGCCGGCTGGTCTTGACGGAATTGAAGAAGGGGTAACGCTCAAGTCTTGTGTTCCGGCAGACCGATCGCTCGCCTGTGGGCCAAAGCCGGATTTCTCGCCCCGCTCTTCCGGCCGTTCCCCCCATGCGTCCCCGCGTGGCAAAAGATCCCGGCTAGGTCGATTCCATGGCGCTGGTGAGTTCGAAGAAATGGTGCCCCATGATCGCCAGCGTTATGGCCTTGCTGAAGTGGCGCCGGTGGCGCCGCAGTGACTGGACGAGAAATTTCCAGTACTCCCGGCGATAGTTGCTGAGCAATCCCTGCCGCCAAAGCGAGCGGCCGAGGGCCAGAAGGTCAGAGAACACGAGGGGCGAGCGGGACCCCTTGCCCAACTGGGAGAGGAAGTCCGAAGCGCGCTGGAAGTATTCGCGCGGGTTGTAGATGGTCTGAAGAATGCGGCGGTAGCCATCCAGAAGTACCTGAGCATCCATGCGTGGGATGAAGTTCAAGTCAGCGAGCGTGTTGTTTCCCAGGCTGGATTTCAGAAGCCGGCCCTCCGCCTGGAGCCGCCGCCCTAATTGGGTGTTGGGCAGGGCATTCAGCAAGCCGACCATGGAGAGCGGGATCGCCGCTTGACGGATGAACTCAATTTGCCGGTCAAAGACGTCGGGCGGGTCGTTATCAAATCCCACGATGAAGCCCGCCATGACTTCCATGCCGTAAGCCTGAATCAGCCGCACGCTTTCCAGTAAATCTTTGCGAAGATTCTGGAACTTGGTGGTTTCCTTCAAGCTTGCGGCTACCGGCGTTTCAATGCCCAGGAAAACCCGCGTGAAATGGGCCTCGCGCATCATCGCCAGCAGTTCTTCGTCTTCCGCCAGGTTCAGGGAAGCCTCCGTGTAAAGCGTGAAGGGAAACTTGTGGTCGCGCATCCATTGGATCAGGCGCGGGAGAAGAGCCTTCACACTCTTCTTATTGCCGATAAAGTTGTCGTCAACCATAAAAACCGAGCCGCGCCAGCCGAGGCGGTGAAGCTGGTCAAGTTCCGCGCACACCTGGTCAGGGGTTTTGGTACGCGGGCGGCGGCCGTAGATTTCGATGATGTCGCAGAACTCGCAGGTAAAGGGACAGCCGCGCGAGAACTGAACCGACATGGAACTGTAGCGGCGTAGCGAGGCCAGGTGCATGTCGGGGAGCGGGACGCGCGTGACATCGACCACTTGCGGATCGACATAGTGAGGCTTGGCGGCTCCGCGCTCGAGATCCTCGGTGACTTGGCTTATCATCTCTTCCGCCTCGCCTTCCACGATGTGGTCGGCTTGGGAAATCGCCGGATCATGGGTGCTGGTAATCGGTCCGCCCACTACCGTTCGCTTGCCGTGCCGTTTGGCGCGCGCAATCTGCTCCTTCATCGAGGGACCTTGCACAATCATGCCGCTGAAGAACACCACGTCGGCCCAATCCAGGTCCGAATCTTTCAGGCGTTGGACGTTCAAATCCACCAAGCGCTTCTGCCAATGGTTGGGCAGCATCGCGGAAATGGTGAGCAGTCCCAGGGGAGGAAATGCCGAACGCTTGCCTTGGAAGGGCAGAGCGTGTTTGAAGCTCCAGAACGTGTCAGGAAATTCCGGGTAGACCAGCAGGACTTTCATCAATATTCCTCCCAGGTGAGAGCGATGGAAACTCTTGGTCATTGTGCGCCGCAAACGGGGCCACGACGCAACCTGACCGCAGGCCCTTGAGTTCGAAGAGAGGTCCTGTCCTTCCTTTTGCCCCGGGCTCTCGCCCACCTCAGGAACGCGGGAAGGTGACACTCACGGGGGCAGGATCCTCGGGAAATACAGATAATCTACTGGCCGAAAGCCCCAAGCGGCAGGTTCCGCAACTCGTGCGTAAGTCTAGCACCATCAGAGCTGCCGTTCCAGCAAAAAGCTCATTGGGGCCTTCACCTTGCGCTGGCTCCGGCAACCCAAATCGGGTAGAATGCGCAGGTTGTTTCGGACGCTTGCAAGTTACCACCCTTAACTCGAAACTCTAAGAATACCGCCCCGTGTGGAAGGAGGTGCTCATGCCGGAATCGACTTCAGATTCTTCCCTCGATATTCGAGGTTTGATTTTGGTACCTGCCGTCATCACCCTGGGGATCACCTTGTTGCGGTTGGTCGGCGAACTGGCGCACTGGTCGCCTCGATTTTTCAGCGCTGCGCCCGGCGGGGGCTTGGCGGTCGTCGGAATCTCCTGGCTCCCTTTTCTTTTCGGGCCGTACTTCGCTATAAAGCTGGCACGCTCGGGGCATGGCGGCTCCGGCGTCTGGAAAACCTTCGGGCTATCCCTGCTCGGCTTGGCCATCATGGTGGCGGGAGGCTTCGTAGGGTTTGCGCCGCAGGTCAAGTTCCCCGGGAGGGAAATCCTGGGAATTCTGCTGGTGGTGCTCGGTCCGAGCCTGGTCACGCTAGGCTGGCGCGCGCTCTTCAAGGTGCTGGTTGCTTACGGCTATGCGGCACGGATCCCTGTGGCGATAGTGATGTTTTTTGCCCTGCGCGGGCATTGGGGAACGCATTACGACGCTCTCCCTCCCAACTACTCCGGGCCGACATCCTTTTTCGGCCAGTATATGTTGATCGCTTTTCTGCCGCAGATGGTCATCTGGATAGCCTTCACGGTGCTGGTGGGCGCGCTCGTCGGCTCCATCGTGACGGCTCTGGTGTTTCGCGGCAAGACGACGCCTGCGGCGCCTTGACATCGAAGCATTTGTACCGCTTAGTTTTCCCCCGCGCCGGGTAGTGGGTCAATTTGATGTAGAGGCGGCTTTACGCCGCCATGTGGCGAGGTAGACTCGCCGCTACAGCATCAAATTGATCCACTCCCCCGCGCCGGACGGGGAAGCTTTTACGAACACGTCAAGAGGAGGCCCCTGTGAACGAACCCTCCACGACGGATCTCGGCATCAAACGGCTGATTCTCGTTCCGGCGCTGGCAACGCTGGCCGTCACGGCGGCGCGGTTGGCGGGGGAGCTTATGCACGGGCCGCGAATGTTTTTCAATTCCGATCCGGGCGGTCCATGGGCGATTGTAGGAATCGTTTGGCTGGCGCCGATCTTTGGCATCTACTTTGCGTTAAAGCTGGCTGCACACGGCCAGGAACCCAAGTCCTTCCGCCGCGCCGCGGGCTTCGCTTTGCTCGGCGTGGCCGTGGTCTTTGCCCTCAGTTTTGTGGGGTCGCGGCTCCACCTTCAGCAGAACTTCTGGGGGTGGCGTCTCTACGTCTGGACAATTGTCGCCGTGGCGGCGCTTGTCACCCTGCCGGGTTGGGCGGCACTCTTTCGCACGCTTGTGGCTTACGCTTACGCAGCGCGTGTGGCCGTGGCCGTAGTGATCTTCTTCGCCTTTTGGAGAGATTGGGGAACTCACTACGACGCGGTTCCGCCGGACCTTCCCGACGGCCTGAGCCTGCTGGCGAAATATTTGTGGCTCGGTTTCTTTCCCCAACTCATCTTCTGGGTAGGTCTCACCGTCCTTGCCGGGATGCTCTTCGGAAGCCTCGCCGCCGGAATCGCCCACCTTGCGCGCGGCAAACCGCAAACTTAACAGACCTTTTCTTGGGATGAGGAACTGCTGACCGGTTGGCCCGGCCGCCGAGTCAGGGTGGTGGGTCAATTTGAAACTGTAGCGGCGAGTTTACCTCGCCAAATGGCGGCGTAAGGCCGCCTCTACATCAATTTGACCCGTCAGCCGAATCAGGCCGGATTTGATTTCATAAAGGGGCAAGGGTATCTTGAAATGTTTCGTGGGTGGCGCATACATCGAAGTCAAGGTATGCGCCACCCTCCGGGAAACGAATTATCGCATTGTTTATCGTGGTCAACATAGTATCGGGGAGAGATCACAGTGATCATGGCTGACCTAGCGGAAATCGTCGGCCGCACTTATCCGGCGCGGCGCCGAACGCAGAATCTGGTGGGGGGAGCCAGCCCCATTCAGGCCAAGAATTTCTCGATGGGGTGCGTCACGCTGGAGCCCCTTGGGGGCCAAGTCCCCTGGCACAATCAGGAGCAGGAAGAGATTTACCTGATTCTCGAAGGCGACGGCGAAATGTGCTTGGGCGCCGAAAGAGCTGCGATAAAGGCAGGCCAAGCCGTTCACATTCCCCCCAAAGTTTTTCACCAACTCACCAACACGGGTTCCACAACCATGCGCATGATTTACTGCTACGGTCCGGCCGGCGACGTCGCGCATTGGCGCCAGGAATTGGAAGGCACCTTGCCCCGCGCGGGTGTGGACGCTCCGGCGCTCCCCTCCGGCGCGCACCCCCAGTACACTGGGACCGGGAGATCTGATGATCGGGTGATCCGATGATCGGGAGATCGGGGTGAACGAGCAGCAATTCGCGGTGCGTTGCTTTTTGTTCATCCGATCACCCGATCACCGGATCGCCCGATCCCATTAAGGCATGAAAATGGATAACCACAAAAACCATTCGGTTGGAATCATCATGAACGGCGTCACCGGGCGCATGGGATTGAACCAGCACCTGCGCCGTTCGATTAGCGCCCTCATGAAACAGGGCGGCATCAGGATCAGCGATGCGGAGAGAATCGTGCCGCGTCCGCTCCTGGTGGGGCGGAACGCCGCCAAACTGGAGGCCATCTCGCGGGAGTTTGGCGGCCTGCCGTACACCACCCAGCTCGATACGGCCCTCGCCGATCCGGAGTATTCCATCTATTTCGATGCTCAGACGACGGCTCAGCGCTTTGCGGCGGTCAGCAAAGCCATCGCCGCGCGCAAGCACGTCTATTGCGAAAAGCCCGTCGCCGAGACTCTGGAAAAGTCGCTGCAACTCTACCGGCTGGCGGAAGCAGCGGGACTCAAGCATGGCGTGGTGCAAGACAAGCTCTGGCTGCCGGGATTGCTGAAGCTCCAACGGTTACGCGATATGGGCTTCTTTGGCCGCATTCTCGCGGTGCGGGGCGAGTTCGGCTATTGGGTTTTTGAGGGCGACACCGTTCCCCCACAGCGCCCCTCGTGGAACTACCGCAAGGAAGACGGTGGCGGGATCATCCTCGACATGTTCTGCCACTGGCGCTACATCCTCGACAACCTCTTCGCCCCGGTGAAGGCCGTTTCCTGCCGCGGCACAACTCACATCGCCGTGCGGCGGAACGAGGAAGGCAAGCCTTATGAGTGCACGGCTGACGATTCGGCTTACGCGACCTTCGAGCTCGAAGGCGGTATCCTCGCGCCGTTCAGCTCTTCCTGGTGCGTGCGAGTTCGTCGCGATGACCTGCTCACGATTCAAGTGGATGGCACGAAAGGCTCGGCGGTGGCGGGGTTACGTGATTGTTGGATTCAGCCCTATGGCGCAACGCCGCGTCCCGTGTGGGATCCGGACGTCCCCAGCGCGCTGAATTATTTCGACGGATGGCAAAAGGTGCCGGAGCAGGAAGTTTACGAGAACGCCTTCAAAAGGCAGTGGGAATTGTTCTTGCGCCACGTCGTGAAGGATGAGCCGTTCCGTTGGAACTTGCTCGAGGGCGCCAAAGGTTTGCAGCTTGCCGAAAAAGGCCTGGAGTCATGGAGCAAGCGCGCCTGGGTGGACATCGGCCCGCTCTAAAACAGAGGAAGTCAGGAGGTGTAGCGCGGACCTGTTTTGTAGGTCCGCGGCTCGTCCCCCATGGGCAAGGAAAGG
>Ga0315282_10003594_pt1 | contig 27788 bp, 29 predicted proteins | sample YL17G07_20_MG_FD_203693 | JGI IMG/M metagenome (GOLD analysis project Ga0315282, IMG submission 203693) | Sediment microbial communities from Yellowstone Lake, YNP, Wyoming, USA - YL17G07_20 | ecosystem: Environmental > Aquatic > Freshwater > Lake > Sediment | place: USA: Wyoming | collected...
AGGGGTTTTCGTCGATGCTGAAGGGAAGGATGGAAATCTTGACCAGTTTATCCAGGATATCCCGCGGCTTGCCCCTCCCCTCTCCAAAATTGAATCGTTCGATGTGAGATTCCTCGAACCACTGGGTTACATCGATTTTGAAATCAGAAAAAGTGCGGAGACTGAAGAGAAATTCGTCCTCATCTCCCCTGATGTGGCAACCTGTGATCAATGCCTTTCCGAGCTCTTTTCACCTCAAAATTTCCGATACCAATACCCTTTTATCAATTGTACCCTATGCGGCCCAAGATTCACCATCATTCAGGATATCCCTTACGATCGCCACAAAACGACCATGGCTCCTTTTACAATGTGCCCGGTCTGTCAACAAGAATATGAAAATCCAGCCGACCGGCGGTTTCACGCTCAACCCAATGCCTGCCCTGCTTGTGGCCCTTCACTTCGACTGGAAGATGGGAAGGGGGAAGGGGTTCTTGGAGACCCAATTGAAGAGGCATTAGATCTCCTCAAAAGGGGATCTATTTTGGCGATCAAAGGCTTGGGAGGGTTTCATCTGGCCTGTGATGCAAGAAACAACAATGCTGTCTCCTCTTTGAGGTCTCGAAAGTTCAGAGAGGATAAACCCTTTGCCGTGATGTGCCGGGATATTGAAGAAGTGAAGCAACACTGCGAAGTCGACAAAGAGGAGGAGAAACTCTTATTAGGTGTTGAGAGGCCAATTGTCATTCTGGGAAGTAAGGAAGATTCCTCAATCGCCCATGCTGTCGCTCCTTATCAGAACACCCTTGGGGTCATGCTTCCCTATTCGCCCCTTCATCACCTATTGCTGAACGGTCCCCTCAAGGCTCTGGTGATGACGAGTGGAAATGTGAGTGATGAGCCCATTGCATATAAAAACGAGGAGGCCAGCCATCGTCTCCGCGACATCGCTGACTATTTCCTCTTCCACAATCGAGAGATCCATATGCGATGTGACGATTCGGTCACAAGGATCTTTGAAAGAAAACCCTATATCCTTCGGAGGTCGAGAGGATACGTTCCTTTTCCCATTAAGCTCCCTTTTCCCGTTGAAATGATCCTGGCCTGCGGTGGCGAGCTGAAGAATACCTTTTGTCTTACCCGTGATAAGTATGCCTTCGTGAGCCACCACATCGGTGATCTTGAAAATTTAGAAACCCTCACCTCTTTTGGAGAAGGAATCCAGCACTTCAAGAAGCTCTTCTATATTGAGCCAAAGGCGGTGGCCTATGACCTTCACCCGGATTATCTCTCCACCCAGTACGCCCTTTCGATTCCAGATATTCCAAAAATTGCAGTCCAGCATCACCATGCCCACATTGTGAGTGGGATGGCTGAAAATGGTATTGAAGGGGATGTCCTCGGAGTTGCGCTGGACGGAACAGGCTTTGGATTGGATGGAACCATTTGGGGAGGAGAATTTGTAAAGGCCAATTTGAGAGATTTTAATCGCTTGGCCCATCTAAGGAAAGTCCCAATGCCTGGAGGTTCGATGGCTATCAAGGAGCCCTGGCGGATGGCTATGGTTTACCTTCTTGAGGCCTTCGGAGATGAAGCAAACCACCTAAGAGTGGACTTGATCAAAAGGATTGATCTCCAAAAATGGGATATCCTGAAGAGGATGATCGAAAAGAGGATCAACACACCCTGGACCTCGAGCATGGGGCGGCTTTTTGATGCGATTGCATCCATCCTATCTGTGAGGGATGAGGTTCACTACGAGGGACAGGCAGCCGTCGAATTGGAAATGATGGCAGATCATGAGGTGAAGGAAGGATATCCCTTTCTCATCAAGAAGGATGAGAGGCCGATGGTGATCGACCCCATAGGGATTGTGAGAGGTGTGATCCGCGATTTGTCAGAAAGGATATCTCCTCCAAGAATTTCTGGAAAGTTTCACAGATCTATTGCCCAGCTGATCATTGAGACCTGTGAAGCAATCCGGTCTGAGGAAGACTTGAACCGTGTGGTCCTGAGCGGAGGGGTTTTCCAGAACATCACCCTCCTCTCTTTCGTCACAGAGGGCCTGCAAAGACTGGGCTTTGAGGTTTATCACCACCATCTCGTCCCCACCAATGATGGGGGGATCTCATTAGGACAGGCAGTGATCGCCCATATGAAGTTATTTCAATGTATACAATAATTGAGGGATCAAGGAATTTGGAATTAATTCCCCAATTCCTAAATTCACAATTCCTAAATTGAAGATCTTGAGGTGATTGTTATGTGTTTAGGTATTCCGGGAAAAGTCATAGAGATTGAAAAAAATGTGGCCAAGGTGGATGTGGGTGGTCTTTTGAGAGACATCTCGCTCGAGCTCTGTCCGGAGGTTTCAGTAGGGGAGTATGTCCTGATCCACACAGGCTTTGCGATTCAAAAGGTTGATGAGGAAGAGGCAAAAGAGACTTTGGACCTCCTGAGAAAAATGGCAGAGGCAATATGAAATTATTTCAAAACGAAATATAATTGAGGAATTCAGGAATTAGGGGATTTAGGGATCTAATTTCTCAATTCCTAAATTCGCAATTCCAAAATTTGGAACTTGCGGCAGTAATCATATGAAGTTCATCGATGAGTTTCGGGACAAGGAGATTGCGAAAGGGCTGATCCAGAGGATCCAAAGAATTTCCACACAACCCGTCCAATTGATGGAAGTTTGCGGAACCCACACAGTCTCCATTTTTCGATATGGGATAAGAGGTATTCTTCCAGAACATATCCGGCTCCTCTCCGGTCCGGGCTGTCCTGTCTGTGTTACCCCTAACAGCGATATCGACCTGGCTATTGCCTTGTCCCGGCAAAAGGATATGGTCATCGTAACCTTCGGAGATATGATGAGGGTTCCCGGCTCCACTTCGAGCTTGCAAAAAGAGAAGGCCGAGGGAAGGGATATTCGAATCGTCTATTCCTCTCTTGAAGCATTGAAGATCGCGAAAGAATCCCTCGGGAAAAAAGTAGTCTTTCTCGCTATCGGTTTTGAAACCACATCTCCAACGATCGCAGTGGCTCTCATCCGAGCCAAGGAAGAAAAGATCCGAAATCTCTTTTTTTTGAATAGTCAGAAACGCGTCCCTCCTGCTCTCCTCGCTCTCTTGCAGTCAAAACAGTTGGGGATTGATGGCTTGATTCTTCCTGGTCATGTCAGTACGATCATCGGCACAAAACCTTATCAATTCATCTCAAAAGAGTTTGGCCGACCCGCTGTCATTACCGGCTTTGAACCTCTGGACGTCCTCCATGGGATCTCGATGCTGATTGAGCAAATTGAGGCGAAACGGGCGCACGTTGAAATTCAGTATCGAAGGGTAGTTCGTGAAGAAGGTAACCCGATGGCACTGAGGAAGATTTACGAGGTGTTCGAGGAGGATGAAGGAAATTGGCGGGGCCTTGGACTCATTCCAAATAGCGGATACCGTTTCAAAGAGTCTTACAACGAAATGGATGTGAAGAATTTTGATGTGGAAGTAGAACCATCGAAAGAGCATCCTGAGTGCCTTTGCGGAGAAGTTCTTCAGGGGATCAAAACGCCTCTGGAATGCCGGCTGTTCAAAAAAGTTTGTCATCCTGAAAACCCTATCGGTCCCTGCATGGTCTCCATCGAAGGAACCTGTCACACCTATTTCAAATATCAATAAGAAATGAACCTTAGGATTCAAGGGGTCTATGGTTTTAGGGTCCGAGTGAAATGCTTTTTAGAAAAAGGGGATTAGGGGATACGGATTCAAGTGGTCGAGTGAATTAATTAGGCTTTATGTCATTGGGCCATTGGGCCATTGAGTCATTGAGTCTTCAACCCGATGACGCTACGACCCAAAGGCTTTTTTGAAAACACTCGAACCTTGTTTTTCGCACTTGAACCCTTCAATCCTCGAATCCTTGAACCCTTCTACGGAGAAAGGTCTATGGCTGAAGAAAAAATCCTTTTAGCACATGGAAGTGGAGGCAGGCTGACCCATGATTTGGTGAAAAAGGTATTTCTGCCAAGCTTCATCAACCCGTTCCTCGAACCACTCGATGACAGCGCTAAAATAACCAATCGGCAGGGTTCGATCGGTTTTACGACAGACTCCTTTGTGGTCAATCCCATTTTCTTTCCAGGAGGAGACATTGGAAAACTGGCAGTTTGCGGGACGGTGAACGACCTCTCAATGATCGGAGCAACCCCCTCTTACCTGAGCCTCTCTCTGATCGTCGAAGAGGGATTCTCCATTGAACTGCTTAAACAGATTATCTCATCCATCCAGGAGGCGGCACACCAAGCAGGGGTGAACATTGTGACAGGTGATACGAAAGTAGTTGAACACGGGGCAGCAGATCAGCTCTTTATCAACACCGCAGGAATCGGATGGATCAGACCGGGAGTCAACCTCTCGGGTATCAATGCAAAAAAAGGGGATAAAATTCTTTTAAGCGGTTACCTTGGCGATCATGAGATAGCCGTTCTCTCCCAGAGAGAGGGGTTTAGATTTCAGGGTGAGTTAAGAAGCGACTGCGCTCCGTTAAACGATTTAGTTGGAAAGATGCTCGATGTCTGCCCATCCGTCCGATGTATGAGGGATCCGACCCGTGGGGGTTTGGCGACTACCCTAAACGAGATCGCAACCATGTCGAACGTTGGAATGACAATTGAAGAAGACAAAATCCCTGTCCGGGAATCGGTCAGAGGAATCTGCGAGCTGCTGGGGTTGGATCCTCTCTATCTTGCCAATGAAGGAAAATTGATCGCTATCTGCCCACCGGACGAAGCAGAGCCACTTTTGGAGGCAATGAAAAGTCATCGCCTTGGCAAAAATGCCGAAATCATCGGAAGGGTGACAGACGAAAACCCAAAAAGGGTGATCCTCCACACATTGATCGGTGGCCACCGAATCCTCGATATGTTAACAGGAGGGCAGTACCCAAGGATTTGCTAATCCCTCTCTTTCCCCCTTTAGCAAAGGGGGAGGGAGGGGGATTTGAAATCTATTTCATTACTTGAATTCTTCTGAGAATACACTCCCGCCCTTTTTCAACCTTAATTTGGAACGAACCACACTTGGGACAGGAGTAAGGAATGAAGTGTTGGAAATGATCCTGTTGGTCGGAGATGATTCCTCCCTTGTATCCACAGGATTCGCATTTGATGCGAGCCTTGACCGTTTTTACTTTCACCTCTGCTCCCTCAGCCAGTGACCCTTTGAACAATTCATGAATCCAGAAAGTGACCTGTTCCATGTTGAGGAGAGTTAATTCACCGATCTCCAGCTGGATGGAAAGAACTCTTTTCCCATTATTCTTTTCCGCCGTATCGAGAACAGTTTTTACAATCTCAGAAGATATGGAAAACTCATGCATGGTTAGGGCTTTAACCCAAGTGCATTGATGACTTTTGGTATTCCAATTCCACGGAGCGCATTGGTCTTGATGAAGGGAACACGAGGATTGATCTTCTTTGCATCCTTTTCCAACTGGGACGGGCTTACCTTCATTGCCTTTGCCAGATCAATCTTGTTGAGAACAATCACGTCGGCCTCTCTAAAAATATAAGGATGTTTTACGAGGGTGTAGGGTCCTTCGGTCACGGACGTAACCACCAGCCTTTTATGGGCTCCTAAGGGAAACTCTCCTGGACAGATGAGGTTTCCCACATTTTCGATGAAGAGGAGTTTGACGCCATCAAGTTTCATTTTGTTCATCGCCTGACGAATCAAATTGGCATCCAGATGACATTCCTTTCCGGTATTGACCTGAATGACACGGGCACCCTCTTCTTCAATTCTCTGTGCGTCAATGGTGGTTGTTAGGTCACCCGCAATGACTGCCACTTTCTTACCCATTCCAAGTCTTTTTAAAACCGACTTGATCAAAGAAGTCTTCCCTGAACCGATTGAACCCAGGATGTCAACGGCCAATATGTTTGAACGATCAAACCTCTTCCTGTTTTCTTTAGCCAGGCTCCTGTTCTTGGATAGAAGGTCTTTCTCCAATTCAATATCGAATATCTCCGGTCCTCTCGATCTGATTATTTTCATCTCTTATCTCCTCGGATTTTACTTATCAATAAATGTCAAAAATTATAACGGAATTCATTTTGAAAAGAAAGCTTACAGTGTAGGCGTAATATACGTTTTTGTATCGATGGAGCTCCACGGGCAAGCCTGTGGTTTCCGAAAACCATACCCACCTGCGCCCCTGGGCGCTGAAGCGCTTCGGCGCGCAAGCGCCGAGGCTTCGGTGGGTCATCCGCCGGTGAGCGAAATCCGCCGAAGCATAGTCGATCCATCCCTGAAAGGGTTCCTATCCGGAGGTACGTACTCCCGCCCAAGGCCGTGCTTGCACGCTGAGGTCCGTTACTACACGCAGGCGTGGTCTCCCGCGTAGGCGGATGACCCTGATTTCCGTGGCAAGGTTATCCTTAAGGAGAGAAAGGCTTAAATTGTAGTTATAAGTAATAATTAGAAATAAAATGTAAGCAATTGTAAAAACACAGATTAGTCTAATTTTTCCCTTGACAAAAGAATCTTTTGTGGTATCTTGCACAAGGTTTTAATTTTGACTTTATTCTGCTCCAACTCAATTCAGTTTTGCTCAATAATTTTCGATGAAACAAAGGAAGGAAAAATAGGAGAAATTTTGAGAAAGGAGGTCAAAAGATATCTATGAAAATTACCCGAAGAACATTTTTAAAGATCTCCGGAGCCACAGCGGCAGGGACGGTGATGGGTGGCCTGGGATTCGACCTCTCTCCAGTTAAGGTCTATGCCCAGGAGCTCCGAATTAAAGGGGCTAAAGAAACCACCACGGTCTGTTGCTATTGTTCGGTTGGCTGTGGCATTATTGTCCATACCGACGCCAAAGGCAAGGTGATCAATTCCGAGGGGGATCCTGATCACCCCATCAATGAAGGGGCCCTGTGCGCCAAGGGATCTTCTCTCTATCAGATTGCCGTCAATGATAACCGATTGAACAAGGTTCGTTACCGCGCGCCTTACAGTAATGCCTGGAAAGAGGTCAGCTGGGAATGGGCTTTGGACAAGATCGCCGCCAACATCAAGAAGAATCGGGATGCCAGCTTCATGGAGAAGAATGCCAAAGGGCAGGTGGTCAACCGAACCAATGGCATTGCTTCAGTGGGAAGTGCAGCTCTCGATAATGAGGAATGCTGGCTATACTCGAAGTTTTTAAGATCCCTTGGTATAATTTACATCGAGCACCAGGCCCGTATCTGACACAGTCCAACTGTAGCGGCTCTGGGAGAGTCGTTCGGACGTGGTGCAATGACCAATCATTATATCGATTTTCGAAATGCTGATGTCATTTTAAATATGGGCGGTAATGTGGCTGAGAACCACCCGGTCTCCTTCAAATGGATCCAGGCGGCCCGTGATAAGGGAGCCATCCTGATCCATGTGGATCCAAGGTTTACCCGTACCTCTGCTAAGGCTGATATTTATGTCCGACTCCGTTCTGGGACGGACATCGCTTTCCTCGGCGGTATGATTAAGTACATCTTGGAAAATAATCTTTATGATGAATTTTATGTCAAAAACTATACCAACGCTTCCTTCATTGTGAATCCAAAGTATAGCTTTGATGACGGCCTTTTCTCCGGCTATGATCCTACGAAAAGAGCCTATGATGCCTTAACCTGGGTGTTAGAAAAAGATGAAAATGGGATTCCAAAACGAGATATGTCCTTGCAGCATGAGAGGTGCGTCTTCCAGCTTCTCAAGAAACATTATTCCCGTTATACTCTGGAGAAGGTGACGCAGATCACTGGAACCCCTTCGGAAGACTTGGAAAAGGTTTACAAGGTCTATGGTTCTACGGGTGCCCCGGATAAGGCCGGCACCGAAATATATGCCATGGGCTGGTGCCAGCACACAGTGGGTGTGCAGAATATCCGCGCCATGTCCATCGTCCAGTCTCTCCTGGGTAATATGGGTATTGCCGGTGGGGGTATCAATGCTCTCCGAGGCGAATCTAATGTCCAGGGGTCGACTGATGCGGGCCTTCTGTACAACGTCTGGCCTGCATATTTACCAACTCCTCAAGCCCATTTGGCAACGCTCTCGGATTATAACAAGACGACGCCGGTATCAAAGGATCCGCGGAGCGTCAACTGGTGGAAGAACCGGCCTAAATACATTGCAAGCTACCTAAAATCCATATTCGGAGAAAAAACCAACAAAGAGAACGATTTTGGATACTCGTGGATGCCCAAGCTTGATACGGGTCAGGACGCATCCTGGCTGGTTCTTTTTGACGAGATGTATAAGGGAACTTTCACCGGCTTCTTTGCCTGGGGGATGAACCCGGCCTGTTCAGGTGCTCATGCCGGCAAGGTTCGTCAGGCTATGACCAAGCTGGATTGGCTGGTGAATGTAAATCTCTTTGATAATGAAACCGGTTCCTTCTGGAAAGGCCCGGGCATGGATCCCAAGAAGATCAAGACAGAGGTCTTCCAACTCCCCTGTGCAGCCTCTATGGAAAAGGAAGGCAGCATCAGCAACAGCGGCCGATGGATGCAGTGGCGCTACAAGGCATCTAATCCTCCTGGCGAGGCGAAACCTGATGGGGACATTATGTATGAGTTGTTTAAGAAAGTCCGGGCCCTCTATGAGAAAGATAAAGGAGCTTTCCCCGAACCGATCTTGAATTTGAAGTGGGACTATGAAACGAATGGCCATTTCGATATTCACAAGGTGGCCAAGGAGATCAATGGTTACTTCTTAGAAGATATTCCAGAACATCCGGCAGACAAAAAGGCATACAAGAAGGGGACTCTGGTCCCCAGCTTTGTCTATCTTTTGGATGACGGCCGGACATCCTGTGGTAGTTGGATCTATTCAGCCAGTTATACCGAGGCTGGCAATATGGCCGCCCGGAGAAAGAAGACCGACCCAACCGGATTGGGTCTTTATCCCGAGTGGTCATGGACTTGGCCGGTCAATCGTCGGATTATTTACAACCGCGCCTCTGTTGATCTGGATGGAAATCCGCGTGATCCGAAACGGCCTTTACTGAAATGGGATGCGGCCGGAAAGAGATGGATCGGCGACGTGCCTGATAATGCGGTCCCACCCATGGGCACCGATGGGGCCTATCCGTTTATCATGAAGCCTGACGGGGTAGCCTCCATCTTCGGACCGGGATTAAAAGATGGTCCATTCCCCGAACATTATGAACCTCTCGAATGCCCGATTGAGAAGAACATCATGTCCAGCCAGAGGATCAACCCGGTCATCAGAATCTTTGAGGGAGGTCTGGATACATTTACGACCTGCGACCCAAAATATCCCTTTGTCTGCAGCACTTACCGGGTGACCGAGCACTGGCAAACCGGAGTCTTGACCAGATGGCTGCCCTGGCTCATTGAGGCCGAACCTCAAATGTTTTGCGAGATGAGTCTGGAATTGGCCAAACTGAAAGAGATTAAAAATGGTGACAAGGTGATCGTGGAGACTTCCCGGGGTAAACTATGGGCCGTGGCCATCGTCACTTCCCGTCTTAAACCCTTCAATATCGCTGGTAATATCGTTCACCAGATAGGAATTCCCTGGCACTTTGGGTGGATCTATCCCAAGGATGGAGGTGAAAGTGCGAATTTGTTGACGCCTACGATCGGGGACCCCAATACCATGATTCCGGAATCGAAGGCGTTTATGGCCAATGTCAAAAAAATGGCCCAGCAACCGGCCAAGAAAACAACCAAGAGTTAGAGGAGGTGACTTAAATGGCAGACAAATCCTTTTTTATAGATACAACGAAATGCACGGCATGCCGGGGGTGTCAGATTGCCTGCAAGCAGTGGAACAAGAATCCAGGAACCAAAACCATTCAGCGCGGAAGCCATCAGAACCCAGCGGATCTCTCCTTTTTTACATATAAATTGATGAGGTTCAGTGAGTTAGAAGAGGGTGGGAGAACGAAATGGTATTTCTTTGCAGATCAGTGCAGACACTGCATTGAACCACCCTGCAAGGCAACGGCAGAATCCTTAGGGTCGAAAGCCATCGCCAAAGATGAAGCCACTGGTGCGGTGACTTTCAATCCGAAGGTAAAGGTGAAAGCAGCAGATTTCAAGACCATCAGAGAATCTTGCCCTTATGATATTCCAAGATGGGATGAGAAGGTCGGGGGGATGGCGAAATGCACGATGTGCATTGATCGAATTAAAGAGGGACTGCTGCCGGCGTGTGTGAAGTCTTGTCCAACGGGGACGATGAACTTCGGTGACAGGAATGCCATACTTGAGATGGCAAACAAGAGGCTGAAAGAGGCGCAAGGCGTTTATAAAGATGCCATGCTTGCCAATCCCGATGATGTCCGGGCGATATATCTCCTTGTTGATGATCCCAAGAAATACCACAAATTTGCTGTAGCAGAGAACAGTATTGGGATTACGAGGAAAATGGCTCTCAGACGCATCTTTCAGCCTTTAAACGGCCTTCGTAATATGATCGGATAAAACCCTGAAAAAGGGGGGGTGTGAACCCAGGGCTTGTTTCGATCGGGAGTCTCGAAACAAGCCCGTTTTTTTCAGTCCTTCTCCTTCACTAATAACAAATTTCTCCCTCTCCCTTGATGGGAGAGGTCGCTGACGCTCCATCGCTTTAGCGACGGAGCGGTTGGGGTGAGGGTGAAGGAACGGGAAGATTTTGGAAAAAGGAAGAAAACATTGAAAAAGTTAAGAGAGAGGATACAACAGATTAAAAAGAAGAGACCCGGCTACGGAGAGATTCTGGACTTCTACCAAGAGGTTAGAGAGGCACAAGATCAAGTAAAAGCGTCTTTAAAAATTAATCCCGTACGACTCAGGAAGGAGTGGAAGGAACTCTTGACCAAAGGGGGGTTCTCATTGATTCAGAAAGAAGATTTCCCCGTGGATGTTGAGGGATCCGTGGAACTCTTTCAGTCCATCTGTCGGATCGGAAAAGATGCAAACCCCCATATGGCAGAGCAGGTAAGAAAAATTGAACAGGCCATCGAAAATAGAAGAATAGACTTGAGGAAGCTATTAAAAAAAGGAGTCAAGGAGAAAAAGATTGAAGAGGTGGCTGCTGAATCTGGACTGGACAAGAAAGTCTTCTCATTTCTACTCCTGGGCAGCACCAAACCTTCGATTGAGGCCGCGAGGGAACAACTTGGCAATCATATCAATCCTGAAACCTGGCTGAAAGGGTATTGTCCCGTGTGCGGCTCCCTTCCCTTCCTAAGTCTACTAAGAGAAGAAGTGGGAAAACGGTATCTCCTCTGCTCTTATTGCGGATTTCAATGGCGAATCGAACGACTCATCTGTCCCTTCTGCAATAGCAAAGAACAGCAATCTCTCCAATATCTTTATGCGAAGGGAGAGGAAGCCTATCGCATCGATCTCTGCGAAAAATGTCACCAGTATATCAAAACGATTGACCTGCGAAACTTAGAAGAGTCAGATCCCTCCTTGGAGGATCTCGCCACCCTCCATCTCGATCTTTTAGCCGCACAAAAAGGCTATAAGCGGCCGATCCCCAATCCATGGACCACGTAAAATTACTGATCGCTATGCCCAAAATCCTAAGTGCATAGCGTCTCCTGTTAGCTCTTGTTTTCAAAGGACGAATGAGGTATAAATTTATTTAGTTATTGGGAGGTAAATGGGATGAAAGTGAAATGGTTTCTTATAGGCTTTTTTGTTCTGGGGTTTCATTGGCCGATGAATGGCACTCCCGCCCTGGCCCAAGAACCAAGGAAGACACTCACCGTCCTGTACAGCAACAATATTAATGGCGAGATCGAACCCTGCCCAAGCTGAGACCAGAGGAATCGTCTTGGCGGTCTAGCCAGGAGGGGAACCTGGGTGAAAGAGATGAGGGAAAAGGAAAAGGGGGTTCTTGTTTTGGATGCGGGTGATCTTCTTTCTAAGAAGTATTCAAACCCTGTTCCGGAGAATGGGTTAAAGATGGCAACTCAGAAAGATCAGCTTATCATCGAGAGTCTCAATCTGATGGGTTACGATGCCATGGGTGTTGGGGATGACGATTTGACCCTTGGAAAAGAGTTCCTGCTCGAGATATCGAAGAAAGCCAATTTCCCCTTTCTCTCATCCAACCTCTCTGATGAGGAGACGGGAAAATTCCTCTTCCAACCTTATCTCCTGAAAGAGATAAATGGCCTCAAGATAGGGATCTTTAGCCTTCTTTCCCCGGATGTTTTTACAGGCCAGGGGGATCCCCGAAAAAAAGGGTTGATCTTCCGACCTCCCGTTGAAACGGCTCAGAACATCGTCAAGGAACTTCAACCCAAAGCCGACTTCATCATCCTCCTGAGCCATCTTAGCTATCCTAAGGATGTGGAACTGGCTCAGGCGGTTACAGGAATTCACCTCATCCTCGGCAGTCATACAGGGATCTATCTTGCCTATCCGCCGCCCACCAAGAATACCATCATCGTTCAAACCCCCCCGAAAGGGATGTATGCTGGAAGGCTCGATCTTGTCCTCCATAACAACGGGTCCGTCTTTTACAATACAATGACCAAACGGTCCTTGGAGAATCACCTCAACAACCTTAATAACCAATTGAACTCCACTCAAGCCTCCGAGGCTGAAAAGGCCCAGTGGAGAAAGGCGAAAGAGGACACCGAGCGGTCCCTTGCACAACTCCATGGAAAGAATGAATTTTCGAATACGATCACGCCACTCAATGAACAGATAAAAGACCACCCTGAAATTCTGAAGATGGTCGAAGAATACAAATCGAAATATGTGGAAACGGGAAAACCTCTTCCCCCAAAATGATTCAGATGGCAGCCACCGACTTAATCCTTCTCCATCCTCCAAGCCTTTATGATTTCAGGAAACGTCCAGGTCTATATGGCCCGATCAGCGATGTCGTCCCTTCCACCCCAATCTTTGAAATGTACCCCATCGGGTTTGCCAGTCTCTCCGAATATTTGGAGCGCCACGGCCTCAGAGTGAGGATTATCAATGTCGCCATGAAAATGCTGAAGGATGAGCGGTTCGACGTGGAGCGACTCATCCTGAATAAGAAGCCTGCTGCCTTTGGCATCGATCTCCACTGGATGGCCCATGTCCAGGGAGCATTGGCTCTGGCAGAGATCATCAAACGGTTTCACCCACAAACCCCCGTCATCTTAGGTGGACTCTCTGCCACCTATTATCACGAAGAGATACTCCGTCAGTACCCTTTCGTCGATTTTGTGGTGAGAGGAGATTCGACGGAGAAGCCCCTGCTCCAACTGATGCAAGCGATCAAGGGAAAGGGCGATTTTAAAAACATCCCGAACCTCACCTTTAGGGATGGAAGGGATGGAATTCAAGTCAACCCTCTCACCTATGTTCCGGAGACTCTCGATGATATTGCCATCGACTACCGTCACATCATGAAGAAAGTGGTGAGGTATGCGGACCCTACAGGGTACCAGCCTTTTGTCGATTGGTACACCTATCCGGTCACCGCAGTCTTTACCTGCCGCGGGTGCATCTACCATTGTAAAACTTGCGGAGGCTCGTCACAGACCTTTCGATCAATGGCCAACCGGAGAAAGCCGGCCTATCGGGATCCCAAGCTTTTGGCTCAGGATATCTTCAATATCTCCGACCACCTCCATGCCCCGGTCATGATCATCGGCGATGTCTTTCAACCCGGAGAAGAATATGGTTTCACCTTTCTTCAGGAGATGAAGAGGAGGCCGATCACCAACCATGTCGCCTTTGAATTTTTTATCCCTCCCTCCAGATCTCAACTGGAAAAAATTGCAGAGGCGATTCCCAACTTTAATATCGAAATCTCCCCGGAGTCTCATGATGAAGAAGTTCGAAAAGCCTTTGGAAGGCCTTATAACAATGAGGCCTTGGAGGGGATGATCACGGACGCCGTCGATCTCGGCTCCAAACGGATCGATCTCTTTTTCATGATCGGGCTTCCGAAACAAACCTATTCATCCGCCTTGGAGACCGTCGATTATTGTCGTTCCCTCTTGGAGCGATTTCGATCCTACAAGAAACTCCTTCCTTTTATTTCTCCTCTGGCCCCCTTCCTGGACCCCGGGAGTGCTGTATTCGAGGCGCCAGAAAAATATGGATACCGCCTCCTCTATCGGACGGTGGAAGAGCATCGCCAGGCATTGCTGGCCCCCAGTTGGAAATACATCCTCAATTACGAAACCGAATGGATGGATCGGGATGAGATCGTTGCAAGCACCTATGAGGCCGGGAAGAGGCTAAATCGCCTGAAGGCCGAATTTGGTCTGATTGATGGAAAGACGGCAGAATCTGTTGAATTGCGGATCGAGGGGGCGGTTCGGATGATGAAAGAGATCGACCGGATCATGTCCCTTCCGGATGCCAATGAAAGGGAGCTCCTATTGGGGTCCACCTTAAACGGACGTCACTCCCTTCGTGCCTACAGCATGTCCACGGTCTGCGAGAAAAGGGAATTGGAGTGGCCCACTCGATTCATTCGAATGAACTTCTTCAAAATTATGAAGACACTCCTGATGAGGAGGAAGTCCAATGTCTCCGTCCCTTCGCCAACAAGTTCTTCGTAAGATACCGAGTGTTGATGAAATCCTATCAAAGCCACAGATCGCCGATCTCTTAAGGACCTATCCCCGGACGGTCGTGGTCGATGCCGTGAGGAATGGACTGAAGCGACTCCGCCAACAACTTTTCGACAAGGAAGAATTCTCCGATTTGAAGGAGGAATTCTTTTCCTTCGAATACCTCTATCCTCTCTTCCAGAAGGAGATTGATCTTCAAGTCCGGCTTCGGCTCCGCCCACTCATCAATGCGACGGGAGTGGTGATCCACACCAATCTTGGGAGATCGCCTCTCCATCCTTCTGCGCTGCAACACATGATCGATATCGCTAAAACCTATTCCAATTTGGAATATGACCTCGATCTCGGTGAACGGGGAAGTCGCTACAGCCACGTGGAGGGAATCCTCTGCCGTCTCTCGGGTGCGGAATCGGCCTTGGTGGTGAATAATAATGCGGGGGCTGTTTTGCTCACTCTGAATACCATGGCCGAGGGAAGGGAGGTGATTGTTTCGAGAGGGGAATTGGTAGAAATTGGAGGGACCTTTCGGATCCCCGATGTGATGAGGCGCAGCGGGGCTACGCTCAGGGAAGTTGGGACCACCAATCGTACCCACCTGAGCGATTATCAAAACGCAATCAGTTCCCAAACGGCTCTGCTCTTGAAGGTGCATACCAGCAACTTCAGAGTGATAGGCTTCACCTCCGATGTGTCGCTCCAAGATCTCGTCCAGTTAGGAAGGCAGCATCATCTCCCTGTCTTGAACGATTTAGGAAGCGGCTGTTTTGTAGACCTCACTCAATATGGATTGGAAAAAGAACCCACTGTTCAGGAGGCGATCAAAACCGGCGTGGATGTGGTCACCTTTAGCGGTGATAAACTCTTGGGGGGTCCTCAGGCAGGAATCATTTTGGGCAAGAAGAACTTGTTGGATCTCATTAAGATCAATCCATTGACCAGAGCCCTCCGCATTGACAAGCTGACCTTGGCTGCTCTCGAATCTACCCTTCTCCTCTACCTCGACGAAAAGAGGGCGATGGAAGAGATTCCGACCCTTCGGATGTTGGGGTTGGATACGGCCAATTTAAAGAGGAGAGGAAGGCGCCTTCTGAGAAGATTGTCGGGGAGGGTTGATAAAGGAACCCACCTCGCCCTGATGGAAGATGTCTCTCAGGTGGGAGGGGGCGCCCTTCCCCTTCAGGAACTTCCGACGATGGTCCTTGCGATCAAACCCCTCAATTTCTCCGTAAACGACCTTGAGGAAAATTTAAGAAAGGGAGACCCCCCCATCATTTCTCGAATCAGTAAAGATGAATTAATCTTGGATATGAGAACTGTCCTCGATGAAGAGATCCCTCTTTTGGCCCTTGGTCTTGAGAAGGCCTTCAAACATCTCCAGTCGCAATGACGCAAAATTACCTAAAAAATAAATTCCCAAATCCCCCCAACCCCCCTTTACTAAAGGGGGGAGAGGAGGGATTATCTTTCTCCATTCAAGTATCGGAAAAGGATCAGGGAACCCGTATCGACCAATTTCTTTCAAAAACCGATCTCAAACTCTCCCGCTCTCAGGCGAAAAAACTGATCGAGGGCGGGAGCATCCTCCTCAATCAGAGACGGACCAAACCCAGGGCCCATTTGAAAGCGGGTGACATGGTTTCAGGGACCCTTCCCAAACCCGAATCCCTTCTGTTGAAGCCAGAGCCTCTTCCTCTCGCCGTCTTGTATGAGGACCCTTCGATCATCGTTATCGATAAACCGCCGGGAATGGTCGTTCATCCTGCTTACGGAAACCCTTCGGGCACTTTGGTCAATGCACTCCTTTATCATTGCAAAGACCTCGCCGGAATTAATGGTGTTTTAAGGCCAGGGATCGTGCACCGGTTAGATAAGGATACCTCCGGTGTGATGGTCGTTGCTAAGGATGACGAGGCTTACCATGAATTGACCAAGCAGTTTAAGAATCGCACCGTAGAGAAGGTCTATTTGGCCATCGCCTACGGTCAATTCGCTAAAGAAGAAGGTGTTGTCGATTCTGCCATCGGAAGACATCCAAGTCAGAGGAAACGGATGTCCACCCGAACAAAGAGGGGGAGGATCGCAATCACCCGGTGGAAGGTGGTTGAGCGGCTTAATGGTTTCACTCTCCTTGAGATATTCCCCCAGACGGGTCGTACCCATCAGATCCGTGTCCACCTCTCCTCCATGGGCCATCCTATTTTAGGAGACCCCCTGTACGGGAGAAAAGGAAGGCCTGGGACGATCCATGACCCTGTGTTGAAGGAGTGCGTGAGAAGAATGAATCGTCAAGCTCTCCACGCCCAGCGATTGGGAATTAGCCACCCTCGGACAGGAGAAAAAATCCAATTTGTTTCACCTCTTCCTTATGATATGAGGGAGGTACTCGAGTGGTTACGCTCACAAAGAGCAAGTTTCTCCCTCTCCCCTGCCTACCGCAGGCAGGCTTGACGGGAGAGGGCGTGGGTGAGGGTGAATAGAACGTGAATATCCTTAGTCGATCCTCTCTGAAAACAAAAAATCGTCTTCCTTATTTTGAAAATCCTAAGATGGCAGAAAACGAATGGGTCCGGCACGCTTTTCTCACGCGCAAAGGAGGGGGCAGCCCCTCCCCTTATGATTCGCTCAATTTGAGTGATAAGAATGGCGATCGGAAAGAGATTGTCTCCCAGAATAAAAAATTAATTGCAACAGCCTTTGCCTTTGACCCAAATCGCTTAATCGTTCTCGATCAAATGCAACAAGATCAAATCCTTCTCCTCAAAGAACCAATCATGACCCTTCCCTCTCGGTTAGAATATGATGCCCTGATTACAAATTCTCCGAACAGATTCCTTGGTATCCTGACTGCGGATTGCCTCCCGATCCTTGTGGTCGATCAAAAAAAGAGAGTGATTGGTGCGATCCATGCCGGAAGGCGAGGAACAGCCTTCCACATCACGACGAAGGTTTTGAAAAAAATGGAGGAGGAATTCTTTTGTTCGCCGGAGGATCTCTTCATCACCCTGGGTCCATCTATAGGGCCTTGCTGCTATGAGATCGATGAGAAGGTCTTTTCCCCGGAGTGGGAGTTCTTTTCTACGTCGAGCGGGAGGGGGAAGTGGAGGGTAGACCTTGCCGGGATCAATATCACCGAGATGAAAAAAGAAGGGATTCCGGAAGAACAGATCTATCGGGTCGATCTCTGCACCCATTGTCATCATGACCTCTTCTTCTCTTACCGGAAAGAAGGAAGAACGGGAAGACAGCTGTCTTTTATTGGCATTGTTAATCTGTAGCCGCAGGTTTCAGCCTGCGCAATAAATAATCCCCCCTCGCCCCCCTTTAGAAAAGGGGGGGTGGGGGGATTTGCCTCTATGCTCTATGCGCTCTGCTCTATGCTTAGGTACAGATGAATGGAAGATATCATCCTTAAAATTTATCTCCAACCCAAGTCCTCAAAAAACGAAATCGTCGGTCCCTACCGAGATGGGATCAAGATAAAATTAACTGCCCCACCTTTGGAGGGAAAAGCCAATGAAGCTCTCATTCGATTCTTGGCCAAGGAATTGAGCATTTCACCATCCTGTATTGAAATGCTAAAAGGCCATCACTCCCGAGAGAAAACATTAAGGATTTCTAATTCAAACTCCTTGACTTTAAAAAGAAAACCAATTAGTCTAAAACATGGAAGTGGATAGGTTCTGGTGGGCCTCCTGGACTTCAAATCCAGTGACGGGCAGAAGATGTCCGTGGTGGGTTCGATCCCCATGCACTTCCGCCAATTTGAAGAAGAGCATGGCCATAGAGCATAGGGCAAAGCATAAGAATTCAAATGCGATTTACGAAGGGCTTATTTTTTTGTGCATGCAGGTGATGTTTTGGAAGTGTACCCGACTGGTTGCAAGACATAACATCGTGATAAATTATTTTTAAAAGGAGAAAAAAATGTTTGGAGTAGGAATGCCGGAGTTGATCGTCATCTTGGTTATTGTTCTGATCATTTTTGGTGCCGGAAAACTTCCTCAGATCGGTGAAGGGCTTGGAAAAGGTATCCGAAACTTTAAGAAAGCGACGACCAAAGAACAAGAAGAGATCGACGTCACTCCAAAAAAAACTGAAGAGATTTCTGAAAAAAAGTGAAAAATCGAAGGCCTTCTCCCTTTACTTAGAATGGGACATATTGCCTACATCGGGATCGGTTCGAATATCGGCGACAAAGTCGAGCAGTGCGAAAAAGCCATCTCTGAAATCATAAAAGTCGATTGCCACAAACTCTTGGCAAAATCCTCCCTTTTTAAAACTCGGCCTATCGGTTACACCTCTCAGGAGTGGTTCGTCAACGGAGTGATAAAAATCGAAACGGATTTAGAACCTCTCGACCTCCTCCGATCCCTAAAGGCTATTGAGTTCCGACTGGGACGCTTGGAAACCTTCCGGTGGGGTCCTCGAACGATCGATCTCGATATTCTCTTCTTTGACGAAGAGGAAATCGAAATGGAGGAACTCCAGATCCCCCACCCCCGCCTTCTCGGGCGTCAATTCGTTCTCATCCCCTTGGCCGAACTCGACCGAAGTCTCGTCCATCCTGTCCTGAAAAGGACGGTTGGAGAGCTTTTAGAAAATCTCAAAGAGGATCAGGGAGTCGAAAAACTTTAAAACTTACCAGAGATAGATTCTTAAGAACCCCTCCAGCCCATCTGTTCGGCTGAGCTCACGACGAAGCCTTCTCTCCGTGGGGAGAGGGCAAAGGTGCGGGGCAATACTGGATTGGCCATGATTCGTTTTATTTTCTTCACCATCCTCTTTTTTATCCTCTATTATGTTCTCCTATACCTCCTCAAAGGTATCCTACCACGGAAGAAAAGGATCAACCCAGAGTCTGAGCCAGAAGAACTTGTTCAGGATCCGAATTGCCAGACATATATTCCCAAACGATCTGCTGTAAAGAAGAAAATTTCCGGCAACGTCCTTTACTTCTGCAGCCAGGAATGCATGAAAAGATATCTCAAAAGGGAAGAATAGACGATTGGATGAGTTTCTTGTCTCCACAGTAAACCTACTTAAGATACAGTCCTTATCCCCAAAAAAATACATAATTCACCCGATTATTCTCAAATCATTATTTGTAATTTTGAAGATGATCACTTCCATTGCCATCAGAAGAGGAAGAAAAGGGTTGACAAAGGTCGGCTTTTTAGATATACATACCTTTAAGAATCGTAGGTTGAAAAGTTTGAAAGGGGGTGAAACGATGAAACAGATCTGGGCGTTTCTGTTGGTTCTTGTCTTCTTCTCCTTCTCTCTTTCCGGGTGTGCCTATTTTGCCGCACGAAATGAGATTAAAGCAGCAGAGAAAGCGACTGCGGAATTGAAGGGAGCGGGAGGAGCAACACTGGCTCCTTACGAGTATTGCAGTGCCGAAAGTTTTTTAGAGATCTCCAAATTTGTATTAACGGAAAACAGCTGGAAAGTGTCGAAGGAATTTGCAGCTCGTTCAAAATCGGCTGCAGAAGCCGGTCTGGCTGAAGTGAAGAAAAAATAAGACGGGAAGATAAAAGGGGGTGAAACATGATGAGCATGAACAAGCGAAAGACATTAATGAGTCTCGAGAACTTTTCAATAAAGCTACCTTAGCAGGGGCAAAGAAGTGTGCACCCTGCCAATATGCCAAGGCTGAGGCCTACTTAGCCTTAGTGGACCATTATGTAACGATAGGGCATGGATGTTCTCCTTATTTAGACAAACAAGTAAATTCAATTAATATTGTTAAAGAGAAATCTTTAGAAGCCCTCAAGCTTACGCCGTGTGAACCCAAAGGGCAGCAGCAATACACGCTTACCGTTCAGAAGGCAGGCAGCGGGAGCGGGACAGTGACGAGTTCTCCATCTGGGATCGATTGCGGGTCGGATTGTACTGAAACCTACAATGCGGGGACGATCGTGACCCTGACAGCGGTGGCAGCTTCCGGGTCGATATTTGAGGGATGGTCGGGCGGTGGGTGTTCAGGCACAGGGACCTGCGCGGTTACGATGAACACCTCGAAGACGGTGACCGCCACCTTGGCATCTGTCCCGCCAGGGCCTACACCGCCTGCGCCAGCACCGCCACCTGCGCCAGCACCACCGGCACCTGCGCCTGCGCCAACACCAGCCCCGGCACCTGCACCGGGAGAAGTGACATTCGACAGCATCTATTTCGATACCAACAAGACAAATATCAACCCTGCAGCTGCAAAGGCCTTGGATCGAAATGGAATGATTCTGAAAGAGAATCCTAAAATAAAAGTAGAGATCGGGGGCCACACCGATTCGACTGGGTCGGACAAGGTGAACCAGAAGATCTCGGAGAAAAGAGCCCTGAGTGCTAAAAAATATATTCAGGATAAATTCAATATTCCGGATGGTCGGATGGCGGTAAAGGGCTATGGAAGCAAAAAGCCCATTGCCGACAATCGGACCAAAGAGGGCCGCGCCAAGAACAGGAGGGTGGAGGTCAAGGTCATTCAATAAACAACCCAGCCATCTATCCACGGTAGACTGATTTTAAGGTGGCAAGGTTTTTCCCCTTGCCACCTCGTTTTTTATCTGAGGGAGGGAAAAATCAATGAAGTTCTTTATCGATACGGCCAACCCCGGTGAGATAAAGAAGGCCTACGAGATGGGAGTGATGGATGGTGTCACCACCAACCCCTCATTGATCTCTAAGGAAAACAGAGATTTCGCATCGCTCATCAAAGAGATTTGTGAAATCATCCGAGGGCTGCCGATCGTCTCCAGCATTCGCCACCCCATTCATGTCCTGGAAGCGGCTCTCATCGGGGCGGATGTGGCGACCATCCCGTATAAGGTGATTGAACAGTTGGTCAAACATTCATTGACGGAGATCGGTATTGAACGGTTTTTGGAGGATTGGAAGAAGGTTCCGAAGAGATAAAAAAGGGGCCCTTTATTCGAAGGGCCCCTTTCAATCAGCCGATTCATTTTTCTTCCAACAAGATCTGTTTGCGACGGGCTTCCTCTTTCTTGGAAAGGATGACCCGGAGCACTCCATCTTTATAAGACGCTTTGATTTTTTCCTGGTCGATCCTTCTCGACAGGGTAAAAGTGCGGTGAAAGGTTCCATAAGGCCTTTCAATTTGGAGGTAATTGGTGTCGCCTGTCTCTTTGACAAACCTTCTCTCTCCTTGAATGATCAGGGTATTCTCTTCCACCTTGATATCGATCTCGCTCTGGTTGACTTCTGGCAAGTCAATTTTGAGAATCAGTTCATTCTCCCGTTCCAGGATGTCCACCCGGGGAGACCAAGTTCCTCGGGGCATTCCCTCTTCCTTCCAAACGCGGGAGAGTGTCTCATCGAAAAGTCGGGTCATCCGATCTTGCATCGCCATCAGGTCTCGAAAAGGCTCCCACTTCACATGGACCATACCCCTCACCTCCTACAAGGGTTATAAAAAATATAATCCAATTGATCAATAATGTCAACCCCGCTCTATTTGGGGATTGAGGGATTTGGGAATTGAGGGGTTGAGGAATTCAGGAATTGAAGTCCTTGAGGGCTGCAGATTTCTCAATTCGCAATTTCTCAATCAAGGAGAGTTAACTTCTACAGGTATAACAGATGTCAAAAAAATCCTTCGGGAGTTTGACCTGCTCCTTAAACTTCTCCAACTGAAACCAAGGGGCAAAATAGTTCCCACAGACCTTACATTTCTTCATCTTCAAGGTTCGCTTCCACCGGATGATCGTCCGCTCATCTCCCTCCTCTTTCATCCGTATCACATCCACCGGGCAGACGACCACACAGGCCCCGCAGGCGATACAGTCCATGGCCTCTTCCCCAAAGGGAGGGAGCATCTCCTTTCGGTCTCCTCGAAAAGCAAATTGGATGGCGTGGGCGCCGACCACTTCATCACAGACCCTTCCGCAAAGACCGCAGAGGATGCAATCTTTATCCTCTTTCTTGAATCGAACCTCATGGACCCCCATCTCTCTCGCCATATCCTGAATGAGCTTGTCTCCCGGGCACATGGCCAAGATGAGTTCCATAATCATTCGGCGGGCTCGCAATACCTTTTCCGTCTGGGTGAGCACCTCAATCCCTTCCATCACAGGATAGGTGCAAGAAGTCGTCATCCTTGACCTTCCCTTGCTCACCACCTCCACCAGGCAGAGACGACAAGCGCCGTAGGGCTTTACCGATTCGTTGTAGCAAAGGTGGGGAATTTCAATTCCTGCGTCGAGGGCTACTTCTAAAACATATCCGCCTTCTCTCCCCTCAACAGGTTGGCCATCGATTACAAAGGGAATCATGAATTTTCCTCCTATTACGCCCATGCCTTAACTGAGTATGCATTGGAATTCCGTTGTGAAATCCCAAATCTCAAGCACCAAATCCCAAATAAATTCAAAACCCTAATTTCTAATGATCAAAACAAATTTTTCATTTTTTCAATCCTCAATCCGAAATCTGCAATGTTATTGAACTTCGACCGCTTCAAATTTACAGGTCTCAAAGCACATGCCGCACTTGATACATTTTTCGCTGTCGATCTGAAAAGGTTCTCCTTCCTCTTTCTTCGTCTTCCTTTTTCCAGTGATCGCCTTCTCCGGACAGACCTTGGCACATCTTCCGCACCTCGTGCACACGTCGGAGAGGATGCGATATTCGAGAAGAGCCCGGCAGACCTTAGCCGGACATCGCTTATTAAGAATATGTTCTCGATATTCATCTCGGAAGTATCGGATAGTGGACAGGACAGGATTTGGAGCGGTCATCCCCAGCCCACAGAGAGAGGCTTCTGCCGTCACCCATCCCAATTCCTCCAGGAGATCAATCTGCTCAATCGTTCCCCGTCCCTCGGTAATCTCCGTCAGGATTTCATGCATTCTCTTCGTCCCCTCCCGACAGGAGGTGCACTTCCCGCACGATTCGTCCTTAAGAAAGTTCGTAAAATATTTGGCCACATCTACCATACAGGTGGATTCATCCATGACGATCATGCCACCCGAACCCATCATGGATCCCACTTCTGTCAGTCGGTCAAAATCGACCGGCAGATCGATCAGTGATTCGGGGATACATCCGCCCGAGGGACCTCCGGTTTGGACGGCCTTGAATCTCTTTCCGCCAGGGATCCCACCTCCCATGTCATAGACGATCTCTCGAAGCCTGATCCCCATTGGGACTTCAACCAGACCCGTATTATTGACCTTCCCGACGAGAGAGAAGATCTTGGTACCTTTACTTCCCTCCGTGCCAATTTTAGTATACCAGTCGGCACCGCGGTCGATGATGACCGGCACATTCGCCCAGGTCTCCACGTTGTTCAAATTGCTCGGACGATCCCAGAGACCGCTGATGACGGTATGGATATGCTTAGCCCTGGGTTCTCCAACATTCCCTTCAAGGGAGGCCATGAGAGCAGTCGATTCTCCGCATACAAAGGCCCCTCCTCCTCGACTGATCTTCACATCGAAATCGAACCCTGATCCGAGAATGTCTTTTCCCAGGAGTCCCAATTCTCGAGCCTGCTCAATGGCGATCCCGATATTGATCACAGCCAGTGGGTATTCGTTCCGGACATAGACATATCCCTCATGGGCCCCAATGGCATAAGCACCGATGATCATCCCCTCCAATACGCTATGGGGGTTTCCCTCCAAAAGGCTCCGGTCCATGTAAGCGCCAGGGTCTCCCTCATCCGCATTACAGATCACATATCGGATATCTCCAGGTGCCTTCTTACAGGTCTCCCACTTCACCCCAGCGGGGAATCCTCCACCTCCTCGGCCTCTCAGATTAGCCTTTTTTACCTCTTTAATGATCTCATCAGGATGCATCGATGATAAGGCTTTTGCCAAGGCGCGGTATCCGCCCACTGCTAAATAATCCTCAATCCGGGTGGGGTCGATGCTTCCATTATTTCCAAAGATGATCCGCATCTGTTTCTTGTAAAAAGGAACATCCTCTTCGCGGATAATCTTCTCTCCTGTTGTGGGGTGCTCGTAAAGAAGAGAATCTAAGATCTTTCCCTCGAGAATCGTTTCCTCAAAGATCTTCAGTGCGTCTTCTGGCTTGACCCGTTGATAAAGGATCTTTTGCGGATGAAGAATTACCAAGGGCCCTCTTTCACAGAACCCATGGCAGCCCGTCACCCGAACCTCTATTCCGTTGCCTCTTGAATGATCCTGAAGAACCTTTTTAAATGCCTCGATGACCTGATGGCACCCAAAGGCATGACATCCCGTTCCACCGCAAACCGTCACACAGGGATGATTGGGGTCCCGTTTGCTGAGGATTTCATCTCGAAACCGTTCCAGACCTTGAGGACTACTAATCCTTCCCATTCAAACCCTCCCTTTTATCCGATTTATCTTCGCGAAATTTCTTAATGGTCTCTTCCACCTTTATAGGACTCATCTTCCCAAAGTATTGACCATCAATGGCTACGACTGGTCCAGCGGCGCAGACTCCCAGGCAGTTCACGGTTTCCAGGGTAAAGTTCCGATCCGGGGTGGTCTCTCCTGAACGGATTCCCAATGCCAGGGTGAATTGATCTACAATTCTCGGTCCCCCCCGGACATGACAGGCTGTCCCCAGACAGACCAGAATTTCATGGCGACCGCGGGGTGTAAGGCTGAAGGCCCGGTAAAATGTAGCAATCCTGTAGATTTTATTTAAAGGAATATGAAGCTGTGCTCCCAAATGTTCGAGTGCTTCTTTGGGAAGATATTTCTCCTTGGCTTGGATGTCTTGAAGAATAGCAAGAATGGCCGACTCCTTGCGATCGTATCGGTCGATAATACTATCGATGTCTTGATAAGTCATCTCATACTCCTTTTTTCGCCTTCTCTTTCAGTTGCTCGTATTCCTCATGTACCCGCTTCTCAATCTCCTCGATCATGCTATCCGTGAGATGGCGAAATCGCCCTTGCAGTCTGATATATTCTTTGATGGGCTTCAATTTAGGGAAATCGATGCTCAAGTGGTATCGTCCCCTTTCCACTTCATAAAGAGGAAAAACACCTGTCTCCACAGCTAACCGACCCAGTTTAATTGAAAGTTCAGGTGCGGACCTCCAGCCGGTCGGACAGACGGAAAGGATGTGGACATAGGCAGGCCCCTTAATATCCGCAGCTTTCTTCACCTTCTGAACCAGGTCGATTGGATAGCTGGGGCAGGCTGTTGCTACATAAGGGATATTATGAGCCGCCGCAATGGCAGGCATGTTCTTCTTCCATGTGATCTGTCCCATTTGCACTTTTCCAGCAGGGGAGGTGGTCGTGGATGCACCAAAAGGGGTCGAGGAGGAGCGCTGGATACCCGTATTCATATAGGCCTCATTGTCGGTGCAAATATAGATGAAGTCGTGACCCCTCTCGAGGGCTCCTGAAAGGGCCTGCAGCCCAATGTCCGCCGTCCCTCCATCTCCAGCCATGGCAAGGGTGACTATCTTTTTGCAAGGAATTCTTCCCTTTCTCATCAAGACCTTTAATGCCGATTCGATGCCTGAAGCGACAGCTGCCGTATTCTCAAAGGCCACATGGAACCAGGGAACCCTCCATGAGGTGAAGGGCAGTGGAGAAGAGACAATCTCCATGCATCCTGTTGCATTAGCAATGATCACATTCCTTCCCAATGCTTTGGCAACTAATCTCACTGCCAATGCTTCGGCACATCCCTGGCAGGCTCGATGGCCAGGTGCAAAATACTCTTTCTGGGTCAATGTCCGAACCGCAAAAACATTTAAATTTTCAGTCATCCTCTCACCCCGTAAATTTCGTATCCTTCTCTATTTCCTTCTTCAATCTCGATTTCAGCCTTATTCACCATCTTGATGAAGTCTGAGGGAGTCACATCCCTTCCTGAAATCCCAGCAACAAAGTTATACACGGATGGTCTCTGGGTCTCCCCGTAGAGGGCTGCCTTGATCTCCGATGCAACAGGTCCGCAAGCTCCTACAGAGATGGCACGGTCAATCACCACCAACTGTTTTGCATGAAGAGTGGCCTTTTTCAAATCATCAAAAGGGAAAGGTCGCCAAAGTCGGATCTTTACGAGCCCAACGGACCTTCCCTCCTCTCGCATCTTATCCACAGCCACAGAAGCCGTCTCACCACAACTTCCCATGGTGACAAGCAATGTATCGGCATCCTCGGTCTTATAGGTCTCGACAGGATGATAATACCTTCCGGTCATGTCTCCGAAGGCCTTCCAGGTCTCTAAGATCTTGGGAATTGAAGATCGGATGGCCTCCTCCTGGGCTTTCTTTGTCTCTGCAAAAATACTGGGAAGCGCAAAAGCACCCATGGTCACCGGACGATCAGGGTGCAGACGGTGGACGGGCTGATAAGGAGGTAGGAACTGATCAATCTTTCCCTGTTCGATCAGTTCAAAGGGCTCGATCACATGGCTCAGGATGAACCCATCCATATTGATAATGACAGGAAGGAGAACATTTTTGTCCTCTCCTAACCGAAAGGACACAAAAACATGATCATAGACCTCTTGACCATTCTCCACAAAAAATTGAATCCACCCGCAGTCCCGAATGGACATCACATCACTGTGATCATTCCAAATGCTCAGGGGAGCGGAAAGCGTTCGATTTGAAATGATCATGAGCATCGGAAGTCTCAACCCCGATGCAATGTAGGTGATCTCACTCATCAGGGCTAAACCCTGCGAACTCGTACAGGTGAACGTCCTCGCCCCGGTCGCCGCTGCCCCCACACAGACACTCAATGCAGAGTGCTCCGATTCCACACAAAAGAATTCTGCATCCATCTCTCCGTTAGCCACCAACTCGGAAAGGTGTTCAACGATATGTGTCTGCGGGGTGATGGGATAGGCTGAGATCACATCCACATTGGCCTGTTTGACCGCCTCGGCGGCAGCGATTGAAACCTCCATTCCAACCCTTTTCCCCATTATTTCTCCTCCTCTTCCAACACCATCGAGATGGCTCCGGTTGGACACTCTTTTGCACAGATGCCACAACCCTTGCAGTAGTACAGGTCCGCAATAAAATAACCCTCCGCATTCAAGCTATAAGCCATATCCGGACAGAAGATATAGCACAACCCGCAGTGGATACAGAGCTCCTTGTTCAGAACAGGTTTAAGGGTCTTCCAATCCCCTGTCCGATATTGGCTGGCATTTCCAGGCTCTAAGATGACGTTTCCGACTGGCAGTTCCTTCCACGTCCATTCTGATTCAGGTTTTGTCATGCCTTTCACCTCTTTTTT
>Ga0315282_10003595_pt1 | contig 27780 bp, 23 predicted proteins | sample YL17G07_20_MG_FD_203693 | JGI IMG/M metagenome (GOLD analysis project Ga0315282, IMG submission 203693) | Sediment microbial communities from Yellowstone Lake, YNP, Wyoming, USA - YL17G07_20 | ecosystem: Environmental > Aquatic > Freshwater > Lake > Sediment | place: USA: Wyoming | collected...
ATCTCGCTCCGTTTTCTCATGATCTCGACGCCGGCCCGGGCCAGCCTCTCCTCGTAGGACGACAGCACTTCCCGCTCCCCCCGTTCCTTGAGGAGCCGGTTCCTGCTCCTCCACACGCGGTGGAAATCCCTGAGAAGCCGCTGATAACCCGTATCGGTCTGGACCAGGATCCGATCCAGGAACCGCCGCCTCCCCTCGGGCGATCCGTACACCAGGTCCAGATGACCCGGGTGAAAAAGTACCATGGGCAGGCGGTTGAAATGATCCGGGTTCGGGGCCTTGCCGCCTGCCTTCACCTTGCGACCCGAGGCGTCGAGAACGATCCGAACTTCCAGGGGCGGCGCGTCATGCATCAGGAACTCGCCCGAGACCTGCGACTCGCCCGCACCACGACGGATCAGGTCCTCGGACCGGGCCATGCGGAAGGAGCTGAAGGTGCCGAGGAGGTAGATCGCCTCTAGCAGCGAGCTCTTACCGGAACCGTTCGGGCCGTGAACGATGTTGAGCCCCGTGTCCGGCTCGAGTCCGATGGAAGGGAAAAGACGATAGTCCCTCAAGGTGAGCCTTGAGAGAATCGTAGAAGGGAGATCGCTCACTAGATCTTCATCGGCATGATGATCCCGATGAACGACGACGCGCCGGACTGGTCCCGCAGCAGGGCGGCGTCCTCGTCCTCGTTCATCTCGATCGTGACCTCGTCGCTTTCGAGCACGGACAGGACGTCGATGAAGTACTTCGCGTTGAAGCAGAGCGTGATGGGCTCCCCTTCGTAGCCGATATCGACCGAGTCCTTGCCTTCGCCCAGGTTGGGGTTGTCGGTCCCTATCTCCACCGTGTTCCCCTTGAATGAGAACTTCGCGGTGGAGGTCTGGTCCTCGGCCATGATCGCGACCCGCCGGATGGCCTCCAGGAACGCCAGGCGCGGCAGCTTGGCGCGACGTTGGGCCGTGGTGGGGATGGCCCTCTCATAGGGCGGAAACTCCTCGGCCACGAGCTTCGAGACCAGGGTCACTTCCTGCACCTGGTTCTCTCCGATGGGAAGCCCGGCCCTGAAGGAGACCATCTGACCGCCCATGCCGACCGTCACCTCCTGGATATCCTTCTCCACGAGTCTCTTCAGTTCCTGAATGGTCCTCTGGGGGATCTGCATGCCGAAGTTGTACATCCCCTCCCCCTCGTCCAATCGGAACTCGGCCTTGGAAAGGCGGTGTCGATCCGTGGTCACCATCCGGATGATCTTTCCGTCCCCCTGGAAGAACGCGCCCGAGATGTTGGTCCGGGTCTGGTCCAGGCTGATGGAGTAGGCGGTCTGGGCGATCATCCGGTTCAGCACCTCGGTCCGGATGGTGAACGGCTGTTCGGACTGTATCTCCGGAATCTGAGGGAAATCCTCTGCGGGCATGCCGTTCAGGTTGTACTTGGCCCTGCCTGAGGAGACCGTGAGCCGGTAGTTCTTCTCCTGGCTGTAGACCAGCACCTCCTCCTGGGGCAGGCTCCGCGCGATCTCATAGAGGGTCCTCGCATGTACCGTGATCGCTCCTTCAGTGATCACCTGCCCCGGGCATCGGACCTCCATCCAGAGGTTCAGGTCCGTGGTGGTCATGCGGACCATGTTGGCTCCGCCAGCCTCGATGAGAACGTTCGACAGGACCGGAATCGAGCTCCGCCGGGCCGTAATCCCGTGGGTCCATGTGATGGCTTCGAGCAGATGCTTTTGTGGAATCCTGAGCTCCATGGTTATGGTTCTCCCCTCGTGATGGCTGCGCTCTTCTGCTTCATAAGAAAGCTATTATATAGATAAACCGTCGTCGTAGTAAGCCCTGTGGAAAACGTGATCATCCGGCGAACGTTCCGGAATCGCTCGGGCAATCCATCAGGTCGGATGTTGAAAGATCTGTTCATCAAAGACCTGTAACCTGTGAATCCTTTTCCCTCGTCCCGCCGTCCCCAGCTTGGAACCAGCTTTTCCTGAAGATTTCTAAGACAATCGAACAGGAAATCAACATTAATTTTTAAAGACCCGTAACGGGCGGATCAGGGCATTCTCTCTGGACGCAATCGCCACGAGATGACTCCGGTGGTCGAGAAGCCTCAAAACACCCGCCTGGGTATCACCGTCGTCCGGGAGATCAAGGGACTGTCCGTTCCGGATCTTCGACTCCTCGTCGTCGGAGATGCGAATCGAAGGCACGTCCGGAAGCATGTCGCCGAGCGGGACGAGGAACTCCGCCGATCGCCCCTCGAGCACGCCCGAACGAATGTCGGGAAGCGTTTGCGACCGACTCTCGTCGAATCCGGACGACGCCGTGCGCCGGAGATACGAGACATGGCCTAACGAGCCGAGCGCGGCCCCCAAATCCCTTCCCAGCGAACGAATATAGGTGCCTGGACCGCAGGCGACGTCGATTCGAATCCGGTCTTCATGCAGCTCTCGGAGATCCATCGAAATGATCTCCACCGAGCGCAGCGGCGGCACGACATCCTCGCCGCGTCTCGCCATGCGATAGAGCGGAACCCCCCTTTGCTTGATCGCCGAGAAGGCCGGCGGGCGCTGTTGCTGAATGCCGACAAACCTGACGAGCACCGCTTCGATCGTCGTTCGATCCAGGGCCGGAACCGGGGCATTCGCGATCACGCGGCCGGTGGCGTCGCAGGTATCGGTCTCAGCGCCCAACGTGATGTCAAAACAATAGCGCTTGACACCGCCTGTGAGATACGGGGCGAGCTTCGTGGCCTCTCCGAGAAGGACCGGAAGGACCCCGGTGGCGAACGGATCGAGGGTGCCCACATGACCGGCCTTGGCCGCTCCGAAGAGGTGTTTCAGCTCCTTCACGACATCGAGAGACGTCCGGCCCGCGGGCTTGTCGAGGATGACGAGACCGTGCATCACTCCCACAGCGCCTTCACCGCAAGCTCGATGATCTCCTGCGCCGACTCGGGCGTTCCCTGAAGGGTACAGCCCGAGGCGTTCTTGTGCCCGCCGCCGCCGAACCGGGAGGCGAGGAGCGACACGTCGATGTCCCCTCTCGAGCGAAGGCTGACCCGGACCTCACCAGGCTTCTCCTCGCGAAGGAAGGCGGCCACCTCCACACCGCGCACCGATCGCGCGTAATTGACGAACCCCTCGAGATCCGACGGAGTGACCCCGGACTTTGCGATCTCCTCCCGGGAGAGGGAGAGCGAAGCGAAGCGGCCGTCCTGGGAGACCTTGAGCCGGGCCAGGGCGAAGGAGAGGGCCCGGAACCGCTCGGGACGGAAGGACTCGTACACCGACGAAGCCACGCGCCACGGATCCACGCCGGCATCGATGAGCCGGGCCGCGGATCGAAAGGTCTTGTCGGATGTGTTGGCGTATCGGAACGAACCCGTGTCGGTCAGAATGGCGGTGTAGAGGCACTCGGCCATCTCCGGACCGACCGCAACGCCGAGATCATCGGCCAGCCGGAGGATGATCTCGCCGGTCGCAGCCGCGTCCTCACGAAGCACCACGTCGCCCAGATCCCCCTGCGGGTGATGGTCGATGGAGACGAGGGGACCGGTCACATCACGTGCCGGCCAGGGATCGGGCAGCAGGCTCGCCGAGGCCGTGTCCAGGAGCACCGTGAGGTCGAACCGCCCCATGTCCGCGATGGAGCGTTCCACCTCGCGGCTCCCGACGAGGAAGTCGTAGGCCGAGGGAAACCCCTCCGGGTGATAGACCATCGTCTCCTTTCCGAGCCCGATGAGGATGAGACGGAAGGCCAGGACCGACCCGATCGCGTCGCCGTCCGGATCGACGTGGGTGCTGAGCAGGATCCGCTTCGCATCCGAGAGGAGGAGCCGGATCCGATCATCTGCCGCCGCCGGGTCGTCCTCGGTCCGGACGGACGTGCCCCGGTCCCCGGCGATCTCATGAAGAAGGCGATCGATTTTCGATCCATAGTCGAAACTGTCATCGTAGAAGAAATGGAGATCAGGCACATGCCGCATCCGGAGACGCCGTCCGAGCTCGCGCTTCAGAAAACCCGCGACGCGGGCGAGGCTGGCGAGGGTTACCTCGAGATCCCTTCCGGGGCCGGGTGCGATGTAGATCTTGGCGGACCGGAGATCGGGGCTCACCTCCACCGAGGTCAGTGTGGCGGCAGCCGCGCACTCATCCTTGATGTCCCGGAGGAGCAATGAGGCGAGCTCCTCCTGCACCAAGGCATTGACCCGTTCCGTTCTCCTCGTCGGCTTGCTCAATCGTTCTCCTCTGCGGCCGGGAATCCGCCGAAGGGCTCGTCCCCCAGGTGGATGAGCTCCGTGCTCCAGTCCAGGATCGGTGCCGCGTCAAGTCCCTCGATGAAGCGGAAGATGGTGCCGAGCATGGAGTCGATATGGCTCGAGCTGTTTCCGACCACGGCGAACCCCAGCGAGGCCCGCTGCCACACGTCATTGTTCCCCACTTCGGCGGCGGCTGCGTTGAAACGGTCCTTGACCCGGTCCAGGACCCTCCGGATCACCTGCCGTTTCGACTTGAGCGAGTTCGCGAAGGGGAGCGAGAGCTCCAGGCGTCCGACGCCGATGATCATGGCAGCGACTCCCTTCGGATCAGAGTTCGGGCTGGACCTCCTTCACCACGAACACCTCGATCACGTCCCCCACCTTGACGTCGTTGAAGCCGTCGAGGCTGATGCCGCACTCGTACCCCTGGGCCACTTCGCGCACGTCGTCCTTGAAGCGCTTCAGGGAGCCGAGCTTGCCCTCCCAGATCTGGATCGAATCCCTCACGATGCGGGCCTTGGCGTTGCGGAGGATCTTCCCCTCCAGGACCGAGCAGCCCGCGATGGTGCCCACCTTGGGAACATGGAAGGTCTGGCGCACCTCGGCATGGCCCATGGTCTCCTCCTTGAAGACCGGTGCGAGGAGCCCCTGGAGCCCCTTCTTCACCGCGTCGATCGCCTCGTAGATGATGGAGAAGATCTGGATGTCCACCTTCTTCTCCTCGGCGATCTTGCGGGCCCGTCCCGAGGGCCTCACGTTGAACCCGATGATGACCGCGCCGGCGGCCGAGGCCAGCATCACGTCCGACTCGGTGATGCCTCCCACCGACATATGGATGACCTCCACCTTGATCGCATCGGTCGAGAGCTTGGTGAAGGCCTCCTTGAGCGCCTCGAGCGATCCCTGGACGTCGGCCTTGATGATGAGCTTGAGATCGTGCGAATCCCCCTCCTGCATGCGCAGGAAGATATCCTGGAGCGAAACTCGTCCAGCATCCCCCACGGTCGCCTTGGTCACTTTCTTCTGACGGTTGTCGGCGATCTGCTCGGCCATCTTCATGCTGGAGAGGACATCGAACGGATCTCCGGCGTTCGGCACCTCGTTCAGGCCCAGGATCTCCACCGGCGTGGAGGGTCCCGCCTCCTTCACCGACTGGCCGAAGTCGTCGGTCAGGGCGCGGATCTTCCCATGGGCCGTTCCGGCCACTACGATGTCGCCGCTTCTCAGCATGCCGTCCAGGACCAGCACGTTGGCCACCGGGCCCCGACCCTTGTCGAGGTAGGCCTCGAGGACCGCGCCCCGTGCGGGCCGGTCCGGATTCGCCGTGAGCTCCATGAGGTCGGCCTGGAGGGCCAGCATCTCGAGAAGGGTGTCGACCCCTTCTCCGGTCCGTGCCGACACCTTGCAAATAGTGGTCTGACCACCCCACTCCTCGACCACGAGCCCCTGGTCCGCGAGCTGCCGGAGGATCCGTTCCGGGTTCGCGACCGGGAGGTCGATCTTGTTGAGCGCCACCATGATCGGCACGTCTGCCGCTTTGGCGTGGTTCGCCGCTTCGATGGTCTGGGGCATCACGCCGTCGTCCGCCGCGACCACCAGGACCACGAGGTCGGTGACGTTTGCCCCCCTCGCCCGCATGGCTGTGAAGGCCTCATGACCCGGCGTGTCGATGAAGCAGAGGGTGCCGTGCGGGGTGTTCACCCGGTACGCGCCGATGTGCTGTGTGATGCCTCCCGCCTCTCCCGCCGCCACGTGGGACTTCCGGATGCAGTCGAGAAGCGAGGTCTTGCCGTGGTCCACGTGACCCATCATGGTGATGATGAGGGGCCGGGTTTTCGCTTGGGAGGCAGGCTCCCCTTCCTGACGGGCCGCGGCCAGGAGCTCCTCCTCGCCCACGGCCGTGTCCTCGACCTCGTAGCTGAACTCGGTGGCGATAATCTTGGCCGTGTCCGAATCGAGAATCGAGTTGATGTTCACGCCGGACATGCCCATGCTGATGAGCTTCATCAGCACCTCGGTGGCCTTGATCCCCATGCGCTTGGCAAGCTCCTGGAGACTGATGGTCTCCTCGATCCGGATGATCCGCTTGATCGCCTTCGGGGTGGTGATCTCGGTCTTCTTGACCTTCTTGCCCGGGACCGCGCGCTTCTTGCGGGCCTTGGGCACGAATCCGGCCAGCGCCTTGCCCTTGCCCGATTCCATGAGGTCCTTGCCGCGCACGAGCTCCCGTCTGCGGCCCGGTGCGGTGGCCTTGCCTCGGGCGACCTCGCCCTCCTCGCGCTCGAGCTGGGACTCGGGGATGTGGAATACCGGAACATCGCCCCCCGGCGCCGGCGGTACCGCTCCCTCGCGGACCTTGGGCGCCTCCACGGTCCCAGGCGCAGCCTCGGCCGGCGGTTGCGGAGCCGCGGCCGGCAATGACGCATCGGCCGTGGCCGCCGCCTTCTCGGCCGGCAATGCCTCGGCGGGCGAAGCGGCTTCGGCCGACGGCCGCATCTGCTCTTCCTTCGAAATCAGGACGTCCTGCTCCGGCGGCTCGGAAATGGCCTTGCGAGCCGGCTTCCGGACCGCGGCCGACACAGGCTCTTTGGGCTCCGGGGCGACCACCGGCGTCTTGGACCGCCGTCGAACCACGGTGGGCAGGATCCGTTCCTCGATGGTGGACTCCAGCTTGTGGCGCTCCAGGACCTTCTTGATCCGGGCGGCGTCGTCCGCCTCCAGGGCGCTCATGTGGTTCTTGATGGGCAGCCCCTCGGACTGGATGATCTCCACCAGCTTCTTGGGGCCCAAGCCCAGCTCCTTGGCCAACTCGTAGACGCGAACCTTTCCTAGCATGGCTCTCTATTCCTCCACCGGAAGCAGCCTTCCGGCGCGCTCCAGAGCGGCGGCCAGCCCCGGGTCCGTCACCACGGCCGCTCCGATCTCTTTTCGTCCCATCCGTTCGCCCAGCCAGGACCGGGTGCCGACCCGCAGGATCGGAACCCGGGCCCGGAGGGCCGCCTTCTCCGCCTTGGAGGACGGGCCGGCATCCAAAGCCATCACGAGGAGCTTGGCCAGACCGTTCGTAACGGCATCCCTGCCGGCCTCGTTGCCCACCTGGAGATTGCCGGTGGTGTAGGCCGACGAGATCAGGCCTGCCATCCGCCGCATCACCAGGCCGGTGATCTCGGCGGAGATCGCCTCCGGGTCCGGGACCAAGGCCTCCGGGATTCGGAGGACCGCCTTGAGCACCGTGGTCCTGAGGCCTTTCTTGAGACAGGCCGGCCTGGGATGCACGTAAGCTCCGCGTCCGTGTCCGACGCGGCGGAAATCGACGATCACGCGCCGGCTCGAATCCGCAACCAGCCTCACCAGATCGTCCTGGCTCCCGGCCTTCCGGCACCCGATGCAGGTCCGGACCGGCCCTCGTGCCCCGCTCTCCCCTCGATCGGGCATCCCGCTCACCATTCCTTGTCCACTTCGTCTATCGGCTTGCCCAGCCCCTTTGTGATGGAGGGCCTGGAATCGCCTTTCTTCTTCGCCTCGTCGTCCTCAGCCGCCGGGGTCCCGTCCGCCGGAGTCTCTGCGGCCTTCGCCTCGGCTTCGGCCGCCAGGGCCTTCTCGGCCTCTGCTTCGGCGTCGGCAGCGGCCAAGGCCTTTGCAATCTCGGCGAGTTCCTTTTCCTTTTGGGCCCGCTCGCGCGCCTCCTCGAGGATGGTGGCCTCGCTGGCCACGAACTCACGAACCGCCTCCACGATCTCCCGCGCCTTCTTGAGGCCCAGCCCGGACTTGATCGCGATCTGATCGGAATCGGTCTCGGCCAGGAGGTCGTCCACCGAACGGTACCCGGCCTTCTCGAGCGCCGCGAGGGTCCTCTCGCCGATGCCGTGAACGAGCAGGAGCCGGTCCCGCTCGGTCAAGGGCTCGTCCCGGGAGGCACGCTCGAGGATCTGCTTCTGGCGCGCGATCTCGGCCAACGCCTCGGCCGAGCGCTGGATCCGCTCGATGACCTCGGAACCGCCGATGCCCGGGATGGCCGAGAGCTCCTGCGAGTCGGCCTTAATCACGTCATCGAGGGTGCGGTACCCGAGCTTGTACATCGTCTGGGCGGTCTGATCATCCAGGCCGTCGATGTTGGCGAGCATCGCGATGGCCGTCTCCTCCATCTCCTTGAATTTCGTCTCGGAAACGATGTCGAGCTTCCATCCCGTAAGCAGCGAGGCGAGCCTGACGTTCTGTCCCCGCCGTCCGATGGCGAGCGAGAGCTTGTCGTCCGGCACCACGAGCTCCATGGCGCCGTTCGACTCGTCGATGATGACACGCGCCACTTCGGCCGGCGCGATGGCGTTGCACACGAACCGCGCCGGGTCGCGGTCCCAGGGTACGATGTCGATCTTCTCGCCGCGGAGCTCCTGCACCACGGCCTGGACGCGAGCCCCCTTCATGCCCACGCAGGCGCCCACCGGGTCCACGTCCGAGTCACGTGACGATACGGAGATCTTGGACCGGACGCCGGGGTCCCGCGCCGCGTTCACGATCCGCACGATCGACTCGTATATCTCCGGCACTTCCATCTCGAAGAGCTTGATGAGAAGCCCCACATCGCTCCGGGAGAGGATGATCTGAGGGCCGCGCGCCTCACGATCGATGTCCTTCACGTAGGCCATGATGCGGTCTCCGGGCCGGTACGACTCGCGCGGTGTCTGTTCCGTGGCCGGGAGCACGGCCTCGGTGCGGCCGAGGTCCACGATGATGTTGTTGCCGCGCTCGTATCGCCGGACCGTGCCCGCGATGATCTCCCCTTTCCGGTCCTTGTACTCGCGGTAGATGTTCTCGCGCTCGGCGTCGCGCACGCGCTGGATGATCACCTGCTTCGCGGTCTGGGCAGCGATGCGTCCGAAGCCGTTCTTGTACGTCTTGAGTTGGAGCAGATCGCCGAACTCCTTGTCCTGCTTCTTGGCCTTCTTCTCGTCCTCGTCGCGGTAGAAGATCTGGAACCCGAGCTCCTCGCCCAGGCCGGCCTCGAGGTTGTACTTGGGAAGGTCCGAGAGCGCCACCTCGCGCTCATCGTTCTCCACCTTCTCGACCACGGTCAGATACTGGAAGAGATCGATGTCCCCCGTCTCCTCGTTGAACTTGACCTCGAGGTCGCGGACCGTGCCGAAGGATCGCTTCGCGGCCGTGAGGATCGCCGCCTCGAGGGTCTCGATCAGGATCTTCCGATCAATCCCCTTGTCGCGGCTCACCTGGTCGATGATCATGCTGAGGGTCATGTTTCCTTGTTGCATCTTTCATTCTCCGGTCTTGACCCTGAGATCCTTCTCGATCTCGGGCACCAAATTGGCTTTCATCACATGGTCGAGCGGGATGTGGACCTTCTCCCCCTGATCGGTCCGGAGCGCCACGACGCCGGCCGCGACCTCCGCGATCTCGCCCGAGAAGGTCCGCTTTCCGCCGATGGGGCTCCGGGTCTTGATCCGGGCCTTGGCTCCAAGGAACCGCGTGAAGTCCTCGGCGCTCTTGAGCGGCCGATCGAGCCCGGCCGATGAGACCTCGAGCCGGTAGGATCCGTCGATGACGTCGGCCGTGTCGAGCGCGACCCCGATGTCCCGGCTTATGCGGGCGCAGAGGTCGACCGACACGCCTGATCCCTTTTCGGGTGTGGTGCCCACGCTCTCAATGAAGAGACGAAGCACCTTGCCCCGCCCCTCGCGCCGGAACACGATCTCCACGATCCGACAGCCGTGCGCGGCCACGACAGGCTCCATGGTCTTTTCGAGTTCGTCCACGATTCCCAAGGCTCCTTTCCCGCTGGGCGAAAAAAAAGGCAGGCCTCTCAAGAAGGCCCACCTTACCCATGCTACCCCACAACACAAAAACGGCTCTCATTATCCCCTCTTTACGGCAAAGCGCAAGGAATAATACGCAACGGGGCGATTGACATGGTGGGTATCTTAGTAATACCATGATAGTATGAAAGTAAAGACATCCATCACACTTTCGGAAGACCTCCTCAGGGAGATCGAGCGCTACGCCGTCTCGCACCGGAGCCGGTCCGAATTCATCGAGGCCGCGATCACGGCCTACCTCGAGGCGCGGAAACGGCAGGAGCGGGACCGCAAGGACCTCGAGATCCTCAACACGCACGCCGACCGGCTGAACAAGGAGGCCGAGGATGTGCTCTCCTACCAGGTCACGCTGTGAAACGGGGGGAGTTCTATCGCGTCCATGCGCCAACGACCCACGACCCGAAAAGGTCCCGCGTCTTCGTCGTAGCGAGCCGCCAGGTGCTCATCGACTCCCGGTACAGCACGGTGATCTGCGCGCCGGTCTTCACGGTGCACGACGGCCTCTCGACGCAGGTCAAGGTCGGGCCGGATGAGGGGCTGAAGCACCAGAGCAGCATCCACTGCGACGAGCTTGTGAGCCTCACCAAGTCAGCGCTTACCCATTATGTGGGGATGCTCTCGACGGAGAAGCTCGCGGTCCTGGACCATGCCCTGGCTCTGGCCCTGGACTTGCCTACCCCTTGAGCACCGCGGCGGGTTGAAGACGCGCGACCACGCGGCCGAGGCCCGCCTCGACCACGGCGGCCACCACCTCCGACACGTCCTTGTAGGCGTCGGGCATCTCCTCGGCGATGGTTTTGTTGCGCGCCGCCTGGACCAGGACCCCCTTTTCGGACAGCTCCTCGACGATCGACCGGCCCCTGGCCTTTTTCAAGGCCTCGCTGCGGCTCATCTGACGCCCTGCGCCGTGGCAGAGCGAGCCCCAGGTCTCGTCGAGCGTCTTCGGAGTGGCCACGAGCACGAACGAGCCGCGGCCCATGTCGCCCGGCACCAGAACGGGCTGTCCGATGTTCCGGTACACGGCCGGAACGAGCGGGTGGCCGGCCGGGAACGCCCGGGTCGCCCCCTTGCGGTGCACGCACACCTTTCGTCCGTCGGCTGCGGCGTGGCGCTCGATCTTGGCGATGTTGTGGCATACGTCGTACACCAGAGTCCATCCCGCCTCACCGGGGCTTATGGCCAGCGCCTCCTCGATCCCCTTCTTGACCAGGGCCGACAGGACCTGCCGGTTCGCGAACGCGTAGTTCGCGGCCGCGGCCATGGCCGCGAGATAGCTCCTGGCCTCGGCCGAGGACAGGGGCGCAGACGCGAGCTGGCGGTCCGGCACCCGGATGCCGTACCGGGTCATGGCGTGCTGCATGGAGCGGAGCGCGTCGTCGCAGATCTGGTGCCCGAACCCGCGAGAGCCCGAGTGGATCAGGAACGCGAGGTTCCCCTTTTCGAGGCCGAAGACCCGCGCCGCTTCCGGGTACCCGATCTCCGCAATCTCGGCCACCTCCACGAAATGGTTGCCCGATCCGAGCGTGCCGACCTGGAACCGGCCCCGCTCTTGCGCGCGGGCGCTTACTGCTGCGAGATCCGCGGCCTCCATGGAACCCTGGTCCTCGATTCGCTCGAGCTCGGACGGCTCGCCCCAGCCGTTCTTCACGGCCCATGCCGCACCGTCCGAGCAGATCCTGGAGAGGACCTTGTCCGAGGCCTCGATCGGGCCGTTCGAGCCCACGCCTGTGGGCACGCTCGCAGCGAGCAGGGCCAAAATGCGGTCGAGCCGGCCTCTCGCCGCCTCGAACGGGATCCGGCTCGCGACGAGCCGCACCCCGCAGTTGATGTCGTATCCCACGCCGCCGGGCGACACCACACCGCCGTCGAGTGAGAACGCGGCCACGCCGCCGATGGGGAAGCCGTAGCCCGAGTGCATGTCCGGCATGCCTATCGAAGCGCCCATGATGCCGGGCAGGGTGGCCACGTTCGCGAGCTGGGTGAGGCACTCGTCTCCCCGGAGGGACACCATGAGCCGTTCGGACGCGTAGAACACCGCGTCCACCTTCATGCGGCCCGAGCGCCGTATGCGGTAACGGCACGCGCCGTCCCGCTTGAACTCGAGCGTCTTCACAAGTCCACCACCACCCGGGCTTTCAAGATACCCGATTGCCGTCTCACCTTGAGGTCATGATACGTCGCGGCCTTGGGGATCAAAAGGGGGGCAACCCCTTTCTCCAGAATGAAACCCGAGACCGTTCCCGAAGCCTGCCAGCGTTCCTCGTCTTCCCTGTTCTCGGTCGCGGACGCAACGGCGTTCATCGCGACGAACCCACGGGTCTCGAGGAGGACGATGAGCTCGTTCAGCCACGCCACCAAGAGCTCCTCGAGGTCTCGGGCCGAGACCGAGATCCGGATCTCGGCCGTCGGGCCCGCGTCGGCTCCAGCCACGGCCCTGCCATAGGCCCACGTCGCATCCTCGAGAAGCGCAGCCGCGTCCCGGCCCTCGAGATCGAGCACGAGGTCGCCGCTTGGGGTCGAATCCGCATCCGTCATAACACTGGCAATATAGCATGACGCGGGTTATTTTGGGCCCAGGAGGTTTGGGAGAGCCATGGAACACGTCTTTACGCCCAAGCGGCTTGCAGTGGTGGGGGCGTCGAGCCGGCCGGACAACCTGGCGCGGGGGATCCTGAGCAACCTCCTGCGGTTCGAGTACGAGGGGGAGATCTTCCCTGTGGGGAGGCACTCGGGCGCGATCCGCGGGATCCCGATCTACGACTCGGTGGCCAAGATCCCGGGCGCCATCGACGCGGCCGTGATCCTCACGCCCGCCCGGGTCGTGATTGAAACGGCCAAGTCCTGCATCGGCCACGGCGCACGGGTGCTCTACGTCGAGACCGCGGGCTTCCGCGAGCTCGGGGACGAGGGGGCGAGGCTCGAGCAGGAGCTCCTCGCCGCAGCCAGGGGCTCGGGCGCCCGGCTCGTGGGCCCCAACTGCATCGGCGTCATCAACGCGCACACCGGGCTCGTGACCTCGTTCATCGAGGTGAACCGGGTGAGCCCGGGCGGGATCGCGGTCGTGACCCAGAGCGGCGGGTACGGCGTGTCGCTCCTCGCCGAGTTCACGGCCAAGAACATGGGGCTCTCCAAGTTCGTCTCCATCGGAAACAAGCTCGACGTGGACGAGGTGGCCTGCCTCGAGTACTTCTCCCGGGACCCGCAGACCGAGGTGATCTGCCTCTACCTCGAGGGGATCGCGGACGGTCGCAGGCTCGCCGAGGCCGTGGCGCGCTGCCCCAAGCCGGTGGTGGTGCACAAGGCGAACCGGGGCTGGCTCTCGCAGCGGGTCGCCATGAGCCACACCGCGGCGCTCACGAGCGACACCAAGGTGGTGGAGACCGCGCTCCGTCAGGCCGGGGCCGTGCTCGCCTCGAGCATCAACGAAATGGTGCGGACCGCCATGGCACTCCGCATGACCCCCTTCAAGGGCCGGAGGCTCGTGGCCATCACGCGCTCCGGCGGACACGCGGTCATGGCGGCCGACACGTGCGAGCGGTACGATTTCGTGCTGCCGCCGCTTCCCGAGCGGGTGCTCAAGGAGGCGAAGCGCAGGACGCGCGCGCACGTCATCAAGCTCACGAACCCCATGGATCTGGGCGACATGTGGGACCAGCGGTTCTATTTCGACCTCCTCGACATGTGCCTCAGCGAGGCGTGCTACGACGCGGCCGTGTTCCAGTACGCACACATGATCCAGGACCGGCCTCCGTTCCCGCCCGACATCCTCGAGCGGATCCGGGACATGAGCGAGAAATACAAGAAGCCGGTGGGGTTCTGCTTCGTGCACAACGACGAGCTGGTCGCGAACCTGTGCCGGAAGGCGGTGTACCCGGTCTTCGCAGGCATCGACGACGCGGTCACGGCTCTGGCCGTTCGGCGGGGGGCCGCGGTGGGATCGCGGGAGATGGGGCTCAAGGAGCGGCCCGCGAGCATCGACACGAAACGAGCGGCCGCGATCCTGGACGGCATCGGGACGCATCGCGATGCGCCCCTGCTGCTCGGCAAGGAGGCCTACGAGATCCTCGAGGCGTACGGCGTGCCGCAGGCGCCGTGGTGCGTGGCCGGCGACGAGAACGACGCGGCACCCGACGCCTGCCGCGTGGGCTATCCGGCCGTGCTCAAGGTGATCTCGCCCCAGCTCTCGCACAAGACAGAGGCGGGGGGCGTGGTGCTCGGCATCTCGAGCGACGAGGAGCTCAGGACCGCGCTCCGCGCCATGCGGGCCGACGTGACCGCGCGCTTTCCGGATGCCCGGATCCAGGGCTATCTGGTCCAGAAGCTCGTGCCGGGCGGGATCGAGGTCATCGTGGGCGGACGGCGGAGCGCCGAGTTCGGGCCCGTGGTCATGGTGGGACTGGGGGGGATCTACGTGGAAGTCATGGCCGATGCGGCCATGCGGCTCGCGCCGGTGTCGGCCGACGAGGCGCGCGACATGGTCGAGGATCTCAAGGGGCACAAGCTCCTCGAGGGGGTCCGCGGCCAGGCCGCGTCCGACCTCGACGCGCTTGCGGACATCATCGTGCGACTGGGCGTGCTCCTCGCGGACCAGCCGCGCATCTCGGAGATTGATCTCAACCCAGTCAAGGTGTTTCCCGAGGGCCAGGGCGCCCTCGCCGTGGACGCGCGCGTGATCGTGGAGTAGGTCCTGCGCCGCCCCGTGCCGGAAAAGACCAGGGCATGGCTTCACCATTTCATTTTACAAGGGATTATCAACAACGCTCGCGAGAGGCGTTGACCCTGGGGCTCGAGACCGCACCGGCTTATCGCTTGTGGCAGGCCCTGGATCCGGGAGAGGCGTTCTCGCCGGACGAGCGTTATGCGGCCCTGCCGGTGTTGACCAAGAAGGACCTGCGAGAGCATTCACCGCAAGGGATGGTTCCGAATCGGCTGAGCGTGGACGAGGGACTCCGGCGCCGGGAGATCGAGCTCGTCAAGACCAGCGGCACCACTGAAGAGAGCGTCACGAACATCTGGAACCAGACCTGGTGGAATGCCTCGGAAGCCGCTTCCTGGAAGCTCAACGCCCACACGGCGTTCCTGGACGGGACCCAGCAAGAGGCGCAACTGGCCAGCGCCTTGAGCGTGGGGTTCCTTTCGGAGGACGATCTTCCGGCCACGGCGCGGGTCCTCGACCGTTTCCTGTTCCTGAACGAGAAAGCGACTCCCAAGGAGTGGCACGAACGACATTACGCGCGCATGGTGCAGGAACTGAAGGACTATCGACCGGATCTTCTGGAGGCCAATCCCTCGTACCTGGCGCGTCTCGCCTGGTGGGTATCGGCCAAGGGCCTGCGACTCCATCAGCCCCGGGTGGTGATATTCACGTACGAGCTGCCCTCGGCCATGCAGCTCGAATCCATCCGGAATGTCTTTCGGGTTCCCCTGGTGAGCTCCTATGGATCCACGGAGGCCGGTTATGTCTTCATGCAATGCGAGCACGACACGTTCCACCAGAATACCGATTTCTGCCGGGTCGATTTCCAGCCGTTGAAGATCGAACACGGCGGACCGAGTCTCGGACGCATCCTGGTCACCACCTTCCAGAACCCCTGGACGTCGCTGATCCGGTTCGATGTGGGCGATCTGGTGCGCCTGGATGAACGGCCGTTGTGCCCCTGCGGACGCACCGAAGGGTTCCGGCTCTCGGCCGTGGAGGGCCGGCTCGAGAATGCGACCTTCACGACCCAAGGGCGGCTGGTGACCACCAAGGCAGTGGACGACGCCCTGGCCGTTGTGCCGGATCTGCGCGAGTATCAGCTCACCCAGCGATCTCCTCGCGAGTATGCGCTCCGAGTCGTGGTGAAAGCATCCGCAAGCCGGGCGATCGCCGGGGCGAGGAGCGCCCTGCAGGCCCTTCATGGGCATGAGGCGAATCTGGCCATCGAGCAAGTCGAGGATATCGAACCGTCTCTATCGGGGAAATATTTTCGCACCCGTGCGGAGTTCGGAATGGACGAAAAGGGATTGTTCGCATGAGAAAACGAAGCCCTATGTATTTGCTGGCAGGAGGCAACTGGAAGCATCCGGGCGCGATCGTGCCCCTATTCGAAAAAATATTCGCCGGGAACGGTCTGGAACATCCCCGGCTGGCTTATATAGGCACGGCGAGCGGGGATGCCTTTGCCTTCTTCAAGCTCTTCGAGGTGTTCTTGAAAAAGGCGGGCGCCGTCACGGTGACCCGGGCCTTGCTGGCCAGCGCCAAGGCGGACGTCGCGCAGGCGCGAAAGGTCCTCGACGAGGCGGACGTCGTCTTCGTGTCGGGCGGAGATGTCGAGGAAGGCATATACTGGCTGGACCGGCACGGGTTGATGGATTTTTTCCACGAGCTTCATGACCGCGGGAAGCTGTTCATGGGGCTTTCGGCAGGGAGCATCATGCTGGGCACTCATTGGGTCCGTTGGAAGAATCCGGAGGATGACAGTACGGCCGAATTGTTCGATTGCCTGGGTCTGGCGCCGCTTTTGTGCGATATGCACGCGGAAGAAGATGGCTGGGACGAATTGCAGGTCGCGGTGGAACGTCTCGGCCCCGAGGGGATCGGATACGGCGTTCCCGCAGGCGGAATCCTGTGCGTGTCAGCCGATGGGGCGTTGACGGCCCTGGAAAAGCCCATAGCCTGTTTTGAAAACCGTCAAGGCAAGGTCGAGAAAGTACACGATCTGCTTCCTATCGGATGATTGGCACCGGAGACCTGGTTCTGATCGAGAACGTCAGCGGGCCGTTCAGGGCTCGGTGCCGGCGCGGAGGCGATCCAGGTAGGCCTGGTAGCCGTAGGTTCGGTCGCGCCTTCGGCCCGTGGTCTCCCGGAGTACGCGGGCCTGGACGAGCGCATCGACGGCCTTGGCCGCCGTGGGCTTGGTCGTATCGAGAAGCCTGACCACGCCGGCGATGCTGACGATGGGGTGCTCGGGCAAGAGCTCGAACAGCCTGGCCGCCGTCACCGACGTCGAAGGCGCGCCCAGGATCTTCGTTCGATCCGAGGCGATCAGCGCGAAGAGGTCCCGCGTGGCGGCCACGGCCTCGTCGGCAATGACCGCGATCCCCTCGAGGAAGAACTTAAGCCACCCCTCGAAATCGCCCCCGGCGCGAACGGCATCGAGCCTTCGGTAGTATTCGGCCCGGTGCTGCTTGAAGAAGAGGCTCAGGTAGAGAAGCGGCGAAGAGAGCAGCTTCCAGTGCTCGAGGCAGAGCGCGATGAGCAGGCGGCCGATGCGGCCGTTTCCGTCGAGGTACGGATGGATCGTCTCGAATTGCGCGTGCACGAGCCCGGCGCGAATGAGCGCGGGCAGGTCGCTCCTTCCGTGGATGTACGTCTCGAGCCGGCCGAGCAGTTCCGGGACCGCCCTTGCAGGGGGCGGCACGTAAACCGCGTTGCCCGGCCTAGTTCCGCCGATCCAGTTCTGGCTTGAGCGCACCTTGCCCGGCTGCATCATGGACCCGCGAACCCCCTTCATCAACCGGCGGTGGGTCTCGTTGAGCAGTCGGATGGAAAGCGGCAGCCCCTTGGGGCTCTGAAGCTCCTTTTGCGCGAAGGCGAGGGCCTCGAGGTAATTGCAGACCTCCCGGATGTCCGGCGTTTCGGCCGACTCGTCCTTGCCCGCAGCCTCGAAGTTGAGCAGGTCCATGAGCGTGGCCTGGGTCCCCTCGATCTGGGAGGAGATGACCGCCTCCTTGCGCACGAACGAATAGAGGAACCAGCTCACGGACGGTACCATGACGCTCACGAGATCCAGCCGGCCGAGGGCGGCCTCGGCCCGACGGAGCCGATCGGCAAGCTCGCCGTCGAGGACCAGCGGCGGCTCCCGCGGGGGCAGCGGCCTCGGAATGAAGGCGGCCACCTCCTCGCCGCCCGCGCGGCTGTGTTCGTACCTTCCGGTGATTCTCGCCATCGCGACCTCTCGTAAAGTATTCTTTACCAACAGTTCATCAAAGTAAAGAAATATTTACCAGCAAGGCCGCTGCAGAAGTGGACGCGTGCGCGATCGTGGCGTAGGTCCTACTCCGCCCCGTCCCAGCAGTAGGTGCAGAGCTTGTTCTTGGGCAGGCCGATGGCGGCCACGAGGTCGTCGAGGCGCTGGTACTGGAGCGTGGAGAGGTTCAGGCGTTTCCGGATGCTCTCGACCATGCGGCCGTAACGCTCGGTCCGCGGGTCGGCGTACTCGGCGAGGTGCCGTCCGGACTCACCTTCGAGCTCCTTGATGGCCGTGCGGCCCGCGAGGTCGAGCTCGGACCGGGACCGGGAGAAGTTCAGGAACTTGCACGAGTACACGAGCGGCGGGCAGGCGGGCCGCATGTGCACCTCGCGCGCGCCGTACTCGAAGAGCCGCTGGATGATGTCCTTGAGCTGCGTACCGCGCACGATCGAGTCCTCGCAGAAGAGGAGCCGCTGGCCGTCGATGAGCTCCTTGATCGGGATGAGCTTCATCCGCGCCACGAGATCGCGGATCTCCTGCTGCTGCGGCATGAAGCTGCGGGGCCAGGTCGGCGTGTACTTCACGAAGGGCCGGCGGTACGGCACGCCGCGCTCGGCCGCGTACCCGATCGCATGGCCGATGCCGGAGTCCGGGATGCCGGCCACGATGTCGATCGGCGCCTTGTCGGCCCGGGCCAGGGCCGCGCCGCACCGGTTCCGCACCACCTCCACGTTGATCCCCTCGTAGCTCGACGCCGGGTACCCGTAGTAGACCCAGAGAAAGGAGCAGATCTGCATCCGGTCGAGCGGCGGCTTCAGCGGCTCCGCGCCGTCGGCCGTGATGCGCACGATCTCGCCGGGCCCGAGATAGCGCTTCGCCTCGAAATCGAGGTTGGGCAGAGCGCAGGTCTCGATCGTGGCCACCGTGGACCCGGTCTTGCTCCCGATGACGACCGGCGTCCGGCCGAGCCGGTCCCGCGCCGCGTAAATGCCGTGGTCGGTGAGGAGCAGCATGGAGCTCGACCCCTCGATCTTCTCCTGCGCGTGCCGGATGCCATCCTCGAACGTGGGCTGGGTGTTGATCAGGGTGGCGATGAGCTCGGTGGGGTTGACCTCGTCGCCGCTCATCTCCGAGAAATGCGCCTTGTGCTTCTGGAACGCCTCGATCGTGAGCGCCTCGAGGTTCTGCACCACCCCCACGGTCACGATCGCGTAGGCACCCAGGTGCGACCGGATGATGAGGGGCTGGTCCTCGTAGTCGCTGATGACGCCGATGCCCATACGGCCATGCATCCGCGGGATGTCGTCCTCGAACTTGCTCCGGAACTGCGCGTTCGAGATGTCGTGGATGAAACGCGTGAACCCGCGGTCGTTCTTCACGGTCAGGCCGCCCCTTTTCGTGCCGAGGTGCGAGTGGTAGTCGGTGCCGTAGAAGAGGTCGGCCACGCAGTCGTCCTTGGAAACCACGCCGAAAAAGCCGCCCACGTTCTGTTCCTCCGGTTGAAAGGTTGGGAGTCGCGTCCTGCCAAGCCCCGTTTTCATACTCCACGCCTCCGGACCCGTCAAGGCGACGTGGAGAGGAAAAGAAGCGGTCCGCCGATTAAAATAATCCGGAGGAGGGGTTGTCCGGACAGGGATCCTTGTAATCACAGGTGCAATCGATGGTGCAGGTATAGGTCGAATCGTATGGGCATCCGGCGTCTGGAGGGTTTCCCGAATCCACGGCCGCATCTTTCCCGGAACCCGAGTCCTTGAGCCCGGAGTCGTGAATCCCGGCGTCCATGCCGCCTTCTCCGGAGCCGGCGTCCCGGGTCGCGTGGTCGCCTCCCCCATTCCCGTCCTGCGTGGGCGATTGCTGCCTGTAGCAGCCGGCTGCGGAAAGCGCGGCCGCCAGGAACGCCGCTGCGGTCTTGAGGCCGGTCTTGCGCCTTTTCCCCCGCCTTGATGCTTCCTGCGACAGCACGCGGTAGTGGCAATAGGGGTTGTCGATGCTGTGTCCGGCCGTGCTCACCGTCCACCGGCATCCGCCACGGCAGACACGCGCGTACGGACAGCCCGCGCAAAAGCCCTGGAGCATGGCCGGATCGAACTTGCGGTTGTAAGCGAAGGCGTTCGGATCATGCCAGATGTCCGCAAGCGGCCTTTGGCGGATATTGCCTTCCAGGAAATCGTCCCGGCCGTCCATGCGCGAGGGGAGGCTCAGGCAGCCCTTGATCCATCCGTCGCTCTCGATGCCGACGGTCCTGCAACCCGCCATGCAGCCGGCGAAGAACGGAAGCCTCAACCTGCCCTGGCGACGCAGGATCTCTTCCTCGGGCCCGAAATATCCGATGGAATCGCTCGCAACGACCTTGATCCTTCCTTTCCGGACCAGGCCGGCCACCATGGGGATGAGCTCCAGGAGATCCCGGGGCGCGATGAGCATCTCCGGGTTGTCCAAGAGGTTTCCCGAAGGCCGGCCTATCTGGACCTGCCATGCCATGACCCCGACGTCCGCCAGCTGATCGTGCAGGTCGGGGAGCTGGTAGAGGTTCATCCGGTTGACATGGGTGATGGCCGTGAACTTGAGGCCGGCCGCGGCCGCGTGCTCCCAGGCCGAGAAGGCCTTGGCGGTTGTTCCCGGCCCCCGGATCCGGTCGTGCGTGGGCTCGAGGCCGTCGATGCTGACGCCGAACGTATAGAGCCCCGCGTCCTTGGCGGTCTGCGCGATCTCGCGGGTGAAGAGCTGTCCGTTCGTGATCAGGGACGGGATCATGCCGTTCCGGGCGATCGCCTCGACCAGCACGGGCCAGTCTTTCCGCAGGAGAGGCTCGCCGCCTGAGAGGCAGATCCATTTGCATCCCAGGCCGGCCAGGTCGCGGATCATCCGCAGGGACTCGCCCGTATCGAGCTCCTCCTTGCGGCGCCTGCCGGCCCGTGATCCGCAATGCAGGCAATGGAGATTGCAGGCGAGCGTGGTTTCCCACACCGCGACGGCCGGCACGAATCCCAACGCTTCGATGTATTCGCGCATCTTCCCCTCCGGCTTTTCCCCTCAGGAGATTAGTGTAGCCGGATCGGGAAAACCTTCAATCCTTTGAGCAAAAAATGAGCTTTCACGCTGGGGGCGGCTTCTTCCGCGAGTCCAGATGAAGCTTCACGAAGAACGCGACGCCGAGGAGCATGAACGGGATCGACAGGAGCTGGCCCATGGTGAGATGGAACCACATCGGGTCGTGCGTCACGGGCTCCTTGTAGAACTCCACCCAGAAACGGAGCGCGAAGTAGAGGGTCACGACCACGCTCGTGGGGAGGAGCGGCCGGTACTGTCGCCCGGTCCGGCGGTAGATGAGATAGATGACCGCGAGCAGGACGAGGCTCGTCAGGACCTCGTATATCGCGCTCGGGTGCCTTGGGGGCGCTTTCGGGCCTTCTCGAAAGACGAACCGGAACGCCCAAGGCACGTCCGTGACCCTGCCGAGGATGTCGCTCTCCATCAGGTTGCCGAGCCGCACGAACGCCACCCAGACCGCGCCGGCCGGCAGGAGCCGGTCCAGGAGATCGGCCATCCGGTACCCGCGCGCCTTGGACCAGGCCCAGAGCGTGAGCAGGATTCCGAGCATAGCGCCGTGACTCGCGAAGCCGCCGTGCGTCAGGTCCAGGAACATCCTCGGATGGGCCATATACTCGTCGTACTTGTAGAAGAAGCCGTGGAAAACGTGCGCGAAGACCACCAGGATCGGCGTGATCACCACGATGAGCTCGAGGAAATGATCCTCTGGAATGCCGATGCGGCGTACCTCCCGCCGCGCAAGGAGATACGACACGACGAACCCGGACACGAGGAGGACCTCGTACCAGGAGAGCTGGTAGTGCGCGGTGTCGAGGACGGTGCGGACCGGGTCCCAGAGGATGGCCATCACGGCCCGTTGCTCCTCGTGCGCCTCTTCTTCAGGAAGCGACGGATCCGGATCACCACCAGGGTAATGATCAAAAACGCCAGGACCACGGCGAAGAGCGCGCCGAACGGGATCGGGTTGTTTCGGCGCTGGGCCTTGATCGTGATGCACCCGGCCGCGCTATCCACCAGGATGCCGTGATTGGCCTCGTACGTCTTGTTGATGGAGTGGATCTGCATGGTCTTCCCTCGTCGTCAATCTACCTCCGGCGCACCTGTTTTGCAAACCCGGGGAACGGATGTACACGGAGTCCGCTCTGTCCTATACAATCGTTCCGTGAGCCCGGAACGCATGCCGAATCACCGCCTTGAAGCGGACGCATGGAGCCTCGCCGCCGGCATGGCCACTACGTGGATCCAGATCCTGCTGCTTCGGGAGGCCATGGTGGCGGCCGGAGGAAACGAGCTTTGCCTGTCGCTCTCCTTCGGGTTCTGGCTCCTCGGCGTCACGGTCGGTGCTGCGATGGCCGGCAGGTTGACCTATCGAAAGCCCGATGTCTATCCGCCGATCCTGGGCATGCTCCTCGTGCTGTCGGCCCTTTCGGGGCTCCTGGTCCTCCGGACCGGCCGGTCGCTCGCAGGCATGGACCCGGGTGCGCTCCCGTCGCTCGCGGACAGCAGCCTGCTCGCCTTCCTCTGCATGTTTCCGGCCGGCCTCTTCATCGGCGCCCTGTTCCCGGCCTTGGGCGGCGTCCAGGTCTCGGCCAAGGGGTCGGTCCTGAGGCTCTACCTCCTCGAGGCCCTGGGCTCGCTTGCGGCCGGCGCTCTCTTCACCCTGGTCCTGGCCGGGAGGGTGGGCGCGGTCTTTCTCCTGGGCTTGTGCTCCCTCACCCTGGCCGTTCCCATCGGCCTCCGGCGCACGCTCAAGGGGAAAGCGATTCAGACCCTGACGGGGCTCGCGTGCGTCGTGATCGGCATCGCGTTCATGACTCCCCGGATCGGCGGCAGGCTGGACCAGTCCCTGCTCGATCTGGCATGGAGCCAGGCCGGGTCCAGGGGAAAGGTCGCGGCGCGCCGGGACACACGCTACGAGAGGCTGGAGCTCGGCCGGAACCAGACCCAGTTCGATCTCTACGCGAACGGACGATATCAATGGTCCTTGCCGGACCTTTTCGGCCGCAGGCCCCTGGTTCATCTGGCCCTCTACGAGCATCCGAGCCCGCACCGCTGCCTCATCATCGGATGCGAGCCGGCGGACGACCTTCCGGCAGCCCTGTCCCACCGCCTGGACCGGGTCGGGTGCTCCACCCTGGATCCGGATCTCCTTCCCTTCCTCCTTCCCTTCTTCGACCGGCCGACCCGGGACCTGCTCAAGGACCGGCGGGTCGCTCTGACAGCCGGGGATGGACGAAGGTATCTCCTCGAGGTCGAGCCGTCCAGCGTGGACGTGCTGGCCGTCTTCACCCCACGGCCCGAGACCCTGTCCGCGAACCGGTACTATACGGCAGAGTTCTTCGAGCTGGCACGCCGCGTGGTGGGCGCCAAAGGGGTCGTGGCCCTGAGCCTGCCCGGCGGCGGCAACCTCCTCGCGCCCGAGACCGCGACGCTCATCCGGAGCGTGCTCCGCGCAGCCCGGGGCCCGTTCCCGTTCCGGGCCCTATCGGCCGGCACCGAGGTCAAGGTCTTCCTCTCCCCGGCCCGAGGCCAGGTCACCGAGGATCGCGAGGAGCTCAGGAAACGGTGGCAGGCCCAGGGCCCGACCGATCCGTCGTTCACCGGCCACCACTTCGCGCTCTATTTCGAGCCCGATGCGATCGAGAGGCTCAAGAGACAGATCACCGCCGCCGGCGCCCTTCCGAACACCGACGATCAGCCGACCGCATTCACGAGCGGGCTCGCCGCCTCCCTCCGGATGTCGCAGAGGGACGTCACCCAAGGACCGCTCTTCTCCGGAAGGATCGACCGGCAATGGCTGCTGCTCCTGCTCGTGCCGCTGCTCGTGCCGCTCGTGGTCTCCGGGCTCAGGCCGGCTCTCCTCAAGCCCATGAGGACCGCGGCGCTCACCGCAATCCTCGCCACCGGCGGATCGGGCATGGCCCTGGAGGTGGTCCTGCTGTACGCCTTTCAGGCCGCAAGCGGAAACCTCTTCCAGGCCATCGGGATCCTGGTCGCGATCTTCATGGCCGGCCTGGCCCTCGGGTCCCTCCTGGGAGGAGCCGCGGTCCGGAAGCTCTCCCTCTTTTCGGCCTGTCTTGCAGCCGAAGGGGTCATGCTGGCGGTCCTTGTCCTGTCGCCGCTCCTTTTGTGGTGGGCCGCACAAAGCGTGGTCCTGTGCGGCATGCTCATGCTGGCCGCCGGGGCAGCCACCGGCTTCGGGTTCGGCCCGTTCCTTCGCACGGCCTCCGGCGATGCCGGGGCCGAGGCGGCTTCGGCCGGCGCCGTCGACGCGGCGGACAACCTGGGGGGGGCGCTGGGCGCCTCCCTGGTCGGGATCGTTCTCGTGCCGCTCCTCGGGGTGCGTCTCTCCTGTGCCGGGCTTGCGATGGCCAAGCTCTGCACACTGGCCGGCGTGATCGCGCTCTTCCGCCGGAGCCGGAGTTGAATCTTGCCTTCTTCGAGATCGCTCTGATACAAACCCATCGAAGGCATGAGCTATCTCGATATCCATCTTCACGCGCTTCCCGGGGTGGACGACGGCCCCGAGGAGATCACGGAATCCCTTCTGCTCCTCAAGGGGATGACGGATCTGGGTTTTTCCGCCGCGGTCGTGACGTTCCACCTCGACGCCGACCACGAGGACCGGTCCGGGATCGCGGAGAAATCGTACAACGAGCTCAGGAAAGCCGCGTCGGATCAGGGCGGAATCGGGCTTTCCGGATACACGGCCGAGCACCGGATCGACCCTCTCTTTTTGAGGAATTACAACACGGGCCGGGTCTTGTGCTACCCTGGAACCCGGTTCGTCCTGGTGGAGGGGACTTTGGGGCCTGCCGGACTGCCTCCGAACCTGAACGAGATCCTGTTCAGGCTGCATCTCAAGGGACTCCGGCCGATCCTGGCGCACCCCGAGCGCTATGACACGATCCAGGCGGACCCGGGCATCCTGTCCGCGCTTCGAGATGGAGGAACGTGGATGCAGCTGGATCTCCAGAGCCTCGTATCGGGCTACGGCCGGGCGGCTGAGAAGGCGGCGAAACAGCTCCTCGAAAAGGGGCTTTACGACGTCGCGGCGAGCGACCTCCACCACGCCAAGGACCTCGACCAGCTCGGCCGATCCCTGGAGGCGCTCGCCTCCCAGTTGGGCCAGGAGGAGGTCGAGAGGCTGCTTGGGAAGGGGCCGGCCGAGGTCGCTGCCTGGGCCTCCGGGGAGACGACTCGATAAATGAAGAAGATTCTCCTGCGGCTCCTCATCTCGCTCGCCATTGCGGCGCTCTTCATCTGGTGGTTCAAGAACCAGGGGTTGAACCTGATCCCGTCGTGGCAGGAGCTCACGAGCACGCTCGCCTGGTGGGCCGTGCCCGTCTACCTCGCCGTGCTCGCCGTATTCTTCACGCTCCGGGCATGGCGCTGGGTCTATCTCCTGAAGCCCGTGGCCGAGGTGAAGAAGCGGCGCATGCTGCCAGTGGCGTTCATCGGCTTCCTGGCCATCCTGGTCATGCCGCTCCGGACCGGCGAGCTCATGAGGCCCTATCTCATCAACCGGCGGTGCGGTGTGTCGAAGAGCGCGGCCTTCGGCACCATCGCGATCGAGCGGGTGATCGACGGGCTCCTGGTCTCATTGTGGCTCACGATCTGTCTCTTCGCGGTGCCCGCGTCGGTGAGCCCGTACATCTGGAGCCTCCGCATCGCGCCGCTCGCCCTGTTCGTCTCGGCGCTCGGCGTGCTCCTCGCCTTCCTGTGGAAGAAGGACTTGGTGAAGCGCTTCTTCAGCCGGGTTCTCGGGCTTTTCTCCGTGAAGCTCAAGGATGCGGTGCTCGGCGTGCTCGATCGGTTCTGGACCGGGCTCCAGGCGCTGCCGAACCGGCGCTACATCTTCCTCTTCGTCGTCATGTCCATCGCCTACTGGGGCCTGAACGGAACCGGGTTCTGGATCCTCGCGCGCGGGTGCGGGCTCGACCTCCCGTTCGTGGGCGCCATCGCCGGCATGACCATCGTGGCCGTGGGGATCATGCTGCCGTCAGGGCCCGGGTTCTTCGGCAACTTCCAGGTGGGAACGCTCCTCTCCTTGAGCTTCTTCCTGCCCCAGAGCCAGGTGAGGTCGTCGGCCGCCACGATCTTCATTTTTCTCATCTACGTGCTGCAGGTGGGGTGGGCACTCCTCTTCGGTCTGCTCTCGATCCTGATCGAGCGGATCCCGGTGGACAAGCTCCTGGACACCAAGGACGCAGAGCCGGACGAGTAGCGCCCGCCGTAGCCCTTCCCAGGGCAAAGGCGGGTCAGTTCGGCATGCAGCAAACCGATAAAAAGTCGCAACCGGGGTAATCTTCCTGGGTCTCGCCTGCGCCGCAGCCCGAGAATACCGAATGGCAATGGCCACCATGGTACTGGCATGACGCGGGGTTGGGAATGCAGCAATCCTGGTTGGAGCCGCAGCTGTAGGAATTGTCCTGGTCCTCGCCCGACTGGCAGCCGCCCGAGAAGACGCTCCGGCAGGTGCCGTGATCCGGCTCGCACGGCAATTTGGGCATGCAGCAGACCTGGTTGTTGCCGCAGCTGTAGAAATCGTCCTGATTCTCGCTGCTCTGGCAGCCGCCCGTGTAGATGCTCCGACAGGTGCCGCCGTTGTTTCCGCACACGGGCTTGGCTGCGCAGCACCGTTGGGCGTTGCAGAAATACTCCGTGAGCTCGTTCTCGCCGTTGGAGCAGTTGTTCTTGCAGGTGCCGTGGTCCGGTGAGCACGCTGGTTTTGCCGCGCAGCACCGTCCGGTGTCGCAGAAGTACTCAGAAAGCTCGTTCTCGCTGTTGGAGCAGCTGGTCTTGCAGGTGCCGTGATCCGGCGAGCACCAATCGACCTGGCAGCAGATCTGGGTTCCGCCGGTGCAGTCGTAATTCCCGTACTGCTTTTCGGCCGGACAGAGATAGTCCAGGATGCACAAGAGCTCGGACGGGCAAGCGTACGGGCCGCCGTCGGTCTCGCAGCACACGTCCTCGCCCCCGCAGGTGAGGTCGGAATGGATCAGACCTCCTGCCGTGTAGCACGCAGTTTCTGAGAGACATTCGTAGGGAGTGTTGCAGATATCCGCGTCGGCATCCGAATCTGTATCGGAATCGGTGTCCGTGTCGGAATCGGTGTCCGTGTCGGAATCGGTGTCCGTGTCGGAATCGGTGTCCGTGTCGGTATCGGTATCCGTGTCGGTATCGGTATCCGTGTCGGTATCGGTATCCGTGTCGGTATCGGTATCCGTGTCGGTATCCGTATCTGTGTCTATGTCCGTATCGGTATCCGTATCTGTGTCTATGTCCGTATCGGTGTCCGTATCCGTATCGGTGTCCGTGTCGGTATCCGTGTCTGTGTCCGTATCTGCATCAGCATCAGTATCCGCGTCTGCGTCAGCATCAGCGTCAGCATCAGCGTCGGCGTCAGCGTCAGCGTCAGCATCCGCATCAGCGTCAGCATCCGCATCAGCATCGGCATCAACATCGGAGTCGGAATCCGAGTCCGTGTCACCATCAGTATCCGAGTCGCCATCGGTGTCCGCATCAGTGTCCGCATCCGAGTCCGTATCACCGTCTCCGTCCGTATCACCGTCGTTGTCCGTATCCGTGTCACTGTCCGAGCCTGCAGCCGAATCCTCGAGCGAGGCATCCCCACCGTCCGGCGCGTACCAGTCCTTGGACGGCGACGAAGCGCCGCAGCCCAGGACCCAGAGACCTGCGAA
>Ga0315282_10003596_pt1 | contig 27777 bp, 20 predicted proteins | sample YL17G07_20_MG_FD_203693 | JGI IMG/M metagenome (GOLD analysis project Ga0315282, IMG submission 203693) | Sediment microbial communities from Yellowstone Lake, YNP, Wyoming, USA - YL17G07_20 | ecosystem: Environmental > Aquatic > Freshwater > Lake > Sediment | place: USA: Wyoming | collected...
GATAATGTTATACAGATCCAGCGATATATTGACTGGATTGAGCAATATTATATTCCGAACAGACAAAGCGACATCCAACCATTGCTTATTGCCGAAAAAATAGATAATGCTTCTCCAAAGTTCAAGCGGGTTATCCAAAGCTTCAATGGCTTCAATAGCTCCAATCAACAAAGGTGTAAATGCTTAAAATACATGGAATATGAGATAACTAATAGTTCTATCAACTTCAGGATGGTGGAGTATTCTTGACCTTTACGAAATAATCGTCCGCGAAATGATTATCACAAAAGGCAACCACAGATTACACAGATTAACACTGTTTTTTTCTACATCGAAAATCCTGCCTGCCCTGTGAGATGTGTCGTTCACTATCTCTCTGGAGTGTTAACTTAGTCAACTTTTTTCATTGACTTTTCCTCGAAAATATGTTAAAATACCCCCCAGTTTGCAAGAAAGCAGACGTCAAACCGCCCAGTAGGGCACGTCTTCAGGCCAGCAGGCCCAGCCAAATAACCAATTAACTACGAACAATGAACTATGAACAATTTACAATGAACCACGAACCCCAATTCCTAATTCACCAATCCTCTAAAGATGGTGAGCATGCCTGCACTGAGCAAGGTCGAAGTGTCGAACCATTCTCTAATTCGCTAATTCTCTCTGACTTCGGCGTTGTTAATTTAGGCAACATCTATTTGAGTAATCTGTTTAATCTGGGCAATCTGTGGTTAAAAATCAATCAATCAAAAATAACAAATTATGCGAAACAAACCCAATTTCCAAAAAGCCAAAATGGTTATAACCTCAGTAAAGACAAGAAATTATAACAACGAACAACCAACTATGAACTATTCAAAACAAACCCAATCAAACCCAACCTGTAGTGAGCTTGTCGAACCTATTTCAAAAGGCACATCTCACGGGGCAGGCGAGAGTGGCGGGGGCTAAAGACACTCAAAGATTGAAAATATACGAAAAATAATGTATGATTATCTCAATCTAACGAAAGGAGAACTAATGGCGAAGAAGATACGATGGGGGATTGTCGGGACCGGCCGGATAGCACATTTGTTTGCGCAGGGACTGAGTGTACTTAAAGACACTGAGATTGCGGCGGTGTCGTCACGGACAAAAGAATCGGCTGAAAAATTTGCCGCGGAATTCGGCGTGCCGAATCGACATATCGGCTCTGTTGCGCTGGCCGGCGATAAAGATGTCGATGTTGTATATATAGCGACGCCGAATCCGATGCATAAGGACGATACTATAAATTGCCTGGCGGGCGGCAAAGCGGTGCTGTGCGAAAAGCCATTTGCTATGAATATCGCAGAAGCTATGCAGATGATTATGTGCGCAAGGAAGAAGAATTTATTTTTGATGGAAGCGATGTGGACGTATTTCTTTCCTGCGATGGCGAAGATTCGTCAGCTTGCGGCTGATGGAGCTATCGGAGAAGTCCGGCTGGTGCAGGCCAACTTTTGCTTTAGATGCGAATGGAAGCCGAAAAGCAGATTGCTAAATCCTCAGCTCGGAGGCGGGGCACTGCTCGATGTCGGAGTTTATGATATAGCATTTGCTCAAATGATATACGGCAAAGAGCCGGGGCGAATCAGCAGTATGGCACATATTGGAAAGACAGGCGTTGATGAACAGGGTTCAATGATTTTCGGATATGAGGGCGGGGCAATGGCTGTGCTTACGTGTGCAGTTCAGACAGAGACTCTTTTGGAGGCGGCGATTTACGGAACCGACGGCTATATCAAGATACCGCATATGTTTTTTCAGCCCGACAGGATAATTGTCAAAGCAGGGCAGGAGCAAGAGAAAGAAATTAAATTCAAACGGCTCGGAAACGGATACAATTACGAGGCTGCGGAAGTTATGCGGTGTTTGCGCGACGGCGAAGTTGAGTGTCCGATTATGCCGCTGGACGCGAGTATAGCTATTATGAAGACGATGGACCAGGTTCGGCAGCAGTGGGGGCTTGTATATCCGATGGAGACTGTTTAGCGTGATGAAATTTTTGCCTGAAAGAGGCCATATACAGATAAAACACAGGACTTCGCTCAGTATAAACAGGCTCGGGACCTGCGCTTTGCTTCGGCCTGCGCATTTGATTGATTTTTAATTAGCCACAGAGGACACAGAGTTCACAGAGAATCTTTAGTTCGTAGTTCACAGAGAAATTAGGCAAAGGTTGCCCAAGTTAACACAGATTTTTTGGACGCGGATTACACAGGGAGTTTAGCCACAGATGAACACAGATTGACACAGATTTTTTAGACACGGGGGTTTTTGGGAGACAAAAATCCTAAACACTAAATCCTAAACAAATTCCAATTAGCAAAGCACGAAATTCAAAAACGAGCCACAGAGGGCACAGAAACCACAGAGATATACAATTATAAACCGTGTTAATCTGTGTCCGCCTCCAGCGGGCGGGTTAATCCGTGTCTAAAAACAACATTTTTTCATTATGTTAGACGCACTACGTCTCCTGCGTTTGGCACCCATCCTTCGTCCACCAAGACGAACTACGGAGGGCAGGCAGGGGAGTGCTCCGTAAGGAGTTTCAAGGACTCAGGACACTTTGACCAGTTCATACAAACCGTGGCCGGTGTCGCGCAGTTTTCCCAGCCTGCACAATTCGTTCCAGACTTCTTGCGGAAACTGGCTGGGCGGCCTGATTGCAAAAACGCCCGTAGGCCCGCCCGAAAGCGCGCCACGTCCAAGGCGCGAATCGTCATCGAGTGCAGTGAGTTTGAGCCGTTTCTTGAACGCCTTCATCGCACTCTTGAGCACCTCCGGCGTTATGCCCCCACCTTGCTCTTGTTGTTGGTGTTCTGTCATAATCTGCCGTCGCGTATTTACTTTTTCAGCAAAGCGGGCTGTCAGTAGCGGTCTCTGCTGCCGAAACCGCCACCACGATTGCCGCCACCGCCGCCGCCGAAGCCGCCTCGTTCACGACCTCTGCCGCCACCACCAAAACTGCCTCGTCCACCTCTGCCGCCACGTTCGGTCTTCGGCTTTGCCTCGTTGACAGTCATAGCCCGTCCCTTGATGTCTTTGCCGTTCAGTCCCTCGATAGCTTTTTCTGCTTCCTCTTTAGAGGGCATTTCAATGAATCCGAACCCCTTTGTTTTACCGCTGAACTTATCCATTATCAGGCGGACCTCTGTGACCTGGCCGAACGGCGCAAAAAGCTCTTTTAATTCGTCTTCTGTGACGTCAAACAATAAATTCCCTACATAAATGTTCATTCTGTAACTGCCTTTCTTTCGAGAAAACTCCTGCCGGATATGCCGGCTTTCAATCAATATCCACCACAGTGCGGATATTTTCTATTTTTCATTCTGCTTCAAGTATTTACTTTGAACTGTGATATTATCCGGTCTGCTCAAAATAAGCAAGTAATTAGAGGGTAACTCCCCGTGGCAGGCCAGGGAACTTACCGGCATTTTTGTTGGTCATTTGGTTAAGGCCGTCGAGGCACAGTGATGACCAGGTTTCCATAGTGTCGCGGAGCTGGTACAGCTCAGTGAGTGTCATAAAGGCCATCTGTGTAATCATCTGCTCGCGCCTATTGACCTTCGGGGCATTGAGGAGCCAATAATGAACTATTCCGAGATGAACACTTCCAACATCGGTAGAATCGTCGTTGAGCAGGGCGACAATCCGGTCAGTGTGGGTGGTTTCTACGGATATTTCCTCCGCAACTTCACGTTCAACAGCCTCAAGGTAAGTCTTGTAAGGATTTGCACTGAACAGCGTCCAATCAACGGGGTTTATGTGACCACCTATTCCGATAGAGCGCTTTGCGACAAGCCGTGTCTCGCCTGCACGTTTTCCGCGGACGTAGGTGAGGTATTTACCGTCGCAGGTCATAATCACGTAGGGAATCAACTGCTTATAAGAAGGGTCTTTTTCTGCTTTTGACCGAGGTATAAAGCGGGGGACGCCTGGGGCGAAGATTTTGTCGAGATAACGGTTGACGTCAAATGCGAGTCCATTAAATATTCCTACCTGCTCAAAGACTTTTCGCTCGATGACCAGCACCTGTTCTTCCGAAGCCATGTTGTTCCTCCTTAACTTAAAACAGCCAGGGTGTCAGAGGGTCTGAGGGCTGCAGAGTATCCGGATTATTCTTATTTGGAATAATAAAGTGCTCAGGCACCGGGAATTGCGAGGACAAAAGCAAAACTTCTTTTCCAACCTCTTCAATTACAGATTCATTGTCGATGTTTTCAACGACTTTATTTATCAGAGCGGCGATTTGCTGAGCCTGCTCTTCCTTCATTCCACGTGTGGTAATCGCCGGCGTGCCTAAACGCAAGCCGCTGGGGTTAGCCGGATGGGCCGGGTCCATAGGCGTGGTGTTATAATTAGTAACGATTCTTGCCCTATCGAGCGCTTTTGCCAGTTTTTTGCCTGGGACTTTTTTATTTCGCAAATCGATGAGGATTAAATGATTGTCAGTTCCACCGGATGAGAGGTTAAAGCCATATTCGAGGAGCTTTTCTGCCAAAGCTTTAGCATTTTTGACAATCTGCTTTGCATAGGCGATAAACTCGGGCGTATCGGCTTCGGCCATTGCGACGGCGACGGCGGTCAGAGTGTGCATGTGCGGGCCGCCCTGAAGGCCTGGGAAAACGGCTTTGTCCACGTTTTCAGCGTGTTCAGCTTTGCAAAGTAACATTCCGCCCCGAGGTCCTCGCAAAGTTTTGTGTGTTGTGGTTGATACAATGTCGGCATAGGGGACGGGACTTTTGTGTATGCCGGCCACGACAAGGCCTGCGATGTGTGCGATATCGCTGACGTGGTAAGCACCTACTTTTTTTGCGATTTGGCCAAATATCTCGAAGTCAATCTCGCGTGGATAAGCTGTTGCGCCGGAGATGATGATTTTGGGTTTGTGCTTTTTTGCGAGCTTTTCAATCTGGTCATAGTCAAGTCTGCCGGTACGTGGATTAACCGTATATTGGACGGACTTAAATATTTTGCTTGTTACACTGACCTTCCAGCCGTGTGTGAGGTGTCCGCCGTGCGGCAGGGACAAGCCCATAATCGTATCGCCCGGTTTGGCGAGGGCCAGATATGCGGCCCAGTTAGCAATTGAGCCGGAATACGGCTGGACGTTTGCGTGGTCGGCTTTGAATAATTTTTTGGCGCGCTGCTGAGCCACCGTTTCGATAAGGTCTGTTACCTGCTGGCCTTCGTAGTATCGTTTGCCGGGATAACCTTCGGAGTATTTGTTTGTAAGGCAGCTTCCACTGGCTTCCATGACGGCCCTGGAGACGTAGTTTTCGGAGGGGATAAGGCGGATACAGGCGCTCTGGCGAGCCTTTTCCTGTCTTATAAGCTCATAAATCTGAGGGTCATACCGTTCAAGGGCTGTTGCCATGTTAGTTTCTCCCTAAAGCATTTTTGTTCAGGTTGTTTTGGAATTCAGGTTTCCATCTTGTGCCATATTGCAAAATGGAATGGGTTTCTTATAGCATAACCTTAGTTTTTATACAAGTATTTATTATTTGTTGACAAATTTGAGCCGAAAGTTAGGATAAACGCTTTAAAAGCGTGTCGGGAAAAGGGAATCGGTTAAAACTTATGCCGGAAAAAGATATTAGTCAGGTATTGGCGAAGGCCAAGGATTTTTTTGAAAGAGCCTGGGCAGCATCGGAGAGAAACGATTTTGATTACGCTGTCGATATGTATCTTGAAGGTCTTCGCTGGGTGCCGGATGCGGTGCAGGAGGGCCATATAAAGCTTCGAGAATTGTCGCTTCAGCGAGAGAGAAAAGGCTGTCCAAGGCCATCGGCGGCAGAAGCAGCAGAACGATTGGGAGGTGAAACAGCCCTTGAGCAGATGCTGGGAGCCGAATACCTTCTTGCCAAGAACCCCGGCCATTTGCCATACGCCGAGGCGATACTAAAAGCTGCGATAGCAGGCGGTTACAGGGAAACGGCTAAATGGATTGCCGATTTGATGTTTCTGGCAAATAATAAAGCCAAAAAGCCATCCTTACAAATATATCTTTTGTTAAAAGATTCATACGCAGCAATTGGTCAAATAGACAGAGCGGTTGCTGCGTGCCGAAGTGCCATCAAGCTTAAACCCGGGGACAAGGATTTGGTGAAGGAATTAAAAAACCTCTCAGCGAGGCTGACTGTTAGCAGAGGCAAGAGCAGCGAAGGGGGCATTGTGAAGGCCCCGGAGCGCAGCCTCTCGGCAGTTGAAGAAACAGGGGAGGTAAATCAGTTAGAGGGCGTGCCAAAAGGAGATGATGGTCAGTTATTGGCTAAGGCCAAGGCTTTTTTCGAAGGAGCGGGAAAATCGGCGGAAGTGGACAATTTTGACTATGCTATCGATATGTACCTTGAGGGCCTGCGTTGCGCCCCTGATGCGCTTCAAGAGGGCCATATACCGCTTTGTGAGCTGGCCATGCGGCGGCAGGGAAAAGGCGGCAAAAAACCCTCGATGATGGAAAAAGTAAAGCGTCGGGGAGGTAAAACTGCCCTTGAGCAGATGCTTAACGCCGAATATCTTTTCGCGAAGGCGCCCGACCATTTGCCGTATGCCGAGGCTATGCTGAAGGCGGCGATGGCAGGGGGTTATAAGAAGACGGCCAACTGGATTGCTAATTTTGTGTTCCAGACAAATAATGCGGCCGAAAAACCATCTGTACAAACATACGTGCTGTTAAAGGATTCATACGAAGCCCTTGGTGAGCTCGATAAGGCGGTTGCTGCAAGCCAGCGTGCCTGCAGACTTAAGCCCGATGACGGAGAATTAGCGGATGAGTATCAGCGCCTCTCCGCTGAACTGACTGTTGCCAGCGGCAAATATGACCAGGAGGGTGATTTCAGGCATTCTATAAAGGACCGCGAAGGCCAAGAAAAACTTCAAGCCCAAGAGAGCGTTATCAAGACGGAGGATTACCGTTTCTCGGCGGTTGAAGAAGCCAGGGAAGCAATGGCGCAGGACCCAAATCTGCCCAAGAACATATTTAATTTGGCGGAGGCTTTGTCAGATTTGCGAAACGACAAAGCTGAGAACGAGGCAATAAAACTGCTGGAAGATACGTATAAAACAAAGAGGGATTTTAGCTTTAAGCAACGAGCAGGCCAGTTAAGGATAAAACATCTCAAACGTAAGATAAAAGAGGCGGAAACCGCTCTTGCGACCAAAGGCAGGGATGCGCAAGCCGAGCCCAAGGTGGCAGAATTGTCGGCGAAGCTAAATGATACTGAATTGGAACATTACCGTATCTGTGTGGAAAATTATCCAACCGACCTGCGGGCCAAGTACGAATATGGTGTTCGTTTGGTCCGTTATAAAAAATATGACGAGGCGATACCTTTGTTCCAGGAGGCCCAGCGAGACCCGAGACATAAGATTTCAGCAATGGATAAAATAGGCTTTTGTTTTTTTATGAAGGGCTGGTTTACAGATGCAATCGACGTTTTTACGCGGGCGATAGAGGCCTACGAGATAAAAGATGATAACATTGCGAAGGAATTGCGGTATAATCTTGCCCGCTCTTACCAGGAACAGGGCAATACTGAGAAAGCTCTGGAAATTTATCGCAAAATTGCTCAGCTTGATTTTGCATACAAAGATATTCACCAGCAAATAGATAAATTGAGAGGCAAGAAAACAGAGCCAACATCCCAGTGAATAAGTATTTGTAAATAAAGTGACGGTGATTTTCAGGAGATTACAGTGGCACATTCGTTATCAGCGAAAAAAAGAGTGAGACAAAACGCTAAAAGAAAGGTGATTAATCGCTCGCGTAAAGGCCGAATAAAGACGCAAATTAAGCATTTTGAGACGGCATTGAGCAGCGGTGACGTAAAGGCCGCGAGTGAACAATACGGGCTTATTGTCAAGAAATTAGACAAGACCGCTGCCACCAGCACAATGCACAAAAAAACCGCTGCACGAAAGAAATCTCGCCTTGCCAAACGGCTTAACGCTCTTAAGGCGAAAGCAGGATAACACCAGATTACCAGTACAATACGCGGCAGGATTTCTGGTTTGATTTCAGATGGACATATCGCCCAGTCGATATTGAAATTGATTGAGCGATTTTTTGTTTTTTATAAGCCGGTCAAATGCCTGAGATATTCAAAAGACGAATAATTAAATTTTTGAAACACCGGGACTATACACCGTTGAAACCGGCGCCGTTAGCCAAGGCGCTGGGGGTAAGCTCGGAAGATTATCCACAGTTTAAATTGGCTTTTGAAGAGCTGCGTCGGGCAGGGTATGTGGTGATAGGTGCCAAGAATTTGGTCAGTCTGCCGCCATTATCCGGCCGAATTATAGGGACATTCAGGGCAAACCCCAGGGGATTTGGTTTTGTAACACCACTCGAACCTAATTCGCACGGTGATTTGTTTATACCGCCGAGCGCAACGGCTGAAGCAATGACCGGTGATATCGTTGCTGCCAAGGTTGTCCAAAAAGGTAAACGGGCTGGCCCCGCCCCTCGAAGGGGCGAGGCTAGGCAGATGCGGTACAGCGGCAGGGTGGTCGAGATTCTTGAACGAGCGCAAAATAAATTCGTTGGAACCCTAATGAAACAATCCGGGGGATGGATTGTTCAGCCGGATGGGACAGGATTTATCGAGCCAATCAGTGTCGACGATGTTACCGCGAAAAATGCCAGGGAAAAAGACAAAGTAGTTGTCGAAATACTTTCCTACCCGACAGAGAAATATCCGGCACGCGGGGTGATTGTCGAGGTGTTCGGCAGGGCGGGGCGATATGAAAGTGAGATAAAATCGATAAATCGCCAATATCATTTGCCGGGAGAATTTGATGCTGACTGTATTGAGCAGACCCGCGAAGCTGCTGCTGAATTTAATCCTGAGCATATCGGCGCCAGAGACGACATTACAGAAAAGGTGATTATTACGATTGACCCGCCGGATGCAAAAGATTTTGACGATGCAATAAGCCTGGAAAGGAATTCCGAAGGTAACTGGGTGCTGGGCGTTCATATTGCCGATGTGAGTTGTTTTGTGGCGGCTGACTCGCCGCTGGATGCTGAGGCAAAGATTCGCGGAAACAGTGTTTATCTGCCAGGTGAGACCATTCCGATGTTGCCGGAGATTTTAAGTAACGGCATCTGTAGTCTTCAGCCTGAGCAGATGCGGTTTGTTAAAAGTGTGTATTTGACCTATGACGACGATGGAAATGTTTTGTCTCGGCGCTTTGCAGATTCTGTGATGTGTTCGACACAACGTCTGACCTATCAGCAGGTTGATAAGATTTTGAAGGGGCATACCAAGAGCGTTAAGCCGCAGGTGATTGGGCTGCTAAAGGATATGGAGAGGCTCAGCCGAGCGATTGAGAAGCGGCGGGAGAAAGACGGGATGATACATTTAGATTTGCCGGAGACGGAATTAGTAATGGATAAATCGGGGCGGGTCGTGGATGCTCACCCTGCTGATGACAGCTATCCGCACACGATTATCGAGATGTTTATGGTCGAGGCCAATGAAGCTGTCGCTTCACTTCTTGACCGACACAACATACCTTTTATGCGGCGGATTCATCCTGAGCCGGATGCTCTGGGTATGAAAAGTCTATCGCAGCTTGTCAGGGCGTTCGGAGTTAGTGTGCCACGGGTGCCGGACCGTGCTGCTATACAGGAGTTGTTGGCCGCAGTTAAGGGAACTGATTGCTCCTTTGCGGTGAATTTGGCGGTTTTGCGAAGTTTCGAAAAAGCACAGTATGCACCGCTGCATATCGGGCATTTTGCGCTGGCATCAACTCATTATTGTCACTTTACCAGCCCTATCCGCCGGTATGCGGATTTACTTGTCCATCGCCTTTTGGGATATTACCTGCAAAATCGTTTGGATTTAGCCAAGCAAGGATTGGATTTGACCGAGATTGGAAAACACATTACCTTTACGGAGCAGCGGGCTGAGGATGCTGAAAGAGAACTGAAAGCCGTTTTGATATTGCAGATGTTAAGCAACAGAATCGGTGACGAACTCGACGGTGTTGTCACCGGCCTTACCAGTTTCGGTGTATTTGTGCAGTCGCGAAAGTTCGGCATCGAAGGCCTTATCACGATGGGCGATTTGGGGGGCGATGCCTGGAAATGCAACCAAAAGGCCCAATGCATTATGGGGATGCGTTCAGGCGCAAGCATTCATTTGGGCAAGGCGATAAAAGTACGTATAGTTTCGGTGAATGTCCCCGCCAGGCAGTTAAATCTGGTTCCTGTCAAGCCATTGGTTGTACCCGCCGCAGAAAGAGAGAAAGACAGGAGGGCAAAAAAATCCAGAAAGGCAAAACGCATAGAAAAACGCAGATGAATCCAATCCTAAAGAATATTCTAAAGAAAACCACCGGAGTCATATTGATTGTCATAGGTCTTGTGGCTCTGATTACCCCATTTACTCCGGGTTCATGGCTTGCACTGATAGGACTTGAACTGCTGGGTTTTGGTTTTTTGTTAGAAAACAGAATTGTCCGTGCAATAAGAAAGAAGTTTGGGAACTCAAAAAGAAAGGTCGGCCAAATATCACATCGCGAACAGCCGCCATCGCAAACGAAGGACCCAAAGTAAATGCCCTAGTAATACTGTGGCGGACAAGCTGTTATCACTCATAGCCGTACTTTTTAATAAACCATTTTTTTCCTATCTGGACTAAAAAAAGATAGGCTACAACTATAAGGAAGAGGGCTATAAAATATGTCAGCGGAGGAGCGACAAATCCGAAAAACTTGCCCAGCGGGGTAAACGGTATGATTAACCCTATCGTTACAATGTAAATGGAGGTGAACATCAAAAACTGGCTTGGCTTACTTTCAATAAAAGGGATTTTGCCGGTTCGAATTATATGAATAACCAAAGTTTGAGTGCAAAGAGATTCCAAGAACCAACCTGTATTAAAAAGAGGCTGGGAAGCATGAAAAACAAATAATAATACTCCGAAGGTTACAAAATCAAATATGGAACTAATAGGACCAATAAAAATCATAAACTTTTTGATGTACTCTACATTCCAGGGCCTCGACTTTAAGAGATATTCCTTATCCACTTCATCTGAAGGGATAGCCACCTGTGACAAATCATAAAGAAAGTTATTCAATAGTATCTGGATGGGCAACATAGGCAAAAATGGCAAAAATAAACTCGCACCTGTCATGCTAAACATATTGCCGAAATTTGAGCTTGAGCCCATCTTGATGTATTTAAGGATATTGCCGAAGGTCTTTCTGCCCTCTATAACACCATCCCGCAAGGCCATAAGACTTTTCTTGAGTAAGATTATATCTGCGGATTCCTTAGCAATATCAACGGCGTTATTTACGGAAATCCCTACATCGGAAGCTTTCAAAGCAGGTGCATCATTTATGCCGTCCCCTAAATAACCCACAATATGCTTATTTTTATGTAGGGCACGAATTATTCTCTCTTTCTGCAAAGGTGAGAGTCTGGCAAAAACAGAGGTGGTTTTTACCAATTCCCTGAGTTTTTCATCACTTATCTTTTCTATCTCGTCTCCAGTAACTAATCCTTTGACATCAAGGCCGACTTCGCTGCATATATTCTTCGTCACCAATTCGTTGTCGCCGGTTAAAACCTTGAATTCTATTCCCAGACTTTTTAATACTTCGATTGTTTTTTTTGCTGTCGGCTTGGGTGGGTCCAGAAAAGCAAGATATCCTTTCAGAGTCAGGCCTTGCTCGTCATCTTTTGAATATACATCTTTTTTATTTTCCACATCCTTATACGCAATAGCAAGAACTCTAAAACCATCTGCACTCAGGTCGTTATATTCCTCTTTTAAGTCTGTGAGTATCAAATCCTCCATATCCAATATTTCGCCGTCTAATTCAAATCTTGTGCATCTTTTAAAAATCTCTTCCGGCGCGCCCTTAGAAACAATAGTATGCCTGCCATCCACTTCGACGACTACCGACATTATCTTTCTGGAAAAATCAAAAGGCACTTCATCGACCTTTTTATACTGCTTTAGCAGTAATTTCTCGTACTTCAGAATGGCTCTGTCCAATATGTTTCTAAGGCCTGTCTGGTAAAAGCTGTTAATGTAAGCAAACTTTAAAACATCCTCATCCTCTTTCCTTACCACATCACAGTGTTTTTCCAGAACAATCCTGTCCAAAGTAAGAGTCCCTGTTTTATCGGTGCAAAGCACATCCATGGCGCCGAAGTTCTGTATAGAGCTCAAGCGTTTTACTATGACTTGTTTTTTGGACATTGCTATTGCGCCTTTGGAAAGATTTATTGCCACCAGCATTGGAAGCATTTCAGGAGTAAGCCCCACAGCCACCGCCAAAGAAAAAAGAAGCGCCTCAATAAAGTTGCCTTTCAGTAAAGCATTTATACCAAAGATAATGACCACTAAAAGAAGCATAAAGCGAATCATAAGCCAGGTAAACCTGCGTATGCCCTTATCAAAGCTGGTCTCTATCACCATGGTGGCAAGCTTGCGGGAAAGTTCGCCGAACTGGGTGGCAATACCTGTTTTTACAACGACTCCCAGTCCCGTTCCGCTTACCACACTCGACCCCATAAAAGCAATGTTAGTCAACTCAGACATAGCTTTACTTTTAGGATGTATCGGCTCAGTGACTTTTTCTATCGGAAACGATTCTCCGGTTAATGATGCCTGATTGATAAACAAATCTTTGCAGGAAATTATGCGCAAATCTGCGGGTATCATATCTCCGGCAAACAAATCTACAATGTCTCCAGGAGTTATCTCTCTGATTTTTACTTCCTTTGCTTTGCCATTACGATATATAGTTGCAGTGGCACGCACCATTTCACTGAGCTTCTCTGCTTCTTTGCCTGCACGGTATTCCTGTATAAAAGAAAGAAATACACTCATAATCGCCATCAATACGACTAATAATGCGCTGATTTTTTCACCAAAGAATAGAGAAAACCCAGCTATAATCAAAAGCACAATTACTAATGGATTGACGAATTTTGAAAGAATCTGAAAAAAGATAGTCCTTTTCTTTTTTCTGGCAGGTTCATTGTAGCCGTATTCCTCGAGACGTTTTTCTGCTTCTGCTTCAGAAAGACCCTTAGCAGAAGTATTCAACTTCTCAAAGACAACTTCTACGGGAGCGCTCACATAATCAAAATCCGGTATTTGAGACCTTTGACCGCCTGATATTCCAAATCTGTTATTTTTCACTTCAAACATAAAATTCTTTCATACCAGATATATGGTGTATATCCTCAGAAAAAAAATGGCACAAACTTAACTTTGAATCAGGAGACAACTTCAGCTCTGATTGTTAGTATTTTACTGTTATACTTTTTCCTTTCAAGGATAGTTTCCATTTTTGCTTTCTTGACATTTTACTTACAGTTTGCGATACTGGCCTCAAGAAAATTGCTATTTAGTTTATATTTTTGGAATGAGAAATGAAAGCATCGCAGATGCAAAAAGGTCAGACCATTAACATCGAGGGTAAACTATATACCATTCTCGCCTTCGAACATATCAGACTTGGCGGAAGAGGCGGTGCAGTTTACCAGACAAAGCTGAAGAGCTTAACAGACGGCTCAACTCAAAATATTCGCCTGCGCTCAGAGGAAACCATTGAAGAGGTGGAGTTAGATAAGAGAACATACGAATACCTGTACTCCTCCGGAAGCAAACACATCTTGATGGACACCGAAACCTATGAGCAGATTACTCTCGATGACGGTACGTTCGGCGGTGGGCAGAAATATCTTAAGCCAAATATACAACTACAGGTCAGTATTTATCAGGGAAAGCCCGTTGTAATTAGTCTGCCCAACACCGTAGAGCTGGAAGTTACAGAAACTTCTCCGGAGATTAAAAGCGCCACGGCGACAAATCAAAACAAGGCCGCAACACTTGAAACCGGGCTGGTCGTCCAGGTGCCGTCTTTTATCAAAGTCGGCGACATTATCCGTGTCGATACTCGCACCGGTGAGTATGTAACCAGAGTAAAAGATTAACTCTATGCCATTAGGCAAAATAGGCAAAATCCTTCTAAAAGTCTTCGGTTCTCGTAACGAGCGGTTAATAAAGGCCTACTCTGTAATAGCTGAACGGGCAGGCGAATTTGAAGAGCAGATAAAGAAACTCGATGACGAGGCCCTGAAAGCAAAAACGGCTGAGCTCAAGGCCAAATTAAAAGCCGGCGCCAGAGCGGAAGATATTTTACCTGAGGCCTTCGCGGTTGTTCGTGAGGCGGCAAGGCGAAATGTCGGGATGCGGCATTTCGACGTGCAGCTTATCGGTGGCAATGTTCTCTATGACGGCAAGATTGCGGAGATGGTGACCGGCGAGGGTAAAACATTGGTGGCAACACTGGCAGCATACCTTGTTCATCTAACCGGAAGAAAAATTCATATAGTTACCGTCAACGATTACTTAGCCAAGCGTGATGCAGAGTGGATGGGGCCGATTTATCGAGCTCTGGGATTAACCGTAGGAGCGATTCAGGCGGATATGGATACGGCCGGTGACGAACGGAAAGGTCAGTATAATTGCGATATAACATACGGGACAAACAATGAATTCGGTTTCGATTATCTTCGAGATAATATGAAGCTGTCACTTGAGCAGATGGTCCAGGGGCCGCTGGAATACGCCATAATCGATGAGGTTGATTCAATTTTAGTCGATGAAGCGAGGACACCTCTGATTATATCCGGGCCGGCCTTTGACGATGTTACCAGATACACAAAAGCAGACGAGGTGGCAAGAAAACTAATTTCTCTGCAAAGTAACTACGACCGCATTAAAAAACAAATCGATTCTTCCGAGCGAGCAAAAGCCGGCGCTGAGGGTGAACTGGCCGAGGCAAAGAAGAACAAGGACGACGAACGAATCGAAAAGGCCCAGAAGGCAATCGAGAAAACCGAGAGAGAATTTGAAGATGCACAAGCCAAGTTAGGGGGAGCTACGCAATATTACGAAGTTGAACACGACAGAAAAGCAGTTCACCTGACCCATGAAGGGGTAGGGGCGGCCCAGGAAATAGCGGGAGTAGGCTCATTTTTCACCGGCTCAAATATGGATTGGCCTCATCTATTGGAACAGAGCCTGCGGGCGCACGTGGCCTTTGAAAGGGAAAAAGATTACGTTGTTATGGAGGACAAGGTCATTATCGTCGATGAATTTACGGGGCGGCTGATGCACGGCCGACAGTGGTCTGACGGTCTGCACCAGGCAGTAGAAGCAAAAGAAAATGTCTCGGTAAAGGAAGAGACTCAAACACTTGCCACCATCACACTGCAAAATTATTTCAGGTTGTACGACCAAATAGCGGGGATGACCGGCACGGCTGCTACCGAAGCCGAAGAATTTATGAAGATTTACAAGCTTGAGGTCGTTGTGATACCAACCAACGAACCCTGCATCAGGGAAGACCGGAATGATGTAATCTATAAAACAATGCGTGAAAAGTTTGATGCGATAGTGGAAGAGATAAATAACATCAGCACCTCCGGCCGACCGGTGCTTGTGGGGACGGTAAGCATTGAAAAGAATGAGGCATTGTCCAACGCCCTTAAGGAGCGATACGGAAAAGAATATGAGCACGAGATTTTAAACGCCAAGCATCACGAACGAGAAGCTGCAATTGTTGCCAAAGCCGGTCAGCAACACGGCGGCCGGGACGGCCGGATGCGAGGCAATGTAACAATTGCAACAAATATGGCAGGGCGAGGGACTGATATTGTTTTGGGACCCGGCGTGGCTGAACTCGGCGGTTTGCACGTCCTTGGGACTGAACGCCATGAGGCCAGAAGAATCGATAACCAGCTCCGAGGCCGATGCGGCAGGCAAGGGGACGCGGGCTCGAGCCAGTTTTTCCTTAGCTTCGATGATGAGCTGATGCGAGTTTTTGCCCCGGAATGGACGGTCAAGGCACTTTCGTGGATTGGGTGGGAGGAGGGACAACCAATCTATCACGGTCGGATAAGCAAGGGAATTGAAAAGGCGCAGAAGAAGGTCGAAGAGCGGAACTTCGAGGTACGCAAGAGCCTGCTTGAATACGATGAGGTGATGGACTACCAGCGAAAAATTTTCTATTCCCGCAGGCGCAAAATCTTAACAGGCAAGGGTCTGAAAAATATTATTGAAGAGATGATAGAACGCTCCATCGCAAATAATTGCAATACTATCCTTGCCAGCGGTTATCCTCTGAAGTGTATCGTCGAATGGGCCAGAACTAACTTTGGCGTTGATTTGAAGCCGTCCGATGTTGCCGGTGTTGAAGCAGCAGAGATTGAAAAGTTAATTAAGGAGCAGGCAAAAAGCGGTACTGCCAACGAAATATCTCTTTCTATGGGGGAGTATCTGGAAGACTACTCAGACCAGCAAAGCTGGGATATCACGGGTTTGTGCAAGTGGGCGATGAGTGCGTTCAAAGTTAGTTTAAGCCCTGCCAAAGTCAAACAACAGGAGCCGGAGGAGATTGAAGAACAATTGATTAGCGCCGCTGCCGAGCAAATTGACAAGAAAGATTGTTCACAATTAGCTGAATTTTTGAAAGAAGATTTTGCTATCCGTACATTTGCCGAATGGGCACGAGCTAAATTCGACATAAAATTGGACTTCGTCGAGATAGCAAACCTAAACGCATCTCAAATCCGTCAGCGAGTCGGTGAAAAGGCCGCAGCCAAATATAGACAAAAGGAGATTGAATATCCTGTTGAATTTGCGATGAATATGGTTTACGGACCCCAAGGCCCCAACGTATATGCATTCGAGTCACTGGCTAACTGGGTGAACAAAAAATATAACGCTGATTTTTCGACCGAGCGGATACAGAATACCAAGCCCGGGGTTTTGCATAAGCAATTGCTTGAATTAAGTGAAAGCTTCAATAACGGCCAATTAGAGCGTGAGCTCGATAACAAAATTGTCCAGCTAAACATTGCCGAATTAGTGAACTGGGCCAACGAAAGATTCGAAGCTTCTTTGAGCGAAGACGACCTTGCCGGCGAAGCGGAACGCAAAGAGAGACTGTCCGAAGCGGCGAGAGAATTTTTGCGTGTCGAACTCAGCGAGCTTGAAAAATATGTCCTGCTCCAAATTTACGACAGCACCTGGAAGGACCATCTCTATTCGATGGACCACCTGAAAGACAGTGTATGGATGCGCTCTTTCGCTGAAAAAGACCCAAAGACCGAATACAAACGCGAAGGTTTCCGAATGTTCAACGAGATGCTCGAAGCTATTGAGGACCGGGTTACGGACATTATATTCAAGGTGCACCTGGAAGCCGGCGCCAGAGCAAGGAGTGTTTGGAATGTAAGTCAAACAGTCCATGATGAGGTAGGCCAGTTTGCAATGGCTGAGCGACAGCGGGCTGCAGCACAGGCCCCGCAGGGCGAAGTAAAGGTCAAACAGATTAAACTCGAAGGGCCAAGAGTCGGCCGAAACGACCCCTGTCCCTGCGGAAGCGGCAAAAAATACAAAAAATGCTGCGGAAAGAACGCATAGAACAGGTTATCAGAGGGCGGGATATCAGGATATAAAAAAAGAAAACATCGGGCTACATCTTCATACCCGATGTTTTCCGGAGGGGAGAAAAATTCTTTTTTCTACTTTTCTGTTATCGGCAGCAGCACAATAGCTACTTTAACCGAAAAAAGCGTAATTTTACCTGTTTCTATAATGTTTTACGCTATGAGTACATAAAGGTTCTATATTTTCCCCCGGCATGTGGATTGCTTGTCCGCTAAGGGCGGATAAATGAGTTTTGAGACCCTGCCTCTGCTAATAAAGACTCATCGGCTCACGGTCCCTGCTGCGGCGGCGATAAATCGTAATTCCTTTACAGCCAAGGCGATAGGCCAATTTGTAGGCCTTATCGACCGCTGCAACGGTAGCTTTTTGAGGGAAATTTATGGTCTTGCTGACTGCTGCGTCACAGTGCCGCTGAAAAGCTGCCTGCATCCGAATATGCCATTGGGGCTTAATATCGTAGGCACATTTGAAGACTTTGCGTATTTTGGGCGGGATTTGAGGGATTTTCTGGATGCTGCCGGTTTTGGCAATCTGTTTTTCCAGTTTTTTGCTGTAAAAACCGCCTTTTTCGGCTATTTGTCTGAAAATCGGGTCTATTTGCAGCATTTTTGCGCCATTCAATATCCGGCGGACAAACACCAGCGAATAGGCCGGCTCAATTCCGCAAGAACAATCTGCAATGATACTTATGGTACCGGTCGGGGCTATGCAGGTAATAGAAGCATTGCGGACCTTTCTGTTCTTTTCGGTTCGCCAGATGCTGTCATTCCAGTTTGGAAAAGGGCCTCGCAAATCGGCGAGAGCGTTACTGGCCTGGTGTGCATTTTCGTTAATAAATTTCGAAACAATTTCGCCGAAATTGATACCCTGCTGTGAATCGTAAGGTATGCCAAGCAGAAACAGGCAATCAGCAAACCCCATAACACCGAGGCCTATTTTGCGGTTAGCCTGGGCGAGGCGAGTGGTATCTCTGACGGGATAATCGCAGACATCAATAATATTGTCCAGAAATCGCACCGCCAATTTAACGGTTTCGGCCAGCGCCGGCCAATTCATTTTTGCTTTCGGGTGGTCTATTGTAACGAACTTCACAAGGTTAATACTGCCGAGCGTGCAGGCTTCGTAAGGCAGCAGCGGCTGTTCGCCACACGGATTGGTCGCTTCTATCCGGCCCAATGATGGAGTCGGATTGTCACGGTTGATTCGGTCGATAAAAGCTACACCCGGCTCACCGGTTTTGTGAGCACATTTGACTATCATTTTCCAAATGTCACTGACGGTGTAGAATTGGCCTGTGCGTCCGGCGGGGCGTGGTGGTTTGCCGGTCAGCTTATGCAAATCGTTTATTGTGTAGCCTGCAATATCAATTCGGCGCGGCAGTAAATACCGCTGTTTTGTGCGGGGGTTTTCCACGATGTGGGGAGACTTTCCCGAAGTGGCGAGCGTTCTCATCCAGTCATCGGTGATTTTGACAGAGATATTGAAATTGGTAAAGGCCTTTAAGTTCTGTTTAGCGTGCAGGAATTTTAGTATGTCGGGATGTCCGATGCTCATCATACCCATATTAGCGCCGCGGCGAAAAGCACCTTGTTGAATTGCATCGGTGGTCTCGGAAAAGACCCGCCAAAAACTTATTGGCCCTGAGGTTGTGCCGCCGCTGGATGCGACAAGGTCGCCTGTGGGCCTTAATTTATCGAGGGAAAATCCGGTGCCGCCGCCTGCCTTTTGAATCAGAGCGGTCTGCTTAATCGTCTCGAATATTTCTTCTATGCTGTCTTCAATCGGCAGCACGAAGCAGGCGCTGAGCATTCCCTGCCGGCCTGCGTTCATCAGGGCAGGGGAGTTGGGCAAAAACACAAGCTGCGCCATTAAATCATAATACTTTCTGTGCCAGATTTTGATTTCCGTGTCGGTGGCCCCGTATCCGGCTTCAGCCCTGGCTACCAGCAACGCTACCCTGCTGAAAAGCTGAGCCGGTGTCTCGATGCACTTGCCCTGGTGGTCTTTGATTAGATATCGGCTTTGCAAGATAGTTATAGCATTTTCGCTAAGCACAGGAGCCTTGCCCGGCGGCGGTATAATATTAATCTCGACCATAAAAAACTCCAACTTCGAGGGTTTGTCATTGCGAGACCCCTTAGGGGCCGTGGCAATCTCAATCATTACCTTTGACGCAGCCACTTAAATCTGAAAACATTACGAATCTTTTCTGTAAATCGGACTCCCAGATGTTGCGTGCTGGTCTTGAACTCCATTCGCCTGAAATCGCTTGCAGTGGGCTTGGTCAGCGGTCTGCCGAATATCGATAGTATCCGGCCAGCAACCGAACCCAAAAACGAATTTGTTTTAGAGCGGATGGACATTTTCTAATTACGAGTTAAAATTTATATACAGTGTAACATTTTAATACAAAATAGGCGGTAGAACAAACGTTTTTTTAAGGGTTCGGTTAGCCCCCGGACCCGTGCCGGGGGTTTATTTTTTTGTCATTCCTGCGAAAACAGGAATCTCTTTTCTGTCTTTGCAAGTTTGCCGAAGAACGCCGGCTCATTAATCCTCGGACGAGTTATTTTATTTGTTATCTGTTTTGTCGGATCTGTCCCTGCGTGACATCTTTCCGATAGTGCCCGGCGATAGCTTGCCCCCAGGGTACCACAATTCTTGATGTTTCTTTTTCACGCCATATAGGCGCGTAAGGGGCGTATGCCATAGCCGATATGTCTCAGGACGGTCGAATTTACTACGTTTTTCCATGCCTTTTCGGCGTTCTTCGGGCAATGTTGCCATAAGGGGAGAATCGGATAACCAGCCCTCGGGGTAGTCATTGCTGTCATGGGATGCTATGGTACAAAGAGCAATACTAGCAAACTTCTGCTGGAGGTTATCCAGCGAGGTCACTAGTTCCGGTCGCATCAGTGAGGCCCTGCCGCTACGAGAGAGGTAAACATATTGTATGCTCAGGCTTATTGCAATGACGGATAAAATGCAAATAGCCGCATATTTTGCTGCTTTATTTTCAACAAGCCATAATATTGGAAATAGACATACAATTGGCAGAAACAATTGGAGGGAAAACGCGAGTTTCCAATCTTCCGGCAGAAACTTGATAATTATGGTTGTCAAAATGATTATAAAAACCGGTATAAGAACTGCTTTGACAAAGCGTATGTTGTCAGATGTTGTCCGCCAGATTAGACTTACGGCAATTGCAAATACGGGGGCAAAAATGATTCCGATGGCATTGATATCCGGTCCCATAGATTTCCTCTGTTTTTAGATGTTCACTTTTATTAAAGCAGCTTTTCCTAAGAGAGCTATTGCATTATACACTCAAAAGAGATACAGTAAAGACGGTAACTCGTTGACAGGCCAAGATTAGCTGTTTTTTTATAGTTCTGTGGCATTTGACTGCGAGGATCGCGTGAAAACAAGAGTGTTTTTAGCTTGCCTTTTTGTGCTTTATTTATACAATGTTTGTTTCGCAAATCCGGTCTTTATTTTCCGATTGCCCTCATTCGGCGAGTCCTTTGACGTAAGCCCGTGGTATGCTATTCCAATTGATTGCATTGCTGATTTCACTTCACTGCTGATAGGATATTTAGTCATAAAAGAGATTCGATTTGTTGCAAGGTTCGCGTTTCTGCCTTACTTTGGGCTTGTTTTCGTCGCTGGAATTGTAATCGATACTATTGCACTAATTCCAGCATTCATATGCAGTTTATTTTTACCATCGGACGTAGGAATGTTAGCGATCTTTATTTGTACTGGATTGCTTCTCTATTTTTATAACTATTTCCTTTCAAAAAAGTTCTTCAAACTTCAACATGATCAAGCGGTAGTTATTGGCGTATTAATGGGCATTCTGACAAATCCTGCTGTTGGTTGGGTGTTGACCAGTACTTTCCAGCGTTAAAATCAATCGGCATATCGCATTTTTATTATTCATTCTGCGCTTCGCGCAATCAAATGCGCATCTACCTGCACACCCAAAACGGCTAATTTCAAAAAATTCTTCATCCCTTTAGCTGTAACGACTTAACTAAAAACCATACCCCGAAAACCCCAAAATTTTCGCATCAAACGCGCATGTCCGTTTTATTTTAGGGAGGAGGTCTTTTGAAACTCTTTAGAAAAATTGTCAATAATCAATAATCATTTATCAATAATAAGGGGGGAGGTATTATTTCTAAACGCTATGAAAAAACAGAACACGGCTTTTAACTTTTTACTTTGTATTCTTCGTGCCTTTTGTGCCTTTTTGTGGCTGAAACTCAACTTGCCGCGGCGAAGCCTTTTGGCGAAGACGGGTCAATCAAAAACAACAAATTATGCGAAACAAAGCCAATTTACGAAGAGCAAGAAATGACCTTAAACCATTATATTACAAAGGATTATGACAATAATTCACCCCTTTTGATGATGGAAAAACAAACCCAATCAAAGCCAATTTTTTTAATCCTAATGGTATGCAGGGTCTGTGATTAGCCAGTTTTCGGCCAAGAGTGCAAAATCCCTGAAATCAATGAAGTTGTCCTGAAATAAGTCTGCATCGGAGCCGGCGGCCGGCTGCAGCCAGTCTTCAGCAATCCGGCGAAGGTCGTTATAGTCAACAATATAGTCAAGGTTGAAATCACCCGAAAGCGGAGGCAGCAACTCATAAGCGAAACCATAGTGAGCGGTTTCGTCAGTTGAATTATTCACAACTCTGAGAGTGTATTGGCCGGAACGGGTGAGCAGAATATCGCATTTTATAAGGTTATCATTGGGGTCGAAGCCAAAGGCCTGTTTGCTAAAGATGGCGTTTGTATCATTTGGTTCATAAATTCTCAAATCGAGGTCAGCCAAATACGGGTGAAGTGTATCGGTCCATTCCACTCTGCGGTCCCACGTCAGTGTGGCCAGGAGGCGGTAGTGCTTTTGGGCATAAATTACATATATGTGCTCCTGTAAGGGGTCAATGGCACTAAAAGCCCAGCCTTTTTCTTCTGTGATATTGACATCAGTGAAGACGCGGTTTGAATCGAGTAATTGGTATGCTCTTAATGCATCAATTCTTCCGTAACCTCTATCTTTATTCCAGAGGTTATTGGGGTCGGCTGGATTGGTTGAACTGCCTGATTTATCATCAATATTCGGGAAAGTCGAATTTACAATTACCGCTCTTATGACTTCATCCTGGCTGTCACACGGGTCAGGTATGTCATCAGCCAATCCCAATAGAAGGGCTGCTACACCTGCTGTGTGCGGCATTGAAAGACTCGTATGGCCGCCGTTTGATGTCCAGGTGGACCAACTGTTGTTGTCGGCGGCGCTGGGCATTGTCTGGTTCTGGGAAGGTGCGACAATATCTGGTTTCCTTCTACCATCAGAAGTTGGGCCTGAGCCGCTTAAGCTACCTACCCGGCCATATTCATCATCATAGGTAACATCAAGCCCACCAGTTGTTATGCCATTGTAGGCATCTCCAAATACAGCTATTTGAGTATTTTCGTTACCGGCGGCGTTGGCAAAGATAACATTATGCGTATAGGCATAGTAATCGTAGAGCAATGTCCATTGGCTTTGGCCGTTGGGGTCAAGGCCTAAAGAAAATCCTGTAACGATGACCCTGCAGTTTTGTCCGGTTACTAATTCATCCAAAGCATTATTAAGCCAAGAAAAGTAAATACTATCAGAATTGTTAGCTACTCGCGCACAATGGATATCAGCGCCGGGGGCGACGCCTATATCATCAGGATGCAAAATTCCGCCGCGACTTGCTACAATTCCCGCCATCCAGGTATCGTGATTAGCAGGCGCAATACCACTGCCTGAAAAATCATAGTTGAAGGCGTGTGTTGAGCCGATTGGGTTACCATTTGCATCTTTATCGTAAAATGCCTCGTGAGTCGTAAGAATGTTCCGTCCAGTAATTAAGCCGACATTGACATTTTCGCCGGTTTCGCCAAGCTGGTGAACTGCCTGAGCATTTGAACCGCTCTGCGCTGTAGATTCCGCCAAGGCATATACCTTCTGTATGGCTAAACCATTACATAAAATAGCAATGCAGACAACCCCTATAGTCAAAACGTATCTGTATTTTGACACATCACCCTCTCGAAGTAGTTTTCAAAACTATTATTATAACAAAATTTCAGGGGTTTTTCAAGGGAAATTTGGCCTTACGGGTGCGGCAGTTTTGATTTTTGCCTTAGCCATTCGACAAATTTTGCCAGGCCAGTCTGAATGGTTGTATTTGGTTTATAGCCAAGTTCGTTGACGGCTTTGGTTACATCGGCAAACGTGCGTTCGACGTCGCCGGGCTGGGGGGGCAGGTATTCTTTAACTGCTTTTTTGCCAAGTGCTTTTTCGATTTCGGCAATCAAATCATTGACCGTAATCGGGCGTGATTCGCCGAGATTGTAGATACTGAAGCCGGTGCATTTGTTCATTGCTGCGACGGTGCCATCGATAATGTCGTCGATGTAAGTAAAGTCGCGCATCATAGAACCATCGCCGTAAACCGGTATTGGTTTACCCTGTTCGATGAGCTGAGCAAATTTGTGGATGGCCAAGTCGGGTCTTTGCCTGGGGCCATAGACGGTGAAAAAACGCAGGGGAGTTATGGAAATGCCATAAAGGTGATGATATGTGTGGCAGATAAGCTCGCCGGCCTTTTTGGTGGCGGCATAAGGTGAGATTGGGAAATCGACGTTGTCATCTTCAGAAAATGGGACTTTTTTATTGTTGCCATAGACGCTTGAGCTTGAGCCGAAGATGAACTTATTGACTTTATGTTTTTTGGCTGCTTCAAGCAGGACCATCGTTCCATTTATATTGACATCTGCGTAAAGCAGAGGTTTTTCAATCGAAGGTCTGACGCCTGCTCTGGCGGCCAGGTGCACGATTATTTCGACACCGCTACCGACGGTTTTATCCATAGCTGCGCTATCGCGAATATCGGCTTCAACAAGCTGGAAATTTTTATTCTTAAGGCAGCCTTTGATATTCTGTCGTTTGATTTGAGGGTTGTAAAAATCATCGAAATTATCAAGCCCGACTACTATCAAGCCGTCAGCGAGAAGCTGCTCACTGAGATGTGAGCCGATGAAACCGGCTGCTCCTGTTATCAATACTTTCATATAATCCGGACTTATGCTGAATAAATAACAATTGCTCCGATGGCCAAGCCAACTAAAGCCATAACTCGAAGAAGCATAACCGGTTGTTTTTGCCACCAGTTAATATAGGCTCTAACCTTTTCAGGCCCGAGTATAAATATCAACAGTCCCGATATTATGAAAAGAACTCCAAAGGCAAATATTACCCAGAAGTGGTGACACTGGCGCGCTGCAAGTAAAAAGACGATCGCCAGCACCAACCTTATCAGTGCTGCAAAATACATACGCCTGCCTTGTTTGAAGAATTCCATTAAGCGTTTCATAGTATCAGGCTTTAAAAAATACACGATTGTCATAAAAACGAAAACTATGCCGATAATTTTTATTACGAGGTTCATAATGTTTCCCCTTTATTTTCTTCCGATACTGTAATATTCGATTCCTGCCTTTTTGACTACATCGGGGTCGTAGAGGTTTCTGCCGTCGAAGATAACAGGTTTTCCATCTTCGCTTTCGCTACGACGGACAGGTTTCAGCTTTGTTTTAATAACTTCAAAGTCCGGGTTTCTGAATTCCTGCCAATCGGTAAAGATAACCAAGGCATCGGAATTATCAAGAGCATCATACCCATTCTGGAAGGTTTCGATTTTACCATTCAAAGCAGCGGATGCCGCCGAGGCTGCTTCCGGGTCATAAGCTTTTATTTTCATCCGACAATCGAGAAACTTTCTTATGCAGTAAAGCGCCGGCGATTCTCTGACATCATCTGTTTTTGCCTTAAAGGCAAGTCCCCAAACGGCCAGGGTAGTTTTGTTTTCCCGGCCTACGAAGAAACCGGTAATTCGTTTTGCGAATCTTTGCTGCTGATTTATATTTACCTGCTGTACTGATTTAGCAATTGTCATTTCAATTCCGTGTTCGGAGCCGGTATGAATCAGAGCCCGAATATCTTTCGGGAAGCAGGCACCACCAAAACCGACACCGGGGAACAAAAAGGAACGTCCAATCCTCGAATCGCTGCCGATGCCCTGCCTGACCTGTTCGATGTCGGCACCGACCTTCTCGCATAGCGCCGAGATTTCATTCATAAACGAAATTCTCGTTGCCAGCATTGTATTTGCTGCGTATTTTGTCATTTCAGCAGAGATAGGGTCCATAAATAATATCCGGTTGCTCCTTCGCATAAACGGACTATACAACTGTTTCATTATTTCCCTAACAGCAGGATTGGTTGTTCCTATAATTATCCTGTCGGGGCTCATAAAATCCTCAACGGCAGCGCCTTCTTTCAAAAATTCAGGATTGCTGATGTAATCAAACTGCGTTTTTGTTTTGGATTTTATAATATTCGTTATCTTCTCGCATGTACCTATCGGCACAGTGCTTTTTGTTGCAATGATTCGGTAGTCGTTGAGATTTTCGCCAATTTCACCAGCAACTGAAAGGATGGCCGATATATCAGCTGAGCCATCCGATGCCGATGGAGTGCCAACCGCAAGAAAGATAATAAGCGAATTGTCTATTCCTTCTTTTAAATCGGTTGTAAAGCGGAGTCGGCCAAGTTTCTTGTTGTGTCCGATCAATTCAGCCAAGCCCGGCTCATAAATAGGCATTACTCCATTTTTCAGGGCTGTAATTTTGTCACCATCTACATCCACACATATAACGTTGTTGCCTACTTCCGCCAAACAAGCGGCTGTAACCAACCCTACGTAACCGACCCCGACCACAGAGATTTTCATTTTACCGGTTCCTATTATTCAGTATATAAGTTTCGTTGTCGCAAGAGCAAGCACTAAAAAAATCACAAAGCCTGTTCATCGACAACCTCTATCATATCAGTATCTATCTCGACACTTGTCGCTTGGCCGAGCATATCTACCTGCAAAAGCAAACGTGTAGTACCTCTGGTTTTGACGACGGTGCCACGCAAATCGGCCAACGGCCCCCCTATAACTCGGCAGTATTGGCCCGCTTTGATGTACTTATGCGGTATCAGAGCAGCACCCGTTCGAAGAGCTTGTTCAATTTGCGATAATTCGTCAAGCAATCTTTGTTGGTCTTCGACTGCGAGCAGATTTGCAACACGATTAGTTCGCAATACTTCAATCCGCTGGCTCTCCTGACCACAGAAAAACAGATACCCGCTAAAAAGAGGTAAAAGCGAGCGTATTGTTCTGCCTCTTTGGCGCCGAACCTTCCAATTCATAGGAAGAAAATAGCTGATATCTTTTTGAATCAAGTCCTTGGCCAGGGCTTTTTCATTTCTGCTTTTGGTATGAGCAACCCACCACAGACCGGTAAAATCACGGAGCGATTTTTCCTCAGGCCAAACAATCGGTGGATTTTCACCTACCTTCAACAACTTTATGCTCCTAAATTTGCCGACGATTTTTTGCTGGCCATTTTTAAATCATCATGATGCTGCTTACGGGTTTTAGGAATACACGGGTCATTGTAGTCGGCTAAAATCATTCCGTTTGCCCATAATAACTAAACCAATACTTAACTCCGGTCGATTAATTAAATTGTAGCAATTAGTTTAGAGTTATATGAGTAAAAAGTCAAAAGAATTGACCGTCTAACATTGACTATTTATAGGTTGACGACCAAAAACAGGTTGTTTACTATTAAAGTTAAATTACATTATAACAAATATGTATTAGGCAGAAATCATGGCTAAATCGCGAACCACTATTGATAATTTGAGTATTTTATTTACCTGCATCGGCAGAAGGGTCTCCCTGCTTAATAGTTTTCGCAGGGCAGGGAGACAGCTGAAAATAGACCTTTCGCTGTTCGGCACAGATGCTACGGAGTTAAGCTCTGCCCTCCAATTGTGCGATAAAGGTTTTCCGGTTAGGCCAATAACACACGCCAACTATATCAAACAACTGCTGAGTATTGTCAGGACTAACAATGTAAAATTGCTCATCCCAACCGTTGATTTGGACTTGAAACTTCTGGCCCAGAACAAGCTGAAATTTGCCGCAGCGGGCTGTTGTGTGCTTGTCTCAACACCGGATGTAGTCGATATCTGCCAAGACAAGAGAAAAACCTTTCGTTTTCTACTCAAGAATGGCTTTGATACTCCTCTTACTATGAGCCCTCGCGCTACGCTCTCAAAAAAGAAACTCAACTGGCCTTGTTTTCTTAAACCC
>Ga0315282_10003597_pt1 | contig 27763 bp, 27 predicted proteins | sample YL17G07_20_MG_FD_203693 | JGI IMG/M metagenome (GOLD analysis project Ga0315282, IMG submission 203693) | Sediment microbial communities from Yellowstone Lake, YNP, Wyoming, USA - YL17G07_20 | ecosystem: Environmental > Aquatic > Freshwater > Lake > Sediment | place: USA: Wyoming | collected...
GATAATGGTAATGAACATACCTATTCAGAATATCTATTATTTGCTGTGCTATGCATGGAACAAACTTGAAGAGAAAGACATTGTTTCTGTTAGCCAAACTGATAAAGATAAAATAGTGGATCTTTTTGGAAAGGTACTTTGCAGTGGTATAGCACATTTATTGAAAAGAGGGCCGGACAGAGGATATGTACTACACAAAGAAGAAACTGGTCAAATTAAAGGAAAGATAAACTTTGCAATTACACTAAGAAAAAACTTTTTTAGTCAGCCACGAGTTTACTGTGAATATGATGAACTCAACCATAATATTTTGCACAATCGGATTTTAAAATCTACAGTTAAAATGCTTCTTCGCTATGAAGACCTAGACGAAAACCTTCGAGAGCAACTTAAATATTTTTACCATCGCTTCCAAGAAATCGAGGAGATTGATCTTTCAAAAAGATGTTTTAGATTAATACAGTTTAACCGTAATAATTATTTTTACGATTTCTTGCTTAAGATATGTGAGCTTTTGATGGACAATTTGCTCATAGATGAGAAAAGCGGAAAAAGTAAGTTCAGAGATTTCCTGCGAGATAATCGTTCTATGAGTTCTCTTTTTGAGGAGTTTGTAAGAAATTTCTACAAAAGGGAGCAAAACAACTATAGGGTGAGCCGAGAGAACATACCTTGGGATGCTATAGCGGTCGATGAGGCGTCTAGGAGCGTACTGCCAAATATGCAGACAGATATATCTCTGACATCTCAAAGCAGAAAAATTATTATCGATACAAAATATTACGCAGAGGCGCTACAAAAATTCTATGACAAGGAATCAATAAGATCTTCTAATCTATATCAACTTTTTACCTATTTGATGAATCTTAAAGCCTTGGGCGAAGAGAATGAAAAGTGCGAAGGTATTTTGCTATACCCAACAGTTCAATCGGAACATGATTATCAATTTATTATGAAGGGGCATAAGATTACCGTAAGAACAATCAATCTGAATCAGAATTGGAAACAGATTGAGAAAGATTTACTCGCTTTAATAAATTAATAGAAGGAGAAAACGCCCGAAGTTCGGGTAGTTAATTAGCGAATTAGAGTTCCTGTCTAAGCGGAGAGAATACCGCCGTCGCAAGCAAAAGAACCCCCTAACCCGACTTCGCTAAAAAGCTACGCCGGGTCTGCGCTATGCTCCGACGGTCGCGGCTCTGTGACAAAAAAACAAACGTAAGCGGCTTAGGCCTTGCCGAGAGACTTCAGGTATTTCTTAGACTTTTTAAGACCCATTCTCGATGCTTTTTTCTTTACCGCATCGGTTTTGCGTCTGAGCTTGCCGGCTATCTTAGAGGTTGGGTTTGTCGGGAAAAGCTTTTTGAGCAGATTGACGTCACCAGTTGACCACGGCTTTGGGGCTTTTTTCCTTTTTACGGCTTTTTTCTTCTTTGCCATTTTATAGTTCCTTTCGCTAAATTTATTTCCGCCGGAGGCGGACAAGCGTTTTGGTATGCCCCGGTGTTTTAGTAATACAATCAATTGAAATACAATTTATGGTCGGGACTTGGCGATGTCAAGTGTTTTTAGCAATTCCGATGCAGAAAATATCAACAAAGCCCCCTGCCGGGTTACTGTTGTGCTTTACAGCGGAGAGTTTTAGTATATACTTAAACCGGCTATGGCAAAAACAAAAGAAAATTCGGTCGGCGTCGTAAAGACGGAGACGATGCGCGTTGTCGAGCGGGATGAGCCGCTGGAGTTAGAGAGCGGCAAGAGATTAGGCCCGATTGATGTGGCATACGAGACATACGGCAAGCTCAACGAGGCGGGGGATAATGCTGTTTTGATTTGCCACGCTCTGAGCGGTAATGCACACGTTGCCGGCGTAAATAGTCCTGAGGACAAAAAAACCGGCTGGTGGGATGTTATGGTCGGGCCGGGCAAGGGCATCGATACGAACAAGTATTTTGTCATTTGCTCAAACTTTTTGAGCGGGTGCAGCGGGACGACGGGGCCATGCTCTATAAGTTCGGAAACGGGAAAGCCATACGGGCTGGACTTTCCGATTATAACTGTTGCGGACATGGTGAAGGTGCAAAAGCTGCTGCTGGATAAGCTGGGGATAAGGAAGCTGCTGAGCGTAATCGGCGGGTCGATAGGAGGGATGCAGGTTTTGCAGTGGGCGATTGCGTATCCTGATTTTGTTAAATCGGCGATAGCGATTGCGACGACGACGCACCTCGGCGCCCAGTCGATAGCGTTTGACGCGGTAGGCCGAAATGCGATACTGGCGGATTCTAATTTTTCCGGCGGGCAATATCACGACGGGGAAGGCCCGGACAGAGGACTGGCCATTGCGCGAATGATTGGTCATATAACGTACCTGTCGGAACAGGGTATGCGAGCGAAATTCGGGCGGGAGCTGCGAGGGGCCGAGAGCTACAGTTACGATTTCAACAGTGAATTTGCGGTTGAGACGTATTTAGACTATCAGGGGCAAAGCTTCGTGGAAAGATTCGACGCTAACAGCTACCTTTATATAACCAAGGCGTCGGACTATTTCGACCTTCAGAAAGATTACGGGTCGTTAGAGAAGGCATTTGCGAAAACGAAGTCACGGTTCCTTATAATCAGTTTTGCAAGTGACTGGCTCTATACGCCTGCACAATCGAAGGCGATGGTGGACGCCCTTGCTGCTGCGAACAGGGACGTCAGTTACTGCGATATTGCTTCGCCGTACGGCCATGATGCGTTTTTGTTAGAGCCGGAAGTATTAGGGAGATTTCTCTGCTGCTTTTTGCAGGCGACGTACAGGCCGGCGGCCGAGCAGCAGACGTGCTCGTGTTACGCACGAAGTATGCGGAAGCTCGACGAGTTTGAGCAGGCACACAGGGCGCGTGTGGATTATGAGCTGATAGAATCTCTCATCGAGCCGAACAGCACGGTGCTTGACGTCGGATGCGGGGACGGGCAATTGCTGGTAAATCTTGTGCGCGACAAGAACATAAAGGGTAAGGGCATCGAAATTGACCAGGAGCTTGTGCTGGATTGCGTCTGCCGACAGCTGCCGATTATTCAGCAGAATGTCGAAGAGGGGCTGAAGTTTTACGGCGACAAGAGCTTCGATTATGTGATACTGTCGCAAACACTGCAGACGGTGAAGGAGCCGGAGAAGGTTTTTAAGGAGCTGCTTCGAGTCGGGAAGAAGGTGATTGTCAGCTTTCCTAACTTTGCACACTGGCGGTGCAGGGCGCAGCTGATACTTTTCGGCAGAGCGCCGGTGACCAAACAGCTGCCGCTGAGCTGGTACGATTCGCCGAATATACACTTTTTGTCGCTGAAGGATTTCGACGAGTTCTGCGGAAAGCTCGGGGTCAAAGTAGAAAAGAAGATTCCATTGAGTAAAGCACGCCTTAGCCCGGTAAGATTTGCACCGAATTTGTTCGCTGAGCAGGTAATCTACGTAACCAGGAGGGATTAAATCGTCAGTGGCTTGCGGTTTAATTGTTACTTTCCGAACTTCGCTGGCACCTCCAAACCGTGGTCGGTCATCAGTTTCGAGTCGGACATTATTTTTTCGGCGGGACCATCGGCGATAATACGGCCGTTGTCGAGGAGAACGACGCGGTCGGCGACTGCGGCTGCAAAATCCATATTGGAGGTTGTGATTATGAGGGTCTGGGGCAGGTCAGCGAGCAATTTTATGATGTTGTTGCGGTTTCTGGGGTCGAGACTGCCGTCAGGTTCGTCGAGTGTGATTATTTTGGGGGACATCGAGAGGATAGTTGCAATCGCGGCGGCCCTTTTTTGTCCGGCGGAGAGGTGGTGCGGCGCTTTGTCGGCCATATTGGCCAAGCCAACGGTTTTCAGCGCATCGGCGACGCGGGCCTTTACTTGTTCGGCTTCAAGGCCCATATTCAGAGGGCCGAATGCCACATCATCAAACAAAATGGGCATAAATAACTGGTCATCAGGGTCTTCGAGGCAAGAGCCCAGCGAAGTGCGAATCTTTTTCAGATTTTTCCTGTTGATTTGCAGTCCGTCAATCAGCACTTTTCCGGAGCCTTTTATAAAACCGGCCATTGCGAGCAGCAAGGTTGATTTGCCTGCTCCATTGGGCCCTATCAAGGCAAGGGCCTGGCCGTGTTCGACGCTCAGGGTTATGTTACTGAGAGCAACTGTGCCGTCAGGATATTTGTATGAAAGATTTTCTATTTCAATTGCTTTCGACATTAAAGGCCCCTAATGCAAAATCGGTCTTACAAAAAAGTGAAGTCCGAGCAGAAAAGATGCGGCGGTGACGGCAAAGAGTAAGTCAGAGCTGCGAATTTGCAACTTTGAAATGGTGCGCCATTTTCTATCGAAGCCACGGGCCTGCATTGCGATATTTATGTGCTCGGCGGTATCGATACTGCGAACAAATAAAGAGCCGAGCATAGCGGCAGCGGTCTTCATCTCGACTTTAGCGCCGAGATTTTTCAGCTTTCTGCCTGCTCTTGCGCGCAATATATGATGAGCCCTGTCGATAAGGATGAATATGTAGCGGTATAGAAAGCCGAGCTGAATAATCAACAGCTTCGGCAGGCCCAGTCGCTGCAGGCCGGTAAGTAAATCGTTAAATCGCGTGGTAGAGACGAGGGCTATCAGAGCCAGCATTGTAACGATGAATTTCCCGAGAATAGTAAAACAGCGCATCCAGCCGGTTGAGGTTTGCCAAGTGAATGGTCCGAAAGCCGCGGTGAACGGGGTCTTGTCATAAAGAGGGCAGCTCAATGCTAGGACAAGAACAAAGGGGCTAACCGCCAATATATGCTTTAGGGCAAATCTTATCGGGATTCTGCCCAGCACAAGGAATGTAAACGGCCCGACAGCATAACAGGCAAGGATGCTTGGCGAGGTCACGGGCAGGGAAATAACCACGGCGGTAAAAATAAGCACGATTATAAACTTTACTCTGCTATCCAGCCGATGGACGCACGAATCCTGATAAGCAAATTTATCTATATGTGCGTGGTGCATGTTTCGTCGCTCGTGCCTCGTATCTCGTTCGAGGTATGATTGAGACTATTTTATATTCCTGCCAGCTGTTTTTTCCTCAGAAGCCATGCTGTCAGCCAGGTGAATGCCATCGTTAGAGCGGAGCCGACCACGCCTGCGAAGCTGGTCCAGCCGGCGGCGGTCTCGGCTTCTTGCCGGGGGGTTTCTCCCTGTTTTGAGGTCCTGACAGAATAATCGGGCAGCGGCGAGTATTTCGACTGGAAATCATCGACTGCGACAATTCTGGGGTCCTGATTTGCGACAGAAGGTTTGAAGTCCGGCTGGTCCGGCCTTTCAGCATAGCTCCACTCCAAACCATCGGGCAGGCCGCAGGCAAGCAAAGAAAGTCCTGCACTAATAACGAGTGTAAAAACAAGCAGCGTTATCAGTACCGCTTTTCTGCTTAACCTGATTTTGCCGGGGATAGAATCCAGAACGATGTCGGGCCTGACCTGCTGGAGGTATCCTAATACGGCTACGGTGACGAGGCCTTCAACGAGACCGACCAGGAAATGAACGCCGAGCATTGTTATCAGGAAGGTCGAAAACGGAACCATCAGCACGCCGGAGAGAGCAGTCTGTATCGGGACGAGGCACGCCCCTGCTTCAACGGCAATCGTGCAAGCGAGCATTGCGCCGATGTACACTCGCAAACTTCCGGAGCGGCCCTGTACAATGGCTTTGTATAAAAAATAGCCAACATAACTTGGCACAAGGGCCATATTGATAAGATTGCACCCCAAAGCTAACAGGCCGCCATCCTGGAAAATAAGGCACTGAATAATCACGACCGAAGCTATGACTATTGCGGCGGCGTGCGGGCCTAAGATGATTGCCAAAAGGACGGCCCCTACCAGATGTCCGCTTGTTCCTGGCATCGCAGGCAGCTGGAAATTCACCATTTGTGCGGCGAAAACAAACGCTCCCAAAATACCCATCAAAGCAAGCTTATCCGAAGTGATAATTCGCCTGAGCTTTCTGCAGATAATGCCCAAGCCGGCGGCGGCTATCGCAAGCGTTCCGGTAGCGACCGGAACCGAGAGTAATTCATTGGCCATATGCATAACAAGCTTCTCCTAATTATTTTCTTAGTTGACGTTGTTACTTTTTGTACAGCTAAATTTGCGCATAATAGTATAAAATTCGTGCTACCGAATCAATAAAAAATTTGGTTCTTTCAAAAAAAAATTTGTCGGATAAAATAACTTTTAACCGGTCAGAATCAGCATATTGGCTCTGTTGCTATCACAGGAGAATGGAAAATGAGTCGAGTTGAGCGAATAGGGGTATCGGTGGAGAAGGAGTTGCTTTCGAAGTTCGATAAACTGATTGCCAAACAGGGTTATCGGAGCCGGTCGGAGGCCATACGCGACCTTGTGCGCCAGCAGCTAAGCGATGAGCAAGTGGGCGACCCCAAAGCCAAAGCGGTCGCTGCGGTAATTTTGGTTTACGACCATCATTCGACAAAGTTGATGGAAAAACTGACAGGTCTGCAACATTCACATCTTCTGCAAACGATTTCCGCAATGCATATTCATTTAAACGAGCACGACTGTCTGGAGGTGGTTGTGCTTCGAGGGCGCGTCAGTGAAATCAAAAGAACGGCGGAAAATATAGTCAGTCTAAAAGGCGTCAAGCTCGGCCGGATTAACTTTGTCGCTACGGAGCGGGACAGCGATTAAAGCTTGACAAATGGCGCCAAAAGTTGTTTTAATATGTCCGGACTTGGGGCGATTGGCTCAGTTGGTTAGAGCGCACGGATCACACCCGTGAGGTCACAGGTTCGAACCCTGTATCGCCCATTGGTGTAAGTAGAGCCGAATCCTATACTTTAGAATATTATCCTTTCTGAAAATTTTATCCGGCGGCAGTCTCAGGCAGGACAACACGAGATTCTGTAGACTTTTTTCTGCTTATCCACGCGGAAGTCAACATTAAGGAACTTTTTTATTATTTTCATATTTGTCGTAAGATGGGCGGTAAGCTCATTGGTTGTGCAGCAGCCAGCCTTTGAGATTGCCATATAGATTAAAAGCTGGTCGGCGAGAAAGCGGTCAACAGCGGCTCCGCTTGCCAGAAAATCTTTAGCTAAATCGACAACCTCACTAATTACCTTATGTGATGGTTTGCCTCGCATTCCAAATGCGGTAAATACTGTTACGTGGTTGCTATTGCAAAGCCGAATCATCACGCAATTGCCGGGGCCATCAGAATCTGTTATCTCGATGTGTTCGATGTCTTCGAAGTCCAGCTTGCTTTGGAGCAGAAGTTCGTGCTGCTTGCGGGCGATATTTTCCGGAAGTTTTGCAGTATATATGCGGGCGGAAATTTGAGGTTTATCAGCCGGTTCGCAGAAGTTGATTGTTTTGTGTACGTTTTTTTGCTTGGGCTGGATATTAAAAGTGATTTTGCCGCCGCCGGCGGGAAAGAAGCCGTGTTTTACGAGTTTGCAACTGCCGTGGAAACCAGCGGCTTCGACGGCCGGCAGGAAGGTCTCGGAAAGGAAATCAAACGGCGGGGCCAGAGGATTATGCGTTCCGCCGGTAACGGTAACTGTCGAAGGTTTGTTTGCCAAAAATAGAGCAGGCAAAACGGTTTGAATTACCAGGGATGCAGAGCCGGCGGAGCCAATATCAAAATAGAAGTCGCCGCTTTGCACAGGCCCGGGCTGAAAATCCAATACTTTCGAGCGTTGGGTAGCTCCGCGGCAGGTGCCATTGCAGGTTTGGCAGGCTGCCTGGACGCAGATTAGATGCTGCTTTGCAAGGCCCGCGTTGCGGCGGGCGGCGCGGATGTTTTCAATGTGCAAACTTCTGCCGGTTATACAGGATAAAGCCAAACTCGTTCGCAGTATTTGGCCTCCCCCTTCGCCAGTGCTGCCATCAATGGAAACAGTTTTCATATTACTCACCGGAAATATCTATCGTAATGTCTCCAATAACAAGACAACAAACTTGGCGGATGTCGATTTTAGGCGCCACGACTACCACGATGCCCCTATCATCCTGCCAGTCGGTTATTACACCAATGGCCATATCTATACCATTTTCATTTCTTAACCCAACCACCCGATTGATGAAACTCTCACGTTGTAAATTCAGGCCTGGCTGAACCGCTATGTTACTTAAGCTGATATTGTAAGGCCCGGCGTTACGGAAGTAGCTAATAAATTGACTTCTTCGATAGTTTTGCCTGTTCTGCAGCGATTTAACCGGTATTTGCGGTGAAGATTTGACCAGTTCAAGCTGCAGGTCAAAAAACCGCAGACCGGAAAGGATATAATTTAGCTCATCTCCGCGTTGAACCGCTAAAATCAACTTTGGCTTTAATATTCGTTGCACCGCCCACCACAAAGCGGCTGCCGCCGATCCATAGATGAAACCGGGCGTATCGATTATGATTAGCTCGACAGCTTCGGATACCTGCTGAACGCATTGGGTTATGGCTGCGGTTAGCTGTAACAGGTGCCCCACCGGTGTTACGTCGCCTACGAAACTAATACCGCCGACAGTGAGCTTCGAGAAATTGATTTGCCGTGCTCCGGCAGGCTCCGCCCTGACGAGCGGATTATCTACGACAGCCCAGCCAACTGTTGCAGGTGGTCCGACGTGAGACTGGCCAATATCTGCATCGATAATCCCAACAGGCTGGTGTTTGGCCAAATGCTTTGCCAGAACCTCTGCAAGGGTAGTTTTACCGGTATCGGATGCACCGAGAATCAAGCAAATTCCTTTTTGTATCAGGTCTTTGCTTAAGAGCTGTTGAGCGGTATTGTCAGCCCAGTCGAGTGACATTGAAAGTTGTCCCTGAAATTATTTGCGGCAATAGCCCACCGTGACCATATATACAGGTTCAAGATTTTTCTCCGCAGGACGCCTAACGGCGGGCAGTGACAGAACTTTGCTAACGGAAGCGTCATCGAAAGCACCGACGGCGACGGAGCCAAGACCTAAAGTTTCGGCCTGGAGATGGACATTCTGAGCGGCGTGACCTGCTTCCATATATACATAACGGATACCTCGTTTGCCATAGTGATTTGTTGTTCTGCTGAATTCGGCGGCGAAGACAAGCGTTAACGGCGCTGCTTCAATAAATTCCTGTCCCCAGGCGGCTGAGGCAAGGTCGGCTCGCAAATCCTGGCCGGTGAGTTTCTCAAGCGAATGTTCAGCAGGTAAATAGTGAAACAAACCATCACCTGTTACGACAAAAAGCTCCAGAGGGTAGGTTGCTCCGGCTGAAGGCGCTGTGCGGAAGCTACTACTGGTATCCTGGCCCTGTGCTGCCCAGGTCAGTTGGCTGATTTGCTCAAGTGTCAGAGATTGCGGCAGAAAACTGCGCCTTGACCGCCGAACGGTGATGGCTTTTTCCAGCGACATCGAGCCATCTTGATTCGGCTTAGGAAGGTTTATTAACTCGCTCATTGTTAATTCCCAATTCTATAAGGATTTGCAAAATTTCAGCGATTGTTTTGTCACGATTTTGCGCTGTCAAGTTAAATAGTTTCGTATCCGGATAACTCTTTACTTCAGAAATAAGCCCACTTCCTTTTTGTGCCACAGTAGCCAATAAAGATTTGTCGGACACAAAGAGACGGCGTATTGCTGTAACAAACTTTTCCGAAAAACACTCCATCTTGCCGATTTCGTCGATAATGAATAATTCTGCATCGCTGTAGCTAATATCCAAAATTGGTACTACAGACTCTTCAAATCCAGAAACATCTATGCTGTATTTGCTGACCTTGTAGGGAGATTTGGTATTCACGTGGGCGAGAATGCCGGTAGCACCATCGAGGCGGGTCCAGCTAAAACCTTTGCGGGTACTTTGTTCACGAATCTCCTGCGTGTAAAAACCTGCTACCTTGTCGGCGTTGAGAGTGGAAATTATTTTTATAACAGCGGTTGTTTTACCGCAACCAGGGAGGCCGGTTAACAGGATTTTGGCTGATTTAGATTTCACAAGCGCAAACTATGGTCTTTTAGTTTTGACAAAATCTTTTAGTTTTGAGGCAGTTAGAATGTTTAATACGTTTGCTTTAGTTGCCCAGCCACGGGCGGCGGTTGCCACGCCGTAGCCCATCAAGGCAAGCCCGGCAGTGCTGTGGGCATCGGTTCCGATGGCCAGCATAACCTTTGCTTCAACCGCCATTTTACAATGGGTGTCCTTAAGGTCGAGACGATACGGATTTGCGTTTACCTCCAGGGCAGTGTTGGTTTGGGCAGCGTGTTTGATTACAGCGGCCATATCAATATCCATTGGTTCGCGCTGGCCGAGAAGGCGGCCTGTTGGATGCGCGATGCAGTTAACATACGGGTTGTCCATCGCCTTTAATGTGCGGGTGGTTACCTTTTCGCGGGAGCTGGCCATACCTGAATGTATCGAGGCAATTACAAAATCGAGGTCGGCAAGCAGCTTGTTGTCGAAATCCAGAGAGCCATCGGCGAGGATATCCATTTCAGTTCCGGAGAAAATGGTTATGCCTTTTATCTTTTCATTTAGTTTGCGGATTTGTTTAATTTGATTGGCCAACTGTTTACTTGATAAACCATTGGCGATTGCAGAGGACTTTGAATGGTCTGTGATGCAGATATATTTATAGCCCATATCTCTTGCGACATAGGCAAGCTCTGAAATATCGGCGTTGCCGTCGGAAGCATTTGTATGGACGTGGAGGTCGCCTTTAATATCTTTGAAATCAATCAGTTCAGGCAAGGCGTGTGTTTTTGCTGCTTCAATTTCGCCACGGTCTTCGCGTAATAATGGGTCGATAAAATCCAGGCCGAGTTTTTGATAGATTTCTTCCTCAGTTGCTCCTGCAATTCTTTTATTTGCTTTGAACAAGCCATACTCGTTCAATTTCAATTTTGCTTTTACGGCAATTTCTCTTAATCGCACGTTATGCTGTTTCGAACCGGTGAAATATTGCGCAGCAGCGCCGAAGCTTTCTTTCGGCACGACACGGACATCAACGTGGACTGGGGTGGTTTCTGTCTGGATAATCGCAGAGCCCTTTGTCGGGCCGGCGGCAAGAACCTCCTGCACAAAACCCGCATTGGTAAATGCGTCTATTATTTTTTTGCCCTTTTTAGCAGCAACGAGGATGTCAACATCACCAATGGTTTCTGCTCGGCGACGCAGCGAGCCGGCAGGCTGGATTTTGCCGATGCCGGGAAGCCCCCGGAGAAATCCAGTGACAATATCTGCGGCAACAAGAGCCTGGTCGAGGCGAATTCGGCCTGTGGATTTTTCAAGAAATTCGATGCCCCTTGCTATGGCGGCGGCTTTTTTATCGCCGAAGCCGGGCAGTTTGGCCAAAGAGCCGGAGAAAATGGCTTTTTTCAATCCGGTAATGGTTTTGATGTTCAGCTTTTCATAGACTGCTTTTACACTTTTGGGTCCTATACCGGGTATAGTGAGCAGCTCCAACAATGTTGGCGGGATTTTAGTGAGCAATTGTTTGTGGGCGGTTATTGTGCCGGTTTTTACGAACTCTTCAATCTTAGCAAGACTTGATTTGCCGATGCCTGGTATCTTCGCCAACTCTTCAGCTGCCAACATAGTTTCGACATCGGTTGGCATATCACCAATGATTCGCCCAACCTTTCGGTAAGTACTGATGCGGAAACGGTTCTCGCCGAGGATTTCCATAATATCAGCCATCTGGTCGAAAAGTTCGCTAAGAATGGTGTTTTTCATAAGGTCGATTATATCCCGGCAGCGATTAATCTGCCAGTGGCGGACTTGACGATTTAGACAGGACTATTATAATTCTACCTTATTCAATGCCTATGGCATTGGCCTATCCATTAAGGATTTTATTTTGTCCCAAGAGACGACAGAAACATTTTCAGAGCATCCAGGAGGATCTCATATCTTACTGACGCGAATCCAGAAGCTCATCGGCAAAAGGATGCTGCAATCAAAGCTGAACAAGCCCTGTTTTTACATTGAGTTAAAAGCGGACGTAACTGAGCTGATGGGTCTTCGGCCGAGGCTGCGGAAATCGCTTGGTGTCAAAATAACGACAGACGCTTTTTATGTTCGTGCTCTGGCGCTGGCTGTGAAGCAATATCCGCTTATGCTTGGCAGAGTTGACGGTGACAATATTAAAATACCCGATTCAATCAATGTCGGCTTTGCCGTCAATGCCCCCCAGGGTCTTGTTGTGCCGGTGATAAAGCAGGCGGATGAAAAAACGCTGGCTGAGATTGCCGAGCTTGAGCAATCGCTCACTGAAAAGGCACGCGACAATAAGCTGACACTCGAAGAGATGGAGGGCGAGACGATAGCGTTGAGCAATCTTGGCGCCTATGGCATCGATTCTTTTTTGGGCATTGTGCCGCCGCCAACAAGCGCTGTCTTAGCGGTAGGTAACGTGAACAGAGAGATTGTTCCTATAGGCGGCAAACCAGCAGAGCGAAAAATGGTAAGTCTGGCGCTGGCGGTTGACCGCAGAATTGCAGACGAGGTCTATGCGGCAAAGTTTCTGAACACAATCTGTGAGCAGTTGCAGAACCCGCAACAGCTGGTTTGACAGATTGCAAGAAGGGTTTTTGGGGGTTATTGGGATTCAGGTGGGGAGTGAGCAGCTGTTGTCTGTGTAAACTCGGAAGGCGGCGTTTGCAAATTAGACTGTGAGACTGATTTGATTTCAATAGGGGGTTCCTGATTTTCACCAAGGGCGGCGGGTTGTATCTTGGGCTGTGAGGCCGGTTGTAATTGGGTGTGTATGAATTCGGCGACTTTTTTGTAGTCTTCTGAGCCGTGACAGGAAGGTTCGTATTCGAAGATTGTTTTGCCATAGCTTGGGGCTTCGGCGAGCTTGATGTTTCTTCGGATAAAACAGGGTAAAACCTGAGCCTGCGCCCAGGCACAGCTGGTTCCGCGTGCGCTATCCAGGAATTGCTCTATATCGGCCCTGACCTCATTTGGAAGTGAGGCCCTGCTTTCAAACATACACAGCAAAATCCATTTAACTTTAAGGTTGGGATTTATTCTTTTATTGACAAGCTCGACGGTTTGCAGCAGTTTTCCAAATCCCTGCAGGGCGAGGAAATGCGGCTGGAGCGGAATCATAACCTCTTCTGCGGCAGCGAGGGCATTTAGGGTCAGCAGCCCAAGCGAAGGGGGACAATCGATAAAAGCATAATCGAATTTGTCCTCAGCTGATTGAAGAGCTTCCCGCAGGATGGTTTCCCTTCCAACAACACTTACAAGCTCGCTTTCGGCGCCGACGAGGTTGATATTTGCAGGCAGCAGCCAAAGGTTTGGCCGTACAAGCAAAATTTCTTCTTCAAATTTTGCTGATTGAGTGAGGAGCTTATATGAGCCTGAGTCGATGTTTTCGGGTTCTACACCGAGATGTATCGTCAGATGTGCCTGAGGGTCGAGGTCGAGAACGGCCACCTTCAGGCCGACGGCGGCAAGGGCTGCGGCAGTATTTACCACTGTTGTGGTTTTGCCCACGCCACCTTTCTGGTTTAATACTGCGATTGTTCTCATATCACTGATTACACTGATTCAAATTATCACTGATTACACTGATTAAATTGATTATTACGACATTTATTTCTTGAGTTAATCAGTCTTTTGTATTCAAGAGATTGACTGCCGAAGTTAAGCAGCAGACCGATTTCAATGCCGCATGCTTTTAGATAATTTATAACCTGGAGTCTGTCAATTTCCGCAATTTCTTTCACAGCTTTCAATTCGACTATTATTTGGCCATCGACAAGAAAATCGCAGGTAAACTTCTTGATAATCTTGTCGCGATAAAAAACGGGCAAGCTCTTTTGTCTTTCAAATTTCATTTTCTTCGACTCAAGCTCAAGTGCTAACGCCTCCTCATATACGCTCTCAAGAAATCCAGGCCCGAGGCGCCTGTGTACCTCCATTGCAGAACCAATAACATCGCCTGTGATTCCGCTGGCGACGTATTCGTTTTTCACTATTAATGCCAATTCAAAAACCTCTTCTTATCACTGATTACGCTGATTCAAATTATAAAAATTTATCATTTTAATCAGTATTAATCAGTGTTATCAGCGATGATTTTTTTCAAGACGGCGTCCAGCACGCCGTTAACGAACGCCGAAGACTTATCGGTGCTGAACTTCTTGGCAAGCTCGATAGCCTCGTTTATCACGACTCTGGGTGGGATATCCGGGCAGAATTTCAACTGGTAAACAGCCAGTCTCAAAATGCTTTTGTCAACAGCTGAGAGCCGGGACATTTGCCATTTTATTGTTGAGGCAGCTATAAGTTCGTCACAGAGAGCCAAATTTTCCCAGGTTCCTTTTGTCCATTCTGAGGCGAGTTTGCGTACTAAAAGATCGGGGTCATTTTCTATGAAGAACTCAGCTAATCGCGGGAGCAAGTCTGAGCCCTGTATGTCGAGTTGATATAGTCCCTGTATTGCCAGCTCTCTGGCCCTTGTTCTTTTGTCCACCTTCCGGCCTCTTGTTAGTTGATTGTTGGGTATTGTTAAATTGTCAATGAACGACTCAAATCTGTTCGAGCACGTTCGCAGTTTCCATAGCTGTCAATGCTGCGTCTGCGCCTGCGTTACCCATTTTAGCTCCTGCCCTTTCGACGGCCTGCTCGAGAGTCTCACAGGTTAAGACGGCGAAAATCGTCGGCACCGCTGAATCATAGTTGATTTGTCCGACACCTCGCGCTACCATCTGAGAGATATAATCGCAGTGGGATGTTTGGCCGCGTATGACCGCACCGAGGCAGAGGACCGCAACGTATTTGCCGCTTTGCGCAAGCTTTTTTGCAGCTATGGTGATTTCACAGGCACCCGGCACCCAGACTACAGATATCTGTTCGTCAGCGGCACCATGGCGTTTGAGACAATCTATCGCACCGGCAAGCAGCTTAGCGGTTATAAATTCGTTGAACCTGCTGACTACAATAGCGTAATTGCCTTTGCTGGCTGTTAGCCGACCTTTTATTTCTTTAATCATAGTTTCGTTTCTCCAAACAACATTCTTAATCCGGTAGAGTTACGTTTCCCCCCATTCTTGCCTTCGCAAGAAAGCACGGGGGGTGGCTACACATTATAAGACTAACAGAAGCTGGTTTCCAGAAAAAGACCGACTGCGACTTTGTCAGGCAGCTGAGTCTATTCATCGTTGTTGAGTTAACCTACGCAATTGTAAGAGCTTATAGGCCGGATTTCCAGTAAAATTTTTAATGGAGGTAAAAAGAAATGTAGCCAGCAAAAACCGCTAATCCGGTTGGAGTTTATTACCGAAACGGTTTTGGGTGATTCGTTACTTGTTGTGCTAAAACAAGCAAACGGAGCGGTTATGCTGTTCGACGATATGGAATTTGACTCTTTTTCTGAAGCTGAACATAAGGCGAAGAAGGCTTTTGAGCTTTATGAAGACGGCCAAATATCTCGAGCTCTTGCTGAACTGGACGCAGCACTTGAGATAAATCCGGCCAACAGCTCATGGCATTTTGACAAGGCACTTACGCTGGATACTAAGGGTGAGTTTGATGACGCAATAATCGAATACGAGATTGCTCTGCAGCTAACCCCGGATGATTTGGAGATATTAAATTCGTTAGCGGTCGATTATACCCGCACCGGTAAATACGACCTGGCTATCGAGACTTTCGAGCATATCCAGCAGTTAGATGCGGGGTTTGAACCCTGCTATTGCAATCGGATAATTACCTATACCGAGATGGGTCAACACGATTTGGCGGAGCAGATGTTTTACCTTGCCCAGCAGCTAAATCCGGACTGTGCATTATGTTACTATAACATCGGCAACAGTCTTTTCGTTCGCGGCGAGTACAAGAAAGCGATTCACTGCTGGCTAAAGACAGCTGAACTTGAGCCGAGTCACCCGCAAATTAACTATCGAATTGCTCAAGCGTATTGGGCCGTGGGTGATTACGAGCGTGGGCGTGAGTATTTCTTAACTGAGCTTCGTATTAACCCGGGCGACATTGATGTTATTCTCGATTTTGGTTTGTTTTTGCTTGAGGTTGGCGATGTCGAATCGGCGAAGGAAAAATTTAACAGAATACTTGAGCTTAAGCCGGGTTTTGCTGCTGCTTTGTTTTATTTGGGGGAGATTGTTTTTAACAGCGGTGATTATGGTCAAGCAGTAAAACTATTCAATGAAGCGTTACAAAAGGATAATAAACTCACAGGGCCGCAGTATCGGCTGGCTGAGTATGCGTTAATGAGTGGAAAAAGGGAAGAGGCGAGGAACCATCTGGTTTCGGAGGTGAAGCTGGCTTCGGAGGATACGAATATATTGGTTTCTATGGGGTCGATGTTTCTGGGAGTTGGTGATATGGATTATGCAACGCATTGCCTGCTGAGGGTTATCGACATTGATTGCGCCAATGCAGATGCCTATTATTATCTTGGTCTTGTCAGTGCTATAAAAGGTCGATTTGAGGATGCAGTGGAGTTTTTCGGTCATGCGCTCGATATAAGGCCGAGGGATGTTTGTGCCTTGCGGGATTCTGCTCTTGTTTATTTGGGGATGGGCAGATTAACCGAAGCTGCGGAGAGAATTAAGAGAGCACTGGATTCAGCAGGTGATGATTCACAGTTAAAGGCTCTTAGCCGCAGGGTTCGGATGGTTCAAGCAACAGGCCGGATAGCGGATTTTCTTAGCCGGTTCAGGCCCCGATTCATCTTTAGAAAATCACTACGCTAAATATGCCTACATCTAATCTGGCAAAAGAGTCCTTAGAATGCGAACTCCTGCTTCATCTACGCTTGATGTGGAGTTGCTGAGAATAACTACTCCCACCCGATGCTTCTTGTTGAACCCCATGTAGCTCCTATATCCACCTGTTCCACCATTGTGCCAAACAATGGAATCGTCCGGGCGATTGGGGTCCTGGATATGCCATCCCATAGCGATGCTCATTGTCGGTTTAATTTTGTACCGCACGAGTTGGGTAGCTTCTATCGCCTTGCTGAGTGGTGTTTGTGTTATGCCTATATTGGCTGACAAGAATTTTAGCAGGTCGTTTACAGTGGATCGCAAAGCACCAGCACCTGCCAGCGTAGGGATATCCCAATTTATTGCCGGAAAGGACAGGCAGAGGTAAGAAATAGTGAAAACACCTTGGTAGCCCTGAGCAAGGCGGGATTTTTGCTCAGGTGACAGCGTTATCCGCGTATCGTTCATAGCTAAAGGATTACAGATACGGCTTACAACCAGCTCTTCAAACGTTTTTGCCTCCCTGTGTGCCAGAGCATGGCCCAGCAATCCCATGCCGAGGTTTGAGTAGCTGTATTTAGTACCCGGTTTGGTTTTCAAAGTGTGTTTGGAAAGAAACGCATAGAGTCGCTGCGAGGTGTAGCTTGCATAGGGGTTCTTAACAAAATCAAGGATAATATAATCTTTGAAGTTGTTCAGATTGCTCGGTAGGCGTGGCAAGCCCGACGTATGAGAGACCAAATCAATTAATGTTATTTCTGTGCCGTCATACACGGGCATTTGAACTGAAGTAGGTAGGAATTTTTGCACTGGGTCTGTGAGATTGACCAACCCGTTTTCGGCCATATTGGCAAGCAGTAATGCTGTAAATACCTTTGTAATTGAGCCGATTTCATAAATAGTATCGCCGTCAGGTCGAGCGTTGCTATCGAGGCTTACTCTACCGTAACCAAAAACCATAATATCTTCTCCACGAATGATGCCTACCGAAACTCCAACATTCTTATGGGTGTTTATAAGTGGCTGGATGATTTCGTCAACTTTGACTTTGAATTCCGCATAGATACTGTTCGCATCATTGCCCGGCACCACTGATTCGACGTGGCGAGAATAGGTGTTGCCGCCGTGGTACAATGAAAACTGAATTGGCAGTTGCCAAAGCACAGCTACACCTGCAAAGAAGAATATCCAGCCTTGTAAGGATTGCAGAATAACTGCTCGCTGCTTTATAGGTTTGTTAAACTTTTTAGCTGAAATGAGGCGGATTTTGCGGTAAAGGTGCCTTTCCCAAACTTTTGTCCTCTTGGGGAATACCGCACAAGGAAGCCCTGTCAAAATCCAAGATAATCCGACAACCATCAATATCAAAGGGACGTAAATTGGCACGGTTTTTTCCTTGTCTTGTGAATTTCTTGAATGTAACAAGCGTAATTTTAACCAACGCCGTTTAATTATAGCGGCATTGTGCCATTAGGCAACAACAACCTCAAAAAGTCATTGGCCACAGGGCAACAGAGGGGATAGTGTTTTTTTGCTGAAGACAGGTGAGGAAACAATTTGCAAATTGGCGCAAAATTCATTAGTCTATGAGGTCAGGCCGAGTGGCGGAATGGCAGACGCTGGGGACTTAAAATCCCCTGTCCATAGCGGGCGTATGGGTTCGAATCCCATCTCGGCCATTATTCGTATCTCAAACGAGATGCGTGATAGCCGGCTGGAACGCCAACGACTCCGCCATAGGCGGACAAGATTACGGGAGATAAGTATGGCTAAAGAAAAGCCTAAACTTGTAGAGGTAGAAAAACCCAATTTGTATCGGGAGATGTTTCCATATATCGAATTTCCCAAGGTAATATTCGATGGGCAAAAAGTTGCGTATGATATTCCGGAGAGGATATGGATAACCGATACGACTTTCCGTGATGGTCAGCAGGCCCGGTCTCCTTATACACCGGAGCAAATCCTGCGGATATATGATTTACTGCACGAAATAGACGGCGAGACCGGTTTGATTCGACAGAGCGAATTCTTTCTATATTCCCTAAGGGACAGAGAGGCGGTAGAACTGTGTAAAGCTCGGGGCTATAAGTTTCCTGAGATTACCGGCTGGATAAGGGCTGTGGAGGCCGATTTTAAGCTGGTTACACAAATGGGGCTTTCTGAGACCGGTATTTTGACCTCAGTAAGTGATTATCATATATTCTTGAAACTGCGAAAGACACGTACCCAGATAATGAACGCTTACCTTGATATCGCCAAAGCGGCCCTGGATAATGGGGTTATACCACGATGTCACTTCGAGGATATAACTCGTGCCGATTATGAAGGTTTTGTGCTGCCCTTTGCATCGCAGCTTTTGAAGCTGGCTGAGGAGTATAACAAGCCGGTTAAGATCCGTCTTTGCGATACACTTGGATTTGGTCTGCCCTGGCCTGAGGTTGCCTTGCCAAGAAGTGTTCCGAAACTTGTTCAGGGTCTTCGGGGAATTGGGGTTCCCTCTGAGTGGCTTGAATGGCACGGCCATAACGATTTCCATAAGAGCCTGGTAAACGCAACTGCGGCGTGGCTGTATGGTTGTTGTGCCGCCAACGCTTCAATATTCGGTATTGGCGAGCGTACAGGCAATTCACCTCTGGAAATGCTTGTTGTCGAACATGCACAACTGAAAGGGATGACGGCGGGTGTCAACTACGCTGCGATAACCGAGCTGGCCGAGTACGCCAGAAAGGAGATGGGCTTTGAAATTCCTCACAACTATCCGCTGGTCGGCAGGGATTTCAATGTTACCCGGGCTGGCATTCACGCAGACGGTTTGCTAAAGAACGAAGAGATATACAACTGCTTCGATACGAAGAAGCTGCTCAACCGGCCTGTCAGTGTGGCAATTACCGACAAGAGCGGTGCAGCGGGTATCAAACACTGGATAGAGTCCATGTACGAGATTGAAATCTCCAAGCATAACCCTCATATAACCAAAATAAAGGACAAAATTGACGCTGAGTATTCAGCTAACCGTGCGTCGGCGATATCGGATGAAGAAATGTTCGAATGGGTGCGGGAAACTTTTGGCGATGATACACCGCCGTTGAGAAAATAGGGATGCGGGATACGCTATCCGTTAAAAACGAGAGCTCGCCTTCGGGCGGGAATGCTGATTATGCCGGGTAAAAAGATTAAAGCGGTATTGTTTGACCTTGGCGAAACGCTGCTGGACTTCGGCAGGATTAACACAACAAAGATTTTCCGCCAAAGCGCAAAGCTGACCTACGAATTCCTGCAAAGCTGTAATAAGCCGCTCGGCAACTTCCAATGGTATTGCTGGCACAGTATGATAGCTTTTCGGTTCCACTGCCTGGTTTCTGGCCTGACGGGAAAAGATTTCAACGCTCTCTTGTTACTGAAGAAAATCGGCATAAAGAAAGGCTTTACCCTCGGCGAGGACCAGTTGCGGCAGTTAGGATGGCTCTGGTATGAGCCTCTGGCGAAACTGGCACGAATCGAACCGAGGTTGAAAGCAACTTTGGCTTCGCTTAAACAGATGGGCCTCAAACTCGGCATAGTTTCCAACACCTTTATAAGCGCAGGTTCTTTAGACAGGCACCTGGCTCAGTTTGGCATACTGGATTTTTTCCCGATTCGACTTTATTCTCATCAGTTTGCTTTTAGAAAGCCGGACATCCGGATTTTTCAGACAGCCGCCCAGCAAATAGGCGAGCCGCCGCAGGACGTATTATTTGTCGGCGACCGGATTAACAAGGACATCGTACCGGCCTTAAAAGTCGGTATGCAGGCTGTTCTGAAAGAAGCTTATACCAATATCGGGGGAAAAATTCCGAAAGATGTTTGGAGAATAAGCCGGCTTTCCGAGCTGCCGGGCTTAATAGAAAAAATCAACGGCGAAACGATACAGGCAAGGAATTCTGTCATTCTGAGCGGAACAAAGTGAAGCGAAGGGAGACAATTTGCGAAAATTGATGTTTTGGTCTATAATCACTCCACAGGAGATCCAAAAGGAGTTTTGAATATGAGTACTGAAGTGGCTTTTCAGAGATGTATTAATCCGGATTGTGGAGCCCAGTTCGATTGCGGGTCCGCCATAGGCGGATTTAAGTGCCCAAAGTGCGGTGAACTGCTGGATACACAATATAACTGGGACAAGATAAAAGTGCCAAAGAAACTCAGCGAGTTTGGCAAACGTTGGGCAAATAGAAACAATCCTTTGGATTTTTCGGGGGTGTGGCGGTTTAGAGAACTGCTTAATTTCTGCGATGACAAATATAAGGTCACGATAGGCGAAGGCCAGACAATACTGCAGCAAAATGATGCGGTCGCTGAATATGTCGATATGGGGCAGGGGTGTTTATATCTGCAGTATGAAGGCTTGAATCCTTCCGGCTCGTTCAAAGATAATGGTATGGCGGCGGCATTCAGTCACGCCAAGATGGTTGGGGCAAATTCGTGCGTGTGCGCATCGACGGGAAATACTTCAGCATCGATGGCTTTGTATGCGCACAGTTGCGGTCTGAAATCCACTGTTTTTATCGGCTCCGGCAGGGTTGCTTTCGGCAAACTCAGCCAGGCAATGGATTACGGCGCTCAAACGATTCAAATAAACGGAGATTTTGATGACTGTATGCGGCAGGTTCAGGATGTTTGCACGAAGCTGGGATTGTATCTACTGAACTCACTGAACCCATTCCGGCTGGAAGGCCAAAAGACGATAATGTATAGAATCATTGAAGGGCTGAACTGGGAAGTGCCGGACTGGATAGTGGTACCTGGCGGCAATCTGGGCAATTCGAGTGCCTTCGGCAAAGCCTTTTCCGAATTAAAACAACTCGGGCTGATTAAACGAATACCGCGGATGGCGATTATTAACGCCACAGGCGCCGACACGTTGAGCGAGCTGGTGAATAATAAAAAGCTCGTCTGGAACGGTGGCAAGGTTGAGCAGACAATTATTGACGATTATTATGCTGATTTGACGGCTCGTAATTTTTCGCCGCACACCTGTGCCTCGGCGATAGAGATTTCGCGTCCGGTCAATCTGAAGAAATGTCTTCGAGCGATTGATGTGTGTAACGGCGTTGTGCGTGCGGTAACCGACGAGCAGATTTGCGATGCAAAGGCGATTATAGGCAAATACGGGCTGGGCTGTGAGCCGGCTTCGGCAGCGACGATTGCAGGATTAAAGCACTTACGGGCCGAAGGCGAAATTTCGGCGGACGAGCGAGTTGCCTGTGTGCTGACGGGGCACGCACTTAAAGACCCTAATGTAACAGTTAACTACCATAAAGAAAATCAGGGCGAGTTCAGCAATCCGCCTATAGAAGCGCCTAACAATCTCGATGAAATAATTAAGCTAATCAATTAATCGCTTGAACATTCAGCAAGACAAGGTTACGAAATGGAAAACAACCGGAACAATGCCAAAATAACAAAGAGTCTTATCGTCTGTGGTGTATTGTTACTTTCGGCAGTAAGCGCAACATGGATGCTTTCTGAAGAAGCGCTGGACAATCACGAGTGTTTTGTTTCTGTTACCGCCCGCGAAATGCTGCAGAGCGGCAACTGGATTATGCCAACCTGCAACGGCCTGCCCCGCCTGCAGAAAACGCCCCTTTCCTACTGGTTTACTGTGGGAATAGCCAGGATAACCGGTGAAGTTAACGAGTTCAGCGCTCGGATGCCGAGCGTTATCTTTGCAATCTTATCGGCTGTGGTTATTCTGTATTTTGTAAACCAGTGGCTGTCTTTTCGAATTGCCGCACTTTCCTCATGCGTCTGGGCAACCACATTGTGTTATTTTAATTATTCACATAGTGCAAGACCTGAAATGGCCCTGACATTTTTCGTTCTATTGTGTTTTTTGAGTTTTTATTCAGCAATTACCGCCCAAAACCGCAAGAGGCAAATTGTGTATATGGTTATTTTCTGGGTAAGCTTCGGACTTGGAAATTTAGCCAAGGGTCCTGCCCCCCTGCCTTATATTTTGGTGCCTTTGTTTTTCTACGTTGCTATATTTCGGCAATGGAAATTGATACCAAAACTGCTGCCAGTTACAGGGATAATCATCCTTCTTGTAATTATGCTGCCGTGGCCGCTGGCTATCGCTCACAAAGTAAACTGGGATTTAATAATATGGAAGCATGAATTTGTCGACCGTTTCTTCGGCACTTATGCAAAAGGAAGATATCCGCTTTATTTCTATTTTCTTATAATGTTCAGATACATAATACCGTGGGCTGCTTTTTTGCCGATGGCGCTGGCCGCACCTTTTTACAGGGTTTGGAACAAGAAACGACCTGTGATGCAATTTTTGTGGTTGTGGTTTGTTGCGGACTTTATTTTTCTTACAATAAACGGTGGCAAACGCCAGCATTATATTCTGCCGTTGATGCCTGCCATGGCAATTTTGATTGGTATTCTGCTTGAGGATATGGTCTTCAGTCAAAAAGCATACGAGCGCAAATTTGCCGTAAAAATACTCCAGGGACATCTTGCAGTTGCAGTTGTCGGCATTATCATAGCGACCGTTTGCATAGCCAAAATAAGCCCTGTGAATCTTCACAAAATGTTAATACTTGCGTCGGTAACGATAGTAACTGCTGCTATAATAGCTGCGTTGTTCGCCAAAGGGGAAAACGGCTGGGGCTGTATGGCAGTTTTCGCCGGTGTTCTTGTCTGGACTATGATTTCATACGCGAGTTTTGCAGCTTTTATGGATGGGTTTAAATACTCGCGCGACTTCTCCAAAAAAGTGGCTCAGATAGTCCCGCCGACCGAAAACGTCATCGCCTATAAACACATATCGAGCAACTTTGTACACTATTTCGGCAAAACTGTTCCGGTAGTATCAGATGCAAATGAATTATATAACTGTTATCAAAGGGGAGACTGGATTGTAGCGACCTCAGGTTACATAAAAGAATTAACTCGGGATAACCGTTTCAGAGAGGTGTATCGCAAAGAAAAACCGGGCCGGCTAAATGAATGCCGTGCATTATTTCACAAATCAGCCCCACTGATAGAAGACGACAGTGACACTTCGCAGGATACTTTCATTCTGTTAAAGAATGGATATATTCCGTCTCAGCTTTTGTCAGTTCGCTCCTGTCTATAATCTTTTTTACCAGCAAGGTAATTTCCTCGGTGGTACATTTTTGATTTTTCCTCAGCCATACCGCTGTGAGCATAGCAACCCTTTTATCATCTCCACTTCCGTGCAGAAGAACCGGCAGGTTGTTTTTGTCAGACATTATGCCAAAAAACCTGTCAATGGTCTGCTGGTCGGGAAAATAGTTGCTCTTGTCTATAGGCAGTTCGATATATTTTGTCCCGCTGCTTCTGGTCCAGATTATTTCCTCATTATACCAGTGTCTGTCTCTATGCTCCATTGGAGAGCGAACATTTACAATTGTCGCTATATGATACTTATAAAGCAGTCGCGTATAATCCATTCCTGTGGGTTGGCCGCTTACATAAAGTACATCCCGCCTGATGATTTGAAAGCCTTTGATATGAAAATGTTTGACCAGGAGAACCGTACCTGTTACCGCAACCAGCAAAATGATTACAAAACCAATTGGTGGTTTTTTCTTTTTCATTAATTCAAGCCGTTATTAAAATTTTTTGCGGTGTATCTTTCGCACTGCATATGCTTTTTTGTTCGTTGTTTCAAAATAAACTCTGCTTATCATTTCGCCTATCAAACCCGTAGCGACAAAAATCAACCCGACCAGCAACAATACGGCGGCAAACCCTGCCAGTGGTGCATGTGCCACAAAGATAGGGACGTTGTATACGAATCTGTCGTAAAGTATATAAGCACTCATTAAAAAAGCGGCAAGGATACAAAATGAGGCAGCTCTGCCGAAAAAGTGCAGAGGTTTTGTAATGTAGCCCAGCAAAAACCGAAGCGTTATCAAATCAAAGGCAACACGAAACGCTCGGGAAATACCGTACTTGCTTTTTCCGTACGGGCGAGCAATGTTCGGTATCGGCACTTCTATCATCTTTGCTCCCTGTTGTGCAACGAGTGCCGGAATGAACCTATGCATTTCGCCGTAAAGATTCAATCCTTCAAGGACCTCGCGTCTGTACGCCTTAAAACCACCGCCGAAATCACGAATGTCAACCCCGCTTGCTTTCGATGCCAGCCAGTTCGCTATCCTCGAAGGGATTTTTCTCGTTACAACATTGTCCACTCTTCGTTTGCGCCAACCGTTGACAACATCATAGCCGGCTTCAATTTTCTCAATAAAATTCGGTATATCTTCGGGTGCATGCTGGAGATCGCCGTCCATTGATATTATTATCCGGCCCTTTGCAGTATCGAAACCTGCGGCCAGTGCGGCTGCCTTGCCGAAATTGCAGCGAAGCTCGATTAGCACCACTTTGTCGTCTTTGTCTGCGACGCTTTTTAGTGACTCCAGCGTACCATCTGTGCTGCCATCATCTATAAAGATTAGCTCGTAGTTCAGACCGGTTTTGTTCATTGTTTTGATTAGCCGGCTGTGAAGTTCGTTGACCACCGGAACTTCATTATAAATCGGTATTACAACCGAGCAATCGATATTAAGCTGGTCAAAGCTTTCCATAATGCACTAATTTTATTCCTGCATCCTTGAAATACTGCTTTGTTCTTTCACTGCAAAGAGCTTCAAATTCACCCTTTCGCTGGTGCAGCAGTCTGGTTCGCCTGTGGTCCAGGCCGTCGGCAAATCCGGGATGAGTCATTACTTCTGCGGTTGCTGCCGAATTGTATAAAGCGACGGCCTTGAAGAAATTCACATCTATTTTTCCTGTATGCGCAACACCGAGAAGACAATCGGTTTTCAGGAAAGCCGGGTTTTGAATACGGTTTATCTTCGCCATAATCCGAATTGCTTTTGCTCTTTTTCTTCCGCCTTCGCTCGGCAGCGGCCAGGGCATTGCCAAAAGTTGTTTTGGCTCCAGGGTAAAACGTATGGCGGCAATTTCAAACCGCCTGGCTAAGTCGCACACTATTGGGAAAATGGTGGGGAAACTGTGAATATGTTTATGTGAGTCTAAGTGAGTCGGCTTTAAGCCATTGTCAATTACCCATTGGATTTGTGCGGCGAGCTCGGTTCGTATAGCATTTCGAATTTTACGTCTGCATATAGATAAAAGTGACAGTTTGGCTGGTGAAAGAGCGAAGCTGCCATTGTCATCAAGTAAACAGTCGACGCAACCATCTTTTGACAGGGGCCGGCCTTCGAACAGATTAAGGTGAACACCTACGCCGAGGTTGGGCAGCTGCTTAGCTATTTTGACGGCTTCGTCGGCGGCCGGCATATTGGCCATAATCGTTGCACTGGTCAGCACGCCGTCGGTATGTGCCTGCGCCACAGCCTTATTTACTCCGCTGCATAGGCCGAAATCATCTGCATTTATTATGATACGCTTATCCATTTGCAGTAAGTTTAAACGGGACAGACGGTTCGGTCAATCAGATTTTACCCGCCTCAGGCGGGGTCTGTCTTACTTGAGAAGGCCGAAAATGATAAAGCCGACGGCGAGAGCGAGGGAGCCGAGGATATGCAAAAGCACTGTCAATTGGCTGGCGCGGTATTGGCCGGGTTTGAGCAAATCTTCTTTATTTGCAGCCTTTATCGCAAAAATAGCTATCGGCAGTGTAAGTAGATAAAGCAATCCTGCAAAAACAAAAGGGCGATAAATCAGTGTTGCTAATGCTGTAACAAGATAGCTTGCGATGAGCGCGATTCGGTAAATCCAAACAGAAGCGGGGATGCCAAAACGAACTACAAGGGTTCTTTTATTTACAGCGGCATCGGCAGCGGCATCCGGAAATTCGTTGACTAAAATCACCAGGAAAATCAGTATTCCAACAATGACAGCAGGTAAAAGTGGAATAATATCAATAGTTTTTGTTTGCAGATAGTATGAGCCGTAGACCGGCAGCAGGCCAAACAACAGCGCAATGACGGGTTCGCCCACTGAACGGTAGCCGAGCCGAAGAGGTGGAGCTGTGTAGAAGAAACCGCCAAGCAGGCCGACAAGGCCAAGAATTAAGATAAAGACACTCCGCGTCAGCAGGACAATTACAGCACCGATTGCTGCCCCTGCTGCCAGAGCGAGCAGAGCGGCAAATAATATTGCTTTGGGCGAAAGAATACCTTGCTGGATGTAGCGGCTGCCGCCGGAGAATGGAGTCGGGTTTTTGTTGAGCCAGTCGTTGCGGGAGGTATGGTCGAAATAATCGTTGGCCAAATTGGCGCTGGCGTGCAGGGCCATTATCGCAAGTAACGCCAGGATAAAGAGATGCGGCGAGAAAGTCTTGGCGGTTGCGAAGCCGAAGGCGGAGCCGACGAGAACGGGAGCGGCAGAGGCGACCAGAAACTTCGGACGCGAAGCGAGGAAAAAATTGAATAATTTAGATTTCATATCCCTATGCGATAGTATGGTTGATATCTAATACCGTCAGTTCCCCATCGCCGCCTAATGTCCCCGCACTATAATTTTCGCGTATTGATAATAAATCAAATCTTGAATCGTTTTAACGTCTCTGTCAGGCATATTTGCGCCATTCTACGGTGATATATTTCGTTCCGGGATACATTCGCCGCGTTCCACCTCAATCGTTTTCTCATTAATCTTAGTCGTGTAGATTGGTATCTCACCTGGCACAATCTTGTTCAACAATTTAACTTTGTTAGGGTGAGTATCACTCGTGCGAGTCCCCAAATAGATGGCTTTTATCCTGTCTTTAATATCAAAATACTTGCCTTCTTCTAAATACTTGCTTTCGTCGATAATTCGATACTCAGATTCAAACTTCCAATGATTGGTCTTACGTGATAACACTTCATGTGGTCTTGTCCATCCTGATAATAAAATACTTCGTTGCTGGGGTGACACACCCCAAGGTAATTTCTCTGAATAGTGTACTTCGTGGAGTTTTGTTTCCAATCCCGAGAAATCAATCTCGAAAACGATCCCTCTATGTCCATCTGCATAGTAAGATCATAAGCGAACATCGTTCAAGGCGGAAGATA
>Ga0315282_10003598_pt1 | contig 27762 bp, 22 predicted proteins | sample YL17G07_20_MG_FD_203693 | JGI IMG/M metagenome (GOLD analysis project Ga0315282, IMG submission 203693) | Sediment microbial communities from Yellowstone Lake, YNP, Wyoming, USA - YL17G07_20 | ecosystem: Environmental > Aquatic > Freshwater > Lake > Sediment | place: USA: Wyoming | collected...
CGATCCGACCCAAACGAACCCTGTGAATGCCGATGGCTGACATCTTCAGGAAAGCCGGATGCGGAAAATCCGCACGTCCGGTTTGAAGAGGGGGAGGGACGCCTTCGTCCCTCCCTACTCTACCGTGAGGCGTTCTCTTCGCGTGGTTCGCGTGTTTCGCGGTTCAAAGACAGTGAACAGTTCCCGGTTCACAGTTCCCAGTTGGATTTCTTGGCGCTCTCTGCGGCTTGGCGAGAGGAAGAAAGACTGGATTGCCGATCGGGTCGGGAATGACATACCAGCCAGATTTCCGCGCTGCGCTCGTGATGACAGGAGATGGGCGTAGCGAATAAATATCGGAAAAACCGTGACTTGGCGTGCGGATTGCGTTACAAGCGGGTGGGCAGAGACTGGTTGCCGGAATGCGGCCGCCTGTACTTCGCTTGTGGACGAGTCGCAAATACCTGAAAAGGAGACGGCCGTGGCAAAGAATCAGTACACGTTCGAGAAACGCAGACGAGAAATCGAGAAGAAACGCAAGCACGAAGAGAAGCGTCAGCGCAAAATCGACAAGCAGGAACCCTCGGCCGACCAGACGGCGGAGGCGCCCGTGGCTGAAGGCGAGACGGAGTCAGGTCCCGAGCAATAGCGGGGCAACGGCGGGACGCCGTGCGATTGTGCGGAATCAGGCCGGTGGGAAGCCGGTTGCTGGTTGCCTTTGGATTTATGATTTCCGATTTCCGATTTATGATTGGCTCGAATCTGTGTCAATCCGCGTAAATCCCTGTCCGGTCGTTTTCTCCATGGTGGAACGTTAGTTGTCAGTTCCCAGTTCCCAGTCCTCAGAAAGTACGTACCTTCCTACCTTCTTACCGTCGGCCGTGTGCGGCGGGGACCGGGGACTCTAGATTGATATTGATGATTGCAACGGGGCGAGGGACGGCGTACACTGATGGCATGAGCCGTATGAAGTAAGGGACAATCTGGGTTCAAGAAAGGAGTGTTGTATGAGAAGGATCGTATGGGCATGCGCGTTTGTGGCCATCGCGGGACTGTTGGTCAGCGGCTGCTCCACGGCGCCCAAAAGCACCGAGGGAAAGGCGGAACTGACAAGCAAGGTGCAGACGGCCGTCGACCAGGCGAAGAAAAGCGATCCGGGTCTGGAGAAATTCTTCAAGGAGGCGACCGGCTATGCGGTCTTCCCGACCGTCGGCAAAGGCGCTGTCGGAGTCGGCGGGGCCTACGGCAAGGGGGAACTGTACCAGGGCGGACAAGTGGTCGGTTACTGCACGCTGACGCAGGCCAGTATCGGCCTGGCGCTGGGCGGCCAGGCGTATACTGAGCTGATCTTCTTTGAGACGCCGGCGGCTCTGGACAAGTTCAAGTCGGGCAACTTCGCGTTCTCCGCACAGGCTTCGGCGGTCGCCCTCAAGTCGGGTGCATCGGCCAACGCCAAGTACAGCGGCGGCGTGGCTGTCTTCACGATGGCACAGACCGGCCTGATGTACGAGGCCTCCATCGGCGGGCAGAAGTTCAGCTACCAGCCGATTCAAGCCAAGTGACGCGGCAGCGCCGATGCCGCCCGGTCGGGGTGGAACCTGAATTGGCGGTTGGCGTGCGGCGGGGCCTGCTGGTGGAAGGGACAGGCGAGCAGGCACTCGTCACAGCCGAAGAGCCAGCCGTGAGTGTCGGGCACTGGTCCCGCCGCTGAGGGGTACTGCGTCAGGCAACTGATGCACCGGCGGGCATCGAGGAAGCCGTCTTGCCGCAGAGCGCCGGTGGGACAAGCTCTCGTGCAGCGGCCGCAGCCCTGGCATGTCGCGACATTCGGCTCGTCCGGCTGCAAGGGCACGGTGCTCAGCAACTCGCCGAGCAGGAGTTGCGGGCCGAGATGCGGGTGAATGAGCAGGTGATTCTTGCCGATGAAGCCGAGTCCGGCCCGCACGGCGAGCGCTTTCTCCGCCAGCGGCGCGGAGTCCACGCAGATTTTGTAGCGGTCCGGCCGGCCCGCGCGCACGCTCACGAAGCTCGCCAACTCCCGCAGCAGCGACTTGATGAACGGGTGGTAATCCTCGTACTGCGCGTACGCGGCGACTTTGCCAATTTCGGATTGCGGATTTCGGATTGTGGATTGAGGGCCGGAGGCGGCGGGATCGATTTGAAATTTGACATTTGAGATTTGAGATTCTGGGGCGGCGGCAGGGTTCGCTGTGGGTCGTGCGTCCTCGCACGACTGCCTTGGGCGAGCGGGGACGCTCGCCCTGCTGGAATCCGCGATCTTGTAGTTGAGCGCGACGACGATCACGGATTGCGTGCCTTTGCGGAGATGGGCCGGATCGATTCGCTTTTCCAGGTTGCGACTCATGTAGTCCATCGGGCCGGCGTAGCCGCGCCGCAGCCATTCCCGAAGGTGCTCGACGTGCTCGCGGCCGATGGGCGAGGCGTCGGTAATGCCCACCGCGTCGAAACCCAATTCCCGCCCCTTGTCCTTGATCTCCTGTTCGAGACTCATATGGATCATTATACTGTTTCCCGCATCGCGCCGGCGCGAGCGGACGTCAGAAATGACGGCAGAAAACGCCTGAAACAATTGGAGGCTTTCACTATGGCGATCAGGTCAGGTACAAGCGGCAAACGGGATTTGAACGGTGGAGGCGCAGGATATTGCGTCGCCGCGGCTGTCGTCGTTCTCCTCGCGATGGGGCCCTATGGCGCCGCGCACGGCAAGAGCATCGCGGCGTGGGATTTCACCAAGGGCTTGCAGGGCTGGCAGGGCAACAAGGATACGCAGGACCTGGCGGCCACGCCCGAGGGGCTGGCGTTCAAATCGACCGGCAACGATCCGTGGATCGAGGGGCCGGCGGTGGACGCGTCGGGCGATGGGGCGGTCCGCGTTTCGATCCGTATGAAGTCGAGCGCCGACCCGCACGGCGAGCTGTTCTACGGCAGCACATTCGCGGCCGAACGCTCCGTCCGATTCACCGCGATCAACGACGGCCAGTGGCACGACTACCTGCTCGTCATCCTGGATCGGCTCGGGCCGGGCACGCGATTCCGCCTCGACCCGTCTGCCGGCGAGGGGCAGATCGTCGTCGGCGCCATCGCTGTGGAGATGCTCGCGAAGATCCAACCGCCGCAGTGGGAGAAGCCCGCCCGGCCTCACCAGGGCAGCGCCGAACCGGTTGTTGTGCGCTCAGGCGATCTGACGCTTGAGCACTCCAGGCAGGGCTGGGGCGCGTTCGTGGTCAAGGTCGATGGTCAGGAGATGGCGGCCGGCTACCAGGCAGAGTTGATCGGCGTCATGCTCGGCGACCAGCCGCAATGGCTCGATCTGGGCAAGGCCGAATTCACCTGCACGACCGGGCAGGACGGCGTCGTTTCCTGCCAGGCGACCACGAAGGATAGTGGCGGGACGAAATGGCAGATGACGCGGCGCTTCAAGCCGGGCCCGGCTGCCGGCTCGATCATTGCGGAAACCGAGTTCGTCGTGGATCAGGACCGGGACGTCATCTATTTGCCGTGGCTGACGCTGTTCCCAGGCTTGGGGACATTCGGCGAGCGAAAGACGCAGGGGCTGTTCGCGGGTCTGGAGTATCTTGAGGACGAGCCGAGCAGCAGCGAGGCGGACATCACCACGCCCGAGCACATCCGCCGGGCACCGGACCCGATGAAAGTGACGTTCCCGCTGATGGCGATTGCGCACGAGGGCCGGTACGTCGGGCTCGTGTGGGAGCCGTCGGATGCTGTCGAGCCCGTGTTCGATTCGCCGGACACAATTTACGGCTCCGGCGCGCATGTGATGGCGTTGACAGGTCCGGCTGTTGGGGAAAAGCGGTTTGAGAACGAGCTGGTCGGGCATACGCCGCTGCGACTGAAAGCGAACGAGCCGATTCGCATGCAGACGGTGATCATCGGCGGCAAAGGTGCGACTGTCGTGCCCGCCGTACAGAAGTATGTGGAGCTTCGCGGCGTTCCCGCGGTGCCCCAGCTCAACGGCGGATTTCAGGGCGCGGTGACATTGCTGGCTCACGGCTGGTTGGACTCCGCGATCAACGAGGGCGGCATCTTCCGCCACGCGGTCTGGGGCGAGAGCTTCAAGGCGGGTCCCGCCGGCGACGCGATCATGTACATCGACTGGCTGGCCAGCAACGCGAAGGACCCGAACCTCGTGCGCCGGCTCTTGCGGGCCCGCGACCAGGCGGTCGGCAAGATGCCGCCGGGCAAGCCCTACATCAGCACCGTCTCGCACACGCGCACGCCGACCGCCCCGTTCGTCTTCGGCGGCATCTACCCCTACGTTCGGCAGCGGCAGGACGAAGCGAAGGAGCTGCTCAAGCATTTCGACGACAAGGGCGTCAAGCTCTACCAGCCGGGCAACGTCGATTACGGCAGGACCCACTTCGCCAAACATGCCAACGGCCTCGCGGGCGCGGATGTCGAGCGAATCCTGGAGGCGGCGACCATGTCGGCGGACCCGCAACTGATCGGGCAGGGCCTGGCGCTGCTCGACAAACAGACGGCGCTCTACGCGAACACGGCGCCGCGCGGGGCGCAGACGTGGGAGGTCCCGCTGCACACGCCGGACATCCTCGCCTCCGCGCACATGGTCAAGGCATACATGCTCGGCTTCATCATCTCCGGCAAAAAGGAGTACCTGGAGCAGGCCCGCTACTGGGCCTGGACCGGCGTGCCGTTCGTTTATCTCGTGAATCCGACCGGGGGCGAGATCGGCCCGTATGCGACAATCGCCGTGTTCGGCGCGACGAACTGGCAGGCGCCGTCGTGGTTCGGCCGGCCCGTCCAGTGGTGCGGCCTGGTCTACGCCTCCGCCCTCCACCTGCTCAGCCAGTACGATAAGGACGGTCCCTGGGCAGCGATCGCAAGGGGCATTACCGCCACCGGCCTGCAGATGACCTGGCCCGTCAGCGACGCGAAGCGCCAGGGCCTGCTGCCGGATGTCTTTGAGCTGCGGGCGCAACTGCGCGACGGCCCGGCCATCAATCCCGGGACCGTCGAGGCCCATGTCCCCGAGCTTTTCGATCAGGGCCGCCTGTACGACGTGCGGAGACTGGCAATCAAAGGCGGCTTCCTCCATGCCCCGTGCGCCATTCGCAATCTCCGTGAGGAGCCTGGCTCGGTGACATTCGCGGTCGATGGCTGGGGCCGCAATCCGTACTATGTCCTGCTTGCCGGCGTGGACCAGAAGCCCACCGTGACGATCGCGGGGGTCGGACCCAGGAAGACCTCTCCGAAGTCCGCCGATCAGGCGCATTTCAATCCTCAGCAGCGGCTGCTCGCCATCGGCCTGGACCAGCCCTGCGAGGTCCGCGTGCGGTTCTAACCCTCCAACTCGCGGAGATTCTGCAAGCCTCCGACTCTGAAAAGGTGCGTGAGAAGTAGCACGGGCATCCTGCCCGTGTGTATCACGGGCGTCTCGCCCGTGGAGCCAGGGCCAAGATGGCCCTGCGACTCATGGGCAAGATGCCCATGCTACGGCTAACCGACTTCTCACACCTTCTGAGAGGATGTCGCGACGGAAAGTGTCACGCGGGGCAGCCCGTTCACCGGAGGGCGGATAAGTACTTTGCCCGATGCGAAAAGGAGGCGTGGCCCGATGTGGAAATAGGCTCCCCCCGCGTCCCCCTCGCTTGGTGCATGGCGTACCATGGTGCGGTGACCGATAGAGGTTGGACATCACACCCCCAGCGTGGTCCGGGTGAACGTGACAGAAGAAGGGCCACGATCGGAACAAGTGAACAGGAGGCGCGAGAATGAGATCGAACATACATATTCTGTTGGGGAGCCTTTGTCTCGCTGTGTTGTCTTGGCCGCTGTGCAGTCCTGCGGCGGTCACGACGGTGACTGTCACCGAGGACACGTTCATCGATTCCAGCGCCCCCGGCAACAACGCCGGCGCCACAGGCTGGTTCGACGCCGGACGGGATGGCGCCGGGGGCGTTCGCCGGGGCCTGCTGCGTTTCGACCTCAGCGGTGTTCCCGCCGGATCGACCGTTACTTCGGCGACGCTGCAACTGACCGTGGTCAGGGTGCCTGCCAACGGCCCGGTCAATTCCACATTCGACCTGTTCCGCCTGCTGGCGGGCTGGAGGGAAGGGACCAAGACCGGCAACGGTGGGGCGCCGGCCACAGCCGGGGAGACAACCTGGAACGCTCGCATCCTGGGGACGGCTAACTGGACCGTGCCCGGGGCCAAGAGCGATGCGGCGACGACCGCCAGCGCCTCGACGGCCGTGGGCTCCGCAGACAATGCCAAGTACTCCTGGACCGGCCCGGGCCTGGTGGCGGACGTGCAGCTCTGGCTGAACGACCCGTCAAAGAATTTCGGATGGCTCCTGACCAGCCGGGCGGAAAGCTCGGCACGCTCGGTGCGCGGGTTCGCGTCCCGCGAAGGCGGCGCCGACGCCGGCGCGCTCACGGTCGTTTACACGCCTCCGCCGAACTCGCCGCCTTCCGTATCGATTACCGACCCGGCCGACGGCGCGACGCTCATCTCGCCCGCTGACGTGACGATCCAGGCCACAGCGACCGACAAGGATGGGACGGTGACGAAGGTGGAGTTCTTCGACGGCACAAGCTCGCTCGGGTCCGTCGTCGCTGCCCCCTATGCAAAGGCGGTCACCCTGTACCCCGGCACGCACGCCTTGACGGCAGTGGCCACAGACAACGCGGGCGATGCCACCACTTCGGCGGTCGTGACGGTGACTGTGAACACGACACCCATTGCCGATCCCATCCCGGCGCACATCGTCAAAGACGGCACCACGGTCGAGCTACAGACGATCCTCGACGGCCTGACCGCGCCGCTGGGTCTGGCGGTGCCGGACGACGGCAGCAAGCGCATGTTCGTCCACGATCAGGCGGGCTTGGCGTGGGTCGTGACCAGCGCAGGTGTCAAATTGCCGGCACCTCTGCTGGATGTCCGCAGCCGCTTGGTGACGTTTGGCAACTACGACGAGCGCGGTCTGCTCGGCTTGGCGATCCATCCCGACTTTGTGCATCATCCGCTGATCTATACCTACACTTCCGAGCCGATCAACGGTCCGGCGGATTTCGTCAATGTGATGCCGGCTGGAGTCACAAACAACCACCAATCGGTCATTGCCGAGTGGCGGATGGACCCGAACGATCCCAACCGGATCGATCCGGCCAGCCGGCGCGAGATCCTGCGCATCGACAAGCCACAGGCCAACCACAACGGCGGCACCCTGCGATTTGGACCGGATGGGTTCCTCTACTTCTCGCTCGGCGACGGCGGTCAGGCGAATGACGTGGCGAACGGCCACGTGCCCGGCGGCAACGCCCAGAACCTCCAGCGAATTTGGGGAAAGCTCCTGCGTATCGACGTCGACGGCCGCGACTCCGCGAACGGCAAGTATGGCATCCCGAAAGACAACCCGTTCGTCGGTCAGAACGCCGTCCAGGAAATCTACGCCTACGGCCTGCGCAATCCGTTCACCTACAGTTTCGACAGCCTCACCGGCGACCTGTATCTCGGCGACGCCGGCCAGAACAAGATCGAGGAAGTAGATCTCATCACCAAAGGTGGCAACTACGGCTGGAACGTCAAGGAAGGCACCTTCTGGTTCGACTCCGTCAGTCCGAACATTGGCCAGGTCGTGACCGGTCCCGTGCGCCCGGTGCCACCCGGCCTGATCGATCCTATCGCCGAATACGACCATGACGAGGGCAGCGTAGTCATCGGCGGTATTGTCTATCGAGGCAATCTGGTCCCCGTTTTGCAGGGCCTCTATGTGTTCGGCGATTGGGGCTCGTTCGCCAAGCCGAGCGCCCGGCTCTTCTACCTTGACCCGAATCTCGTCATCAAGGAGCTGCGCATCGGACTGGCCGACCGTCCGGCAGGATTCTGGCTCAGAGGATTTGGCGAAGATGCCGACGGCGAGCTGTACGCCTTTGGATCGACCAGGCTGGGTCCCCAGGGCGACACCGGCGTGATGCTCAAGATCGTGCCCAGCCTCCCGGCGACATACGACCAGCATAATCTCGTTTCAGACGTGTCGGGCCTCGCCGATCATACCGATCCCAACCTGGTCAACCCGTGGGGCGTGGCGTACGGCCCGGCCACCCCGTTTTGGATTGCGGCTAACCACACCGGCGTCAGCGTCATATATGACAGCAACGGCGTACAGACGCGGACAGCCGTGACGGTCCCGACGGCCGCCGGCGGCATGCCCCCCGCCAGTCCCACAGGCATCGTCTTCAACACGACGACGGACTTCATCGTGGGGCCCAACCAGCCGGCGAAGTACATCTTCGCAACGGAGGACGGCACGATCTCCGCCTGGAGTGCCGGCGCCGCCGCAATTCTCAAGGCGGACCTTTCCGCCTCCGGCGCGGTGTATAAGGGCCTGGCCCTGATCGCCGGCGTGAGCAGCCGCCTGTATGCGGCCAACTTCAGCGCCGGGCGCATCGATGTCTTCGACGCCGGCTTCAATCCCGTGACTTTGGCCGGCGCCTTTGCCGATCCCAATCTGCCGACCGGATTCGCACCGTTCGACATCCAGAATATCGGCGGGCGATTGTACGTGACTTACGCTCTGCGGGAGGCCGCGGGGCTCGACGACGTGCCCGGCCCGGGCAACGGCTACGTGAACGTCTTCGACCCCAACGGGTTGCTGCTGATGCGGCTGGCGTCGGGCGGCCCGCTGAACTCGCCCTGGGGCCTGGTACTGGCGCCGGCGGGTTTTGGCGCCTTCGGCGGGGCCCTGCTCATCGGCAACTTCGGGGATGGACATATCAATGCATTCAATCCCGCCACGGGCGAGTGGCTCGGCGCGCTCGAGAATGCCAAAGGCGAGCCCATTGTGATCGAAGGTCTTTGGGGCCTGACCTTCGGCAACGGCGGCAAAGCCGGCGATCCCCACAGGCTGTACTTCACAGCCGGCATTGCCCATGGTGGCAACGTCGAGGGCCACGGCCTGTTCGGCAGCCTCGCGCCGACGGCGCTCGCTGCTCCGTAGGTCGTCGTGCCGCTGCGCAAACCAAAGCCCCGAAATAGACATGGGGCCTGCTGGGGCAACCTGCGTGGTTGCCCCAGCAGGCCTCACGCGTCGAGCCCGTCATTGGCACACAAGGCAAGTCCCTGGTCCTCGCATCGGGGCGTTATGAGACTACCTTACTGACCTCCATGATGACGGTGCCGCCGTCGGTGTATTGGCAGGGGTCGGGACATTGAATGTAGGCCTTGGTCTTGTCCTGCTTGCCGTCGAGGCCCCAGTCGGCGGGCTCGGAGACCCGCAGGGCGTTGTACCAGGGCATCAGCGCCGCCAGGGCGTGCATGCACACGGGGACATCGCTGACCAGTTGGTAGCAGGCCTTGAGGGTGAACGAATCACCCGTTCTGAACGTCGGGCAGTGCCCCTTGATTTCCTTGACTGCGATCACCAGGTCGATCATTGCCGGCTCCTTACCATGATTTGGGTTTCCTGCTACTACGGGCGCGCGGACGGCCGGTTCAGTGGACGCAGTGGACGTGATGGACGTTGTGGACAGATAGGACCTGCGATGAGCGTGCCCGAGGCTTAGTCCCATTGGCCCACTCCGTCCACCAAGTCCACTCCCGTCCACCCTTGCCCCTCGACGCCGGCCGGCGCGCCGATTATCATGGCGCCGGCAGAAAGGAGATTGGATTATGCCTAGGCCAACTGAGTTGATCGGCATCATCGGAGGCACGGGGCTGGGCGATGCGCTGGCGGAGCGACTGACCGGGGCCGAGCGCCGAGAGGTGGACACGCCGTTCGGCAAGACCAGCGGGCCGATCCTGCTGGGGACATTGGGGACGCGCAGCATCGCCTTTCTCAATCGCCACGGCGAGGGACACAAGCTGTCGCCGAGCGAGGTGCCGTTTGCCGCCAATATTTTCGCACTCAAGAAGCTGGGCGTGCACGCCGTCATCGCCAGCGGGGCCGTCGGCTCGCTCCAGGCGAAGATCGCCCCGGGCGACCTCGTGCTCGCCGATCAATTCATCGACAAGACCTTCAAGCGGGCCAACACGTTTTTCACCGGGTACGGGGCGGTGCACTGCGAGATGTCCGAGCCATGCTGCGGCCGGCTGCGGGAGGCACTGGCGCGTGCCGCCGGTCCCCTGGAGATCCGGACTCACCCCGCCGGCACGTACGTGTGCATGGAGGGGCCGCAGTTCTCCACCCGCGCGGAGTCGCTCATGCACCGTAGCTGGGGCGGCGACCTGATCGGCATGACGGCCCTGCCGGAAGCCAAGCTCGCCCGCGAGGCGCAGATGTGCTACGCCCTGGTGGCCCTGGCCAGCGACTACGACGTCTGGCGCGAGCACGACAAGTCCAAGGCCCGCCGGACGCTGCTCGAGGAGATCATCGCCAACCTGCATCGGGCGACGGACAACTGCCTGGCGCTGATCTGCGCCCTGCTGGCCGGCGACGAGCAACTGGTCGATGAGAGCTGTCCCTGTCGCAAGAGCCTGGAGCTGGCCGTCTGGACCGCCCCGGACCACATCCGCCCCAGCGAGAAACAGCGACTCGCAGTCCTCTTTGAATGACAGAGCCCGTCGCGCCACAAAAGAACGGTGGGCGGAGCTACGGTTTCGAAATTCGAAATACGAAGCACGAAATCCGAAACAAATTCCAATCACGGAAATTCCAATGTCCAAAACTGGCGCGGCAACGGCACTGTTTGGAATTTGGGACATTCGAGCCTTCGTGCTTGTTTCGGATTTCGAGTTTCGAGCTTTGCGCCGGCGGGAGAGTGTGCCGTGCACAGTATGGTCCTGTGGCTGGCCGGCTTGACGGGTTGTCCCGCGCCGGTAGAATGGGCGGTGGTTCCGACCGGTGTCGAGAATGGAAAGGGCAGGGATATGGGCAAGAGACACTCCGGCCGTGTCATTGTGGCCGTCACCTCGTTTCTCGTCGCGGCGGCGCTGGCCGGATGCCAGCAGCCGACCCCCAGCGAAAAGCAGGCCAGACTCCTGGCGGCGGAGAACATCGACTTGAAACAGCGGCTGGCCGATCAGCAAGAGCAGATCGCCGCCCTGCAACACAAACACAGCGAGGAACTCCAGAAGCGCGATCAGGAGGCGGCCCGCTGTCAGGCCCGAATCGAGGCGATGCAGAAGGACCTCCAGAAGGGAATCGCCGAGCGGGTCGGCGACGTGACGACCAAAGTGATGGACGAAAACGCTCAACTGCGCAAACAGGTCGAGCAACTCCAGGCGGAAATCGAGAAGCTCAAGGCCCGGCCCTGATCGGTGTAGGTGTGATCGAAATCCGGTCAACTGGCGTGTGCAACCGACTGTCTCTCCGGCCACAGGTCGCGCCGTCGGCTGTGTCAGTGGGATGAGAACGGAGCGTCGCATATGTTCTGGACGATCTTTTTCTGGGTGGCTGCTCTGGTCGTTGGACTGCTCGGTGTGGCCCTGGTGTTGTATCGCCGGAGCCAGGCTGTGAGGCGGCGCGGACGAAACGAGCGCGGCACCGCAGTTGAAGAAGCGGGGAATGAGTTGCCCGGCTCCCTTGATAACGGCAGCTTTCTTGACGAAGATACGCCGAGTCCGGAGCAGTCTGCGTCAGATGCCAGCCTTCGTCCTGAGCCTTCCGGCCCGGGTCCGGGCGGGAATTATACTCCTCACAGTCCCGCTGGAGGCCCCGATGAAGGCGCAGATGGGTCATCTTGTTCTTCTCCCGCTTCTTGTGGTCCTTCTCTCGATTATCCAGGCCAACGGGATCGCCACGGGATATTCAAGGCGCCCCTTGACGATACCTCGGAATCGCGACGGGAGATGGAGCGGCGGGATGACTCCGAACTCCTCAATGATTACCGTGAATTCAGCGAAGGACTTCAACTTCGTGTCCCTTGGCACGTGTCGCCTGAGCCGAGCCGCTCCGAGAGCCGCGAAGACCTCGAGAACACCCGCCGGCACGTTGACCACACCCATGTTGCAGGGAAGTCAAAGGGAACACCCGCCGTGCCGGCAGAGACGGTTGACCCGGTGCACTTCTCCGTGACATCGGCCGCTGTCATGGCTCCCGACTCGAAGCCCGTGATCGATGTCTGGGCACACCTGGGCGAACAGCGAGATCAAGTGCTTGCCAGGGCCAGAGAGAAGGCCGTTGGTCGAAAGGTCCGAATCCAGGGCGCTGGACCCGTCGAGGTAGTGCGCGGGACGACGCTGACGGCCTGTGTGCGGATTGCCGGCCTGCAGGTAATCCCGCCACACCAGCCAATCCTCTGGGTGGGGGAGATCGGGAACGCCGGCTTCCGGGTAATCGTCCCGGCGGACGCCGTGAAAGGGTCTCACGAGGGTACGGCGATCATCCTGACGGGCGGGCTGGCCATCGCCACGGTGCCTTTCGATATCGAAATCGGAGAGCGGGTCCCCGGTGCACTACGCCTGCAGGAGCGGCAACGACGGTACAAGAAGGCGTTCGCATCCTATGCCGGCCAAGACCGGGTACATGTTGTCGAGATCATTCGGGGCATGGAGAAGGCACGTCCCAGCCTCAATGTCTTCGTCGACGTGGCGGACCTGCGGTCGGGAGAGCACTGGCAGACAAGGCTCCAGGAGGAGATTGTCAAGCGCGACGTGCTGTACCTGTTCTGGTCCCGGGCCGCCAGCCGCTCAAAGTGGGTGGAGTGGGAATGGCGATGCGCCCTGGAGAAGCGTGGCATCAATTTCATCGATCCCTGCCCGCTCGTGTCGCCGGAGCGAGTGCCGCCGCCGGCGGAATTGACGTCATTGCACTTCAACGACCGCTGGCTTGCTATGCAGCTTACACCTCCGCGTAGGCGCAGACCTTCCTGACGGCTTCGACGCAACTGGGCAGGTTGCCTTGGAGGTGGTGGCGTTGCATGGCGGCGGCGACGAGGCCGACGAACATGGGCTGCGGCCGCAACGGTCGGCTCGTCAGGCACGGGTGTGCCTGGGTCCCCATGAAGAACGGGTGGCTCGGCAATTCGAGGATCTGCATGATCGGCTGGTCAGGGGCCCGGCCGGAGAAGACCAGGCCGCCGGCCTCCAAGGCCGCGATATACCTCGGATCGACCTCGTAGCGGTGCCGGAACCGCATGCGGACGGTGTCTTTCTGGCCGAAGAGATTCCAGGCGAGCGTCTGCGGGATGATCTTGATGTCCCTGCCGCCGAGGCGCATGTTGCCGCCGAGGCCCTCGATCTTCTTCTGCTCGGGCAGGGTGTCGATCACCGGCTCGGGAGTGTTCGCGTCGAGCTCCGTGCTGTTGGCGTCCTTGAGGCCGCAGACGTTGCGCGCAAACTCGATCACTGCCATCTGGAATCCGAAGCACAGGCCCAGGTAGGGCAGGTCGTTCTCGCGGGCGTATTTGATGCAGGCGATCTTGCCCTCGGTGCCCCGGGCCCCGAAGCCGCCGGGGACGATGATGCCGTCCACCTCGGCCAGGTGCCGCTGCACGTTCTCATCCGTGATAGCCGTGGTCTCGATCCACTTGATCTTGACGTCGCAGCCCAGGGCGATTCCCGCGTGCTCCAGCGCGTGGATGATCGAGGCGTAGCTGTCGCGGACGGAGGTGTACTTGCCGGTGATGCCGATGGTCGTCTCGTATTTGGCGGTGCCGATTTTGTCCGTGAAGTCGCACCACTTGGCCCAGGCCTTTCGCTCGTGGCGCAGGTTGATGCGGTCTTCGATCTTGAGCAGCCGCAGGACCTCGAAGTCCAGGCCGTTGTCGCGGAGCATCGCGGGGATCATGTAGATGCTCGCCGAATCGTGCAGACTGATGACCCGCTCCAGCGGCACGTTGCTGTAGACGCTGATCTTCTGGCGGGCCTTCTCGTTGACTGGGTTCGTGGCCCGGCAGACGATGATGTCGGGCTGGATGCCGAGCTGCATCACCTGCTTGATGCCGAGCTGGGCGGCCTTGGATTTCTGCTCGCCGAGGGCGGGCGGCTCCATGATGTACGTCAGCGCGACGCAGCAACTGCTGCCCGGCCCTTCCTCGTAGGCGAGCTCCCGCATCGCCTCGATGAAGTAGGCGTTTTCCAGGTCGCCGACTGTGCCGCCGATCTCGACGAAGACGACATCGGCCTTAGTCTCGGCGGCGAGCTGGCGCAGCCGCAGCTTCACTTCGCCGGTGACGTGCGGGATCATCTGCACATCCCGGCCGAGGTAATCCCCGTGCCGCTCCTTGTGCAGGACGGAGCTGAAGATTTGCCCGCTGGTGGCGAAGTTGGCCCGGCTCAGGTCCTGGTCGAGAATCCGCTCGTAGGTGCCCAGGTCCATGTCCGTTTCCATCCCGTCGTCGAGGACGAAGACCTCGCCGTGGCGGAAGGGATTGAGCGTGCCGGAATCGATGTTGAGATAGCCTTCGAGCTTGATCGGCGCGACCTTGAGGCCCTTGTCCTGAAGCAGCTTGGCCAGGCACGAGGAAAAAATCCCCTTGCCCAGCCCGCTCATCACCGTGCCCATGACGAACACGTAGCGGGTCTTGCCCTTGCGGTAGTTCGCCGGCATCGGCGAGAAGAACTCGCTCTCCGTCGAAGCGTCGCTGATTTTCGTAAACAGTTCCCTGCTATCAACCATCTGATTTCCAGCCTCAAAATGCTCCATGCTCTTCCGCTCAATCATCCCTGACCTCAACACCGGTGTGCCTCGCACACCCTACGTGGCACTGTCAGTATTGGCCACATGATTCCATAACAGGTTCACTCCATTTCCGCTGTCCGCAGTCTCCTCAGTTACGAAGACCCTCAGAGAACGGTTCAAACGTGTCTATGACGTCAATCGCTTTCCGCAAACTCGGGGAGTGCTCCTTTGCTATCATAGGGTCCCAATGCCTCTCCACGTAAGACGTCAGTCGCCCACTGTAATCCGGACCGACTTTGGCTGTGCTCCCCTCTTGCGGCGCGATGTCCTCCCGTATATCTCTCTTCCGCGAACGCCTGGCTAGATTCACGACCAATTCCTTTGGATTCGGTATTCCCTCTACGTCGGCCGGTATCCGGCTCTCAGGAACACTTAAGAACGCTGCAAACGACTCTCGGCACGCCAACAGCCATGCTTCGACTTCCCTCACCGCTACCCTGAGCAACAAGTTCGGATGTCTGGGTGCGCTCAGCCACTGTCTGACTAGAACCGGTGCACACTCGGACGTGTCCAAATCCGTCAGCACGAAGTAAGGCATTCCTTTCGCGGCATGATTGAAGCCATCAATACGTTTCTTGATCCACCCGGATCCACCGCTACTATAACGGAACCCAACAAGATACGTCTGGCGAGAGGCGGCCAATATCTTGCCTATGACTGCACCGCTCAACACGTCTTCGAATACCAAGTTTATGCAAATGTCAGACATTGAATAAGACAAGCTGCCGACCGGTCTGCGGCTCGGTCCGTGGAATTACCGCATCAGCCACGGTAAGGCCTCCTTCAAGGAGGTCTTTCACTTCCTGTATTGCCGATGCAACCTGCACCTTTGTACCCTCACTCGTCGGCGTCAGAATGAGGACCTCCTCCCCGCCAATGCCCTTGTCGGACAGGAGGTCAGAACTGTGGGTGCTGATGACGACTTGGCGTTTTTGCTTGCCCTGCAGCCGGTAGATGATCGAGGGCAAGGCTCTGACGATTGCCGCGTTCAAAGACAACTCGGGCTCCTCAAGCAGAAGCAATCCTTCTCCCTCCAGGAGAGACCACAATAGTGCGATTAGCCGAAGTGTCCCATCAGAGAACTGATCCTCCCGCTGCCTTGCTCCCATGGGCCTCCAGTGCTCGTAAACGGCCTCAAGGTGAGGTGTGCCTGCCTCATCCTTGACTTCGGCAAGATCCTTCAGTTGCGGTACGGCGATCTTGAGCGCCTGTTCGATCTTTCGCAGACGAGCTTTGCGGGTCTTGTCCGGAGTGCGTGCCACCCTTTCGAGAAAGCTGCGCCCGAATGGGTCCCCAGGAACGCCAGGGCCTGTGAAGGCCCGAGGATGACGAACCAGTTGGGGCACCAAATGCTGATACAGAACCGATTCAAAGAACCTGGACAACTCTCTAAATCTCTCATTCGCGCTGATCTGCTCAAGGTGAGTCTGGGTCAGGCGCATCGGATCCTTGGCATCCGACTCGTCGGGCCGATCGAGTATCTGACTATCGGAATTCCATATCCGTTCATATACCAGAATAGGCTGCCTGGTGCCGCCATGCTGTTGTTTGATGCCGATAGCGTACTTCCACAGGCCGGATTGTCCGCCCGCCTCGGCGAGGGTGACTTCCATCTCAACATCGGGTTGACTTCTCGCGGCCAGACAACGGATTTTGGAGAGCCCACCTCTCTCCTCGATTGCCTGTTGCAGGCCTCCACCCCGTTTGACAATATCTCGAAGAAATCGGAAGGCGTCGAGGAGATTGGATTTCCCGGAGGCATTGGGTCCCGCCAGGAACACGCGGCTTCTCAGCGGCACGTCAACGGCCTGGAAGTTCCTCCAGTTCTTCAAGCGAAGATGGGAAACAATCATAGTTGTCCCTCACAATTGCGTCTTGCCAGTCTCTTCACGAACGCCGCATATTGCTCGGGGGTGTCGATGCCTTCGCAGGTGTGGTCGACCTTGCCGACGAGAATCGTGAAGCCGTGCTCGATGGCCCGGAGCTGCTCCAGCTTTTCGAGCTTCTCCAGAGGCGTCTGCGGCAGCGAGGTGATCCTCAGCAGAAACTCCCTGCGATAAGCGTAGATTCCGATATGTCGCAGATACCGGCCCACATCGCCCACGCCTGCCCGCTCCCGGTCATAGGGAATCACCGAGCGGGAGAAGTAGATTGCCTTGGCTGGAGCATCCTGCGTCGAGCGTCGTGCGTTGCGCGTAGGGGCAGGCCCCTGTGCCTGCCCTGCATCGGGAGGGCAACCACGGGGGGTTGCCCCTACAGGATCCACGTACGAAACCACCACCTTAACCACGTTTGGGTCGGCGATTTGTTCGCGGGTCGCGAAGGATGCGGCCAGGGTGGCCATCGGCGCGTCGGCGTGATCGAGCAGCAGCCGGGCCAGGTAGTCGATATGGTCGGGCTCAATCTGCGGCTCGTCGCCCTGCACGTTGATGACGATGTCCGCGTCGGTGGCGCCGACGGCCTCGGCGATGCGGTCGGTGCCGCTCTGGTGGTTCGGGGAGGTCAGGACGCACTCGGCGCCGAACTGGCGTGCGGCCTGCACGATCTTGTCATCGTCGGCGGCGATGAGCACCCGCTGCGGCAGCTTCGCCTTGCGGGCCTGCTCCCACGTGTGCTGGATGAGGTATTTGCCGGTTTCTTTGGCGAGAACTTTCCCGGGGAATCTGGTGGACGCGTAGCGAGCAGGAATACAAACGATCGTCTTCACATCGGATTTACGATTTTCGATTGACGATTTACGATTGCCATCGGCGAACGGCCGTCTGCACTTACTGGGATGCACACGAAATCGCACATAGCAGACCGCAGATCATCGATCCAGAGCCCGTTGCGTTGCGGCGACATGCCCCAACGCTCAACAGACGCTATCATACGCCCCCGTCCCGGGCGTGTCAATGGATTGATTACTGATGATAGACGATTGGCAGGTACAGCGGGTCGCGGCGGTCTTCGATTCCGAGCCGGATTCCCCCGGCCGCACTGGGAATGGCGCTCGTGCCTCGCTTACCCCTCAATAATCAATCATCCATCGTCAATTCTTTATGGCTTGTCTTGGCCTTTGAAGGGCCAGTGCCGGATGGTGTAGAACAGTCCCACCGCCAGCAGCAGCAGGGGCCACCAGATGTCCGCGTGAAGGTTCGCCAGCGCCAGGGCCTGTTTCGGGGGGCTGATCAGATGGTAGAGGCCCGACCCGAGGATCAGCAGGCCGTATACGGACAGCAGAGAGCCGATGAAGAACCAGATCGGAATTTCACGTTTACGATCCATGGGCCGTTCCTTACCAGAAGATGATGTTGATAGCGACAAGCACGACGAATACCACCGCCGCCCAGAATTTGGGGCTGCGATACCACGGACAGGGCCCCTCGTGCGGGACCTCCGTCAGCCCGAAGACCAGGTCCTTCAGCTCCGCCTCGGGCTTGGGCTTGGTGAACAGGCTGACGCCGATCGTGACGGTCAGGCAGACGACCAGGGACCAGAAGCCGCTGTACATGTTGACCGCCATGCCCTTGGCGTTCTCCGAGCGGGCCACGTACTTGGTGTGGTCCGGGTTGAAGGCAGCCGCGTTGAACTTCTTGGAGATGTGAGCGCCCTGGATCGCCACGCCGGGCTTGAGTACGAGCGGGACACCCTCGACACCAAATTTGGTGTGCTCTTTCGTGTCGGCGGCGTAGACGGCGTCCGGGACGAGGACGCGCAGCGCCTTGGCATTGGCCCCCGCGCCCTGCGTGCTGGCCAGTGTCAGACCGGCCTGCGGCACCAGAAGGTTATGCCATGCGGCCATCGTATGGCCGGGGTCGAGCGTGATGTCCACATTCGTGGTCTTGACTTCGCCGCTTTCGACGGTGACTTGTGTGATCTTGTCGCCGTCTTTCACGACCGACACCACTGCGCCGTTACCCAGGACCGCTGTGGGATCGGGCTGGAAGCCTTGGGGGAACGTGTGTACGAAGACCCACATGCCCATGGAAAAGAGAATTGCGGCCAGGAAGCCCCAGAAGCCGCCGGCCGGAGTCGCCCGTTTCCACAACATGCCCAGGATCACCGTCCCGAACAAGGGCACGATGAAGAAGAACACGAGCACCTGCAGAAACTCCAGAATGTTCGAGAAGTAGAAGAGGGCGTAGGCGGTGCCGATGGAGATCAGCACGCCCAGGATGGAGCACCAGCGACCCATCGTCAGGTAGTGCCGGTCGCTGGCGTTCTTGTTGAGCAGGGGCCGGTACACGTCGTATGTCCAGACCGTGGCGAAGGCGCTGACGTTGCCCGCCATGCCGGACATGAAGCCGGCGATCATAGCCGTCACGCCCAGACCCAGAAGGCCCGGACCGAGATATTGACCCATGAGCAGAGGTAACACGTCATTGTAGGTTCTGTGGGTGATATTCGCTGTCACATCGCTTTCCGGCACGAGGATCATGGGCGACCCGTTCTTGTTCAGCAGCACCGCCAAGCCCAGCATGCCCGGAATCGTCACGATCAGCGGCACACACATCTTGAGCATGGCCCCGATGACCGTGCCGTTCTGGGCCGACCGCAGGTTCTTCGCCACCAGCACCCGCTGCACCTGGAGGAAATCGGTGCACCAGTAGCCGAAGCTGACGGCCAGGCCCAGGCCGAAGACCATGCCGAACCAGTCGATGCCCATCGGGTTATTGAACGTGCCCAAGTCGCGCCAGAGATGGGAGAAGGTCCCGGGGGGAACCGTGGGGTGGATCACCTTCACGTTCTCCTGGATGGCAGCCATCATCTTGGTCCAGCCGCCGGCGTGGATGATCCCGAGGACAGGCACGAGCAGCGTGCCCAGCCAGATCAGGAAGAACTGGAGGACTTCGTTGAACACGGCGGAGAGCAGGCCGCCCAGGGCCACGTAGATGCCGACCGTGATCGACGACACCCAGATGCTCACGTTCATGTTCCAGCCGAGCAGCAGGTTCAGGATTTTGGCCATGGCGAACATGCTGGCGCCGCTGACCATGACGGTCAGGAAGGTGAAGGACACGCCGGCCAGGGCCCGCGCCCCATCGCCGTAGCGGAGCTTCAGATAGCCGGGCACCGAGTGCGTCTTGCAGATGTAGTAGAACGGCATCATCACCACGGCCAGGAACAGGATGGCCGGAATCGCGCCGATCAGGTAGGCGTGGGCGCCGAGCATCCCGTACTGGTAGGCCATCGCCGACCAGCCCATCGTCTCGAGCGAGCTGAGGTTGGCGGAGATGAAGCTCAGGCCGGCGATCCACGCCGTCATCTTACGCCCGGCCATGAAGAAGTCCTCGCCCGTACTGGTGTGTCTCTTCAGGTAGAACCCGATGGTCAGCACCACGACGAAGTACAGCACGATGATGACCATGTCGATTCCGGACAGGGTCAGCAGGTGCGAGGAGGCGCCGGGGGCCGCCGCGGGCGCTTGTGCCATGGATGGGGACACAAGGACGAACACGAGGAGGGCCGCCGTCGAGAGGTGCTTCAATGACTTCATACGGGTTCCTTTCCGGGCCGTGACTATGTCGCGAGGTACCGTCCCACGCCGACGGAGACAGTATGCTGCCGCCGCAACCGGTGTCAAGGGCTCTGTCTGCCCAACTTGGGTCGCATGACTCCCGCGGCCCCCTTTCGGGCGGCAATGGCATGACCGAACGCTCTGCTTGCAGTGACGCCGTGAGTCGTTTCTTCGATGCCCTTACGGGTACGCTGGGAACGCGTTGGGACATTGACACAGCAGCGGCAGCGGCCTACACTCGATCCGCCACCGGCCCGGCTACAGGTGCAACTCGCGCCGGCGGGACGACGGTGGGAAAGGGACTTGGCATGACACAATCGGTTCTGGCCGCCGGCAGCATCGCGATCGCGAACATCGATATCGCCGTGATCGTCCTGTACTTCGCGATCATCATCGGCCTGGGGGTCTGGGCCGGACTCAAGCGCCGGGGCGCGACGGAGAGCGCGGGATACTTCCTCGCGGGCGGGACGCTGACCTGGCCGCTCATCGGCATGGCCCTGTTTTCGACCAATATCTCGACGATCCACCTGGTCAGCCAGGCCCAGGAGGGCTACATGAACGGCTTGGCGTACGGCAACTTCGAGTGGATGGCGCCGTTCCTGCTGATCACACTGTCGCTGTTCTTCGCGCCGTTCTATTTCCGGTCGAAGGTCGCGACGCTGCCGGACTTTCTCGAACAGCGGTACAGCCGGGCCTGCCGGGACTGGTTGGCGGCGATGTCCATCCTCTCGGCCATCGTGATTCACATCGGCTTTACGCTCTACACCGGCGCGGTGGTGCTGGAGGAGATGTTCGGGTTCGACAAGATGACGAGCATCGTCGGGACCTCCATCCTGACGGGGGTTTACACGATTGTGGGCGGCCTGCTGGCGGTTGTGCTGACAGAATCGCTTCAGACGATCATCCTTCTGGCCGGCGCGATCCTGATCACGGTGGTGGCGCTGACGAGGGCCGGCGGCTGGGAGGGCGTGGCCGCCCATGTCGAGCCGGTGAAGCTGACGATCCTGCGATCGGCCCAGGACCCGGCGAATCTGCCCTGGTATTCGGTCTTCCTGGGCTACCCCGTGATCGGGCTTTGGTACTGGTGCGCCGATCAGACGATCGTGCAGCGCGTGCTGGGGGCCAAAGACGAGAACCATGCGCGGGTTGGGCCGCTGTTCGCCGGATTCATCAAGATTCTGCCGGTCTTCCTCTTTGTTCTCCCGGGGACGATCTGCCTGGCGTTGCTGAACCAGGGCAAAATGACGGCCCTGCCCGCCCTGCGAGTGGCGGCGCCATCCGCGAATCAGTCCGGGATGTCAGAGGCGGAGCGGCAGGTGTATCAGGCGGTTTGTGATTACACGGGCGACGGCGAGGCTGTGCGCGTCGATTACGTCGTCGATCGGACCGGCCTGAGCAAGCCTGAGGTGGACCGGGCCATGACGGGACTGGTCCATAAGGGCGCCCTCAAGCCCAAATCCGATGCCGTGTATGCTCACATGATCCTCAATCTGCTGCCGCCGGGACTGCGCGGTGTGCTGGCGGCGGCCCTGCTGGCGGCGCTGATGAGCACCGTCTCCGGGGCCATGAATTCCATCGCGACGCTGTTCAGCTACGACCTTTATCGTCGCTGGCGCCCCGAGACGACGGATCACAAACTGGTCGTGATCGGGAGAATCGCCACGTTCGTGGCCATGGTCGTTGCGATCTTCTGGTCGCCGCTGGTGGGCCACTACAAGAGCATTTATCAGGGCGTCAATACAATCATTTCCTACCTTGCCCCGCCGATAACGACGGTGTTCATCTGGGGTGTGTTCTGGCGGCGGGCCTCCAGCCGGGCCGCGATGACGACCCTGATCGTCGGCTCGCTCCTGGGGCTGGCCGTGTTTGTGATGGATTGGTACAAGGACTATACAGGCTGGAATATTCAGTTCATGATGGCAGCGTTCTACCTGTTTGTAGTTTGCTCCGTCGTGCTGGTTGCAGCGTCTCTGCTCTGGCCGCATGAGCACACGCCCGAGAGCGACCGGCTCGTCTGGCGCAACCCGCTGGAAGCGCTGCGCGATCGCGGCTGGGGCGGCCTGGCCAACTACAGACTCCTGGCCGGCCTGCTGTTTGCCGTCATGGTCCTGCTGTACCTGGTCTTCGCCACCGAATCGACGCAGCGTTTCTTCGGCTTGGTACGATGAGAACTGTGCACAACTACGGGACATTTTTGGCAGGCTGGGTGGCAGCGTCAAACGCAGCTTGGCGATGGTCTTCCCGGGATGCGCTACAGCCATCGCCAGGGCCTTCGGCCTTGACGCTGCCACCCGGAGACACGCGGGAGTTCATTCTGACTCGGTAGAGAGAGGGCTTCTCATGAGACAAAACGTGAGGTTCGGCATTGCGGGCCTGGCGCTCGCACTGGTGCTTTTGGCGCAGGGCTGCCGGCCGGCGTGTCAGACGCCGGGGTGCCCGTTCTTTGAGCCCGAGAGCCGGCGGGAGGGGGCGGTGATCGCCATCCCCGCCGAGAACATCGCCGAGTATAAGCGGCTGCACGCCAATACCTGGCCGGGCGTGCTCAAGGCGATTGACAAGGCCCACATCCACAACTATTCGATCTACTTGGGCCAGGCCGCTCCCGGCGAGCACTACCTGTTCGCCTATTCCGAGTACACCGGCAAGGACTACAAGGCCGACAAGGCCGGAATCGCCAAGGACAAGACCACGCAGGAGTGGTGGAAGCACACCGACCCGCTGCAAAAGCCGCTGCCGACGAAGAAGGAGAGCGAGTGGTGGGCGACGTGGGAAGAGGTGTTCCATCACACCGGCCCGGCGTACAAAAGGGGCGACATCAAGTCGCGACACGGCTCGATCATCGGCATGCCGGAGCAGAATATTCTGGCCTATACGCAAATGCACGCGGCGGTCTGGCCCGGCGTCCTGGCGGCCATCGACAAAGCCAACATCCGCAACTACTCCATCTACCTGGGCCAGATCAAGCCGGGACAGTACCTGCTGTTCAGCTACTTCGAGTATGTCGGCAACGACTTCAAGGCCGACATGACAGGCATCGCCGATAAGGTGACCAGGACCTGGTGGAGCTACACCGACCCGCTGCAGGTCCGCCTGCCCGGCACGCCCGAAGGCGAGCAGTGGAAACCGATGGAAGAAGTCTTCCACACGGATTGAGAGGCACCCCTCGTGGCGTGTCCTATTGGTCCGATACGTCCTGTACGTCCTATTTTGTAAGACCCTATGAAAGGTCGAGATGATGCTCAAGACTATTCCCCCGATACTATCGCCCGAGCTGATGAAGGTCCTGATGGAGATGGGCCACGGCGATGAAATCGTGCTGGCCGACGGCAATTTTCCGGCGGCGGCGGTCGCGCGCAGGCTGGTTCGCTGTGATGGTCACGGCGTGCCCGAGCTGCTGGAAGCCGTCCTGACACTCCTGCCGCTGGACATCTACGTCGATCGCCCGGTCGCCCTGATGGCCGTCGTGCCCGGCGACAAGACCAAGCCCACCATCTGGGAGAAGTACCGGGCCATTCTCAAGGCCAGCGGCGAGAAATTCTCGGACTTTGAGTTCGTCGAGCGGTTCGCCTTCTACGAGCGGGCCAAACAGGCCTACGCCGTCGTTGCCACCAGCGAGAAGGCCCTCTATGCCAATATTGTCCTGAAAAAGGGGATCCTGTAGGCCGGGCGGCGAGATTGTGCTTGTGGTCACAAGCTCCGCCATGTCCAAGGGCGTGATATCTTGCGGCAGGCATTTGGCCTCGATCTCAGGTTTTTGCCATGTGCCAACCGTCCTATAATTGCAGGATGGATTCTTGACAGTCTGGCCGAGTGATGGTAAAATGATAACTTCGTGTGAGAGTTGGTTCTTTGGCAAGGTCGGTGCCGAGCAGAGTGAATAGCCCCTTCGTTTCATCGCAGCAAAATAGCGAAAAACGCCGGGCACAAATCTGCGCGGAAGGGAACAACTGCCGTACCTTGCGCATCTGTGCGTGGAGTTGGTGATAAAGAATTCGATGTCCTTGCGGAACTGTCTTGAGTAAAAGGATAAATTGGAGGGTCGGCGGCTCGTCCCCTGGGGCCGTGACCGACGAATTCGCCGGATACAGTGGGAGATAGCTGATTAGGAGTCGCACGATGGGTAAGCGAAAAGGTTTCACACTAATCGAATTGCTGGTGGTCATTGCGATCATCGCGTTGCTCATGTCCATCCTCATGCCCGCCCTGGGACGGGTGAGAAAGCAGGCGAGGACGACTGCCTGTCTGGCCCAGCTCAAGCAGTGGGGCCTGATGTTCTCGCTCTATTGCCAGGACAACGATGGGTACTTCTTCACCGGCGAGGTCCAGGGGGCCCGCGGCAGCGTCATGGCCACGATAGGCGGGGTGACGAAGTCATGGGGTACGGGGTCCGGCGGATTCTGGCGACTGGTCATGCTGCCGTACTCCAAAGACATCAAGATGTGGACTTGCCCGCAGGCGGTCAAGCCACTGGACATCAATGGCACCATACCCCTGAACGGCTGGACGAACGTTGCATGGAAGGTAGACGGCACCGTGGGCAGCTACGGGCTCAACGGCTGGATCCTGAACATCTTCGCCTCGAAGCAGGCGGGCGATAGAACCAATGGGTGGGGCCGTAACGACAAGGACGCCCAGGGCCGGTCCCGCCACTGGGGCACTCCTTCCTCGCAGTACGGCAACCAGATGCCTGTCTTCACAGGTAGTTGGTGGGTGGATTCCTGGCCGCTGGAGACGGACCCGCCGCCGTCGGGCGATGTCGGGCCCGCAGATAATCCCAACAATGATGAGATGATCCGCGTCTGCGTCAATCGGCACGACGGCTTTCTGGGCTCGCTGTTTGCCGACTGGACGGTCCGCAAGGTCGGCGTGAAAGAGTTGTGGACCCTCAAGTGGCACAGGACCTACAACACCCGCGGGCCCTGGACGAAGTCGGGCGGGGTCCAAGGGTCGGACTGGCCCCTGTGGATGGCGGGCTTCAAGGATTACTGACCGGTGGGCGATTGGGCCGGCCTGTCATGTATGGCGACCTGATGATGTCTTTGACGTTGACGGCATGCTGGTGTTGAGTTTATTAGGAGCAGAATCATGAAGAAGAGCACAAGGGGATTTACGCTCATCGAGCTTCTAGTGGTGATTGCGATCATCGCGATTCTGATGGCGATTCTGATGCCGGCGTTGAACCGGGCCCGCGAGCAGGGCCGACGGTCCGTCTGCCAGGGCAACCTCAGGACTCTTGGCTTGGGCTGGACCATGTATGCCGACGAGAATGACAGCAGGATCGTCAACGGGGCCGGGGGCTTCCATTACACCAGGAGCGGCGGGTCCACCACCGATGGTACGGTGGCGGATATCGTCGAGCGGGCCTGGGTCGGCAAGGGATGGCAGGACAACTACGCCAGCCCGACTCTGGTCAATTCCGCCGTCTCCGAGGTCCAGCAAGTGAAGGCCATTCACGAGGGGGCCCTCTGGTCCACGGTACAGAATGAAGGCTGCTACAAGTGCCCGACGGGCCGGCGCTTCGAGTGGGTGACCTACTCGGTCGTCGACGCGATGAATGGCCTGTACCGCGGCGGCACGATTTCCTCGGGCTCCAACCATCTCAATGCCGTCGGCACGCGCATCGGCAACACCGTGCTGTGGATTAAGCGCAGGACGGAGATCGTCAGTCCCACGGCGGCGGAGCGCATGGTGTTCATCGACGAAGGGGCGATGACGCCGGACAGCTATGCCGTGAACTACCCCACCGGTCCGTGGTGGGACAATCCCCCGGTTCGGCATGGCGATGGCACGACGGTCTCCTGGGCCGATGGGCACGTCATTCACCTCAAGTGGAGCGCCCCCGAGACCATCGAGTTTGGTCGGAACCACCGCGATTACTACGGCGGCGGAAGCTTCACGCCGCAGACCGATGAAGGCAAAAGAGAGTTGAGGGACTTCCGAAAATGGGTCTGGGGCAAGGCCGGCGACCGACTGTAGTCTCGGCCGATTCCTTGTCAGTCAAACACAGGCACAGTCCCGCAGGCTGTGCCTGTTTCATTGGTGCGCCCGATAGTCTCAGTGAGGCGACTTGCAGGTGATCAGGGCCGCCAGGAGAATGTGTCGGAGGCGATCGACACTGGCGGCGTTGAGGTAATCCTCGGTGAAGTCGAGCTTGAACGAGCCGTGAAAGTGCTTGATTTGCTCTTTCAGCTCGTCCCTGTCCAGGGTGGCGATCGACACTGCCTTGCGTTCAAAATATCCGTGTGAATACACTGGCTCGGCCTCTGAAATCAACAGTTATTCTTGTGAACGCCCCACGCTGCGGCCGCATTGCCGCTATCGGATCGCCGCCCGACCTGCTTGTGCAGAAAACCTCCGTTTGCTCGCACAGCCTTGAAATTGCCCGATTATTGGCCGGGAAATTTTTTGTTCGCGGCGGGGCCGTCTGATAATCTGAGGCGGTGAAGACAGATCAGCTTGATTACGAGTTGCCGTCCGAGTTAATCGCGCAGGACCCCGCTGAGATTCGCACGGAATCTCGCCTGCTGGCGCTGGACCACCGGACGGGAGATCTCACCGACGCCCGATTCGACCGGCTGAGCGATTTTCTCAAGGCCGGAGACTGCCTGGTGCTCAACGACACCAAGGTCCTGCCGGCGCGATTTTTTGCGCGGCGCCAGAGCGGCGGCAGACTGGAGGGCCTGTTCCTGTCCACCAGCTCGGTCGCCGAAATCTGGCAGGTGATGCTCAAAGGCGCTGCCAAAGTCAGGCGCGGCGAGCGAATCATCCTGGAAGGCCGGGACGGGCGCGACTTCTGCGCGGCCGAGATGGTTGAAAGGAAGCAGGAGGGCATCTGCCTGCTCAAAGTCGAGGGGCCGTCCGGGCCCGAGGGCGTGCTTGACGCGGTGGGCTTTCCTCCGCTTCCCCCCTACATTCGGCGGGGCCGCGATGCGGCAAAGGCTGCGGCGGACCGCGAGCGATACCAGACTGTGTACGCCCGCTATCCGGGGGCTGTGGCAGCGCCGACCGCCGGCCTGCACTTTACGGAGGAGCTGCTGGGCCGATTGACTGAGCAGGGGGTGTGCCTGGCCCGCGTTACTCTGCACGTCGGTGCCGGGACCTTCAAGCCAATTGCGACCGAAACCGTGGAAGAGCATCCAATTCATCACGAGTGGTATCGCATCGACGCGGAGAATGCCAGGATCGTCAACGGCGCCCGCCGCATAGGTGCGCGGATCGTCGCCGTAGGCACGACCTCCGTGCGCGTGCTCGAAACGGTGTGCGATGCTGACGGCATGCTGGAGGCCCGCACCGGCACGACGAACCTGTTCATCACGCCCGGCTACAAGTTCAAAATCGTCGATGCGATGATCACGAATTTCCACCTGCCCCGGTCCACGCTCCTGGCGCTGGTCTCCGCATTCGCGGGCCTCGAAAATATCCGCCGGGCCTATTGCCACGCCATCGAGCGCTGCTACCGCTTCTATTCCTACGGCGACGCCATGCTCATCCTCTGATGCCGATTGCGATTGACTTCCTCGTGCTCCAAGCCAGCATCCGGGTGGCACCTATAAAGAGCTCGATGTCAAGTTATACAACCTCTGTTTGCTCAGTTTTTTTCAAGAAACTTGCATCCAGAGCAATTCTTTCGCTCACACATCGCTTCGGCGAGAGCCTGTGACT
>Ga0315282_10003599_pt1 | contig 27758 bp, 26 predicted proteins | sample YL17G07_20_MG_FD_203693 | JGI IMG/M metagenome (GOLD analysis project Ga0315282, IMG submission 203693) | Sediment microbial communities from Yellowstone Lake, YNP, Wyoming, USA - YL17G07_20 | ecosystem: Environmental > Aquatic > Freshwater > Lake > Sediment | place: USA: Wyoming | collected...
TACCCGAAAACCCGGTGGCCGCCGTCACCAACTGTAACCCATGTCCTGATAATTAAGTGTTACCCATGTCCCGTTCTTGACCTTCCGGCCGTCCGCCCCCCCCCCCCCCGGTGCGTTATCCGCTGAGCCGGGCCGCCTGCCCACCGAAGATGAGTTGAAGGAAGCGTTCACCGTCGAGCGCTGGGAGCGGTGCGGCCTGAGCGTAAAGCGTGCCGCCGCCTCGCTCGAAATAGACGAGAAGACGGTGCGGAGTCGGGTCGCGCAGTACCAAGCGAAGCAGCGCAAGACGGCCCCCGCGGCCGCGTAGCCCCAGAACAATCAGGCAGACGGTCATCCTTGGCGACGGGAAATTTCCCCGTGCGCCCGGGAGTTTTACCCGTCTCCGGCAGGCCCGGAATGATGGGCGTCTCGGTAAGTCCTTGGAATTGCGGTACAGCCCGTGGGCGGCGGCATCGGCACGGCCCGTGCTTCCTGTGGCTTCATGAAGAGAATTGACCAAGGTCAGTCCTCAAGAATCCGCAGGTTCCCGACCGAATTGGAGGTTCCAATGGCTCTACGAGGAGTCATCTCGGATTACGAGCGGTCCGAGGCCTATAAGGCGAAAATCCGCTCGTTCTCAGGCACGGGCACGGCTCCGGACTACGTGGCCCCGGTGATGCAGTACAAGATGAACGAGGTCTACCGGAAGATTGCCGCTCGGTTCGCCGAGCAGGCGTCGTTCCAGTCCCGCGTCAGCTACATCATCTCTGCCGGCGGCCACAGCATGATAGACCGTGCCGGCTACCACGCATACGCCAACGAGCTGTACCACCTCATCCTCAACTACGAGGCAGGCATGCTTCCGGCCGAAGTCGCGGCTCTGGTCGCGAAGTGGACGGCCCGGGGGCTGACGGCGCTTGAGCTCGTGAACATACACTCGAACGTCTTCGGCATCCCTGCTCCGTGATAAGGGGGCTGTATGCAACGCAGAAGCGCAGCTCTCCGAATCGCGAAGTGGACTGCCCGGATGCAGCAGGAGGCGGTGTCGCCCATCGCGCAGCGCCGCCTGGTTCACGCCACCGAGAAGATAGCGACCTACATCTCCGGCGTCGTGGGCATCGAGGCGCAGGTGCGCCAGGTGCTCGAAGGTAAGGCGACAGGCGGGGTCAACATCCCGACCATCGCTACCCCGTACTACTACTCGTTCGGGCGACAGTGCTACAAGCTCCAGCGCGGCGAGTTCTCAGGCACGAGCGGCAACATGGCGTGCCAGAACATCAAAGACGTCTGGGTCGCGCGCGGCCTCGATTCAGCCACGCTCAAGGCAATCGCCGCCGTCTTCGGCTACGTCATCACCTAAGGAGGAATCATGAAGAGCTCAGCCGATAGAGTCGCAGCCTTCAAGGCTCGAATGCAGGGCGAGGCGATCAGCCCCGCCACGGCCCGATGCCTGAACCCGGTGGGCGGAATCGATACCGAGTCGATGAACGCCTTCATCACGCGGACCGGACAGATGGTCACCCTCGAACTCCAGGTCAAGCAGTCGCTGGATGGAGCCGGGATTCCCACAGTCCAGTACGCGTTCTACATGGCGTTCGCCCGGAGCATCTGGGCGCTCAGGCAGAGGGGGTTCACCGCGACCGGGCCGACGAGCCTGTTCCAGAAAGAGGCGAACAACAGGAAGGCGGTCTGGGTCGCCCGCGGACTCAACGCCGCAAGGCTCTCGGCCATCATCGCCATCGTCACCGCACCGTGAGTCCCGAGTCCGAACTGGAAGGCCCGGCGTCAGCGCCGGGCCTTCCCTTGCCGACTTCTTGACATTGCGTCCGCAGTCGGGAAACTTTGATGATGGGAAGCATGTCGCTCCCCGACCGGCTTCGCACCCGCACCGGCATGGCGCTGGTGCTGGGCGCTGTCGCGCTGTTTTCGGTCCTTTTGTACCTTCCCACCAGAGACTACCAGTTCGTCTGGGACGATACGTCGCTCATCACCCAGAACCGGCTTCTGGCCCACTCCCGTCCCCTCGACCTGTTCCGGCGCGAGTTCTGGGCAGGCAGCCCTGAGCCGCCCGAAGGCGCGGGCCCGCTCTACTACCGTCCGCTCGTGGTCTTGAGCTTCTGGCTGGACCTGAAGTTCGCCGGGCCTGACCCGCGCCATTTCCATGCCGTCAACATCGTGCTGAACGCCCTTGCCGCGGTCATCATCACGCTGGTTATCTGGGAGCTGCTCCATTCCGGGGTCTGGGCAGCCTTCGGCGGGTTCCTGTTTGCGGCCCATTCGGCTCATGCCGAGTCGGTCGCCTTTGTTTCCGGCCGCACCGACATCCTGCTCACCGTCTTCGTCGGCCTGGCGGCCTTTGCCCTGCTTCGCTCCCAGCGCAAGAAAGGCGCCTGGTGGTGGCTCGTGGTTCCGCCCGCCTTTGGCCTCGCCCTTATGTGCAAGGAGACCGCCCTGCTCTTTCCCGTGCTCGTGGCCCTGGCTCCCGTGCTTACTCAGACCAGGTACAGCCGGCGCTACTGGATGCTCGCCGGCGTGACCGTGCTCGTGGCTGCGGGCTATCTCTGGCTCAGAGCCCAGGTTGTCGGCGTGCCGTTGCCGGCCCAGCCCGCGGCGCCCCTGCTCAGCCGCCTGGTCAACGTCATCAACACGTTCGGCCTGTACATCCGGATGTTCTTCTGGCCGTTTGACCATCGCGTCAAGTTCCCGGCGGATACGACGTTCTTCACTCTGACGCCGAATTTCATCGCCGCGTTGCTGTTTCTCGTCTCAATCCCGCTGGTGTCGCTCAGACGCCGTTTCTGGGTGTCGCTCTGGGGTTACGCCTGGGTCATCCTTTCCCTTCTGCCCGCGTCCAACATCATCCCGCTCGGACCCCAGGCCGCGGAAAGGATGCTGTATCTGCCGTCGGCCGGCCTTGTCATGCTGCTGCTTACGCTGTTCTCGCGTCTGCTGACCGCGCGCCAGCGCCTGCGCCAGCTTACCGGCGCCGGCCTGGCCACGGTCATTGTGCTGTTCGGCGCCGATACCATGACCCGCTCACGCGTCTGGCAGGACGAGTCAACCCTGTTCGCCGCGATGGTGAAAGAGGCGCCGAGGGCGCCCAGCGCCTACGCCAACCTGGCCTCGGCAGTAGCCGATGCCTACCCGGACTCAGCCATAAAGCTGTACAACGAGGCGATCGCCCTGGACCAGGGATACGTGCATTCCCACATCAACATCGCCATGCTGCTGAGCCGCAAGGGCGACCACCGGCGCGCCATCCATCACCTGCGCATTGCCAACGAGCTGCGGCCCAATTCGGCTCAGGTGCTGAATAACCTCGGCCTCGCATTCCTTGCCGCGTCTCAGCCCGAAAGCGCGCTCTCGGCCCTTGACCGCGCCCTGTCGGCTGGGGACACGATGCGGAATCGTGTCCCCTTTGACCTCGCCACGGTCCGTGTGAACCGGGCCGCCGCGCTCCTCAGCCTGGACCGGGGAGCCGAAGCCGACTCCGAGCTACACCGGGCCCTTACGCTCGACTCAGGTCTGGCCCCGGCCTGGGTCATGCTTTCGGAGCGATTCGAGAAAAGCGGGAGGCCGGACAGCGCGGCCTACTACTTGTCAGGCGTGCTCACGAGCCGGAACCCGTCGCCGGTCCAGCTCAACCACCTGGGCACGCTGCTCATCCAGACCGGCGACTCTGCTCACGCCGCGGCCTGCTACGCGCAGGCTCTGAGCCTCGATTCTACTTGTGTGCCGGCGCTCTATAACCAGGCAGTGCTTTCCGCGGCTGAGGGCGACTCGGCCCGCGCCCGCTCACTCGCGGCCCGGGCCTACCGCCTGAGGCCGGACCTTGGGCCGGTCAGGGACATCTACTCCACGCTGTACCGGACGCCGTAGTATCTTCTGTCCGGGACGGGCCGACGACTAGTCGTCGCTCGGGTAGCGCGCGGCGATGGGCATGCGCCAGCCGGTCCCGAACGCCTTGCTCGTGACCTTGATGCCCGGCGCAGCCTGGCGGCGTTTGTACTCGTTGCGATTGACCGCGTTTACGACCCAGTTCACGACCTCGGGCTTGAAACCCGCAGCGATGATTTCCGCGGCTGACTGGCCGTCTTCGACGTAGCGGTCGATTATCCGGTCAAGGACCTCGTACGGCGGCAGGGTGTCGGTGTCTACCTGATTGGCCCTCAGCTCGGCCGAAGGCGGCTTCGATACGGAGGCCTGAGGGATGAGCTCGGCCTCCCGGGTCAGGAGCCGCGACAGTTCGTAGACCATGGTCTTGGGCACGTCCGCGAGTACGCACAGACCTCCGCTCATGTCCCCGTACAGGGTGCAGTACCCGACCGCGAGTTCGCTCTTGTTCCCGGTCGAGAGGAGGATGTAGCCGAACTTGTTCGACAAAGCCATCAGGATGTTGCTGCGCACGCGCGCCTGGAGGTTCTCCTCGGTGACGTCCGGGGCCTTGCCCGCGAACTGCCCGCGCAGGGCTTCGAGGAATCCGCGGTACATCGGGGTTATCGGAATCACCCGAAACTCGATGCCGAGGTTCTGAGCCAGTTGTCTTGAGTCTTCTACGCTGCCCGCAGACGAGTATTCCGATGGCATGGTCACGCCCAGGACGTTCTCTTTTCCCAGAGCTTCGACCGCGAGGCAGCAGGTGACCGCAGAATCGACACCGCCGGAAAGACCGATGACCGCCCGCTCGAACCCGCACTTGCGCACGTAGTCTCTGACCCCGAGGACCAGGGCGTCGTGCACCGACTCGATGCGGCCCTGGGGAACGTAGGCCTCTTTGCTGCCGGTCAACCGGGTGTCGACCATCGTAACCGATTCCTGGAAGGAGGGCAGCGCAGCCAGGGCAAGGCCGGACGAGTCTATCGCGATGCTGCGGCCGTCGAAAACCAGGTCGTCATTGGCCCCGACCTGGTTAACGAAAACGAGCGGCACCTTGTGACGTCGGCAGTGGCTGGACAGCAGGCGAAAGCGCAATTCCTCCTTTCCCATCGTGAACGGCGAGGCCGAGACATTAACGAAAAGCGTGGCGCCGGCCTGGGCCAGGCGCGCCATCGGGTCCGATGCGTAGACGCGCCTCCCCACCATCTCCTGAACGTTCCACGCGTCCTCGCAGACCGAGAGACCCAGCACTTCGCCCCGGAACGGCACGGTAGCCACCGCCGGTGCCGGGTCGAAGTACCTCGTTTCATCGAACACGTCGTAGCTGGGAAGAAGCGACTTGGGCTGGCACAGCAGTTCCCTTCCGCCGGATACGAGCACCGCGGCGTTGTACAGCCCTCTGCCCGTGTCGAGCCGGCTGCGTACCGCACTGCCGACCACGACCCCCAGGTCCGGGTACTTGCGCGAGAGCCCGACTACTGCGGAGAGCGCCTTCTCCGACCGCTCCACAAACCAGTTCCGGCTAACGAGGTCGCGCGGCGGGTAGCCGAGCAGGAACAGCTCGGAAAACACCACAAGGTCCGGGCGCTGCGGCGCGACCTGCGCGAGGGTATCGCGGACCCGGTCTACGTTGCCGGTCAGGTCTCCGACAATCGGGTTCAACTGCGCCAGCGCGATTTTCATCTTGCGCCGCGGTCGGGGTCTGGTGCCGGGCTTTCGGCAACTCTCATCCCAAGCAGTTTGCCAAACCCGCGTTGCTTGTCAATTGAACGCCGCTCGCATATGATGAGGGCGTCGATGCTGCATCACATACTCGCTTTGCTCCTCGCTGCCCAGCCGGCCGCAACGCCGGCCGCGCCTCAAATCCCGAGCCTCGATACGCTGGACATGACCGACCATTCAGTCGTCCTGTCGGTGGATGATGGCTACCATTCGGTCTACGAGAACGTCTACCCCCTGCTCAAAGAGTATGGCATGACGATTACGCTGGCTCTCATCGGCAACAACATCGGTGAAGGCCGCCCGTCATACCGCCCGTCTGAGCGGTTCCTCAACGAGGCCGAGGTCCGGGAGTTGATGGACTCGTGCCATATCGAAATCGCCAGCCATACACTGTCTCATGCCTTCCTGACCCGGCTGGACAGCGCGGCGGCCTGGCACGAGATCTCCGCCTCAAAGCGCCTGCTGGAGTCCCTCTTCGCGACCGAGGTCATCACCTTCGTCTACCCTTACGGTGACATGAACGCGCGCGTGCGGCGCATGGTCCGCCGTGCCGGCTACCGGCTCGCGCGCGCGGTCCGGCCCGGCCGGCCGAACTTCTGGGCCGACCCCTACCGTATCCCGGAGATAGAGCTGCGCAATTACACCCGGCTCGCCGACGTCGAGGAGTACGTCCAGCGCCACGACGTGACCGTTATCCTGCTCCACCGCATCGTACCCAGGGCCAGAGTCTACACCGAGTGGAGGAAAAGCGACTTCGCCGCCCTGCTTGGCTGGCTGCACCGGCGCCGCGTCAAGATTGTCACTCTGGGCGACCTGTACCGGAACTGGTGGCGGGAAAAGGTTACTCAGTCACTGCTCGACCAGCTTGCAGCCGCCTCGAGGCAGCGGCAGGACTGGCTATTCGAGCAGGTAAACGTCGACGCTACTCGAACTCTGCATCCCCGCTAGGCCGAACGCGTCCATGTTCGCCTTCCTGCCCACGAAGATGTCTATGTGCTTGCCCTTGACCGCACTGCCGATGTCGTGGGCGTAGAACACGCCCGACTGAGGCTTGCCGTCCACCACGACGTTCTCGGCTTGGGGTATGTAAACCACTGAGCCAAGCGGAATTAAGCGAGGGTCGACAGCGATGGATTTGAGCTCCGTCAGTTTGTGGCCGCCATACCCCAGGAAGCGGTCGACAACCTCGGCCCTTCCGCGGAGCTTCATGTAGCTGATGCACCTGCCGTCTCTCAGCTTGGCCGCGGACTCGGTCCTGAAGGCCTTCACGAATGCCGACGAGAACCGGCCCAGCAGGCTGCCGTCCGCCAGGTAGACCGGCTGTGACTTGGTTGCCGGGTACTCGGCCTCCTCGACCGCCCAGTAATAGGTGACTTTGAACCTGCCCAGGTACTTGCCGGATGGTATTCCCTTGGACAGACTCCAGTCTTTGTACATGAATGCCGGGGCCAGGGTCCCGACCGTGCTGCCAGACGTCTGAGCCTTCGGCACGAAACAGGCCGAACTCAGACATACAAGACCGACTGCGAGCTTTCGCAAGGTAAGATGTTCCAAATAAGGGCCGCCATGTCAAGAGAATCCTTAGGCCTGGTTTGGCGGCCCCAACGCGTGCCGCAGCCCTCTGGCCGAGCGGCCGGTCAAGACCCGAAGCGGACCGCGCCGCGCGAGAAACCCGGTGCGCGTTGTCGCAAGATGCTGTAACACAGTCACTTAGGCGTTGTGGGGGCTTGGTGTCGGCGGCAGTTGGCGGCTCGGCAGCGCCGGGTAGCTGCTAGCTCAGTTCCAGCCGGCCCTGGCGGGCCTGGGATTCCTTGCGCTTGAAGTGAGTGAAGGCCAGCGGCATGGCCATGCGGCCGCGCGGCGTGCGCTTTATGAACCCTTCCTGCACCAGGTACGGCTCGTAGACCTCTTCCAGCGTGCCGACATCCTCACCCACGGCAACAGCGAGCGACGAGACCCCGACCGGACCCCCGTTGAACTTGTCGATGATGGTAAGGAGCAGCTTCTTGTCCATGTCATCAAGGCCGCGGGCATCCACGTCGAGCTGTGCCAGGGCATATTGGGTTATCTCTTTGTCCACCTTCTTCTTGCCCTTGACCTGGGCGAAGTCGCGGACCCGGCGCAGCAGCCGGTTGGCAATCCGGGGTGTCCCGCGCGACCGTGAGGCGATCTCCCACGAACCGTCGCCATCCACGCTGATGCCCAGTATCCGGGCCGAACGCTCGACAATCAGAACCAGGTCCTCAGCCGGGTAGTAGTCCAGCCTGAGCGAGATGCCGAACCGGGAACGGAGCGGCGCCGTGAGCAAGCCCGACCGCGTGGTCGCCCCCACCAACGTGAATTGCGCCAGTTCAATCCTTTCGGACCTGGCTCCTGGCCCCTTGTCGATGAGGACATCGAGCGAAAAATCCTCGAGCGCGGGGTACAAGTACTCCTCAACCGACTTGTTCGTTCGGTGAATCTCGTCTATGAAGAAGACGTCCTTTGCCGCCAGCCCGGTCAGGATGCCGGCAAGGTCTGCCGGCCGTTCCAGCACCGGGCCGGAACTGGGCCGGATGCAGGTGCCCATCTCGCCGGCGATGATATGAGCCAGCGTGGTCTTGCCCAAGCCTGGCGGCCCGAAAAGCAGGACGTGCTCCAACGGCTCGCCCCTGAGCTTGGCCGCTTCGATGAACACCCGCAGGTTGTCTTTGAGCCGCTGCTGGCCGATGAAATCGTTCAGCCGCCTGGGCCGGATCTCGTCGTCGAGCGCGTCCTCGCCGCGCAGCCGCTGAGGGGAGGAAAGCCGCTCGACCTGGACCATCTGCTATGCCCGCGCGGCGAGTGCCAGTCTCAGCAATTCCTGAAGGGACATGTCGCCAGTCGCCTGAACGCACGCCAGCCGGTCACGCGCCTCTCTTCGGGTCAGGCCCAGCGAAACCAGCGCAGCCTCGGCATCGGCGAGAAGCGGACTGGCCGACCCTGCCGTCGGGCTCGCGCCCTCAAGCTGCTTGAGGATGTTGTCCGCCTTCTTGGGCCCGATGCCCGGCACCGTCCGGATGACGTCGATCTTGCGCTCAGCCACGATCTGGAGGACTTCCTTGGGCGCGAACCTCGAGAGCAGGTTGAGTCCGGCCTTTGGGCCGATGCCTTTTACGGAGGTCAGAAGCCGGAACACTTCTCTCTCTTCCTTGTCGAGGAACCCGTACAGACGCAGGCCCTCGCGCGTGAAGCAGGACTCGACAGCGACCTCGACCTCCGTGCCGACCTCGGCAAGCCGGCGTGAAGTCGACAGGGGAACCGTGAGTTCAAACCCGATGCCTTGGCAGTCGATGACCAGCCGGGTCGGTTCCTTTTCTCTCACCAGACCGCGCAGAAGGGAAATCATCTCTTCCTGGACGCCGTGCGCGCCGAAGCCGCGGTCCGGCGGTGCAGGCAGTAAGCCGCAGCCAGGGCGTCCGCCGCGTGCTCGGGCACGCGGTCGCCCAGCTTGAGCAATGCCTTGACCATGTAGTTCATCTGCCCCTTGGACGCGCGCCCGCTGCCCGTCACCGCCAGCTTGATCGTGGCCGGCGTGAGTTCGGTGACCGGTACGCCGTGACAGGCAAGTGTGTAAATAATCGTCCCGCGCGCCTCGGCCGACCGGATAACGCTGCGCGCTCCGCCGGCCTTGAAGAACAGCGTCTCCAACGCGCAAAGCTCCGGCCGGTTGCGCCGGACGACCTGCTTCAGGCCGGTCCCGAGTGAGTGCAGACGCTCGGACAGGATTGCGCGGGTATCGGTCGTAATCGTGCCGTATTCCGCCGGGCGGCCGTTGTCGAGCACGCCGTAGCCCGTTGCTCCCAATCCGGGGTCAATCCCCAGAATCCGCAAGTTGGGTCAGTCCCCGGACGACACTCTCTCCAGCATCTCGTCCGGTATGTCGAAGTTGGCGTAGACCTGCTGGACCTCTTCCAGTTCTTCGAGCATCTCAATCAGCCTGAGCACCTTGGACGCGTCCTGCTCGCCGACCGCGACGGTGTTAGAGGCAATGCTCGTCAGCTCCGCGCTCTCCCACTCGATGCTTGCGGCCTTGAGCTGCTTCTTCACCGCCTCGAGATTCTCAACCGGCGTTACGACCGAGTACGCGCTCGCCTCGGTCTGAACATCATCCGCTCCGGCCTCGAGCGCGGCGGCGAGCACCGCGTCCTCGGTCGCCCTGTCCTTGGTGATGACGATCAGGCCCCGCGGCTTGAACTGCCACGCCACGCTGCCCGCCGAGCCCATGCTGCCGCCGTACTTGTCGAACACGTGCCGTATTTCAGCGGTGCTCCGGTTCTTGTTGTCCGTCAGCGCACGCACCATCAGCGCGACACCGCCCGGACCGTACCCTTCATAGGTCACTTCTTCGTACGAGACACCGGGCAGCTCGCCCGTACCCTTCTTGATTGCCCGCTCAACGTTGTCCGCCGGCATGTTGATCGACTTGGCCGTATCCATGGCGGTGCGGAGCCGGGGATTGGAATCCGGGTCCTTGCCGCCGATTCTGGCCGCAGTGGTGATTTCGCGTATCAGCTTGGAGAAAGCCTTGCCTCGGGCAGCGTCTGCCTTGCCCTTCTTGTGTTTAATCGTTGACCATTTGGAATGTCCTGACATAGCGGGCCTCCTTACAAGCCGGAGCCGCAGCCCCGGCAATAGTAACTAAGCTCAAGAACGGAAATCATCGGGCCATCTAATCTCTGCCCAATTCTAGACCGGTATCAAGGGATGTCAACAAACCCACGGCCGGGCGCGGATTACCTTGACTTTGTCCCTAACTGCCATTAACTTAACTCCGATGACTGCCTTGATTCTCGTCTTGGGCCTTGTCTCCATTGACCCCAATGCCGGCACGACCGGATTCGATTTCCTGCGCATTCCGCCCACTGCCCGTGAGGCAGCAATGGGCAGCGCGGCCATCGGCAACGCCGGCAGCCCCGCATCGTTCTGGTACAATCCGGCCCACTCGCTCGGTACGGAATCCCCGCGTGCCCAGATCGGCTACTTGAACTACATCGCCGGCATCCACTCCGGCTCGGTCGCCTACAACCAGCAGCTCTCGGAAAAGCAGGGCATCGGTGCGGCCATCGACTACCTCAACTCGGGCACGATGAAACGCACGAACGAGCGAGACGAGGAACTCGGCACGTTCGGAGTGTCGTATGCATGCCTGAATATCAGCGGTGCAATGAACGTAGCTCCCGGACTCGGCGTGGGGCTCGGCGCTCAAGGCCTGTATGGTTCGATTGATACGTTCTTCAGCCTGGGTCTGGCCGGAAACGTCGGCGCAACGTACGAGCTGCCGGTAACCGGACTTCGGGCCGGCCTCGTCGTCTGCAACCTCGGGTACCAGGTGAAGGCGTTCCAGACCGGACGCGACCCGATGCCTGTTGACTTTGGCATTGGACTCGGTTACGAGCCCAGCCCGTCGCTCACGCTGGGGCTCGACGTCCACAAACCGATTGACGACCGCATCAACGTTCGCTTCGGCATTGAAGGCCGGGTTGCGGACATTCTCGTGATTCGCGGCGGCTACAGCTCGCTCGGGTCAGACTGGACCTCGGGCGGCGGCTCCGATGTCCTGGCCGGCCTGACTACGGGTCTGGGATTCCGTTACCGCGGCTACGAACTCGACTACTGCTTCATACCGATGGTCGAACTCGGGATGGCGCACCGCATCTCTCTTTCATTCGGCCTCTAGAACGGACCCCGACTGGCCGGACAGACATGAAGAAGCAGTTCATCCGCGAGCTCAAACCTGGCACTCAGGTTGACGACATCTTCTACTGCTCGCGCCGGGACGTGAAAGAACGCCGCGACGGCGGCATCTTCCTGACATTCGAGTTGCGTGACAAGACCGGCGGTGTGAACGGCATCATGTGGGACCGGGTCGACGACGCGTTGCGCTGCGTGGAAGCCGGCGGTTTCTACCGCGTGCAGGGCAAGCTCGGCGACTACCAGGGCAAGCCTCAGCTTACCGTAAACATCATCTACCCGGCTGACGTGTCGGAGGTGGTGCGCGACGATTTCATCGCCGCTTCACGCTACAACCGCGATGAGATGCTGGCCGAAATAAGAGGACACATCGGCCAGGTCAAGAACACGCACCTCCATGCCCTGCTCGATGCCTTCTTCAATGACCCGAAGTTCGTCGAACGGTTCGTGCTGGTTCCGGCCGGCGCCCGCGTACACCACGCCTACCTCGGCGGCCTGCTTGAGCACACCGTACTCATGTGTCGCGCAGCCCGCACGCTTGCGGACATCTACCAGGAACTGGACCGGGACCTGCTGATGACCGGCGTCATCCTGCACGATATCGGCAAGATAAATGAGTATGTCTACGACATCGCCATCGACCACACCTACGACGGCCGGCTGCTGGGGCACCTGGTCATGGGGTGTCAGATGGTTGAGGAGAGAATCGCGGGTATCAAGGATTTCCCGGACGAGCTTTCCCGGATGATACGCCACATCATCCTGGCGCATCACGGCCAGCTCGACTTCGGCTCGCCCAAGACGCCCAAGTTCGTCGAAGCGTTTGTTGTGTACGCCCTCGATTATCTCGATTCCCGCATCGCCATCTACCGCGAGGTCGTCGAGCGAAGCAAGAACGCGAAGTGGACTGACTACAACGACTACCTCGAGTCCAACGTCTACATCCGAGACCCGGCTGTCCAGCAATAGCCCACGCCCGGCGTGGATCCCGACTTCGACCGCTACCGACAAGCCTGCAACCGGCTAGGCATTGACTTGACCAAGGAGCAGTACGACCTGCTCCTCGGTTATGCTCGGCTGGTCCGCCGGGAAAACCGGCTTGTTAACCTCATCTCCCGCCGGGACACCGACCGGATTCTCCCCTATCACGTACTCGACTCGCTCGCGGTCCAGAGCCTGATTCCCCAACGTGCGCGCGTCTGTGACATCGGCGCCGGCGCGGGCCTGCCCGGAATTCCACTCGCAATTGCACGCTCTGACCTTCACGTGATTCTGGTCGAATCCACTCAGAAGAAGTGCCGGTTCCTGACGCTCGCCGTACGTGAACTCGAACTCGCCAACTCCGAAGTCGTGTGCGGCCGCTCTGAGTCACTGGAGCCGCTGGACTGCGACGTCGTCCTCAGCCGCCTCACTGCCAGGATGAAGGACGTGCTGGTGGAATGCGCCCACCACCGCAAACCGGGAGGCAAGGTGGTGTTCTACAAGAACCAGGAATGCGAAGACGACCTGAAGCATGCGGCCCGCGCCCTCGGAAGACTCAGACTCAAAGTCAGGTGCCTTCAAGATGTCGTACTGCCGTACACGGCGATTGTCCGGCGCTTCATCGTCATCGGGTCGATTTAGAGCAAAAAGAAGAAGGCCGTCCCCCGGCCTTCATTCCTCATCTTGGATGTAACTCATTAAAGCGTGCTCGGATTGTGTAAATCTCGTAGAAAGGAGGTGATCCAGCCGCACGTTCCCGTACGGCTACCTTGTTACGACTTCGCCCCAGTCATCGGCCCTGCCTTGGGCCCTCAGTAACTGAGGGGCTTCAGGCATTGCCGACTCCCATGGCGTGACGGGCGGTGTGTACAAGACCCGGGAACGTATTCACCACTGCATGCTGATCAGCGATTACTAGCGATTCCATCTTCATGCAGGCGAGTTGCAGCCTGCAATCCGAACCATGGCCGCTTTTTAGGATTGGCATCACCTCGCGATGTAGCATCCCATTGTAACGGCCACTGTAGGACGTGTGTAGCCCTGGGCATAAAGACCATGATGACTTGACGTTATCCCCACCTTCCTCCTCCTTGACGGAGGCAGTCCCCATAGAGTGCGCCATCACTGGTTAGCAACTATGGGCAGGGGTTGCGCTCGTTGCGGGACTTAACCATACACCTCACGGCACGAGCTGACGACAGCCATGCAGCACCTGTGCAGACTCCAGAGATAAACCCCGGTCGCTTCCCTTTCGGGTCACTACCATCTGCATGTCAAGCCCAGGTAAGGTTCTTCGCGTAGCATCGAATTGAACCACATCCTCCACCGCTTGTGCGGGTCCCCGTCAATTCCTTTGAGTTTCAACCTTGCGGCCGTAGTCCCCAGGCGGTTCATTTAACGCGTTGGCTCCGGCACGGGGCGTACGCCCCACGCCTAATGAACATCGTTTACAGCTAGGACTACCAGGGTATCTAATCCTGTTTGCTCCCCTAGCTTTCGTGTTTCAGCGTCAGGTACGTCCCAGAAACCTGCCTTCGCTATCGGCGTTCCTTCCGATATCTACGCATTTTACCGCTACACCGGAAGTTCCAGTTTCCTCTTCCGTCCTCTAGTCTGGTAGTTTCGACAGCCCTTTCGCGGTTGAGCCGCGAGCTTTCACCATCGACCCGCCAGACCGCCTGCACACCCTTTACGCCCAGTAAATCCGGACAGCGCTTGCCCCCTACGTATTACCGCGGCTGCTGGCACGTAGTTAGCCGGGGCTTCCTTTGGCAGTACCGTCACCGTCCGGGCAGTTACTACCGGACGGCATCGCTCCGCCTGTCAGGAGTTTACATCCCGAAAGACTTCATCCTCCACACGGTGTCGCTGGGTCAGGCTTTCGCCCATTGCCCAAATTTCTAGACTGCTGCCTCCCGTAGGAGTGGGGACCGTGTCGCAGTTCCCCTGTGGCCGGTCACGCTCTCACGCCGACTACCCGTCTACGCCATGGTGGGCCGTTACCCCGCCATCAAGCTGATAGGCCAAGAGCCCGTCCCGAGGCAGCACCTTGCAGCGCCTTTCCTGAAGCCAAGATGCCTCGGCTCCAGCTCATGGGGTATTAGCCCACCTTTCGGTGGGTTGTGCCCCTCCTTGGGGATGGTTGCCCTTGTATTACTCACCCGTTCGCCGCTAGACACACCGTGGTATTGCTACCACAGTGTATCCCGCTCGACTTGCATGTCTAAGACACACCGCCAGCGCTAGTCCTGAGCCAGGATCAAACCCTCCAAGCAATCTTAAAGGGTAGGAATTCTGACACAATCCGAGCACGCTTTGGGTTACATCCGAATTATCAAAGAACAATATCTCTGTGAGTAATAGTATAGTCAAGACCACGTCCTGTCAATCTATTCCGAGGCGGATTGTAACGGGATATGTGTAGACGGGAGTGCGACTTAGCCGGCCGGCGCCTCCGGACACTTGCCACGATGGCTAAGGGGTCGCGGTCCTGAGTCGAAATCCGGCCCGATGCGAGGCAGACCTCACGCCCGCGCCGGTACAGGGCCGCGCTCCTCAGGTTTTCCAGCTTGTGCGGGCGTGAATGACCGATGCTCGCACGGCTGCCGCAACCTGTGGCGATTGCTGTTGGGCTGTGCGGGGTGGATGCAGGCCGGGCGGGCTAACCCGTAACCCGGCCTGAGGTTACTTGTCTTTGTCGGTGCTGGACCGGCTGTCGCTCGACCCGGAATCGCTGTCCGGAGGCTTGGACTTCTTCTTATAGTCAGTAATGTAGAAACCCGAGCCCTTGAATATCAGGCCGCTGCCGCCCGATATGAGCTGCTCCACGCAGTTCTTCTTCTTGCACTTCGGGCAGTCCTTGATGGGCGGGTCGGTAATCCTCTGGAATTCACTGAAACGGTGCCCGCACTTCTGGCACTGGTACTCGTAGGTCGGCATCGGTCGGGAAGTCGCTGGGGGTGGAACTCGCGCTCCACCCCCAGTAGTGTTGTTGGCCTAGTACTCGCCGCCGTAGCCGCCACCGCCGCCGGGCATCGGAGGGGTCTTGTCCTTCTCCGGCAGTTCGGTTATCGCGCACTCGGTCGTAATCATCAAACCGGCAACGGACGCCGCATTCTCCAACGCCACGCGCGTCACCTTGGTCGGGTCGATAACGCCCGACTGGAACATATCCTCATACTGCAGGGTTTCGCAGTTGAAGCCCACGTTCGGCTTCTCGGCCTTGACCCGTTCGAACACGATCGAGCCGTCGACGCCGGCGTTCTCGGAGAGCTGACGAATCGGCTCCTCGAGCGCCCGCTTCACGATGCCGGACCCGATGCGCTCATCGCCTTCGAGCTTCATCTTCTCGACCGCGGGTATGCAGCGCACCAGGGCCACGCCGCCGCCCGGCACCACGCCCTCTTCAACCGCGGCCCGGGTCGCGTGCAAAGCATCCTCCACCAGGGCCTTCTTCGCCTTCATCTCGACCTCGGTTGCGGCGCCGACATTGACGACCGCAACGCCGCCCGCCAGCTTGGCCAGCCGCTCCTGCAGCTTCTCCTTGTCGTAGTCCGACTTGGTCTCGTCGATCTGCTTGCGAATCTGCTCGATGCGGCCGGTGATGTCGGCCTTCTTGCCCGCGCCCTCGACGATCGTCGTATTCTCTTTGTCAATCACGACGCGCTTGGCGACGCCCATGTCCGACATCTGCACGTTCTCAAGCTTGATTCCGAGGTCTTCGGAAATCAGCTTGCCGCCGGTCAGCACCGCGATATCCTCGAGCATCGCCCGGCGACGGTCGCCGTAGCCCGGCGCCTTCACCGCGCAGCAGCGCAAAGTGCCCTTGATGTGGTTGACGACAAGGCCGGCCAGCGCCTCACCCTCGACCTCTTCCGCGATGATGAGAATGGGCTTCCCGCGCTGGGCCACCTTCTCGAGAATCGGCAGGATGTCCCGCATCGAGGAAACCTTCTTTTCATAGAGCAGGACCAGCGCGTCCTCGAGAATCGCCTCCATCTTCTGGTTCTGCGGGGTAGTCGTGCCCGGCTCCAGGGCGAAGTACGGCGACAGGTAGCCCCGGTCGAACTGCATACCCTCGACTACCTCAAGCGTAGTCTCGACCGCCTTGGCCTCCTCGACCGTAATCACGCCCTCTTTGCCGACCTTCTCCATCGCGTCGGCAATCAACTTGCCGATTTCCTTGTCGTTGTTCGCGGAGATGGCGGCCACCTGCATGATTTCCTCGCGGCCGGTCGTCTTCTTCGACATCTTCTTCAGCTCGGCCACGGCGGTTTCCACGGCCTGGTCAACGCCGCGCCTCAGCGCCATCGAGTTCGCGCCCGCGGTCACGTTCTTAAGGCCTTCGCGGTAAATCGCCTCGGCGAGAATCGTCGCGGTCGTCGTGCCGTCACCGGCCACGTCCGAGGTCTTGGACGCCACTTCCTTTATCATCTGGGCGCCCATGTTCTCGAACTTGTCCTCAAGCTCGACTTCCTTGGCAACGGTGACGCCGTCCTTGGTGACGGTCGGCGCGCCCCACTTCTTGTCGATGATGACGTTGTGGCCGCGCGGTCCCAGGGTCACCTTCACGGCGTGGGCCAGCTTCTCGGCACCACGCAGAATCGCTCGCCTGGCTTCCTCTTCGAATCTCAAATCCTTTGCAGGCATGCTCGTTCCTCCTTACTTTTCCTTATCGATAACCGCGAGCACGTCGTCCTCGCGCATTATCAAATGCTCTTCCTCGCCGATGCGGATTTCGTTGCCCGAGTACTTGCCGAACAAGATGATGTCGCCCTTCTTCACGTCCATCAGAATCCGCTTGCCCTTCTCATCCACGCGGCCCGGACCCACGGCAATCACCTTGCCCTGCTGGGGTTTCTCCTTGGCGGAATCCGGAATGATGATGCCGCCTTTCTTTACTTCTTCCTCAATGCGCTCGACCAGGATTCTATCCTGCAGCGGTCTTATCTTCATGGCTCCTCCTTTAAGAATGGTATCGTTCAGGACACGGCTCCGACCTGCTCCGTAGTCTGCTTCCACCGTCGCGGGGCGATCGCAGAAATCGCAAAAGTGCTGCGAACTCGGCACTATCGGGCCGGCTCAAAGCGGCGTAACTGCCGCATTGATATGCCCTTCCATGCTAGTTAGACAACCTATCAGGCACGTTGGATTCTCATTCCGACGACACAAGAAACGCCCGCCGACGTTGAAAGCGTTGACGTAACATCCCGAGACCGAAGAACTTAGCCGGAGTGGGCGATATCCGAATTGAACAGATGACCTCCTCCTTGTAAGGGAGGCGCTCTAGCCAACTGAGCTAATCGCCCTAGGGTCGAGATTATAGGCAGCGGACACCGACTGTCAAATCGGCAAGACATCGGCCGGACCAAGGACAATCACACAAACGACAGAAGTCCGCAGCGCGGCCTCGAATAACCGCAGGCAAACCCAAGAAACCACAGATGAACACAGATTGGGTCCCGAATCGAACCCGATTCTTGCGCCAATGCGGACGGCATTTTCCGTCGGTTGCCGAGAACTTGGCTGCCTCAGGACAGAGGCGGAGGAGAAAACAACGTCGCGAAAACGACGATCCTGCATGCTTGTAGTACAGATTCGTGTCCTGCCAGAACCCCAGAACCCTTGAACCCCCGAACCCATCTCTCTTGGCCACCGAACCAGTGGACAACTGGACTACTCGCCTTGACTCGCAAGTCGCGGTCGAAACCGCAGCGGAAGTCTCCCTGCAAATCGCGTCGCAAGTCAGCCCGCGAGTCGCGGTGCGAATCGAATGGAAAGTCGGATTGGCAATCACCACAAGAGTTTGTCCGCATATCACCTTCAGAAACGGCCCGACTATCGCGACGCGGACCGGCCGCAGAACCGCGCAGAAGACCCATCGGCCAACCCCAGTCAGAACCTCTTTGGAAGTCACCCCGCGAACCGTTCCGGGAACGGTTCCCACTCCGGTTCGCGGGGCGTCGATTCGAGTCCGTTGCCTGCGGACCGTTTCGCTAACATGCGACGCTATAAAGAGATACGCAAAGGCCCCAAGATGGAATGAAGATTATTGAGCAAACCGTGCTTCGGTGGACATATGACTATATGAGGGCTTGTGCCTAGCGTAGCACGGCGGGCCCTGAATGACTGCAAACCAAAAAGGAGTTCCTATGTCCGACTCAAATCAGCGGTTGATAGCCTGGCAGATTAAGACCGATACCGGCAGGGTGAAAGAAACGCTCGACTCCCTGCGTGCGGGGCCACGTCAGCCGACCTGCGTGAGTTCCTCGACGGCTACCTGAGTGTGCGGTTGTCGGCGCCGGAACGGCCGCAGCGCGGCCCGCGCTGGAAGGGGACTGTCCCCGCACGGGGACTGTCCCCAGAGCCGGAGGATGCAGCGACGATCGCCCTGCGCAAGGAAGCCGCGTGGTGGAACCTCCGCAAGATCATCGAGTACGTGCTCCATCGCGAACTCAACTCGCTCGGGGCAAGCCCGATGAGCAAAGAGCGGAAGCTCGCGGCTGACTTCAGCCGTAAGGTCTTCCGGATTCTCTACCAGACCCGGCAGGCACGGCCGGCCCTGCGGGAGCGCCGCCTCATACGCTGCCGCGCCTGGGCTGAGCGCAAGGCCCTGCCGCATGAGGCCCTCAACCACCTGCATCGAACCATGACCGCGTTGTTTGACGACATGGCGGCAAAGGACGAGCTTGACTGGCTGCCTCCGGCTGACGACGCGAAGCACCTGATGCTCCTGCGTCCCAGACACCGGCTCCAGACCGACTATGACATGTGCCGAGACGAGTATCTGGCGCGCATGGCGCGGGAGCAAGAGGAGCGTGAGGCCGCACGCAAACCGGTCATCGAGGCGGCCATGAACCTGCTCAAATCGGCAGGCCTGAGCGGGAGCGCACTCGGCAACTACACGATATTCATCACCGCATTTCTCAACGTCGCCGAATCAACGCAACCGGGCTCGCCCCAGCGCGCTCAGCGTGTCGAGGAAGTGATTCACTCCATGGAACGCCCGTACATTGACCAGTCCGTGCTGCACCGTTTGTTAGAACTGGTCGTGTCCCTCCGCGACCAGCGGACGTACGCGTCCTTGACCGATTCCGCGCACTTGACTTCGCCCGGTATTTCGTATAACCTGAACCATGTATCGATGCAATAAACGCTGGCCGAAGATACCGGACTTGGCCCGCGGAGGCTCCGGGTGAGTGTGCCAACCGGGCGACGACCCCTCTGCATCGTCATCGCTGGTCCAAACGGCTCGGGCAAAACCACTTTCGCCCGCGAGTTCCTGCTTAGGGATACCGGCGTTATCAATTTCGTGAACGCGGATTTGATCGCTGGCGGCTTATCTCCGCTTCGCCCGGAACTGGCGTCGCTGGCGGCCGGTCGCCTTTACCTGGCCGAACTCGACCGACTCGCCCAGGCACGTGCCGATTTCGCCTTCGAGACCACTCTGAGCGGGCTGATGCTTATCAGCCGTCTGAAACGGTGGAAAGCAGCGGGCTATCGGATCGAGATCATCTTCCTTCGCCTGCCTTCTCCGCGTATTGCACTGCGGCGTATCGCAGCCCGCGTCAAGCAGGGCGGGCACGATGTCCCGCGCGCCGATGTGGTGCGGCGGTTTGTGCGTGGTTGGGATAACTTCCAGATCGCTTACCGTTCGATTGCCGACACGTGGACAGTGTATGACAACTCCGGGGATGCGCCCCGGTTACTGGAGGCCCAGTCATGAAGACAAAGAAACGAAAGAAGCAGACCGAGACTCGTGCCGTTACTGTGGGCCGCGCCTTGCGACGTGCGGCGAAGACCGCTCGCAAGACCGCGCGCGCTTACGGTACGCCGATCTATGTCTGGCGTGATGGCAAGGTAGTCGCAGTGAAACCTTGAGCAATCCGGAAAGCTCCCTGCGCCTGGCCGTCAGCCGTTAGCGGTCAGCCGGTCACCGGCCCGGCTGGTCCGAAGTCAACGGGGTTTTGTTTCGTGTGCCCGTTTCTGCTCCGTGCGGGAATTCCTCAGTCGGAAGCCGCAAGCTGTAAGCCGTAAGCTGTCGGCCCATTGACCGCAGGCTTGACGCGCGTCCCGGCCCTCGGGAATCTTTTATGTCCCCCGAATTCACCCTAGCGGTCAGGAAACCGCAGCCAGCTAACGCGAGATAATGACCTTCCGTTCAGCCTGCGCATGTTTCAGTCCACCACGCACGAAGTACACGCCGGGCGCGAGCTTGCTCACATCATTCGCGCCCGAGTGCAGGGCCATGACCTTCCTGCCGGTGATGTCCAGCAGCCAGCTTGCGGCTTGGGGCTTATGGCTTGAGGCTGTCGGCAGGAACAGCACACCGTGTACGACCGTGGTGGTGGGATGCCTTCGGTCTTCCACGCGCTGGGCTTCGGCGATTCCACCTCCAGAGTCCACATGCTTCCACACGCCGTCATACATGACGGCGGCATAAAGCGTTGGCGGGGTAGAGGCCGTGACTGACAACGAGTAGACCGGGCGTCCCGAAAGCCCGATGCTGGCCCACGTGTGCCCCGCGTCTGTGCTTCGATAGACGGCACCAGAGTACGCGGCCATGTAGAGCGTTGACGCATAGGAGGGGTGCCTGGCGATATCCATGCAGGAGCCAGTGCGAGCATAGTCGCGGAATTCAGTCCAAGTCTCACCGTAGTCAGTGCTCCGATGGAAGTAGCACGTCGGCCCGCACATGTAGACCACATTGTCTTGGTCTGGGTCAACCAAGAGACTCGCAGCGCCGACGTTCGTTAGTGTATCGTTCTTCGCCGCCCAGTGCAGCCCACCATCGTCGCTCCGATAGCAGCCCGACAATCCGCAAATGAACACCGTGTCCGGATGCTGGCGGCAGATGCGAATGTCACTGATGTCCGCCCCGGTCCCCGGATTCACAATCGCCCACGAAGTGCCGCTGTCGGTTGTCCTCCTCAGAACGCCACCGGTACAAGCGAAGACAACGTTCGGGTCGCTCGGGTGAACGGCAGTTGGCCCCGGCGTCGCCCCTGCAGGTAGCTCAACCGCACCCCAGGACGACCCGCCGTCGAGCGAACGCCACAGGTAGTTGTAGTCGACGCAATAGAGTTTCTGCTGGTCAGACGGGTGGATAGCCATGCTGCCATCCGGTCCTCCGAAGTACCAAGACTGCCCACCGTCAGTTGTCTTCCAGCCTCGTATCCAGCGTATCTCCGTATTCTGTATGCCGCGGACGAAGCGCGCGGCACCCAATGATTGGTAGTACCACATACGAGGCAGACCGGGGCCTACCGAGCGCCAAGACGCTCCCCGGTCGGTGCTGACATTGTTAGCCCACCACACGGCGCTAGCGGAAGGGCACGAAAGCGCGTGCGTTGTGCCATAGCTTGGGGCGTATGATGCCCTGCGCGTCCAGATCCCTGCACGACTCCACGTGCTACCGCCGTCGGTGCTCCTGTATACGCCGTAGGCATGGGCGACATAAACCAAGCTCGGGTCCACGGGGTCAACAGCCACATGAGTCAGGACACTGTCGGCCCAGGCAACACAAACCCAAGAAACGCCTTGGTTTGCCGTCTTCCACAGGCCGTTGTCCGCCGCGACGTAGAGCACCATGGGAGCGCTGTGCGCCACAGCGAGTTGATACGCCTCGGTTCCCCAAGGCATGCCACTATCCGACGCAAGCCAACTCTGGCCTCCATCCGTGCTCTTCCAGACTGCTGCATACTCCCCGCCCGCGTTGCCGAGTGCGGCGAACAGCACCCCATCCTGGACTCCATCAACAAGGTCGTGCACGAAGCCACTACTCGGTGTGCTCGTGGTAACCCATGTCCGCCCAGTATCAGTCGACACGTAAATACCCCAGTACGCTAACCACGCTTTGCCCTGCTTGGCCAGCACCGCCGATATGTAGCCATGGGGAGTACACGAACGCCATGTTCGCCCCGTATCCGTAGTCACTGCGACGTCTCCGAATAGCTCGGCCAACCAAGCCATGCCGGGATGGACTTGGTCGACCGCTAGGGCATCGTAGTAACCCGAGAAGAAGGCGGAACGCCAACTCCCGCCTCCGTCCAGAGTAACGTAGGCGGTGTCGAGAATGTCGGGTAACAACCAGCCTACCTGAGGAGAGGCGGCCGAAAATGACAGGTCCGCCTCAGTAGTGCTTGCCTCGTACGGTCCTGCCGTTGGCTGCCAAGTCTGCGCCACGCCGAACGAAACACCGACCGCAAGACCGACCAAGCCAAGCGTTGCTGCTCGGGCGTGTCGAGAACGACGCCTTGGCGTGGTCATTCCACTGACTGACGGAATTCAGGAAGCTCCTGCAGGGCCTCTAGGAGCGCGTGCGCGACTCGGTTCGGGTCCAACTCCTGTCTCATCTTCTGGTAAAGCGCGGGCCAGTTGTCCCGTATCCAGTAGGTGAGAGGAACCGTGCCCGTGAAGCCCTCCATGGTGACTATCGGTCGAAGGCTCTCAATGTCTCTGCGCACAAGGTAGCTCTCCTCCGCTTGGCCTGCCGGAAGCTCGGTAACCAGGATATGCCGATTTCCGTCCTGTTCCCTGCCGATCTCTACCTTGGCCCTCCCGCAGCCTGCCGATTCGTTCGGCGGGCGGTCAACACGACGCTCGCTCATCGCCTGCCTCCTACAGAGTCGCCGGCTCTATGGCACTGAAGTCGCACACGCGGCAGCGACGGACCTGCTGACCATACTTGAGTTCGAGGATGACATGGAGAGTCTGGTTACCGCAGTTCGGGCACTTGACGCCCGACCCCTTGCCGACATCTCTGACAGGCTGGTTCCACGACCATCCAACATAGCCGCACCCAGAGCACTGACGGTAGCTTCCTCTGTCGTGGAACTTCCGCTGACGGCAGTTCGGACAGATAGCGCCGGTTCCTCTTGCCATTGTGTTCTCCTTACGTTCTACAGATAGGCATTCTCAACCGCACAGAATGGCGTGGAGTTCGGGACTCTGGATGCACTCCGCCAGGCTGTGTGGCGGTTCGAAAGGAAGTCTAGTCCCAGCCATTTGAATGTCAACCTGCTCACGAACTTCAGCGAGCCCGAGTGAAGTCGCTACGAACCCGAGACCGAACTCCGGCTGGATGTCTACTGCCCTGCGACCATCTTGGTGGTTCCATCCCGGTCCTGCCGATTCCGGGTCATGACAGCCCGTGCTTTTTCATCCGGTACAGCAGGGTGGCCCGTGAGATGCCGAGGAGACGCGCGGCCTGGGACTGGTTGCCACCGGTCTTCTTGAGCGCGGCTTCGAGGTGGCTCCGTTCGACCTCGGCGAGGGTCGCGGCGCCTGGGACACGATCCGAAACTCCAGGAGAGTTTCGGTCATGTCCCGCGCCTGCGGCCTGAGGCATGAGTCTCTCCGCTATATGTTCGGGGTGAACCGGCTTGCCGCCGCTTAGTATCAGCCCGGATTCAATCACGTTCTGAAGCTCGCGGACGTTGCCCGGGAAGTCGTGCTCGGCCAGCAGTTCGAGCGCGGGTTTGCTCACCGCGTCCGGCCCGTATCCGCGCCGGGCGAGGTACGCGCCAACCAGTTCGGGTATGTCCTGCCGGTGCTCGCGCAAGGGCGGAATCGGCAGGGCGAAGACGTTGAGGCGGTAGTACAGGTCCTCGCGGAACTCGCCGTCGCGGACACACTCCATCGGGCTTCGGTTGGTCGCGCTGATAATCCGCACGTCAACCTTGAGCGTTTCGATGCTGCCCACCGGCTGGACCTCGTGCGCCTCAATCGCCCGCAGGAGCTTGACCTGCAGGTCCCGCTTCATCTCTGTCACTTCGTCGAGGAATATCGTGCCGGTGTCCGCCTGCACGAACCGGCCGTCGCGGTCGCGTGGACGGTCAGATGCAGCACGGCCCTTGCCGGAGACATGACCCCGGACAACGATACGGCCAGCGCCGGCTTCCTTGTCGGCGCTGACGTAGGCGCGGCGTCAATCAACGCGCCCCTGGGCCAGTATGAGCCCGAAAGCACCCTCGTACCCCGGGCAACCTGGCACATGTACGGCACCCCGGCTGACTTCGAGGCCTGGATGATGCTTTCTGACCCGGGAGGAAGCCGGGCTTACGCCGAGTCTGCCCGCGTGACCGGCCTGGGCCAGGGCCGGGACACGACGCTGGCGTTCCCGGTGTTCAATCCCGGCGCGGTCCAGGGTCCCTGGACCGTGCGCTGCTCGACGTACGCAGCCGGGGACCTCGGTGCGAACGACGTTCTTGCGACCCGATTCACCGTTGCCCGACACTGGCCCGAGCAATGGGTGCAGAGGCCAACGGCGAGGGCGACGATGCGGACGAAGCAATGGCGCTGGCGGTTGACGACACCGGCAACAGCTATATTGCCGGGCCGAGCTACGGTGCAGCGGGCGGGCTCGACTACGCGCTCGCCAAGTACGACGCTGCCGGCGGCCAGGCCTGGGAAGCAAGGTATAACGGTCCGGGCAACGACCTCGACGCCTGCTACGCAATCGCGGTCGACGCGGCCCGCAACGTCTACGTTACCGGGCAGAGCTACACCTCGGACAGCACCCGTGACTACGCGACCATCCGCTACAACGCCGCCGGCGACACGGTCTGGGTCAGAAACTACAACGGGCCGGGCTCGGGCATCGACGTCGCGACTGCGATTGCGCTCGACGGCTCGGGCAACGTCTACGTCACCGGCAAGAGTCCGGGTATCGGCGCCGGCGACGACTATGCCACGGTCAAGTACGACCCGGCCGGGACCGAACAATGGGTGCGCAGGTACAATGGCTCGGGCAACGGCGATGACGCGGCCTGCGCAATCGCCCTTGACGGCTCGGGCAACGTCTGCGTCACCGGCAGGAGTCCGGGCATCGGCACCGGCGACGACTATGCCACGGTCATGTACGACCCGGCAGGGGTGGAGCAATGGGTGAGGAGGTACGATGGCCCGGGTAGCGGCGATGACGCGGCCAGCACCATTGCCCTTGACGGCTCGGGCAACGTCTGCGTCACAGGCAGGAGTCCGGGCATCGGCACCGGCAACGACTACGCCACGGTCAAGTACGACCCGGCCGGAGTGGAGCAATGGGCAAGGAGGTGCAATGGCCCGGGCAACGGCGATGACGCGGCCAGCGCCATTGCCCTTGACGGCTCGGGCAGTATCTATGTGACCGGGACCTGTTTCGCCTCGACCGGGGACTACGACTGGGCAACGGTCAAGTACGACCCGGCCGGCAACGAGCGTTGGGTTGCGTACTTCAACGGCACGGCCAACAGCGACGACGCGGCTGAGGCAATCGCGGTCGGCGATTCTGCCCGCGTGCTTGTGGCCGGCAGCGTCGCAAGTCTCGGAACCGGAGAAGACGGCGTCACGCTGAAGTACGATTCGGCCGGCGCCCTGCTGGAGGCCGGCCGGTACGCCGGCAAGAGGCACGGCTCTGACCGCCTCCGCGCAATCGCGCTCGACGACTCAGGCGACGTCTTTGTCGCGGGCCTGACCAACGGCCCGGGTGTCAGCCAGGATTTTGTCCTTGTCAAGTACGGCCGCGCCGGGGGCGTGCCGGTTGACCGCGATGTCGGAGTCACCTCAATCACCGCCCCAGTCGGGCCGGTCGACTCGAGCACACTCGTCACCCCTGCCTGCTCGGTCTACAACTACGGGGTGCTGACCGAGACCTACGCGGCGCGGATGAAGGTCGGCACGCTCTATGACCGGACCGTGACCGTCGCCGACCACGCACCGGGAACGTACCGGGCAGTGGTCTTCCCTGGCTGGAATGCCGACGTGGCCGGCAGCTACGTCGTCACCTGCTCGACCGAACTGGTTGCGGACGTCGACAGCCTCAACAACCGGGCGGACGCGGTCGTGCTGGTCGTGGCGCCGGCCAAGGTCGTCTGGTTCCCGGCCAGCCCGATGCCGAGCCTCCCTTCGAGCAAGTCGGGCAAGGACGGAGGGTGGCTCGCGTTCAACGCGGACAATGGCATCATCTATGCGGCCAAGGGCAACAAGACCGCTGACTTCTACGGCTACAGCCCGGAAACCGACTCCTGGAAACAACTCGCCGCACTCCCCGTGGGCAGGGAGAATAAACTACCCTCCAAAGGTGCGGTCGGCTGCGCGGACGGCGCCGGAGTCATCTATGCGACCAAGGGCAACAACACTCTGGGGTTCTACAAGTATCTGGCCCGGAAGGACTCGTGGTATCAGTTGACCGACGTGCCCCTGGGCACCATGCGCAAGAAGGTAAAGGGCGGGACCGACATGGTCTATGTCCAGAGCGATACCGGGTACGTCTACCTGCTGAAGGGGTACAGGAATGAATTCTGGCGCTACTACCCGGACCTGGACCAGTGGACGCCGCTTGCCCCGGCACCGGCCGCGAAGTACGACAAGGGCTCATGGCTGGCATATGTGCCGGAGGCAAAGGCCAAAGGTCAAAACCCAAAGGCCAAAGCGGACACGAGACTCGGGGCTCTGGACCTGGGATTTCCGGCGTCAGCCGGGACCATCTATGCCCATCAGGCAAAGTACCACGGGTTCTACGCGTACGACCTCGGCACGCAGTCCTGGGGCTCGGCCCTGGCCGGCATGCCGCTCACGAGCCGGTCGGGCCGGAGCAAAAAGAGCAAGGACGGCGGGTGCGCCGCATACCTGTACGGATTACTCTTCGCCCTGAAAGGCGGGAACACACAGGAGTTCTGGCAGTTCACCCCTCCGGCCGGGCCATGGGCGGAACGCGAAACACTGCCTCAAATCGGCAGCCTGGGCAAGAAGAAAAAGGTCAAGGCCGGCGCCGACATCACTGCGACCTTCGGAGAGCTGTACGCCCTGAAAGGCAACAAGAGCAATGAACTCTGGCGCTATGCCCCTGGTCAGGCTCAAGCTCAATCCCGGAGCGGCGTCATGGCAAGCGCGGGCCCTCTTCCATCGGCCGGCCCCGCCCGTCTGACCATTGTACCGAACCCGCTGCGGTCCGGCTTCGCGACGCTCGTGTGGGAAACGGGAGCGGCGTCCCAGTCGCGGCTGACAAGGCTCAGGCTATACGACGCGACCGGTCGTCTAGTCCACTCCTCATTTGCTATCCGGGCCTCGTCATACCGACTCGACCTCAGGTCCGCGCCGGCCGGCGTCTACATTGTCCGCCTCGACGCGGGCGGCCTTACTGCCACGCGCAAACTCGTGGTGCAGAAGTAGCCCGGCGCCGCGGAACAGACCGACGGGGACATGACCGAAATCCGAGGGACATGACCGAATTGTCCGACAATTCGGGTCGTGTCCCGAGCTAGTCAAACCGGCAATTCGCACCCGGCCCGACTTACGTTCTATGACAACTCTCCAAAACCCCGAAAATCGGCCCTAACCCTCGCATCTCCAAGATGATGGCCGAAATCCGGTCTCCACCCCCCGGTGCGAGCGCAGTACAATGGTAACAGGTTATTATCAGGACATAGGTAACACTTCTAATGACTGGAGGTCTGCTTTATGTCCTGGGAAATGCCGGATGTTGAGCATATACGAATGGAGTTTGT
>Ga0315282_10003600_pt1 | contig 27754 bp, 25 predicted proteins | sample YL17G07_20_MG_FD_203693 | JGI IMG/M metagenome (GOLD analysis project Ga0315282, IMG submission 203693) | Sediment microbial communities from Yellowstone Lake, YNP, Wyoming, USA - YL17G07_20 | ecosystem: Environmental > Aquatic > Freshwater > Lake > Sediment | place: USA: Wyoming | collected...
GTCCGGGGGGTCCTCACCGCGTTCCAGGCGATCGAGTACGTGACGAGCCAGAACTTCGACCGTCGCGCCTTCTCGGCCTTGAACTGCATCTCGGTCGTTCCGGGCGCGCTGGGCGCCTGGCGCCGTTCGGCCGTGCTCGAGGCCGGCGGCTACAGCCAGGACACCCTGACCGAGGATGCGGATCTCACCCTCACGATCCTGGAGCGCGGGGGTCGGGTGGTCTACGAGGCGGACGCCGGCGGCCGCACCGAGGCGCCCGAGACCCTGGCCGCGCTCGCGAGGCAGCGCTTCCGCTGGACCTACGGCACGTACCAGTGCCTGTGGAAGCACCAGGCCTCGTTCTTCAGGGGCACGCTGGGATGGCTGGGCCTTCCCAATATCGTGCTCTTCCAGATCCTCTTCCCCACCCTCTCGCCCATCGGCGACATCGTGATGCTCCTGTCGATCTTCCGCGGCGACTGGAAGGCCTTCCTCGCCGGCTACCTGGCGTTCCTGGTCATGGATCTCTGCGGCTCGCTCCTCGCCTTCACCCTGGATCGGAAGCCCATCCGGTGGCTCATCCTCCTCATCATCCAGCGTTTCTCGTACCGCCAGATCATGTACTACGTGAGCTTGAAGGCCTTGATCGCGGCCCTCAAGGGGGCGCGTCACGGCTGGCGAAAGCTCGATCGCACCGGCTCGGTCTCCCGGGTCCCGGATCCGGCCATTTGAATCCGGCGTGCGCCGCTGATATGATGACCTTCCTGGCCTCTTCGGTCAGGGGAAGGATCGCGCCATGAACTTCGGAGTCGGCATGGGGATGTTCGTCGGGATCGCCATCCTCTTCTGGGGCTTGGTCGCGGGGATCGGCTTTCTCGCCTTGAGCGAGATCATCAAGCTCCTTTTCGACATCGCCGGGCGGGTGCGGCCCAAGGAGGATCCGCTCAAGGGCTACGGGGCCCTGCGGATCGTGAAGGGCTTCTACGGCGTCCTCGCCTACATCGTGATCGGCCTCGCCATCCTGGGCTTCGTGGGATGCCTGACCGCCGGCGCCTGCATGGGCGCCCTCTTCGGCGGCAACGGGGACATGTCGGATCGGCTCAAGTCGCTCCAGCAGCAGATGGATCAGATGTCGAAGCAGCAGCAGATTCCGCCCCTTCCGCCGATAGAACCGCCGCCGCAAAAATAGGTCTTTTCAATCACGGCGCCGCGCTCAGGCGCATCGGCTGAATCGAGGGCGCACGTCCGCGCGCCCCTAGCGGAGCTTGACGAATTCCTTGAGAAGACGCTCGGCGAGCGCCGGCTGCCGGACCCGACGGCATCGCTCCGCCTTGACGATCGAACGCAGGTTGTCGAGAGCCGTCTGGAGATCGTCGTTGGTGACCAGGTAATCGAAGGAGCCGAACTGCTCCAGCTCGACCCGGGCGTTCTGGAACCGGATCTTCCGCTGCTCGGGCGAGTCGGTGCCGCGCTGCTCCAGGCGGCGGCGGAGCTCCTCGACGGACGGCGGAAGGATGAAGATCCCTACGGCGTCCGGGTACCGCTCCTTGATCTGGCGTGCCCCCTGGTAATCCACGTCGCAGAGGAGATCGACGCCCGAGGCGCTAGCCGACGCCACCTCGCTCCGTGCGGTGCCGTAGTGGTTGCCGTGGACCCGGGCCCATTCGAGGAACTCCCCCCCGGCGATCATCCGGTCGAACGCCTCGGGGCTGACGAAGTGGTAGTCGCTTCCGTCCGTCTCTCCGGCGCGCGGGGGCCGCGTGGTGTGGGACACCGAGAACCCGAGCCTTTCCGTGGTGTCGATAAGACCGCGGCACAGCGTGGTCTTTCCCGCGCCGGAGGGGGACGAGACGATGAAGAGGATCGGGCCGCTCATCGCTTCTTGAACAGCGAGTCGAGCTTCGACTTGGCCTGAGCGAGGTCCTGCTTCTCCTGAGCTCCGTCCAGGAAGATGAAATGCATGCAGTGGTTCGCCCGCTCCCGCTCCGGCACGTACTCGGCGATCTGCTCGGTGCACTGGTTGTGGGCCCCGGGCTCCCAGTACTTGCAGTTCTTGCAGCAATGGAGGTCGGCGGCGCAGTGGGGGCACGTGTCGGTCCGCTGCATCTTGATCCGATCGAAATCGAGCTCGTTCCTGCACGCATGGCAGAAGAAATGCTTTTCTTCTTCTTTCGGGAAAAACATCATTCACCTCCTCTGCGGACCGGAACGAGACGATGTACAAAAGCGGGTCCGGTCGACTAATATGAAGAACAGAAGGTCACGGATGTCAAGGCAAGCTCCACGGAAGCTCCCTCCCCGGTCCGGTATCCCGGCTATCATCGCCGCCGGATGGTGCCTCCTTCTGGCCTGCTCGGGCGGCAAGACCCCCGAGTCCCCGGAGACGGGCCTCGACTTTCATCCGTCGTCGATCCCGGTCGGCTCGTCCCTGGTGATCCGGATGGCCGTTCACGGGGTGGGGCTGGATACCTGCCAGGATGCGTCCCTGACGTTCTCCGGAACGGACCTCCAGCCGGGCATGCTGGAGATCGTATCGGCCGAGGAGGCCAGCTTCAGGCTGGACGCGGCCGGGGGGGCAGCTCCTGGCACGCGGGAGGCCTCCCTGATCTGCAACGGCATCAGCACGGCCAAGGGCCAGCTCCTGATCGAGCCCTCGACGCCGAAAGCCTCGATTACCCTGGACCCGCCGAGCGGCCTCATCGGCGGCCGGGACCTTCCGGTCAAGGTCCAGGGGACGAATACCCGCTTCTCGCCCGGTCTCACCCACTTCTCCTTCTCCTCCAGCGACGTCCCGATCGACGCGGTGACGATCCTCTCTACGACCGAGGCCCTGCTCACGGTCCACATCAACGCCGACACCTCCCCGGGCAAGACCGATATCCTGGCCGTCACCGGCGTCGAGGTGGCGCTCGGCGAGTGGGACCTCGTCGCGTCCGAGCCTCCGTGCGTCCACCTGCTTCCGAACGAGGTGGCCCGGGGGGCGAAGCAGGCTCCCTTGATCCTCACGGCCGAAGGGATGACCTTCGACGAGGGCACCACCACCCTGACCTTCCCCCAGAACCCCGGCATCCAGGTCGACCATTGGACCCTGGAGGAAGAAAAGAGGATCGGGCTGTGGGTCAATGTCGGTCAGTGGGCCTCTCTCGGTCCCACCAAGATGGTCGTGACCTGCGGGGACCAGACGGTCGAGACCTCGCTCACGATCCTGCCGGCATCCGGGGAGCCCTCCCTGCGGCTCGTGCCCGAGCGCATCGATCGTCAGACGCGGAAACCTCTCATCTTCCTGTGGGGCACGAACACCCACTTCGATGAATCGGCCCCGACGCTGGCCTTCACCAGCGCGCCGACCGGGAAGCTCGTGACCGGCGATGTGACCGTGTACACCGAGACCTCGGCGGCCCTCCAATTGACCGTGGACCCTACCATCGAGCCGGGATGGTACGACATCACCGTGGTGACGAATCTGGATTCGCCCGAGGTGGTGGTGGCCAGCATCGAGGTGATCGACTCGCAGAAACCGGCGCTTCTGAACGTCACGCCGGACCATGTCACCCAGGGGGCGAGGAACCTCGATCTCATCGTGGAAGGATGGAACACCGCTTTCTCCTCCGGGAGCCCCATCCTGGGCTTTCTCCCCACGGCCGGCGTGGCCGTGAAAAAGGTCAATGTCCTCGACGACACGCATCTCACCGTAGGGGTGAACGTGCATCCCAACGCACCGGTCGGCACGGCGCACCTGTCCGTGGAAAGCGACGCGGGGAAACTCGAGTACCCGATTGAGATCGATCCCGTGGACGGCGGCCCTTACATGACGTTCGACCCGCCGATCCTGCCTGTGGGACAAGGGGTCACGGGCTCCCGGATCACGATATCCGGGGCGTCCTTTGCGGACGGCGGCCTGGTCGTGTTCGGCGATCCGACGTTGTCGGCCGGCGATCTCACCAAGGACTCGCCGGAGCAATCCTCCCTGGACGTCCGGGTGAGCCCTTCGGCAGGCTCCAGCCCCGTGGCCGTCGAGGCGGAGACCGGGACCATGCGCTTGGCGTCAATCGTGTATGTCCTTGCGACCCCAAGGCCCAGGGCCTGGGTTCAGGGCTCGAACGCGCTCAAGCGGAAAGGCGACCCCTACAACATCAACCTCACGATCCAGGGAGAGGGAACCGGCTTCGACCAGTCCAAGACCGTGGCCTCCGTGTCGCCCGCAAGCGGCCTGGAGGTGATCCAGCTTAGTGTCGTGAGCGAGACCGAGGCCAAGGTCACCTTGAGGGTGAGCCCGACCGGACCCGAGGGGCTGACCGGGCTGCTGCTCCGGACGAGCTCCGAGATGGTTTCGGCCGTGGTGGAGGTGCAGGGGGTCCTCCCGTTCATGGATCTGATCCTGGATCCGGGCACGGTCAAGGCCGGAGAGCGCGGGGTGGTGATCAGCGTCTATTCCCCTCTCATTCCCTTTGTGGAGGGGTGGACGTTCGCGGCCTTTTCCGAGCCGGGATTCTATGCCGGGAATGTGGATTGGAAGAGCGATACCAGGCTGCAGGTCACGGTGGACGTGGCCGCGACCGCGGCGCCGGAGGGGTCCACGGTGTATCTGGCCCTGATCTCGGGCCAGGGCGTCGCCGTGGGCGAGCTTCCCGTGGTTCCGCTCGAGCGGGTCGACCTGCCCCTCGGCGAGCCGACCCCGGCGACCCTCGGCCAGGGAGAGACGCTCCTCGCCTTCCAACCGGACCAGGCCGGATGGTACGAGGCGGATGTCCGTCCCGACCAGGATGCGGGTCTGGACTATTCCCTGTTCGCGCCGGACGGCTTGAGCCGCCTGGACGACGGCGGCGCGCCGGAGCCGGCCGTGTTTCCGGCCAATGCAGGGTCAGATCATTTTCTCGTGTTGAGCGGCCCGCCGGACGCCGGTATCGGGTTCACGGCCGAGGTGCTTCCGCTCGCGACGGCTGCGACACCGGAAAAGGAGCCCAACGACAGCACCCCGCAGTCGCTCGGCGATCTTTCCACGGCATCGATCCTGAAGTCGGCCCGTATCGATGCGCCGGACGACGTGGATGCGTTCCGTTTCACCACGGACGAGCCTGCGGCGATCGAGGCGGTCGCGCGGTTCCCCATGTCCGCTCCGTGGTACGGGCCGGCCGTGGACATCACGCTCTACGACGATCACGGAGGGATCCTCGATTTCTCCAGGGGCTGGCCCTCGGCATTCGAAGGGGATCCGATCCTGTGGGTGACGCCGTCCTCCCTCACGACGTACGAGATCCGGATCGGCACGCAGATCGGCGGCATCGGTTCGTATCTCATCAACATCCGGCCCGTCGTGGTCCTCTGGAGGGTGTGCGGCATCGGGCCGTCCGAGGGATTCCTGGACCTTTTCGGCCGGCCGGGGCTCGATCTCGGGGATTACCGGATCGAGGTGGTGGACCCGGTGCTCGGCGAGGTGAAGGCCACCGTGGATCTCACGGGTCAGGTGATCGGCAGTCAGGGGAGGTTCCGGATCACCTCGAGCGACGCCGTGCCCGAGTGGGATCTCGTCGACCCGGCCGCGTCCGTGTTCCCGACGCCGTTCGCCGTGAGGATCATGAAGGGAACGGCGGTCATCGATGCGGTGGAGGCCGGCGGGAGCGGGGCCTGGGGCGAGGGGGAGACCATCGACGCCGTGGATGCTCCCTGCATCGAGAGATGGCGGCATCTGGACGGGAACAACAATCGGGATGATTTCGTGGAGCGGTGGACCGGCTTCTAGGCCGACGGCTAATCGAGCCCCTTCTTGCGCTTGATCTGGCCCATGACCTTCTGGTACTCGACCTCCCATGCGCGGGTGCCTTCCTCCATGTTCTTGAGATGGCGCCTCGCCTCCTGGTCGAGCTCCTCGTCGACTTCCAGGTGCTTCTTGAGCACGGTCCTCATCTTGCGCTTGAGCTCGTGGTCCTCGCTGTAGATTTCCTCGACATGGACCGAGTGCATGAAGCTCAGGATGATCTGGTTCATGATGTAGTCGTAGGCGTCCTCTCCCACCCCGAACGCCCGCTGCTCCGCGACCTGCTTCTTCATTTTCCCGAAATTCGAGTAGCTCAGGCTGCGCTTCTCCAGGAGATCCTTGGCCTTCTCGACGATGTCGTCCTCGGTGCGGAGGTATTCCTTGAGCACGGCCTCGATATCCAGCTCGACTTCCTCGGCGTGCTCGCTTTCGATGTCACCATCCTCGATGAGTGTTCGCGTGATCTCCGCTGAAATGATTGGGATTTTTCCTCGGAATAGTCGCATCCTCTTACTCCCCGTCAAAAGATCGGGGGGTAGTATGCTCTGGACACCTTGTGCTGTCAACGAAAGATGTCGCGATCTTCGAGTATTCCCCTACTCGTCTTGTGTGGTATAGAGACCCTCACGATGAACGCAACGACCATGACCATGAGATTCGTTCTGGGGCTCCTTGCGGCTGCGGCTCTCGGTCTCGGCTGCAGCGTGCTCGAGCCGTCGTGGGAGGGAAGCGTGGGCGCTGTCCTGCGCTACAACAAGGATACGAGAGCCCTGCGTGTGGACCGGGTTCCTCCGGAGGGCAAGGCGGCGGCCGCGGGCCTGAAGCCGGGCGACCAGATCGTCGCGGTGGACGGCAAGACCGTGGATCAGATGACGCTCGACGAGATCCTCACGGCCCTGCGCGGCCCGGTGGGGACCACGGCCAAGCTCACGGTGATCCGGGACACGAAGACCCTGGAGATCACGATCGAGCGATCCCCGTTCGCCGAGGGGGGGAGCGGGACGCAGCCCGCGCCCGCCCCCAAGAAGGAGGGGAAGAAGGAGGGAGGGGACAAGGATGAAAAGTGAGCAGAAGCCGGCGCTTGCCGTGATCGGCGGCAGCGGCCTCTACAATATGAAAGGGGTCAAGATCGTCGAGGAGCGGCGCGTCGAGACCCCGTTCGGCGAGCCGTCGGATGCGATCACCGTGGCCGAGCTCGATTCGGTGCGGCTCCTTTTCCTGCCGCGCCACGGCAAGGATCACCGGATCCTTCCGAGCGAGATCAACTACCGGGCCAACCTCTGCGGCCTCAAGATGATGGGCGCGACCCGGGTCGTGAGCGTGAGCGCGGTCGGCAGCATGAAGGAGAACATCCATCCCGGCGAGATCGTGATCGTGGACCAGTTCTTCGACCGCACCTGGGGCCGTCCGAACACCTTCTTCGGAGACGGGGTGGTTGGGCACGTGCCGTTCGGAGACCCGGTCTGCGGCGACATGGCCGACACGCTCCATCACGCGGCCAAGGACCTCGGCATCCCGGTGCACAAGGGGGGAACCTATATCTGCATCCAGGGGCCGACCTTCTCCTCGCGGGCCGAGTCGCGCATCTTCCGCACCTGGAACGTGGACGTGATCGGCATGACGAACCTGCCCGAGGCCAGGCTCGCGCGCGAGGCCGAGCTCTGCTACGCCACGCTGGCGCTCGTCACGGATTACGACTGCTGGCGGTCCGGCGAGGAGGACGTGTCGATCGATGCGATCCTCGGGATCATCGGCAAGAACGTGTCGAACGCGCAGGAGATCATCCGTCGATCGGCCGAGAAGCTCATGAAGGGCGCCGTGTGCAAGTGCATGCGGGCGCTCGACCATGTCATCGTCACGGACAAGTCCAAGATCAACGAGGAAGCCCGGGCAAGGCTTCTTCCCATCGCAGGGAGGGTGCTGTGAAGCTTCTGGTGGTTGGCTCGGTCGCTTACGACGACATCGAAACCAGGGCCGGGTGCCGGAAAAGGCTGCTCGGCGGATCGGCCACATACTTCGCGCTGGCTGCGGCGCCGTTCGCGTCCGCGCGCATCGTCGCGGTCGTGGGCGCCGACTTCCTCGAGGAGCACGAGGAGCTTCTGATGAGCCGCAAGGCCTGCATCAAGGGGCTCTGCCGCGAGGACGGCCTGACGTTCGCCTGGGGCGGCAAGTACTCGATGAACTTCGAGACCCGCGAGACGCTCTACACCGACCTGAACGTCTTCGCCGGGTTCAGGCCCGAGCTCCCCAAGGATTACCGGGACAGCGACATCGTGTTCCTGGGCAACATCCAGCCCTCGCTCCAGGCCGAGGTGCTCTCTCAGATGAAGACGCCCAGGCTCGTGGCCGCGGACACCATGAACCTCTGGATCCGGGAGAGTCGGGCCGAGCTTCTCGAGCTCATCAAGAAGGTCGACGTGCTCTTCATCAACGACGAGGAGGCGTTCGAGATCTCGGGCGAGTACCCCCTGCGCAAGGCGGCCGCCGCGCTCCTTCGCCTGGGGCCCAGGCGGATCGTGCTCAAGCGGGGCGAGCACGGCGCGTTCCTCTTCGGCGCGGGCCCGGACTTCTTCGTGCCGTCCTATCCGCTCTCGGAGATCATCGACCCCACGGGCGCGGGCGACTCGTTCGCCGGCGCTTTCCTGGGCCACCTCGCGGCAGCGAAGAACCTGGAAGACGCCGAATTGAGGCGCGCCATGCTCTCGGCCGCATCGGTCGCGTCGTTCACCTGCGAGGGGTTCGGCGTGGAGCGCCTCGCCGAGGTCACGCTCGACGAGGTCAAGTTGCGCACCACCGAGCTGGCCCGCCTCACGCGGGTCGATCTTTAGTCGGACGCGTCGGACCTGTCGGACCTGTCGGACATCTTCTTACTTCACGCACCGGACGCCGCCGCGGTCCATCTCGGCGATGCAGATGTTGCAGGGCTCGCATTTCGATTCCGCGGTCTCGCCCCGGGCCCAGCGCTTCGGCAGATCCGGCTCCATGATGAGGGCGCGGCCCATGGCCGCGAAATCGAACCCCTCGGCCATGGCGGTCTCGAGGTTCTCGACGGACCGGATGCCGCCCACGAGCACCAGAGGGAGCTTGACCGCAGCCCGGATGCGGCGTGCGTCCTCGAGGAAGAAGAGCTCCTTGTAGGGATACTTCTGCACGAACAGGTTGCCGAACAGGAGGAGCCCGATCCTCCGGTACCATGCGCTCTGCACGCTCGCCATCTCCCGGGTTGGCACGTCGCCCCGGAGCATGTAGAGCGGCGTCTTGCTCACGAACCCGCCGGAGAGGACCAATGCGCTAGCCCCTTCGGCCTCGAACCGCTTCGCAATCTCCACGGCCTCGTCTATCTCGAGCCCGCCGCTGAAGCCGTCCCGCATGTTCATCTTGACGAGGATCGGGAAGCCCGGGCCCAGGGTCTCGCGCACCTTTCGCAACGCCGCGATAGGGAATCGGAGCCGGTTCTCGAGCGAGCCGCCGTATGCGTCCTTGCGCCGGTTCGTGTAGGGCGACAGGAACTGCGAGAGCAGATACCCGTGGCCTGCGTGGATCTCAACGGCATCGAAGCCCGCCTCGCGCGCAAGCCTGGCCCCGCGGCCGAAGTCCTCGGTGACCCGCACGATATCAGCGTCGGTCATGGCCCGCGAAAAGGTGAGGCCGTAAAGGTTCAAGAGCCGCGAGGCGCCGATGGGCCGCTCGCCGGTCGCGGACATGCTCGCAAAGTAGCCGCAGTGGCCGAGCTGGATCGACGCGGCCGCGCCTTGGGCGTGCACGGCTTCCGTGAGCTTCCGGAGCGGCGCGAGCACCTGCTCGCTCATGAGGATCTGGTGGCCGTAGGTGCGGCCGTCGGCCGAGACCGAGGCATAGGCCACGGTGGTCATGCCGACCCCGCCTGCGGCCATGGATCGGTGGTGCTCGACCAGCTGGTCGGTCGGCACGCCGTTCGGGCACATCCCCTCGAACGCGGCGGTGCGGATCAAACGGTTCCGGAGCTTCAAGTCCCCGAGGGTGGCCGGCGAGAAGACCTTGTTTCGCCCATTTATCGTCATTGAATCACCTCTTGATGGCCGGTCCGGCGAGGTACCCCTCCAGGCTTTCGGAATACCTCGCCAGACCTAATACATTCATTTCTTCAACAAGGGAATCAAAGAGTAGAAATGAAAGCGAAACGGATCAGTTGCTTGCAGCCTGGTTCGCGAGGTTCAGGAGCTGCTGGGTGGTTCCGGGTTGCAACAACGTGGCCCGGAACATGACCGTCATGGTCTCGAGGTCGATCACGGCCGTGAACGGCGTGAAGGCGATCTGGATCGGCGGCAGCTGTCCTGTGAAGTAGCTCCCCTTGAAGTACTGGGACAGGACCTTGTACGCCTCGGATGCGGGCTGGTCCGCGCCGTTGTTCATCTCCACCACGAAAATGACGCTCTTCAGGTTCCTGAGCTGGGTCTCGATTCCGCCTACCTGACTGTACCAGTCAGGACAGGAGGGTCACGTGGTATCTCCGACAATCAAGATCAGGGACTCCATTCCGGAGCAATGGATGTCCTCGAGAGAGAACTGTACGTCCTGCTGCTCCACCACGCCGTCATTGTTGCTGTCGATGTAACCGGACTGGACCCAGTTGGCCACGATCTTGCCCTTGATGAGCCCCTGGCCCCAGGTCACGGGCGGGCAGTCGCTGTCCGCATCCGCGTCGGTGTCCGTGTCCGAGTCGGTGTCCGCATCCATGTCCGTATCCGAGTCGCCGTCCGCATCCGCGTCCGTATCCGTATCCGAATCGCCGTCCGCATCCGTATCCGTGTCCGAATCGCCGCCTGCGTCCGTGTCCGTATCCGTGTCCGTATCGCCGCTGCCCCCGTTGTCGCCGGAGCTCCCGGGATCAGGGGTCCTTGCCGTGCCGTCATCGCATGAGGCGATGCAGAGGGAAAAGATCGCCGTCATGAAAAGACACAGCATCGCGAGCTTCCTTGATCCTGAAATGATCTGCATATGGTCTCCTTCCATTCAAGCGCCGATTGATTTTCGTTTTCAGACAATACCATTTTTTCAAGATGCCGATCCAGCAAAATGTCTGAAATTGCCAATAATATCAGATGGTTTCAATGTTACATGATGGTTGTAATCAATGGGGGGGGACAACAATCCCATTAACCACCTGCAGCCATTTGGGAAAATCAGGCTATCTGGCCTGCTTCGAAGGATCGTCCTTGGTCTGGCTCTGCTCGGTCAGGACCGGCTCAGCGGGCTTGGCAGGGATCTCCTCGATCTCGCGCACCGTGATCTCGTCGTTTCCGCGAGACGCTCGCTTGTAGTTCTTGACCATCTGGCCCACCGAGTGGCCGACCTGGGGCAGCAGTTTCGCGCCGAAGATGAGCACGATGACGGCCAGGATGAGCAGGGCCCCTCCGAAACCGATCATGGCGGTTCTCATGATGCGGCTCCCGTTTTGTTCTTCACGGCCCCTTGCAGTATCTCGTCCATGAGGAGCAGGGGCCTTTCCCAGCCGAGATCGAGCGAGAGCGCCTGTTCCCGGGCCTTGTCCATGAGCCCCCCGTCATGGTGGAAGAATGCCCTGGCTCGTTCCAACGCCGCGTGAAGCCCGTCCCGTCTGCGGCCGTCGTAGACGAATCCGGTCCCGCTCCTGCCCTCGGGGTCCATGTCCACCACAGGCTCGGGGAATCCCGGGCTGTCGTCGATCACCACCACGGCGCCGAAGCAAAGGGCCTTGAGAGGCCCGGTCGGGTCGGCCCGCCAGTGCCGGAAGACGGCGAAGTCCGCTGCAGCCAGGAGGAGCTTCCGGTGCGGAGGTTCCAAGGCGCCGGTCACGTGGACCCGGTCCGGAAACCGCTCCATGAGCGCGCCGAACGGCCCTGCCTCCGGGTCAGGCTCGTTCATCACCACCACCTGCGCCGGCGCAGTGACCATCGAGGCGATGGCGTCCTGGACCCCTTGCCGGTCCTCGCCCGATGCCGGGAGAACGAACAGGGGGATGCTCGGGTCGATGTCGAGGCCGAAGAGATACTGGGCCTCGGCCTTGGCCCTCCGTTTTCCCCTGAGATCCTTTGGGCCGAAGCCGAGAGGCAAGGCCCGATCGGTCGAGGGGTTCCACTCGAGCGTGTTGATGCCCGGAGGAACGTGGAGGAACGGGCCGGCCGGGTCAAGGCCGATGGCCGCATCACATGAGGAGAGGGCCTGCCTCAGGCCCGAGTACTCTCCGTTGCCCGCGCCCGGTTCGAGGCCGAGAGCCAGGGCCTGATCCGAGGGGAACCGGCCATCATCCGCAGGATCATGCACCACCACGAGACTCGGCAGCGCTGCAGGCTTGTCGCGGCACGCGATTCCGGTGCGCCACCCGAAGACAAGGAGCGCGTCCTTGGGGGTCTCGCTCTGGTAGGAAAACGCGGCCCGTGCGAACCAGGCCCAGGGCTCGAGGAGATCATATCCCTCGCCGACGCGAGGCTCGGGCTCGAGGAGCACGGCATGGACGCGGGTCGGAAGATCGGCCTCCAGGATCCGGAAGCGCCTGGTCCGGTCCCCGATCCGCACCTCGATCGGCTTGATCCTTCTCGCCAGGGGATGGCGGGACAGGTCCATGTCCGGATCCAGAGGGGTGATGGCGACCACCCGATGCCGGGTCGCGAGCGCGGCCAGGAACTCGCCCGTATGCTCGGCCACGCCGTCCGGCTTTGCAAAGGGAATCATCCTGGGAACCAAGGCGAAAAGGTTCATGCCGCTTCTCTCCGTTTCATTCCGGAAGAGACCATACCATAATATTCGGGCCTGAGAATCTCTATTCCACAGCTCGTGTCCGGGATCGGTATCGCGGATGACTTACGAAAATCCCAAGATGTGGTATAATAATGGATCAGATGACTGGCAACCGGATCAGCAAGGGTGGAACCCGAGGGATGGCGTGTCCGTTGCTCATGGCCTTTTCCCTGATCCTCGGATTCGGCACGGGCTGCGCGTCGGTCACAACCGGAGCCAAGTCGGGCCAGGACGGCGCGCCGGAGAGCGGCATTCCCGACTCGGCGAGCGGCGCGGACGCGGACTCGGACAGCGACACGGACAGCGATACGGACACCGACACGGACAGCGATGGCGACGCGGACGCGGACAACGACGCGGATGCGGACAACGACGCGGATGCGGACAACGACGCGGACGCCGACAACGACGGTGACACGGACACCGACACGGACAGCGATTCGGACACGGACACCGATGGCGACACGGACACCGACACGGACAGCGACACCGATACAGACTCGGACACGGACACGGATGCGGACGCGGATGCCGACGCGGACATCGTGATCGCGAACCTCACGGCCGGCGGATGCGCCTCGGGCTGGACCACGGACCCTGCGAGCTTCCTCTCATCCTGGCAGTGCGGCAATCCCGCTCTTCTTGGAAGCTTTCCGCATGTGCCCGACGCGGACCGGAGCGAGGACAGCGACGCCGTGCTCTACGGCACCGGAGTGCTTTTTGCGAGCGGCGGGTACGCCAACGAGTGTGAGGATTCGCGAGTCATCTCCCCGGCTGCCGACACGGCGAACACGGCCTACGACGGGTGCACCATCATCGTGAGCCTCTGGGCCTGGTATGACCTCTCCTACGATGGGAACCACCTGCCCGTGAAATCTGTGAACGGGTTCAGAATCGAGAAGGAGGACGGAACGCCCATCGTGGGGGTGGTGCCGCAGTACAACGTCCAGCTCGAGTGCAACCACGACAGCGAGTGCACCAACTGGGCGGATGCAGGCCTGAGCGGATGTGTCTTGAAGGACTCAACGTGGGGGTGGGGAGAGGTCTATGGAACGCCCGAGCTCGCGTGGACCTATATGGAGGCGGACGTCACGGCCTTGCGAAGCTCGAACTTCAAGTTCGCCGTGCACTTCGTGAACTGGGTCTATCTGGATCTTTTCACATTGCCCATCGGCGGCGTGTACTTCGATTACGTGCGGATCCTGGCCCGCAACTGCCCGTGAGCGTGCAGAACCGAACGGCCTGAAACCGAGCGGTGTGGAATCGCACCCGCAAGCGGTCTTTCATAGCGGATATCCCGCAAAAAGCGGTTCTCCGGACGTGGCACCCAATTTGCACAATAGGGAATCATGCGTGATCCCATCAACCCTTCGCATCATCCCATGACCTCATCCCCTGTCGGCATCGAGGCCATCACGGTCCATGTGCCGCGCTACTTCATCGACCTCGGCACGCTCGCCGCTTCGAACCGCGTGGACCCGGCCAAGTATACGATCGGCCTGGGAGGCCGTCGCATGGCCGTCGCGGCGCCGGACGAGGACCCGGTCACCATGGCTGCGGACTCGGCCTCGGCCCTTCTGGATCGGTACGGGATCGACCCGGCCTCGATAGGCCTTCTCGTGGTGGGCAGCGAGACCGAGGTGGACGCGGCCAAGCCCATCGCAGCCTACCTGCATCGGATGCTCGGTCTCGGTTCCTGCTGCCGTATCTTCGACGCCAAGCACGCCTGCTACAGCGCCACGGCCGGCCTTCGCATGGCCGCGGACTGGTGCGCCCTCCAGGGGAGGGGCCGCAAGGCCCTGGTGGTCGCGACCGACATCGCCCGCTACCCGGTGGAGAGCGCGGGCGAGCCCACTCAGGGCGCCGGCAGCGTGGCCATGCTCCTCTCGGACGAGCCCAGGCTCCTCGCGCTCGAGCCGCACGCCGAGGCGGTGCATGCCGAGGAGGTGATGGACTTCTGGCGTCCCGTGTACCAGAGCACGGCCCTGGTGGACGGCGAGATCTCGATCCAGAGCTACCTCCGGGCCGTGGAGCAGACCTTCAGCCGGTACGAGCAGGGGTCGGGCCTGGGCTGGGACGATTACGATCACCTGATCTTCCACGTACCGTTCCCCAAGATGGCGCTCAAGGGGTTTCGCCTCCTGTACGAGCGGGAGGTGATTAGGAGACGGGAGAACGCGAGGTTCTTCCTTCCCCTCGAGACCCAGTTCGAGCTCAAGACCCTGCCGGCCCTGTGGGCCAACCAGGAGCTCGGCAACGTCTATTCGGGCTCCCTCTATCTCTCGCTCGCCGGGCTGCTCGAGCGGGCAGGGGCCAAGGCGGCCGGGGCGCGGGTGGGGCTCTTCTCGTACGGCAGCGGTTCGTGCGCCGAGTTCCTGAGCGGGCTCGTGGGTCCGGACGCGTCGGCATGGGCCGGCCGGATCGGCATCGAGGACGGGCTGTGTCGCCGCATCGAGCTCGGACATCATCAGTACCTGCATTTCCGCACGATCCAGGAGGGGATGATGCTCGACGGATCATTCCGGGGCTTGCACTCGCTAAGGAGCGGCTCCTCCCGCCGGTTCGTGTTCCTCGGCGTGCAGAATCACCGGCGGATCTACGCCTCGCTTCCGGCCGAAGACGGCCTCCGCGAAAACCTGTCCGGGCTTCAGGCCCTCCCTCCGTACGCCCCGGATCAGCCGGTCCTGGCCTTGCGGAACTCGGCCAAGGCACGAATCGGGAAGTAGCGTCGATAGTTCTCGTAGTGGATGAGCACGGTCCGGTTGAACACGCCGACCATGGGCTCGTCGGGCCAGTCGCCGTCCGGCAGCTGCCGCGCCGCGAGCAGGGCTGCCGCGCGCCGGGCCGACTCGACGTCGCCGAGCCCGGCCGCCACCAGGGCGAGCAGGGCCCACGCGGTCTGCACCGTGTGGCTTCGGCCGCTCCGGACGTATTTTCCCTGGACGCAGCTCTCGGCGCTCTCGCCCCACCCGCCGTCCGGCTCCTGGCGGCTCATGAGGAACCCGCAGGCCTTCCGGATCTCTCTTGAGGCGGGGCTCTGGCCCGCTGCCAGGAGGCCCGACACGCCGAACCAGGCGGCATAGGTGAAGGAAACTCCCCAGGACCCATGCCAGCCGCCGTTCTTGTGCTGCATTCCCAGGATGAACCGGCGGCCTCGCTCCACGGCGCGGGCGATCTCCGGCGCCTTCCATCCCGGGAAGCGACGCGACGCAAGGGCCAGGGCCTCGAGACAGGCCGCCGTGCATTCCACGTACGAGTGCTCCACCATGATGGATCCGAAGACCTGAGACGGGTTCAGGAGTTCGAGCCAGTCGCGGCCCCGCTTGGGCTCATAGCTCGAGAAGCCGCCGTCCGGGTTCTGGTACGAGAGGACGAGCCGGATCGCGTCCTTGAGCAGGTCCTCGTCCGGCCATCGGTCGAGGAGCCCCTCGAGCGCGACCAGGCTCCGGAACCCCTGGGCCGTGCAGTCGGACACGGGCCATCCCGCCGCCCGGTCGCCGAACGGCCAGCCGCCGCGCCACGCGTGGCGATGGAAACGCTCGAAGCCGGGCGGGTCGTCCCGGATCTGGGATTCCCGGATGAAGCCGCCGGCCTTGGCGAGCGCCGGCTCATGATCGGCCGCGAACGGCGAGGCCTGGATCGCCTGCACGGCAAAGGCGGTGTCCCACAGGGCCGTGGACACGTAGCCGTTCATGCGTAGCTCGTCTCCCTCGCGGCGGAGATAGCTGCCTAGCGCCTTGCGGCTCGCCCGGAACTCGAGCCCCTCGGGGTCGTTGAAATAGTGCACGATCGAGTTCAGCACGGCGTTCACCGGCCCGATGTCGATGTGTCCCGTGGACTGATCCTCGAACCGGATGTGCTCGAGCAGCGTCCGGAGCGCCTTGTCGCGCACGCGGTCCGGCACCAGTCGCTCGTGAAGCCGCATCACGCGGCTCGCAGCCCTGGAGAGCCGGCCCGTGGGGCAGCGATCGTCGGATGGCGACACGGCATCCCTGTGCGCCGAGAAGTCGATCGTATCGTACGGCTTGCCGTAGAGCTCCATCCGGAGCGCGTCGATCAAAGGATCCGCCGGAGCCCGGGAGCGCGTGCCGTAGAGCCAGGCCATGGAGAGGTAGACCTGCCTCGCGTGGCACCAGAGCTTGCCCGGATGCACGGGCAGCGAGGACGGGAGGAGCCACAGCTCGGGCGGGACCGGGTCCAGGTCCTCCATGGGATAGAGGTTCAGAAGCGCAAGCATGAGTTTTCCCCAGCTTGCCGCGCCCAGGGGGGTGCCGTGCTCCTGGATCCATCGCCGCATGCGGCCCAGGGCCGGGTCATCCGGCCCGCGGCCCAGGAGGCGCAAGGCCACGTAGCAGAGCGATGTGGTGAACATGGACCCGCCGTCCTCGGCGTGGAGCCCGACCGCGCCGTCCGGGTTCTGGACGCGGCAAAGGTGGCGCGCCATGCCTTGGCGTGCGGCCTCGGGGATCTCCTGCCGGGTCACGTACGAGGCCATGACGTACATGGGGAGCAGGAACATGGGGCCGCTGTAGTCGCCGCGCCACGATCCGTCCGGCCCCTGCCTCGACACGAGGAAGCCGATCCCTTTCCGGATCGTCTCGAGGTCCGAAGCAACCGGGCGATGGTGCGCCGGCCCTGGCTGCATGACCGACTCCCGGATCATCGTGCCGCGGAAGAGACGCTGCGGCGGACCGCCTGGCCCGCGAGCTCCATGGCCGTGGCGAAATGGGAATCCCAGAATGCGCCCGAATCGATCTCGGTGAGGAGGTCGTCGTAGATCGTTTCCATCTCGGCCTTCCACGCAGGGTCGATCCGGACGCACCGGTCGGCCCACTCGTGGCAGTAGCGGCACGATTCGCAGTCCACGCTCTGGCACCCCTGGGTCGTGAACCGGTCCATGAACCCGTCGAGGCGCCGGTTGTCGATGAACACCGGGTTGGGGCCGCGGCGCGGGTAGAGCACGCTCGCGGTCTTGCCGAACCGGATGACCTTCATGAGCTTCAGGAGGTTCACCTGCTGGGGCTTCACGAAGTATTTCACCAGCCTGCGGGTCGAGTAGGCGTCCTTGGCCTTTCCTCCGAACGCCTCCTCGGGGTAGGCGTAGTTCTGCACCAGGTCGAGCAGGTTCCCGTCGTAGCGCCGCTCGGCATAGGCCTTGACCCGGGCGAGCAGGACCGCGGTCGGCGTGTTCCGCTCCACGATCTTGAAGTTCTCGTAGCCCATGGCCTCGTAGAGGTGCAGGTCCTCGGGCCGGATCCAGTTCGCGCGGAGGTAGTTGGCCGGCTCGCGGAGCCTGAGCTGGTTGCACACGATGGAGCAGTAGTCGAGCGGGAACCCCTTGCCGTTCGTCTGCGAGGCGGCCGAGAGCGCGACCGCGTGGTTGCCTGCGATGGCGCAGTCGGTGCGGCACCAGTTGTTCACGATGAGCTGCAGCTCGATTCCGGCCGCGGCCTTCTGCATGGCCTCGAGGATCCGGAACTCGCGGTGGATGTTCACCTCCGAGACCACGATGTAGTCGGCGCCGTTCTCCACCCAGAACCGGACCTTGCGCGGAGTGTCCGTGAAGCGGTGGGAGCTCACCCGCACCTTGATCCGCGGGTGCCTCTGCTTCACGAGACGCAAGAAGAACACGTTGGCCACGGTCACGGAGTCCACGCCTATCCCGTCGAGCCAGTCGAGCAGGGACTCGATGCGGCGCTGCCCCTCGCGAGAGAACTCGGTGTTGCCCATGGCCGAGGCGTTCAGGAGGTAGTTGAACGCGATGCCGTGCTCGTGGGTCTTGTGCACGAAGCGCTCGAGCCCGTCGGCCGTCACCTGGGGCAGGTAGAAGGAGGGCCGGCCGCCTCCGAAAAAGTCGGAGGTGAGCTTGCCGTAGATCTCGTAGACCGGATAGCCCTTGAGGCCCTCGAGCAGGGCGTCGTCGAAGTTGCAGGCCACGGAGAGCTTCATGGGTATCACCTCTTTCGATCACGGCCTGCCTGGGGGGAGGTACCCCTCCAAGCTTTCGGGGCACCTTCCCCCGGCGCGGCCTTTAACATTCTTTGATTCACGGGTTGATAAGAGCCTGTATAAGGGACGGTGCGGGTGTCCCGAACGCTTGGAGGGGCACCCCGCCGGCCCGCGTGTCCAGAGGTGAATCATTGATCCGCGGTGAGCTGGTTCACCGCCTGGAATTCCGCGAGGCCCGTCTCGGCGAGGAATCGCCCGAACTCCTCGAAATCGAGCTGCTGCTGGCTGTCCGACCGGGCCGCGGCCGGGAACGGGTGCACCTCCACCATGACCCCGGACGCGCCGGCCGCGATCGCGGCCCTGGCGAGCGGCGCGAGGATGTCCTTGCGGCCGGCCGCGTGGCTCACGTCCACGATCACGGGCAAGAAGGTCTTCTGGCGCAGGAGCGGCACGGCCGAGATGTCGAGCGTGTTCCGGGTCTCCTTCTCGAACGTGCGGATCCCCCGTTCGCACAGGATCACGTTCTCGTTGCCCTGGAGCAGGATGTACTCGGCAGACCAGAGGAGCTCCTCGAGGGTGGCGGAGAGGCCGCGCTTCAGGAGCACGGGTTTCCGGCCGCGTCCCACCTCGCGGAGCAGGTCGTAGTTCTGCATATTCCGGGCCCCGACCTGGAGCACGTCCGCGTACTCGGACACGAGCTCCACGGCCCGCGTGTCCATCACCTCGGTCACGGTCACGAGCCCGTACCGGCGGCCCGCGTCGCGCAGGATCTTGAGCCCGGGCTCGCCCAGGCCCTGGAAGGCGTAGGGAGACGTGCGCGGCTTGAACGTGCCGCCGCGCAGGAACCGCACGCCGAGCCGGCTGATCTCCCGCGCCGCCTGGTCCATCTGCGCCTCGCTCTCGACCGCGCACGGGCCGGCGATGATCACGGGCTTCCGGCCGATCACGAAATCGCCGAACCGGAGCACGAGGTCCGCGGGCCTGGACGCGCGGCTCACGCGGAGCACCTTTTCCTGCGTTTTCTCCATGTGCGCGACCGAGGCTCGGAAAATCTCCTTGAAGAGGTGCTGCACGGTGTCGTTCGAGAACGGTCCCTTGTTCCGGGCCACGAGATCGCAAAGCATCTCCTGCTCCCGCTCGGGCACGAACACCGGGATCCCCTCCTTCTCCTTGATCCGGAGCACCTGGTTCACCACCCGGGCGCGGCGGTTCAGGAGATCGAGGACCGCGTGGTTCAGGGTTGCAATCTCGCTTCGGAGCTCGTCCAATGTGGGTTCGATCATGGTTTCCTCCAAGCCGTGCTGCGGACCATGCCTCCATGAAAGCAAGGAGCGGGCCATGAGGGTCCAGGGAGCGCCTGCGGCCGGGATGAAGCCCAGGGATTACGTGGAAATTCGATTGATCCACTTCTCCCGCGCGATCCGGGCGAGCCAGACAGGCCGGGCCGATTCATGGGCCGGGCGTGCGGTTCTGCACGTCTTGTGCGGAATCGGGCGTGCTCAGGAAGTCCTTTCGGCGATGAAGCGCGCGAGGGTCCGGAGCGGCTCGGCGCGGGAGCCGAAGCGGGCGAGGGAGAGAACAGCGTCGTCGACGAGCGAGGCGGCGTAGGAGCGGCTCCGGTCCATGCCGAGGATCGAGACGTACGTGCTCTTGCCCTGGGACTCATCCTTGCCCACGGACTTGCCCAGCGCCTCTTGGGTGCCGATCGTGTCGAGGATGTCGTCCGCCACCTGGAAGGCGAGGCCGATCGCGTCCGCGTATGACGTGAGCGCCTCGAGGTCCGTGTCGCTCGCGTCGCCCAGGATGGCGCCGATGCGCACCGCGGCCCTGAGCAAGGCGCCGGTCTTCTTCCGGTGCATGGCCTCGAGCGCTTCCCGGCCGAGGGCCGCGCCCATGCTCGTCATGTCCAGGACCTGGCCCCCCACCATGCCGTCGGACCCGGCCGCGGCCGCGATCTCCGCGATCACCCGGTTGCCCTTTTCGTCCTCTTGTCTCGCATAGGCCTCGGCCACGATCCGGAACGCCTCGGTCAGGAGCGCATCGCCCGCAAGGATGGCCACGGCCTCGCCGAACTTTCGGTGGCACGTGGGCACGCCCCGGCGGAGGTCGTCGTTGTCCATGGCCGGCAGGTCGTCGTGGATCAGGGAGTAGGTGTGGACAAGCTCGATGGCTGCCGCGGCCGGCATGGGGTCCAGGCCGTTCGGAGGGAAGAGGCTCTTGGTGGCGAGGACCAGCACGGGCCTCAGGCGCTTTCCGCCGGCCAGGAGCGAGTAGCCCATGGCCTCCAGGAGCAGGGTCGGGCCTCGGCACGTGGCCAGGAGATCGCCGAGCCCTTTTTCCAGAGAGCAGCGGTACGCATCGAGAACGGACGGGTAATCCATGGCATGGCTCCTTTCCGATTCTCCTTTCCAGAATGCAAGGAGCTTGCCAAGGCGGGTCGCCCCTACTTCAAAATGTCGAGGTATTTCCTGAACTCCAGACGGACGGCGATGAATTCCTTGTGGCTCAAGAGAAGACCCTGGGAGATGCGACGCAGCACGACCTCTTCCTCGTTGCTGATCGACTCGTTCGCCGCGGCCACGGAGAACAGGGCGCCGAGCAGATCCAGCTTCTCTTCCGTGGTGCAGACCGAGTTGATGAGCCGGTGATAGTGGTGCTCCTCCACGGCAAAGAGCTGGACCCGGTGCCTGGCCAGAATCTCCACGATGGGATCGATATGGTTTTTTCCCAGATGCATCTTTTCAGCGAGGATCGCGCGGATGCGCCGGATCTCCACTTCCGAGATGTCCATGTCCGCATAGGCCACGCTGCCGAGCAGACCGGCATAGCCTGTGATGAGCCTGACCTCGTCCTCGGAGAAGCCTTCCAGAATGGACCGGATGTGGCTGCAAAGCGTGCCCAGGCGGCTCTCGGCCTTTCCGGGTTCTATCTTGATGCCCAAGGCTTTCAGGATGTCCATCACAAGGCACACCATAGGCCATTGCCGGATTTTGGCAAGGAGAGCGGACCGGGTATGAAAATACATCATCCTCCTGGTGCGAAATCGCACAAAATTCCTCTTCCGGATGCACCCTGATTGAAACAACTGATTGGATCTTTCCTAAAATAACCATTAATTTCATAATGATAAAAACTCTCTATCTCTTCTTTCCAAAATTACATTTCTGGCATAGATCCTGCTCAACTCGTGCTGCAATGTCTTTGATCGAAGAACATCATCTCCCCTTGAGCGGCATGGCGCCGTGGTTCTCCATGCCGTCCCTCGTGCACGGCCGAGCGTTCGGCCTGGCTGCAGCCACGCGATATTGCCTCTCGCTCGCGCAATCGCACTACGAGAATTTCCCGATTGCGCTCTCGCTCTTCCAGAGGGAGGAGCGGGAGGCGCTCGCCTCGATCTATGCTTTTGCCCGGATCGCGGACGACTTCAGCGACGAGCCCGAGTTCCACGGCATGCGTGAGCGCCTGATCGACGGCTGGGAAGTCCAGCTCAGGCGATGCTTCTCGGGCGAGGCCGAGCACCCGGTGTTCATCGCGCTCGAGCCGGCCGTCGCGAGGCACGGCCTGGCCATGGAGCCGTTCCTCGATCTGCTCGACGCCTTTCGCCAGGACTGTTGCAAGACGAGATACGAAACCTTCGACGAGCTCCTCGACTACTGCCGGCGATCCGCGAACCCGGTGGGAAGGCTCGTGCTCCGCGTGCTCGGCATCCATGAGGAGGATTTCGGCGTGTGGTCCGATCATCTCTGCACCGCGCTCCAGCTCACGAACTTCTGGCAGGATCTCTCGCAGGACTTGGCACGGGCACGCGTGTATCTGCCGCTCGAGGATTTGAGGCGGCTCAACGTGCGTCTCCAGCCGCTCCTTGCCGGAGAGGCTGCGCCGTCGTTCGGATCCCTGATGCGCTTCGAGATCGACCGGACCCGGGACCTGTTCCGCAAGGGCAAGCCGCTTCTGGCCCAGACCGGCTATCCCGGCTCGCTCTATTTCACGGCCGTGTACCTGGGCGGCCGGACCGTGCTCCGCATGGTGAAGGACCTGAAAGAGGAGATCCTTTTCAAGAGGCCTGTGCTCGGCAGGCGATCCGTGGCGCGGATCCTGGTCCGAGCCGGCGCAGGCCGTGTGCCCGTGCTCTCGGAGCTGATCTCATGAGGCCCTATGACGCGGCGCAGCGCGTCCTCCGAGCGTCGGGCTCGAGCTTTGCCTCGGCGTTCCGCATTCTCCCAAGGCCGGAGCGGGACGCCATGACCGCCTTCTATGCCTTCTGCCGTCAGGTGGACGACGAGGTGGACGAGGCCGGGAACCCGGAGTCGGCTCGGCGATCCATACAGGCCTGGCGCGACAGGATCGAGCGGATCTACGGCGGACGGCCAGAGGACCTGCTCTCGTCCGCGCTCTGGGAGGCGGTCCAGGGCTTCGGGATCCAGCGGGACCACCTGGAGCTCGTCCTGGACGGCGTGGAGCAGGATCTCGACGTCACGCGGTACGGGCGGTTCACGGATCTCTACGAGTACTGCTATCGCGTGGCCTCGGCCGTGGGGCTCGTGTGCGTCTCCATCCTCTCCGAGCGATCACGGCCGGCCGAGCTCTATGCCGAGCTCACGGGCATTGCGGTTCAGCTCACGAACATCTTGAGGGACGTGGGCGAGGATGCGGAGCGGGGCCGGATCTATCTCCCGCTCGAGGACCTTGGGGTCTTCGGCGTGACCGAATCGGACCTTCTCTCCCTTCGCATGACCCTGCCGATCCGGAGGCTGCTGCATTTCGAGGCGCGGCGCGCCAGGGACTTCTACGATCTTGCGGCCGCGGCCCTGCCCCCGGCATTGGCGCACCGCCTCTTTTTCGCCGAGGCGCTGCGCGAGACCTATCGACGGCTTCTGGACCGGCTGATCCTCGAGGATTTCCCGGTGTTCCGGACCAGGGTCTCGCTCGCGAAGCACGAGCGGATCGGCATTGCGCTCAAGCGCCGGCTGCACCCGGCCACGTTCCTGGAGGGGCTCCGATGAGGAAGAGGGCCGTGATCGTGGGAGCAGGGCTCGGCGGCCTGTCGGCCGCGGTGCATCTCGCGGATTCCGGCTTCGAGGTCACGGTGATCGAGAAGCGGAGCAGGGCCGGCGGCCGCGTCCGGCAGATCCCGAGGCATGGCTCCAGGCCTGCGGTCGACTGGGGACAGCATCTCCTGCTCTCGTGCTACGGGGAGTCGCTCGCGTTCAGCGAGAGGCTCGGCACCCGGAGCCTTCTCCGGGAGGTCACGGGCATGACCCCGTTCGTCTCGGGACCGGGCCGAATCCATCCCTACGGCGTGTCCGATCTGCCTCCGCCGTTCAACGCGCTCGCAGGGCTTTCGCGGCTCACGCAGCTCCACGCCGGAGAGCGCCTGGCCCTGGTCCGGGCGGCGCTCGCGGCCGCGTACGATCTCCGCGTGAAGCCCGAGTCCATGGATCGGCTGTCGGCCGCAACGTGGCTCAGGCAGAACGGCCAGAGCGCAAACGCGGTCCGGAGCTTCTGGGAGCCGCTCGTGTCGGCCACGCTCAACACGCCGGCCTCCGAGGCCTCGGCCCTGCTCGTGGCCCAGGTTCTCGACAAGGGGTTCTTCACGCTGAAAAAAGGATCAGTGCCCGTGCTCCCGATCGCCACGCTGCATGATGTCTTTGTGGAGCCGGCCTTGAAGGCCCTGGCCGGGAAAGACGGGAGAGTCCTCTGCCGTCACGAGGCGAAGCGGCTCGTCGTGGATGGGCACGGCCGGGTTACCGCCGTGGTCGACTCGGCAGACAGGGAACATGCCGCAGACGTCGTGATCCTGGCTGTTCCGCCCTGGGACCTGGGTCGGCTCGGCCAGGGGCTCGCAGGACTGGATACGGTGAGTCGCATGGCTGCCGAGCTTCCGGCGTCGCCCATCGTGGGCGTGGAGATCTGGTTCGAAAAGCCCTGGCTCCGATACCCGTATGCCGGGCTCCTGGGAAGCCCGATCCAATGGGTATTCAGCCTGGCATCGCGCAATGACCCGACCAGGGTCTCGGTGGTCATGAGCCACGCGGACCGGCTCATCGGCCTCGGCACGAGCGAAGTGATTTCTCTCGCCGAAGAAGAGATTCGGAAGTACTTTCCCGAGGCCAGGGGGGTCGGGGTCAGGGACAGCCTGGTCATCAAGGAGAAGAGGGCCACGTTCCGGGGACGCACAGGCCAGTCTGCGCTCCGTCCGGCGTGCCGGACCGGCTGCGGGAATCTCTTTCTGGCCGGCGACTGGACCGCCACGGGCCTGCCCGCCACGATCGAAGGGGCGATCCAAAGCGGTCATGCGGCCGCCGCCGCGACAAGGGAGCGATAGGGGTACGGGATGCCGAAAAAAGTCACGAACATCGAGGTGATCCTGGAGTCGATCATGCGCGGTGCAGCCAAGATCCTGGGATGCGTCTCCGCGAACCTCATCATCTTCAACCCCAAGACGCACGACGTGCGCATCCATGTCGGCGCCATGGCCGGCAGCGAGCCCAAGGTGGGCGAGGTCGAGAAGGTCCTGGGCAACACTTTGAACAACACCGTGGTCTCCATGAAGACGGTCGAGGACAGCATGGTGTTCGCTGCGTGGCGGGATCGGGCCATCCACGAGACCTCGTCCCTGGCCGATCTCGTGGGGAGCGCGTTTCCTGCGATCTTCGTCAAGGCCGCGACGATCATGATCGGCCAGCATCGCTTCATCTGCGTGCCGGTGCTCTCGGGCCAGACCAACCTGGGGGTCATCATCTTCACCAAGGGGGGGAGCCACCCCTTTGCGGCGCAGCAGCGCGAGATCCTGGTGCGGTATGCGCAGCGCATCGGCGAGATCATCGAGAACGATTTCCGCGGCCGCGGCACCGAGATCGGTCCGGGCTCGGCCGAGCCCTGGTCCCGCACCGCCGTCCTGCACCTCCTGCTCGACGTCGAGGGGCGCGTCCTCGGCCGTTCGGGCTCCATGGACGACGTCCCCTCGGATCTCGTCGGCCGCATCGCGTCCCAGGCGGCTCTGGCGCTCAAGCAGGCCGATCCCAAGGCGGAGCCGATCCCGTTCGAGGTGAGGACCGGGCCCGAGGAGGGGGAGGGGGGCCGCCATCCCGCGCTTCGGGCCGAGCTCTCGCGCCTCCAGGTTCCGGGCCAGGACCTCGTCCTCTGCTCCCTCTACGCCCATCGATCGCGATCCGAGAGCGCGGTCCAGACCCAGCTCCTGCATTTCGCGCTCGGCGACTCGGCCCCGTCGGTTCTCGTGGATCCGCAGTTCATGATCACGTCGTGCAACCAGGCCACGGAGCAGCTCTTCGGCTACGGCTCGGACGAGCTCGTGGGCCGGCCGATCGGGCTTCTCTTCAAGGACGCCCAGGACATCGAGACGCTCCTGAACCACCAGTTCCTGTTCCTCACGAACGGGTACTTCAGGGACGTGGCCGTGGTCAGGGACCGGAGCGGCCGGGTGTTCCAGTGCCGGGTCGAGGCGCTGCTCCTCGCGGACGAGGAGAACCGGGTCATCGGCATGCTGGTGCTCCTGCGCGAGGCCGCGGATGCGGCCGTGACGGGCGATCAGGACAACATCCACCGCCTCATGAGGCAGGAGCGGCTCGCCACCATGGGCGAGATGGCGGCCCAGCTCGCGCACGAGATCCGGAACCCCCTCGTCTCGATCGGCGCCACGCTCGAGATGCTCCGCTCCGACCTGCCGGAGCCGGACGAGACGCGGGAGACTCTCGCCGTGCTCTCGAACGAGATCCACCGGATGGACACCACGCTAAAGGACTACCTCTCGCTCGCGGCCCGCCGGAACGCCTCGGCCGGCCGCGTGGACGTGGCCGACGTGATCAACGACGCCATCCGGTCTCTCGGCGGCCGCAAGCAGATCGAGAGCAAGTCGATCGTGTCGACCGTGGAGCCGGGACTCACGGTCCTCGCGGATCACGAAGGGCTCCGGCACGTCTTCCTGAACCTGCTCCAGAACGCACTCGAGGCAACGCCGGACGGCGGGGCGGTCACCTGCCGGTCGGCCTCGACGGACCGCGACATCACGCTCCACATCGACGACCAGGGGCTCGGCCTCTCCTGCCGCCCCGACGAGTGCTTCGAGCCGTTTTTCACCACCAAGCCGAACGGCACCGGGCTGGGGCTCACGGTCTGCCAGAAGATCGTGAGCGCCCTCGGGGGCGCGGTGTCGCTCCGGAATATCGACGGCGGCGGATGCCGGGCGTCCGTGGTGCTGCCGAGGAGGATGAGCCCATGAACGAGCGAACGGGCAAGGCCCTGTGCCTGTCGGCCGCGCAGCCCTTTCCCTTCCGCGTGCTCGTGGTCGACGACGAGGAGCTCTACGCCCAGGCCATCGGCCGCGAGCTCAAGCGCCACGGCATCGAGAGCGATGTCGTCTATACGGCGCGCGAGGCCCTTCACCTGAGCAGGACAGGCTCGTACCAGGCGATCCTGCTCGACCACAAGCTGCCGGACGACGACGGGATCCGCATCATCCCTATGCTCCAGGGGCGCCAGCTCAAGTGCCCGGTGCTGGTCATGACCGCGTACGAGACCATCCCGAACGCGATCCAGGCGCTGCGCCAGGGGGCCGAGGACTACATCGTGAAGGAGATGAGCATCAAGCCGGTCATCAAGCGGGTGCTCGAGATCCAGATGCGCGACCGCATCCGGCGCTCCGAGGAGGAGTGGGAGGATCCGAAGAAGGACGGCCCGATCGGCGAGTCGTCCGCCCTGATCCGCGCGCGGGAGCAGCTCGGCAAGGTGGGATCGATCCGGGACACGATCGTGCTCCTTCTGGGCGAGACCGGCGTAGGCAAGGAGGTGGCCGCGCGGTACCTGCACCAGATCTCGGCGCCCGCGGACAGCCCCTTCATCTCGGTCGATTGCGTGGCGCTGCCCGGCAGCCTCGTCGAGAGCCTGCTTTTCGGTCATGAGAAGGGGTCCTTCACCGGCGCGGACCAGACGCGGGAGGGGGCGTTCCACCAGGCTGGCGACGGCACGATCCTGCTCGACGAGATCGGCGACATGGACATCCACCTCCAGGGCAAGCTCCTCCGGGTGCTCGAGACCCGGAAGTACCAGCGCGTGGGATCGGTCAAGGAGCACGCGGTCCGCGCGAGGATGGTGGCCGCCACGAACCGGGACCTCCTCGAGCTGGTGAACCAGGGCCGCTTCCGGTTCGATCTCTACCAGCGCATCTCGGTGTTCCCGGTGTACATCCCGCCGCTGCGGGATCGGGGCGAGGACGTGCTCCTGCTCGCAAGGCACTTCGTGTCGTTCTTCAGCGCCAAGATGAAGAAGCCCATCGCCCCGCTCTCGGCCGAGGTGGAG